>JADMIO010796465.1_pt1 | contig 105864 bp, 81 predicted proteins | sample 8958161 | NCBI WGS metagenome assembly JADMIO01 (sample SAMN16585339, study PRJNA669376) | soil metagenome | isolation source: Crop rotation soil | place: USA: Cullars Rotation, Alabama | collected 2011
GCCGCGACTTCAAGTCACGTGAATTCCAAGCTTCGGATCCCACTGTGCTGGAAAGGCGGCGGTCCGAAAGTCTTGGCCGTGCCGTTGAACGCCGGCAACTCTTCCGTAAGCGCCTACTATTACGATATGGTCAAAGGAACCCATACCATGGTGGCACACGACAACAACGCTATTTTGAGCGATGCCAGCATAACGCACTTTATCTCGCCGGCGCCGGCTGCTTACATCACGATTGAGCCGATTGGTGTCGCCGCGACGCCGATTCCTGTCAATACCTTGGTGCCTTTCGGAACCTTCACGGCGCGCGACCAATTCGGCAACGTGGCCACCGGCGATCCAAAGAACGGTCAATACTACACCGGTCGATTGAACTTTGGCACCAGCGGATCGACGGCGACCGTCACAATGGTAGACGCCAATGCCCCGGCAGTGAGCACGGCCTCCTACGTTTTCCAAGTGGCGGACCATGGCGTCTATTCCAATCTCGACATTAAAGATAGCATCCAAGAAACACTGCATGTGACGGCTACAGACTATGTGACACTGGTACCCAACTTGGTTCCTGGGAATAATTCCTTTGATTCCTCAGAACACATCCTGCGCGGATGGACAAATGATGTGGCGCGAACAATTCCTGTCCATTCCTTAGGGGACGCTTTAACCGCCGGCATCGTGGTGACTCCGACGGATCTCTCGCCGGATCAAACGAGCAGTATCCCAGGAAGCCCGAAAAATCTCGCTTTGGCTGGCACTCCCTGGCAGAATAAGGTGACCCTCCTCCAAGGCGACGGCACCATTGCGGCTCCCACATTCCGGCCTGTTCCGATGATGCGCTTGACGATCAGCCTCCTGCCGGCGACGTACTCATCCAGCACCGTGATCTCGCAGCTCTCCGTCGCGAAAATCACGTCACCGGGCGCTTTGGGAGATTCTGACGTGAGCCAGCTCGGACTCTACTACGACTCCTCAGGAAACGGCCAATTGGATGCGGAATCAACGTTTGGCGGCAGTCCGATCGATACTTTGCTCGCCACCACCACCTTCAATAGCGGCGTGGCGACATTCTCCGGTTTGAACGTCGCCATAGCGCCCAACCAGCCGAAGAACTTCTTCGTCGCGGTCCGCATTTCAAGCAATGTCGTATCGTCTCTGCCCGGTAATTTGGGATTGAAGATCACAGACCCCAGTCAGATTGTGGTCGGATCAGGCCTCGGCGTGGCGAGCAACAACTTCACGATGGCGACGAGCACTTCGCCCGTCAACCGCCAGCCGTCGGTCATTCATGTTCAAGGAATCGACACGGCGGCCTATTGGGATCCGAAGGACGGGACGGGTCTCTCGACCCATACCTATGTAACGCAGGGGGCGTCCTCGGTGGGCATGCTGCGCCTTGCCCTTTGGACCGACGCCTTCCAAGGGACGGTCAATCAAATCCGCGTGAACCGTTCTGGCACAGGCAATGATTTTGATATCACGCGTGTGAACGTTTACAAGGAAACCAGCAATGATGCGGTTCTTGAGCCGACGTTAGACACCTGGATCTCAAGCACCGTGGTTTCCACTTTCAATCTTCAAGTGACCACGATAACGCTCAATCCAAGCCTTGTGGTCACCCCCACAACAACCTATCTCTATATCGCCTACGATTTTAGCCCTTCAGCCGTGCAGGCTTCGCAAGGCGCCGTCCTTACGGGTCCCGCGCAAGTCCTCTCACCCGATGCCAATATTGCCTCTTTCCCGCAAATTAATTCGTCCACCGTGCCGGTGAATCCCTCACAGGATCAATTGGACCTTGTCTCCGTCAATACGGGCAACGGATATAGCCCGCCCTTCCAGGCGACCCAGGGCAACAAGAAGGTCCCCATTATGAAGATGACGCTGCAGGCCATCAACCCGTCGGGATCGGGCGGCGTGGTCAACACGGTGGTTTTGACCCATCTTCGGGTCGACCGCGGGAATCCGAATAATCTCGATTTGGCCAGAGACGTGGATGCGGTCCGGCTCTATTACGATGCCAATGGGAACGGCCTGTTCGATGTGGGGATCGACAGTGAAGTGACCAATAGCGGCCAGACCTTCCGGTTCGCCCAGTCGCCGCTTACGGTTGCCGTGGACGCCACGACCGATGTGTTCCATGTCGCCAACGCCAGTCTTTTCCCGCCGGCGCCGGGTCGGATTGATATCGATAATGAGCACATGATCTATACCGGCATCAACACGAGCAGCAACACTCTCTTTGGAGTGATCCGAGGAACGGAATCGACGGTCGCCGCCGCTCATAATAATGGGGCAACGGTAGAGGGCCAGGCCTATCTCACGATCGTTGATCCGACCGGGCACCTGGATGGCCAGGCTATCGGCGCCGCCCCGCAAGCGTATTTCTTGACGTACGACATCGATTACCTGGCCCAATCAGGGCCCACGATCAATCTGGGCGCCGAGATCCGCACGACCGATTATTTTGTCGTGGATGGGCCAAAAACCGTGGGCAACGCCTCACACAATATTGGTTTGGCCTCGACCGGCGGCCAGTCCTACAACTACATTTCCAATATCATCGAATACACGGACCAAGTGGTGCTGACCTCGACGGACATTCCGACTTCGATTACACCGAACTCCTTGCGGCAAGGAGACACCAATCAAGTGGTCCTGCGCTTCACCATGCAGACCGATCAGGCGCGCGCCGGATTCAATAGCGTCGAATTGACCCGAACTGGAACGTCGGCCGATTCCGATGTTTCCAATGTGAAAATCTGGCCGGACTTGAATGGAACGGGTATCTTCAATGCCGCGGTTGACTCCCCGCCTATCGGAACGGGGACCTTTGGCGTGCCGGCCGCCGGGCTTGCGCTGGTCACCTTTGACTCCGTCACCTACAACAACAATCTCAACGATCTGACGACCGGTCCGCTGAAGATTGATACCTCGGGACGGAATTTGAACGATTACTTTATCACCTATGACATCGCGCCTTTGGCCAATCCGCAAATGACCTTAGGCGTTTCGATCACAACCCAGACCTTTATTGGGGTCTCCGCGCCGAATATCTCGTCGAGCACCAATATACCGGCCAATTCCATGCTCCGGACCATCGTCCCGAGCCCGCAAGTCCTGCACGTCGACAAACAGTACTATTTCTCGACGGCGGCCGGCAGCTATCCGCTGCCGAAACTGCAGCAACAGGTTCAACCTACGGATATGGATGTGACGGTGGATACGACCACGGGGCTTCCCTCGACGGGATTGCTCGTCCTTGATTCGGAAGTGATCGGATATAGCGGAATTACGAACAACACCCTGAACAACGTCTCGCGCTGTCTCTCCGGCTCGTGCGATCCGCTCAATCCTCCGTCGCACAGCACCTTTACGCTTGTGAACAGCACGCAAGTCCCGAACTATGTGGGCATGGACTACTCCCAAGGTATGAAGAATGTCGCGCTCATGAAATTGACTCTCTATGACGAGACAAACTTCAATATCCGGTGGTTTGACTTAAATATCGGACGCGTCGTTCCGGGAGGCCTCAAAGGCAGCGATTCAGATTTAACGGCCGTCAAGGTCTACGCCGGAGATCCTTTTGTGCGCGACGCTCAAGGCAATGTCGGCAGTCTCAGCAATCCGATCATGGGCGCCGGGACCATGCAATTCGGCACGGCGCATATCACGCTGAACGACACCTCGCAACCGGTCCCTCCCGGCTATGTCTTGATCAGCACCACCCCTCGCGTCTTTTACGTCGCGGCCGATATCAACCCCTCCGCGACGGCAAACGATGTCTTTGCTTTGAGTGCTTTAACGAATGCGACCTTTGTCATCGGCGCCTTGACGCCGGGCGACGGCTTCCATTCCGTCGATACGGTCGATTTCCCGATTCAGACGGGCGCCCACATTATTGGAGCGACGATCGACACCATGACCGTGACCTTCACGGCGGATATGCCGAGCAATGTGACGCAGGCGGATAATAACGTGGACGTCGCGAAACTCAATGTGAAAACAAACGCCAATACGGTGATTTGGCAAGGCGTGACCGTCCAACGCACGGGACAAAATCCCAATGACTCGGACATTGTGCATGTCAAAGTTTGGAAAGATATTAACGACAACGGCATTTTTGACGACGGACGTCCTGTGCCGACAAGCCCCTTAGCGGCTTCGATTGGCCCGGATGACACGTCGTTGCAGGTCGCCGTTTCAACCTCTTATCCCACCGGACCGGGCGTTCTCTTCATCGACAATGAACTGATCCAGTTCGCCAATAACGATGGGGTGAATCGATTTACCGGTTTGACCCGAGGCTTCTTAGGGACGACGGCCGCGTCCCATAGCCAAGGGATCACGGTTTATGGGGTGGTCAACGACACCTTGGTCGGAAACAATTTGGTAAAGCCCGGCTTGGTCACCAACGGAACGAACAATTTCAGCAATAACGTCGCCACCTTGACGTTTGTCACGCCTCAAGTGGTCCCGAACGTGAGCGACAAGCCGACCGGAGTGAATTACTTCGTCACCTATGACATCAATCCCTTTGTGCCGGTATCCCGTGACCTGAACAATAACGGTATCGACGATAGCCCCGGTGAAGACGTCTCCATGGGCCTCGTCATCAACAGCACGGCCTCCTTCGCGGTTTTGGCTCCTAAGATCGTGAATCTGGCCAATGTCCCGCCGCTCACCACCCAGAACGCCGGTATTTTGCCCTATCACGATACGGCTCTCTTTATACCCAACGATACCATCGCGCCGACCACGGCCACGCAAGGGGATCACGACGTTCCTGTGCTCAAATTTACATTGAACACCCAGGTGGCGTTCACGCAGTGGGGCTCGCTCAAGATCTCGCGTGTTGGACAAGGCGCGATCCAAACACAAGGATCTAACGATGACATCAGCGAAGTAAAGATTTATAGGGACGCCAATTTCGACGGAGTCTTAGAGCCGAATACGGACGTCCTGATCGGCACAGGCACCTTTGTTCAGCCCGACCCGACCGGCACGGCGGCCAATACCTTGACGGTCAACCTCTGGAAGAACGAGCAATTAAGTCCGACGCCTCAAACGTACTTTATCGCCTATGACATCGCGACAGGAGCGACATCCAATAACGCGGAGGGGGTCAGTATTCAGGATCCCGGTTGGTTTGGCGGATCGTTCCAGCCGAACGGCGTCGACAATATGGCCGCGACAAATCTGCCCCATACGTCGCATGAGGTGACCATAACGCCGCTTTTGGTGACGGTATCGGGCGTCTCCATCGCGCCTCAATCGGTTCTCCAGGGCACGACCAACTTCCCATTACTGGCCGTCACCATTAAGCCCAGCATCAACCAGGTGGTGATCAGTACCTTGACGCTCACGCAAACGGGAACGATTCAATTCTCGTTGGGCACGCCGCCGAACGTCGTCGGCGATGGCGACTTCTCGAAGCTTTATGTTTACCTCGATTCCAACAACAATAATCTGCTCGATTCAACCGATCCGCTCATCGGCTCTCTGCCGTGGGGCCCCGGCCAATTTATGGGTGGAAACGCGGTCATCCCGCTCAGTAATCCCGTGACCTTTAACACCTCGGGCGGCACGCTCATCATCGCCGCCGATGCCGGAACCACCGACGGAAGTGGAACCTCGACCCAAGGCCACTTTGCCGGTATCCAAGTCTCCTCTTCGATTGCGATCTCGATGCAGCCGTCCACGGCGCTCCAGGATCCTGCGAATGTCTATCCTGTGGCGAGCGCCAATGTCCCGATCTTTAACGTGGAGACGGTGCAAATCGCGACGGTCACGATGCGGCCCGATCTAACCGATGACCAGACCTCCCCGCTCTTGGGAACCTACTTCCCGAATGCCTGGGTGAACCGGCAGGACCAAGTGAGAGCCGACTGGACGGTGACGCCGGCCAACTTGCCGAGCAACATGGCCGTGACCTATCAGATGGGCTTAAGCGCTTCGAGCGACACCGTGACAGCCCCGTCCTTGACGGGATGGATCAGCGTGAATACGGCGCCGCCTGTGACCTTGACGGGCTTGGGTCTCCAAGACGGCAGCGTCTATTACTTCTTTGTCCGTACGCTGACGACCGTGAACGGCATCGCGCTCCCGCCGTCGCCGATCCGCGTGGGAACGATCCGCATCGATGTGAGCAAGCCGGGCACCCCGGGCCAATTCCTCAATTTGCCGAAGTCGGCGCCGTCCGGCGTGATCACGGTCCAGTGGGCGCCGCCCAATGACTTTGGCGCTTCCGGTCTCTACGCCTACAAGATTCGTCAATTTACCGACGGAAGCCCTGTGCCTGTGGAACTCATCCAGACGTCCACACCGAGCTTCACCTTTGGCGCCGGCCTTTCCGCGGGCGCGCCTTCCTTTGCCGCCGCTCGTCTAGCTCATTCGATGGGAATCATCGGATCGATGGGCGTTGCCAGCCCGCTGCAGTTCCTGAACGGGGAAACAGGCGGGGCTCGCGCGGCGGGACATTTCTACCGCTATCAAATTCAAAGCGTCAATGGCGCCGGAACCGCCAGCGACTGGTCCCCGGCCTCCGACACCATTGATACTGGTTTACCGACGGAAGTCATCAGTTTGGTGACCAATTACCCGAACCCGGTGGACACCCGCAAAGGCGGTCAAGACGGGAAAACCTGCATTTCCTACGTCTTGGCTTCCGACGCTCAAGTGGATATTACGGTCTTTGACCTCTTGGGGTACCGCGTCATCTCCTGGAGCTTCCCGGCCGGTTCCCTCGGCGGCCAACAAGGCGGCAATACCTGCGTGCCCGCGGGCGGCTGGGATGGCACCAATGAATCCGGTCAAAAAGTCTCCAAGGGCGGCTACTTGGCGCAGATCAAAGTGGGCGGCTCCAAGGGCTCCACAACCGTGATTCGTAAGATCGGAGTCATCCATTAAAAGTTTTACAAGTCTGTGAGGATCGAAAAAATAGATTTATTAACACGCTGTTTTAAGAACCAGTCTATATTTCAACCCCTTTTTAACGTCCCTCCCTTTCTGCAAATCCGTCGATATGCGGCTTAACACCCCTCAAATTTTGTGGCGAATACAGTGTGGTTCCTTATACTCAGAGGGTCGCAGACGGGGCATATAACGATAAAGGCAAAGTCGCGCGCCATTACATCGTTGGCGCGTCCGCCAAAGTAGCAGTGGCGGAGAGTAATCCGGCGACGCAAAGCCTCCGGTCCTGGTTGCAATAAAGGATAGCGGGGTTACCGAAGGAAAAAATGAAGAGCTCAGTGACCTCATTTTATCGGGTCGAGCGCGTTGTCGCCAGACGTCTGGCGACAGCGATCCTTTTTTCTTCGACTCTTTTGATCTCCGCGCCGCTCTCGACCGTGTTCGCCGCCGGTGCGACCGGCGGTCAGCCCGACGAATTCATGTCCTACGGCGCGGGAGCCCGAAGCCTGGCCATGGGCGCCGCCTTCGTGGGCGTTGCGGATGACGCCAGCGCCACCTACTGGAACCCGGCCGGACTCTCGCAGATCACTCGCAAAGAACTCACCTTGATGCAGGCCACCCTTTTTGCGGATACCACCTACGACTTTTACTCTTTCGTGAAACCCTCGAAAAAAGGCGGGAGCGCCTGGGGCGTCAGCATGACTCAGTTGGCCAATGGCGGATTTGAAAAAGTGAATGCCACACCAGACCCCAGCAACCCCGGCGGCTATACCAGCGTCCAGAACGCGGGAACATTTGGCGTCAAGGAATCCGCCATGTCGTGGTCTTACGGCCGGAAGGTCGTGGACCATGTCTCGATCGGGACGGCGATCAATAAAATTTCGCGCAGCGTAGACACTTCCGCGGACTCCGCCCTCACCGCTGATTTAGGCACCTTAATCGACATGAAAGACGGTACGCGGCGCCTGGGGATGACCATTCATAACGTCTATTCCAAAGTATCGGGCGATACGGATGACTCGATGCCCCTCGTTATCCGGCTGGGAATGTCTGATCTCTACTTCAAAAAGCGGCTCCTTCTCGCTTTTGACATCGATAAAAGCATCAACGCCAATCCCGGCTATCACCTCGGGGGTGAGTTCGCCTTCTCCAAGAAGTTCAAAGGCCGCTTCGGCATCCAAGGGAGCCAGACCACGGGCCTCCAGGAAACCGATGTGGGATTTGGCTATAGCATTAAATCCATCACCCTCGACTATTCCATCGGTCTCCACACCCTGGGGAGTTCCACCCGCATGGGACTCACGTGGAAGTTTGGCCGCTCGGTCTTGGAGCGCCGCGAAGAAAACGTCAACCAGCTCGTGCAAAAGGCCTTCGGAGCCGCCCAAAACGGCAACTATCTCCTTGTGGAAGAACAATTGCAGGCGGCTTTGGACATGGATCCGACGAACAAAAACGTCCAGCAGTTGGCGGAGAAGTTCCAGAAAGTGGTGGCCGCGATCCCGAGCGCCATGGGTCAAGAAGAGTCCTCCGTCATGACCCGCAAAGCTCTCCTTTATTATGCGAACAACGACCTCAAGGGCACGGTCGCGGCCCTGCGCCAAGCCTACTATAAGGATCCCAGAAACGAGAAGCTGCTCTCTCTCCTTAATAAGATCGAGGCCGAGGCCGCGATGGATAAGACCGAGGCTCCCAAAGGACCCGAGCTCTTCTCGCCCATCGACCAGAAAGTTTTTGACGCCCGTCAGGCGATCTTGGAAGGCAAATATGATGTGGCCATCAAGAAGTGCCAGGATATCTTGGATCTGAACCCGAACGATGTCACATCGCTCAAGATCATGGGCTCCGCCTTCTTCCTTTTAGATGATCACGTCCGGGCCCGGAAGCTCTGGAGCCGGGTGCTTGAAATTGACCCGAATGACAAGGAAATTCCGGAGTTTATGAAACAACTGCGTCCTGAATAAATTCGCCTCGATTTTTAGAGGTAAAGAGGACACGGGCCTCAGGCTATAGATAACGTAAATAAAACCTTGATTCCGCGTTAATTCGCACTAAACTTGGGTCACCGGCTATGTCTCTATCAGACCGCTTCAAGTCCATGCTGAATAAGCAAAAAAGTTCTTCTTCTCATAAAAAGGAAGAGCCGATCCCCGCGCCAAGACCAAACGCAGAGCCCTCGCCTACGCTTGAGGAAGTGGGGGAACTCCTTTCCAAGGAACGCGCCGAGGGACCGGCCAAGGAGCAAGCGCTCCAAAAAGAACTTCAAGCGACCCGGGAGGCTCTGGAAAAACTGGAAATCGATGCCAAGTCCTCGCGCGAAACGCACAATCAGACGCTTGAATTTCTGCGCCAGGATGCCGACCGCGAAATTAAGTTCTTTGAGCGCAAGCTCCGCGAGGACATGACGCATTGGGATAAGCAACTCAAAGACCGGGAAAAGGCTCTAGAACAAACGATCCGCCAAGGCGAAAACGGCCATCTGGAGAAGAAGGCGGCCTTAGAAGAAACCACCACCCACTCGGAAGAATCGGCCCTTCGGGCTGAAGCCCTCCTTAAAGAGCAGGAAGTCAAACTCGCCGAGGAACGGCAAAAGTGGCGGGATCTCCTCCAGACCAAAGAAAACGAGCTTCTCCGCGTGAAGCAGGAGCTCGCGCGCCGCGAAGTCGATTTGGATAATGAATTTAAGCATCAAGAAGCTCAACGCCATGCCACTCAAGAACTCTGGCAGACACGCCTCAAAGAACTGGAGCGCCAATGGGCCGACAAGCGCAAGGCGTGGGAAGACGCGATGAGGGCCAAGGAAGAAGAACGCACCCGGCTTTTGAGCACCTATCAAGAAAAAGAATCCGCCTGGCAGTTGGAGCAGGATAGGCGCCTTCAAGAAATGACCCGGCGCAAAGAACGCGCCGATGAAAAGCTGGGCTCGATCAAAGCCCACTTGGCCAAAGAAACTCAGAATTGGCAGGAACTCACGCATAGCCGGGAAGAACAGGTACAGCAGCTCAAGGTGAAACTCCTTCTTTCCGAAACGGAATCCAAAGGCCGGCTGGATCAAGCTCAGAAAACCTTTCAAGAATCCATCGCCCAGATCACGAGTCAGATCCAAACGCTTCAGCGTCAGCTTCAAGAGGAGCAGGAGATTTGGCAAAAGCAGCTGGAATCCAAAGACCATGAACTGAAGGGCCTCAAAGAAGACCTCCACGGCAAACTTCGCCGGATGGAGGCGGATTTCACCCAGCGCATCACCGTTCTTCAATCGGAGAAAGAAACGCTGAACGCCGAATTCCAGAATCTGCAATCCGATTATCAAGAGGCGCATGAGCGCTACGTCCGGCAGACCGAACAATTGAAGGCGGACCAAGAGACTTTGGAGAGCGCGCATCAAAAGCGCATCGCCGAGCTGAAAGACCGGGGCGAGAAGGAAACGGCCGCGCTTCAGACTCAAATCGGGGCCTTGGAAATGCAAAAGGAAATTGCCGAACGGGAACTGGAAGCCGTCCGAGCGCGCTGGCACGAAGAACTCACCAGCAAAGATCAGGCCCTCAAAGAGATTCAAGCGGCGGTGGCTCCTCAAGAAGCGGAAATCCGGAAGCGCTATGCCGGCGAAGAAGAAACCCTTTCACGCCACGTCGAGGCGCTCAAGACCCGGCTTCGCGCTTTGGAGCGAGACCTTACCCGCACGCGGGAAACTATCGAAAAAACGGAAAACGAACATGCGTCCGTGATGGAAGCGCTTGAAAACGATCACCGCAGCCAACTGGAGGTGCTCCAGCAGCGCTTTAGCGATCAGGAAGCCAAACTCCGAAAGCGGCTTGAGGAACGCCGGTTGGCCCTCGAAGCGTTCCTCGCGATGAAAAAAGACGAAGAAAAACGGGTCCAGACGGCGCTCAAGACGAAAGAGAAGGAACGGGCGGAACTCGCCACGCGGCTTCAGGATCTTCCTCAGCAGCTGGCCAAAGCGCTCGAGGATAAGAAGAAGGCGGTTGAAAAAGAATCCTCTCAAATTCGACAACGCATGGCCGCGATCGAGACGCAATTGGCCGAAGCCCGCGAATCCTCCAAATCTCTCATACAAACGAAGGCCACTCAACTGGCGGGCCTGCGCACGACGCTGGAGCAAAAGACCAAAGAGCTTGAGCAGGCGCTCCACAGCCGCGAACAGGTGATGGAATCGGAACGCGCCCAAGTGGAAAAACAAATGGGGGCGAGCCAAGCCGAGGTGGACCGGGTTCGCTCGCATTGGCAGGAAGAAATCGACAAAAAAGAGAAAGAAATCGAAACACTCCAAAATGAGCTCCGCAAACAGGAGATGCTCCATCGTCAATCCCTTGATGCGGAACTCGCCAAATACGATGCGCAATTAAAGCCCCTCCAAGAAGAAAAAGAATCGCTCGCCACCGCTTTAGAGCGCCAGCGCGCCGAGCACGATGAAGCCGTTCGTTCCATGGAACATGCCCAATCGGAATGCAAGACCCAGATCGAGACGTTGGCGGAAGAAGAGCGTCATGACAAAGCGGCTTTAGAAAAACGCTTCCGCGAAGAACGCGCCGCTTGGAAAGCCAAGCTCGGCGCCTTAGAGTCTGAAAAGGAAGGCGTTGAGAAGAGCGGCGCCCAAAACCTGGAAGATAAATCGCGGCAAATCGAGGGCCATGAAGAGCAGATCCGCGCTCAAGCCGTCGCGCATGAAACGCGGCGACGGGACCTCATTCATCAGGCCACATTGAAAGCGCGCACGCTTCAAGACGTCATTCATCACATGGAGCAGGAGCTCAAAACCGCCCAAGACCTCTTACCCAAAGAACTGGCGGAGCGCGATGCGGTGATTGCCCAACTCCAAAAGGACTTAACCGCGGCGCATGCCAAGCATAACCAGATGCTCGCGAGGATGGACCGGGCTCTGGCGACTCTCGAGCGTCGCGGACGCCAACGGGAAGAAACGCTCCAAAAGGCTCTCCAAGCCACGCAAGAGGAATGGGCCAAGAAACTCGCCGTTCGGGACTCCGAGATCGCGGCGCTTCAATCCAATTTATTAGCCAGGGAAGCCGAGCGGCAGGGGGAACTCGACCGCCTGGCCAAACAGTTTGCGGAAGAACGCTTCCTGCTCGAAAAGAGCAAAGAGGAACTGGAGTGGAAGCTCAAGGATACCAAGGACGTTAACGAGCGCCAGCTCACCAGCCGCCAAAAAGAAATCCAAGCGCTGGAAAACGAAATTCATCGCACCAAGCTCCAGCGCGAACAGGATCTCGCGCAAAAGACGGCGGCGTTCGAAGCGGAAAAGCGAAAGCTCCAAGCCGCTCTCGCGTCTTTAGACAATCAGATCGAAGAGGTTCGGAAGAGCCAAGAAGCGGCTTTAACCGCCAAAGAACAAGAATTACAGACGCTCCTGGCGCGCTCCAAAGAGCGCTTGCGGGTCTTGGGGGAAGAATTTAATCAGAAGGTTAATTCATGGCGCACGACCAATGAAGTGCTCCAAACCCAGATCGGTCAGCTCAAAGGCGATGTCGCCCAGGCCCAAACCCATTGGGAGACGCTGCGCAAGGAAAAGGCCAATGAGATCGGCGTCTTACGACAGGCGCTAGGCGAATGGGAAGCGCGCATGAAGGCGGACTCCGAAGACATTACGCAGGCCTTCGGCCAAGAACGCCAAAGCCTTATTACCCAGATTCGTAAACAGGAAAAACTGCTCCAGGAAACCGCGGCCGAATATCAAAGACGGCTGAGCGGCCAAGAAGATGAGATGGCCCGCGCGACCGAACAGATCCAAGGCCACGAAGCCACCACCGAAGCCCAGTGGCAGGCGGCGCTTGAGAAATGGCAGCTGGATAAACAATCGCTTCAGCAACAGAAGGCCCATTTGGAGCAGGAATTGGTCGCCATGCAAAACCGCTTCCAAGCCGAAACCCGCCAAAGCGACGAGGCCGCCGCGAAACTGCGCATGGAGATCACTTTAAAAGAAGATCAAACGGCCAGCCAGAAAGAGCGCCTGAAAGCTCAAATGGAACGCGACGTGGCGCCTTTGCGGGACCGGCTCGCCAGGCTTTTGAGCGACGAAGAGACGGAGCGGAATGCCTGGGAAATCCGCCTCCAAGCGAAGTCGGATGAGCTTAAGATGCTGACCGCGCGCTTGGGCTTGCGCGAAAAAAGGCTCCAAGAAGAGCACCAGCGCCGCACGCAGGAAATGGATAAGCTCCGCGCCCAACTGAGCGATGAAGTGGAGAAAGCCCGCGCCATGTATGACGCGGAACGAACCCAACTGGAAAAAACGCTTTTAGAAAAACGCGAGGCTCTGGCCAAGCTTCAATCTCAAGACCATGACCTTCGCCGCGCGTCCGAAGAGGTCCGCGCGGAAACGATCAAATCCCTGGAGAAACAGCGCCATGAACTCGAAGAGAGTTTGCGCCACGCCGTGGAGCATCGCGAAAAGCTGCGGGAGCAGTATGAACCCATCCTGGCCGAACGGGATCAGGGACTCGCTCACCTCAACGAGAGGCTTGAGGCCAAACAACAGGAAATGAATATCTTGCGCCAGAACGCCAAAATTGAGGCCGAAACCGTGCGCAAAAAAACGGAGGCGCTTCGCCTCTTTAACCGCCGCAAAACATCCAAGGGCCCGACCAGCGCCGCCGCGTGGAATTCCTTTGAAACGGGCGTCCTGCATTATCAAGCCCAACGCATGGATCAAGCCATTCAATCCTTTGAAACCTGTTTGCAGAAGGACCCTCAATGGGGCGCGGCGTATCAGTATCTAGCGCTTTCGTACTACGCCCAAGGCCGCACCCAAGAAGCCGCCCAAGTGGCCCTCAAGGCCAAGGAGCTCGACCCCGCCAATACGCAGCTCGCGACATGGGCCGATCGATTGCAGGCTGCCATTCATCAAAAGGAAGCGTCATGACGATGACGAAGGAGATTCCCCATGGCTGATAATTATCCCGTACCACCGCCGCCGCCTCCGCCGGCGAATAGGCCGACGCCGCCACCGCCTCCGCGCGTGGGGGGAAGCCCCGCCCCGAGCGCCCCGATACCGGCGGCGACGATGCCCAAACCGGGAAGCGCACCGGCGCCCGTTCCGCCAGGCCTGGGCGGAGCCGCTCCACGGCCTGCGGCGGGAGGACTCCCTCCGATGCCGGGAATGCCCATGCCGGGACCGAATCCCCTGGAGCAGCGCATTCAAGAAATGGAGAAGAAATTCCAGGAAGAGGAAAATAATAAAGAATCGCTCGAATCCCAACTCGCCGAGCTTCAAAAGCAATTAAAAGAGGAACATGAAAAGGTGATCCTCCAGAATCTTAAGGCCAAAGAGGAAGAGGCGCTCTCGGCCCGCGTGGAGCAGCAAATCCGGGAGATGCAGGAAAAGCTTCGCCGGGAAAAACATGAGCAGGAGCTACAGGAATCCCGTCAAAAAGCGGAACACCAACTCAAAGATTTAGAGCGGCGTCTGGCCGATGAACGCGAGTCTTGGATGTCGGCTCTTAAGAACCAGCTCAAAGAACGCGAAATGGTGGAGCAGGATGTGGAGCAAAACCTCACCCGGCGCCTGCGCCAGCTCGAAGAGCGCTTCCAGGAAGAGAAAAGCCAGTGGCTGGCGTCCGCGCGTCAAAAGGAGGAAGAAGCCGGCCAACTCCGGCGGCATTTGGAGCTGGAAGTCGACCGCTTGCAAAAGTCGATCGAGGAAAAAGAGGAACAAACGGAGCAGTTCAAAGAGGCGGCGAGCGAGCAGCGCCATGCGATCGAGCGGGAAAAACAGGCGGAATTAAAAGATCTGACGAGCCAGCTCGACACGATGGCGCGCGAGAATAGTTCTTGGAAAGCGCAGATCGCGCTTCTTCAAACTCAGCTTCAGCATGTGGAAGCGGAGCGTCAAGCGGATCATGCCCGCGCGCTGAAAGCACGCGAACATATGGAGCAGGATCATCTGCAGATCCGGAAGCGCCTGGAAACCCAAATGACGCAGCAAGCCGAAGATTTAAGGCGGGAAGCGGAAGAGGCGAAGCGCGAATATGCTCGGCGCGACATCGAGCGTACGCAATACTGGGAAAATCAGTTGGCCCAGGTCCGGGCGGAAAAGGAATCGGCGCGCAATTCCGTGCTCAGCCGGGAGGAAGAAGTCGCCAGACTCCAAATGGAGCTGGTTGAATTGCGCCGCGCCATGGATTTAGAAAGAAGCCGCCGCAAAGACGACATGGAACAGATTCGCCGGGCGGCACGCGAGGAAGCGCTCCGGCAGCTGCCGGAAGAATTCCAGCTGCGCCTGCAATCCGAGCGCAAGAAATGGGAGCAGCAGCAACTGGTCGCCGTGCAGCAATTGAAAGCCCAATTAACGCAGGCTCATGATGCCCAAAAGGCGATGGCGGCCAAGATGGGCGTGGAATCCCAGCGCGCGGAGCAGGAAATTCAGTCGCTGCGCGAGCAACTGAACCTCGCGACTGAAGAGCGCGAGACGCAAACTAAGCAGTTCCTGCAGACAATTTCAGACCTGGAGTCCGAAGCGCAGCAGCGCCTGCGGAACATCGCCGATCAGGAGGCCCAAGGAGCCAGCCTGCAGGAACAGCTGAAGATCCTCTCCGAAGAGCGCGATTTCCAAGCCAAGAAGCTGATGCAACGGATTGCCGAGCTCCAATTGCAGGGCAGGGACCTGCAGGAGAAGACACTCGACCACGTCAAGGAGCGCGACACGCTGATCCAGGAATGGCAAACACGGCTGGCAGGAAAAGAGACGGAACTGGAGACCGTTCGTGAGGAGCGCAATGAGTTGGCGCTGTATCGTTCTCAGTCCGAAAAAGACTTGGCGGAGCTGGCCAACCTGCGCCAAGAGCTCAAGGCCATGACCCAGACTCAGCTGGAGTGGAGGAATACCGTAGCTCAAATTCAAAACGAGCGCAATCAGCGCGAGCAAGAATGGGCCGAAAAAGAAAAGGTTTGGCTCAAGGCCAAAGCCGATTTGGAAAAGGCCGCCCAAGCCGCGCAAGCGGTCCCTGTGGCCGCGGTGACGCCTGAAGCCGCCAAGGCTTTAACGGCGATCAAGCTCCAAATGCAGGAAATGCAAACGCTGCTCACGTGGCTTCATCCCACACGAGGATCTCTGAATCAAGCCGCATGAGAATTCTCGAAACGGCATCGGCGGAAAATGAAGGGGCCCAAGAATCCGAGCGGCTTGGAATTCTCGAGCGCATGGCGAAATCGATCTTCGAACGCCTCGAAGCGCTGGAAGAACGGATAGGCGCGCTGGAGAAGACAAAAACACGAGCGGCCCCGCGGGCCGTCCCGAAGGAAATCGTGATTCCGGTGGAGATTAATGTCCCGGAGCTAGCGCCCGAGCCACCATTGGAAACCGCCGCGCCGATGCCGCCGCCGACGCCTCCCGCCCCGATGATGTCCGCTCCGCTCTTCGCCAAGATGTGGAAGTATTTAAATGACAAAAAGTGTATCCTCTAACCCGTGTTTGATTATGCCGGCGCCATTCACTTTCACTCCGCTTATTCTTATGACGCCCGAATACCGCTTCCCAAAATCTTAGAAGACGCTAACCGAGCCGGACTTCACTTCGCCGTTCTTGCCGATCACTTTCGTCTGGACGCCCAGCAGGAGGGTTTTAACCGCTACCACGGCCAAACGCTTCTCATCGTGGGCCAAGAGATCTCGCCGCGCTACAACCACTATTTAGCATTCGATGTCCCCAAACCCCTGGTGGCCTGGAAGACGGAAGCCAACGCTCAACGTGTCATTGACGAGGTCTCTCAATTAGGGGGCTTTGGATTTATCGCTCATCCGGATCATCCGGGAGCGCCGCTCATTGGGTCGCGCGCCTATCCCTGGATTATGTGGGACGTGCATGGGTTTAGCGGGATGGGCATTTGGGACTTGATGAGCGATTGGTCAAGCGCGCTGGGCTCTTACTTTAGCGCGCTCAAAGCCTGGATCTCGCCGGCCAGAGCGCTGAGAGGACCTTTTTCCAAAACGCTTTCACGGTGGGACGCGCTGACGCAAAGAATGCATTGCGTCGCCATTGGGGAAATCGATAACCACGGCAACCGCCGTACTTTTTTGGGATTTAAGCGCCGGATCTTTCCATTCCTGTTCGCCTTTCAAACGATTCGAACCCATGTTCTTCTCGAAGCACCCTTGACTCAAGACGCGCCCGGCGATTCGCGCCGAATTCTTCAAGCGCTACGCCAAGGGCAGTCCTACGTCTCGTTGGATTATTGGGCCGATGCGACGGGATTTTCTTTTTCCATTTACGATGAGAATAAGCGCGCCTGGCCTGGCGGGGAATTTATTCGAAACGGCCCCGCGCTCCTTGAAGCCAAACTCACCAGCCCCGGGCGCTTGCGCATCATTCGAGACGGCCGGCCGATCAAAGAGGAACGCAAACGCTCCGCCATGCAATGGGACATGGATATGCCGGGAGTCTATCGTATCGAAGCGGACCTCCACGCGGCGGGTCAGTGGCGTCCTTGGATTTTTTCCAATCCCATCTGGGTCAAGTGATGAAGATCTTCTTTCTCCTCAATCCCTCTCGCGTCAAGAACCGCTGGGCGATTCGGGAGCGAGCCTCCAAAGTCGCGAAGAGCGCGGGGTGGATCTCGCGCTTCGGTGAAGTCGATCGGGCCAATCCCCATTCCGCTTCCCGGCTTCTCGATCAAGCCTTTGAAGAGGACTGTTCACGGGTGGTTGTGGTCGGAGGGGACGGCACGCTGCACCGGGTGATCAATCTTCTTTCGCAAAAGAAGCGTCTCGCATCCACCGACATCGCCATTGTTCCCGCCGGAACCTGCAACGATTTTGCGCGGTTCCTCGGACTGAAGCGTCGGCATCTGGGCCGGGCCCTCAAAATCGCATGCCGGGGAAAATCCCAACCGGTGGATCTCGCCCGCATGGACCATGAACTTTTTCTCAACAACGCGGGCTTTGGGCGGCGCCCGTCTCCCGCCAAACGCGCCAGGCCCTTCCAAGCCATCCGGTCCTTCCACCCCATTGCGCTGCGCGCCGAATGGGATAAGGGTTCTATTGAAGGATCTTTTTATATGGGGCTTGTGAGCAATGCGCCTTTTTTCTCGGGCGGACTCCACTTTTCAAAGAATGTCAGCATTCACGATGAGCTGCTTGACGTTTATCTGTTGCCAGAGATTCCTAAATGGAAACTTTGGCCCATTTTGGCTTTGGGTCGTTTGGGCCGGCCGACCCGCTTTAAACGGCTCATTTGTCTGCGCGTCCCGCGTCTTCGGGTTTCAACGCAAACCGATTTATGGCCCCAGGCCGACGGCGAACCGCCTTCCAAATCCACCCGGCACGTCACATTTTCCGTCGCGGCCGAAAAAGCTATGATCGTCACACCGTGACGCTCGCATTTCTGGATATCGAAACATCGTGGCAAAGGTCGATCACCGTGATCGGCGTGCACCGTTCCGGGTGTGAAATGACCCAGCTGGTGGGTCCCGACGTCCGCCGCGAAGCGCTGCTCGCTCTGCTCACGGATGTCGAGCGCCTCTACACCTACAACGGCACCGGCTTCGATCTTCCCGTCATCGAAAAATCCCTCGGCGTTTCTTTGGGGAAGCTCCTGCCGCACCGGGATCTCATGTATGACTGCTGGAAACGAAAGCTGAAGGGCGGTTTAAAAGGAGTGGAACGAACTCTCGGCATTCATCGCGATACGGAAGGCGTGGACGGACTCCAAGCGATGAAACTCTGGGCGGCCTACGAGACGGGCGATGCGGAAGCTCTCGACCTTCTGCTTCGCTACAATAAGGAAGATTGCGTTAACCTCGAGATCCTCGCACAAAAATTAGGGCTTCTTTCATGAAAATCTCCCAGATGCTGGCGGCCGGTCGGCCGCTTTTCTCTTTCGAATTTTTTCCGCCCAGGGATGAGGTAGCGTCGGCCAAGCTTCTAGAGACCGTCGCTCACCTTAAAGGGTTGAAGCCGGATTTTGTTTCGGTGACTTACGGCGCCGGCGGCTCCACGCGCGCGAAAACCTTGGAGCTTGTGGCGCACATCAAACATGACGTGGGCATTGAAGCCGTCGCCCACCTGACCTGTGTAGGGCATGCCAAGAGCCAGATTCGAGAGATCCTAAAAGAGCTTGCCGATCACGGCATTGAAAACATTGTCGCCTTGCGCGGCGACCCGCCCAAGGGCCAAAGCGCTTTCCAGGCTCATCCGGACGGCTTCCACCACGCCAATGAACTGGTGGCCGAAGCCGCGCGCATCGGTTTCTGCGTGGTGGTGGCGGGTTATCCCGAAAAGCATATCGAAGCCCCCAGCCTTGAAGCGGATCTCCGCTATTTAAAGCAGAAGGTGGATGCGGGAGCCTCCATGGTCATCACGCAGCTTTTTTTTCACAATGGACATTACTTTGACTTCATCGCCAAAGCCCGCGCCATCGGGATCCGAGTTCCCATCGTGGCGGGAATTATGCCCGTCACCAACTACGATCAAATTCAGCGCTTCACGGCGATGTGCGGCGCCACACTCTCCAAGGAGTTCACGAAGGAATTAGAAGCGGTCCGGACCGATTTAGAAAAGGTCACGACCTTGGGCATTCGGCACGCCGCCCAACAGTGCGAAGACCTCCTTCACAAAGGCGCCCCCGGCATCCACTTTTATACACTCAATAAGTCGCGTGCTACTCAAGAAATCCTGGAGCATTTGCGCGCGCTACGCGTCACGAGCAATTCAACACTTTTAAAGGACATCTAACATGACAAAGACCACCGTTCTTCTCGATGGAAAAGCAATTTCTTCCCAGATTAAAATAGAGATGAAGCAGGAGGCGGAAGCGTTTTTGAAGGCGCAGAAGCGGAAGCCCGGCCTGGCAACGATTTTGGTGGGGGATAATCCGGCGTCGCACACCTACGTCTCCAATAAGATCAAAGCCTGCCAGGACGTTGGGATGGAATCGATCCATTGTCCGCTGCCGGCGTCGACCGGGATTGGGGAAATTGTCGCGCTCACCAAAAAGCTCAACGCCGATCCGAAAGTCGACGGCATTCTTTTGCAGCTCCCGCTTCCCGGGAACACCGACTCGACGCCTGCCTTAGAGGCTATGGACCCCGGTAAAGATGCGGACGGGCTTCATCCTTATAACTTGGGACAGCTTTTTGAATACAAGAGCTGGGCCGAGATGGCCTCCGGCAAATCCCCGCTTTCCTGCACGCCTCATGGCGTGATCCAAATTCTCTTGAGATCTAAGATTGCGATCGCGGGACAGCATGCGGTCGTGCTTGGACGCTCGAAACTTGTGGGGAAACCCGTGGCCATGATGCTCCAGGCACTGGATGCCACGGTGACCATGTGCCACTCGCGCACCAAAAATCTAGAGGACGTCTGCCGCCAGGCGGATATTCTCGTCGCGGCGATCGGCAAAGCGAAATTCGTCAAACCCTCCATGGTCAAAGAAGGTGCGGTCGTCATTGATGTAGGCATTAATCGTGATGAAAATGGAAAACTCTGCGGTGACGTCGACTTTGAGGCGGTCCAATCCAAGACCTTGGCCATCACACCTGTCCCCGGCGGTGTAGGCCCCATGACGATCGCGATGCTCCTATTTAATACGTTGCAATTGGCGAAAAAACGAGCTAAACAATGACGGCATGGCTAGATACCGCCTACTTTGGCAATTTGCCTTTCGGCTTTTGCCTTTTGCCTTGCTGTTCCGTCCGGCCTTCGCGTTTGACAGCGTTCAGCTGAAGAAAATCGCGCCGGCGCCTCCCACTCTAAAATCCACGCAATTTGCCGCGCTCGCGGTTGATCCGGCCGGCCGCCTCTGGGTCACGGATGCCGACAACCACCAAATCCACCTCTATTCCAAAGACGGAGAATTCACCCAAACCATCGGGCATCGCGGCATGGGAACAGGCGAATTCAATAACCCGCACGGGATTGCCGCCAGTCCCGATGGCCAAATCTATGTGGCCGATAGCGCAAACGCGCGCATCCAAATTTTCTCGCCAGACGGAACGTTTGTCGACTCCTTCGGACAAAAGGGATCGGAGCCGGGCCAATTTCATACGCCGTGGCTCGTCACCGTCAGCCGGGACGGCGTTGTCCTGGTGGCGGACAAAGACGCCATCCGCATTCAGTTTTTCTCCAAAGACGGTGTCTTTCTGCGCTCGATCGATGTGGATGCGCCGATCGATGGCCTCGCGGTCGATCCGGCCGGACGCATCTACACGGCCAGCCGCAAACAAAAACTGATTCAGCAATGGTCCAATGCCGGACAGCCGTTAAAGACATTTACGGGAGTGGAGCCGGGCCTGAAGGGATTTTCAGAGCCGGAGTCATTGGCGATATCGAATTCGGGGCTTCTCTATGTCGCCGATCCCGACAGCCATCACTTCCGGGAACTCGATCTCACCGGTCATACGCTCGGCGTCTTCGGACGCTCCGGCAAAGCGGACGGACAATTCCGTGCCTTAAGCGGAATCGCGGTGTTAAACGATACGGTCTATGTGGCCGATGCCAAAGCGAACCGCATCACAATTTTGGGTCTGGAACGTCAAACGCCGCTCGTCGCCCTCGCCCCGGTGCCGGTCGCTCTTCTTCAAGTGACAAAAAAACCGGGCCTCTCCATCAATACCGATCATTTGGCTTGGAACCCGGATGGAACGCTGCATACCTTGTCCAACGCACGCGATGAGATCGTCACGTATAACTTGACGACCAACACCACGAGCTCCATCGACCTCAGGCCAGAAGCGCACGTTAAAAATCCATCGGGGATCACGACCGCGCCTTCTTCCGGAAGCCTTTTTGTCGCGGATGCAAGCACGGGTCGCGTGGTGAAGCTCGACAAAAGCGGAAAAATGCTTCTTGAGTTCCACGATATTTCGAACCCTCAAGGGCTCGCATGTTCGCCCCAAGGCGTTCTGTTTGTCGCGGATGCGGGCAAAGGCATTTTCCAGGCCTTTAACCATCAAGCGCTCTATCAATTTTCCGGCGGTGAGAAAGGATCGGGCCCCGGACAAATACGGAACCCTTCCGGCATCGCCTGGGATAAGGACCGGATTTATATCTCCGATATCGGAAACAAAAAAGTTCTGGCCTTTAATACCTCGGGCCGCTTCTTGCGCGAGATGGGAACGATCGGACCCGAGCGGCTCCAGGAACCGCGGCGCCTCGCGGTCGATAAAGAAGGAAATCTCTTTGTGCTCGACACCGAGCGCGGACGCGTCTTGGCGTATGATCCGCAAGGGATTTATCTCGGCGGCTTTGGCACGATGGGGAAAGGCCCCGGATTTTTAAACAAGCCACGCGACTTTGCGCTGAGCGATAACGGCGATCTCTACATCGCCGAGGAAGGCCGTGTGCAGGCATTCCACGTGGTGCTTTTGCCGCCCGCCCCCACCAATCTTTCCGCCACCTCCGGCGAAGGCTATGTGGCGCTGAAGTGGGATGCGGTGAAGACTCGCTTCCCGGCCAAGTATGTGATCTACCACACAGGACTCACAGGGGAAACTCAAAAAGTAAAAGAAACGGTAGACACCACCTTTACCGATGACACGCTGACACCGGAAACGACCTACACTTTTACGATCGCCGCGGAATCCGCGCAGGGCGCGATGAGCGTTCCTTCCGCGCCGGTGCAAGCCATGGCTAAGCCGGTCACGAGCGGCCCGCGCCTTGAAATCACCTCTGTGCAGATCGACGATATTTTCTCGGCGCAATACAAATACTACAGCCGCAAGCCCGCCGCGACGGTCACGATCAAAAATAACGGCGCCGCGCCGGTCCAAAAACTTAAAGTGAGCTTCGCCATCCAGGGCTATATGGACTATCCGACCGAAGTGTCGATTCCGGAGCTGCGCACGCTCGAGCAAAAAGAGCTTCCGCTCTTGGCCACCTTCAATAACCATATCCTTGAGATCACCGAAACCACGCCGATCCAAGCCCAAGTGAAACTGACCTATTACACGGGGGACCAAGCCACGTCGTTTGAAAAAAATCTGCCGTTCAAACTCTATTCCCGGAATTCCATTCGCTGGGATAACAAAGACCGCTTTGCTTCTTTCGTGACGCCCAATGACACGCCGCTGATTGATTTCGCGCGCGGCGTCGCCGTCCCATTTGGAGAGGAACACAAAGGGGCGCCTGTTCCCAATGCCATCATGACCGCCTGGTCGGTGTTCAGTGGCCTCGGCACCTTCGGGATCAGCTACGTTCCCCGGCCGAACAATCCTTATGACCGGGTCTCCTTGGATTCAAGCACGGTCGATACGCTTCAGTTTGCGCGCGAAACTTTGGCGCGAAAAAGCGGAGACTGCGCGGACGTGGTGGCGCTCTTGGCTTCCGCGCTTGAAAGTTTGACGGTCACGACCTGCGCGCTCGACGTCCCAGGTCATCTCTTTCTGATGTTTGATACGGGCGAAACCAATAAAGAAGCTCTGGGTCTGCCGGATAATCTCCTCGTCTCTTACGCGGGAAGCTACTGGATTCCCGTCGAAGCCACGATGCTCGGCTCTCCTTTTATGGACGCGTGGAAGCAGGGGGCGGAAGAATACCGCAAATGGAGCGCGGAAGGAAAGCTCAGGCCCATCGATATCCATCTAGCCTGGCACACCTTTGAGCCGGTGACGTTGCCGGACGTGGCCTCTGGCGTGAAAGCTCCGGATCGCCAAACCATTGAAGAGAAGTTCCTGCCCGACTGGAAAGCGCTCGCGGATTTGAAATGGAAGACAAGTATTGACGCGGCGAAGGCCGAAGCCACAGCGAACCCTGCCTCGGGTGAGCCCTGGATGAAGATGGGCTTTTTGGCGGTAGAATTTAAGAAGTACGAAGAGGCCAAAGGCTATTTCATGAAAGCCCGGACGGATCCTGAAACCTCCGCGGCCGCGTATAACAATTTAGGGGATTTGGCATTTCTAAGAGGAGATATGGATTCCGCCGCAAACAACTATCTTGAAGCCGAAAAGAAAGACGCCAAGGACGCACAAATCGAGCTGAACATCGCGCGCGTGCATTTGAAGCTCGGCCATACCAAACCAGCGTCTGACGCCTACGACAAAGCCATGACGCTCGACCCCTCGCTCCGTGAAGAGTATCCCGACGTCTCTGCCCTAACACCTTAACGGCAAGTCAAAATGCAAAAGGCAAAAGGCAAAAGGCAAAAGTTGGAGGAACCTTTATAAAAAAATATTCCACCCACTTTTGCCTTTTGCCTTTTGCCTTTTGCCTTTTGACTTATCCTTCTCTCTTCGCGGCGAAACTGGATGAAGAAATCCGCAATGATCTTCCGCCTGTGTCCAATTTCCAGGTCACGATGGCCAAGCGCGATGTGGCGCTCACGTGGCAATGGCAAAAGCCGGAGAACGCTCCGGCCTTCAAAGAGTTTGGTTTTGAAATCGAACGCGATGATGATTCGATTGCGCTTGTCCCCAAACAGGCGTTTACCGATTCGAATCTTTCCATGGGCAAGCACCACTACCGCGTCCGCGCTCGCGGCTGGAATAAAGAAAAAGGGGTGAAAATCGTCCACTTGAGCAAGTGGACAGAGCCGGAAGGAGCCGACATCGCCTCCAGCTGCGCTCAAGCGCCGGTGATTGCGCTTCAGGTCCTGCGTACGCAGGCCGTGTACGCCACGCCGTCGGACGTGCGCTTTCACTTGACCGGGCAAATCACGCTTCAACCGGGATGTACCCTCAAGAGCGCTAATTACCATGTGGACGCCGGGACCGGCTTTGTCCATACCGCTCCCCTCACCCCGGATGCCAAGGGGCACTTCGATACCTTTGTAAACGCCCTGGGCGAGGGAGATGAAGTTGCGGGGGACGCCTCCACTTTCACCGTCACCGTCTCGGCGGAAGACGAAGCCGGTCCCGCCACCTCCGATGCCTTTGTGATCGAAACACACCTCAAGAACCCCTACGCCCCCGACAACGCCGTTCAATAAGATATGGCGGATTAGAGCCCTGACAGCGGATGAGCGCCTTGGCAGCGGATTAATGCCTTGACTGCGGAATCCGATATCAAGGCTTCATCCGCCTTCAAGGCTTAATCCGACCTCAAAGCCTAATCCGCCTCCAAGGCGCTAATCCGCAGTCCCAAGAAAAGCATAGGCCCTCCAGTCCCTGTTTTTTGCCCGACCCGCCTATCCCAAAAACGGTCCATTTCTGGCATAGTTTTACTATCCCAATTTATGCTGAAAAAGAAATTCATCGCAATGGCGCTGGCGATCAGCCTCATCAGTTCTGAGTGCTGGGTGCTGAGTGCTGAGCCACGGTATTTGTGTTTCTCAGGACTCAGCACTCAGAACTCAGCACTGCCCTCGTTCGCGTCGCAGGCCCTGGCGCTTAAATCTAATGTTACTCCCGAACATTCCAGTAGCGATCGCACGTCTCGGATGAATGAAGAGATAGCGCGGCTCTTGCGGACAGATCTAGGCGCCGTGAAAGGGGAGGGTCCAGAAGCCCCAAAACAATTGTCGGACATTTCGCTTCAAATGCGAAAACTAAACGCCATGCATCCTGTTGACTTTATGCCCAGAAGGCCACCGCCGAAAGGCATCTTTCTCGCTACGTTCGATATGTCAGGAGGTGGCACTCGAATTCCCGAATCATTGAATGTAATCCGATATCGCAAGAATATTCCTGGTCTAGGATTTGTTGCCTTTTTAGAAACCAGTGAATTTGTGCTGTTAGAAGTGCCCAAGGAGGGCGGGGCGGCCATTTATGCATCCCTCCATGTGAATTGTCATGTTTTAACGGTACGCGCACGGCGGGGCGACAATTTTGTGATTGGTCATGCACATTTATACGGCGGGGATGGTCCAGACGACCTCTCGGCCCAACAACAATTCGGATGGGTATTGAATCAGCTAACTGAGAAATTCGATTTGCAAGATATTCAAATAACTCTTTGGATCGAGAAAGCATGGGACGGATTTCAGCCAGGAACGAATCTCGAAATACTCCGAACGAAAGCCAAAGAAAAAGGTGTCCGTGTAACGTTTGCCCGAATTCGAGAAGATATTCCGATGGACAACCCGGTGGCGAATGCGCTCACGACGAAGGATTTTACCGTTGTGGAAGAACGTCCTGATGGCGCAGACTTTAAATTCGATTATCCACAGTATGTTTACCCCGCTATTCAATGGTCGACTCCGATTGCCTTAGACCAAGTGTCCCCTTCGCCCATCGCCCCAGAAATGCACGGGGCTCAGGCCCCGGCAGTGAGTGACAGGACCGTACGCCTGGCGATTCTGGCCGCAGTTTTCGGCAGAGAACTATCTGACGCGGAGCAATTCGACGCTGTCTACCAAGTCCTTCTCGAGCATCGACCCGAGCTGGCCCGAAAGCTGGCTACATTACGCAGTCGAATTCCGGTTATGCATTTGGCGCCCCTTGACAAGCCAGAAATTCCTGGAGTATCGCGGCAGGACCAGGAGCTTCTCAGTGCCGCCTTTGATCCCGAAATGATTTATGAGGAAACTCTATCGGCGAGCCATCGTGCTCTTCAGTGGGTAGACCGATTTCAGAAGCTTGGCGTCCTGCAAGCGAGGCATCACACGATTTCATCAGAATTACTCAAACAGGCGCTTGCCTCGAATGTCAGGCCCTCATTTTTAAACGAGGACATTTTGGCAAAAGCTTTGAGCGACTTTTACTATCTCTTCACTGGGTTACGCGGGCAGCCCACAGTTAGCCCCTGGAGACTAGAGAAACAATTTCCCTTCGCGGAGCAGGTCTTTCAGGTGATTGGAAGGCGATTAGACAAAAACCTGCCCATCGATGAACAGACGATTCTGGACGCCTTGGGCGAGGAGTCTAGTCATGAGAATTTGGCTTTTATTACTCGCGCAAAAGAGATCATCAAATTCGTGCCCACCGCCCCAGAAACGCACGGGGCTCAGGCCCCGGCCGCGCCTACGCCTCAGGCCGCGACCAAATTGTTGTTGCCCTTGATAAAAAGCGCGGCTTCAAGCGATGCGTCCTTGAGAGTCCTTGAGGAACAAGGGTTCAGCGTTTACCGCTACGCGCATACAATGGCCGATAGACCCCAGGAGCTTAGCGAAGACGCATTTCGGCGCTTTGCCGTGAAACTCGGCCTCTATATCACCGAAGATCAGAAGGGATTTGCACACAATTTAGACCGCATGAGAATTGAGTTTGCGACAAACATCATTAGTTATGGAAGAGACGGAGTCGTTGTCATAGGCCGCCAAGGGAATGCGTTATTCGTTTATGCCTATGACGATGGGGAAGGAATCGAAAACTTGGATGGAGTCATGGCACGCACTGTCAAAAGCAAAGGAGGTCGTTTTTCAGGCGGGGGCTACGGATTATTTGGAATCCGCACGGGGGTGCTGAGCGAAGGAGGAACATTTTCCATAGAATCGCGTAAGCATGGCCTGCGACGCGTCCGGATATGGGCCCAAGCTTTCGAACAATATGAAAGAGCTACGTCGAGAGGCGCCTAGCATGATTCAGAAGTTTTTTGCGGCGGCGCTAAAGGGTGGGAAAATATTTATCCAGAAATGCGCGTGGGGCAAGAATGGAAATGCCGTGGAAGGATTTAAGGGGAACTAGATCATGAAAATTGCCGGTCACAAGAACGTTCACTTTGCTGTCAACGGCGCATTCCAGAATCCGGTTATCGGACTCTTTCCGGCGAATGGCCGTCACGTGGCTATGAGGGGTAATGATCTTGGCGCGCCCACGCAACACATGGAGGACGTGGGCCACGTCCTTAGCATCCAGTTTGGCTTTGAGCCGCAAATTCTTAGAAAGCTCTTCCAAGATGAATTCAGATAAATATAAGTCGACTTTATCTGTCTGGATGATTTCCCAAAGCGCATCCAGCCGGCCTCCAGGAAATCCCAGCATGGACAAAAGAACGTTCGTATCGCAGACGATACGGAGTTTAGCGGCCTTCATCAATCAGGCGTTCGATATCGGCTTCGCTCTTAATGCCCAAGGCTTTGAAACGACGGCTGAGTTTCGCGCGAATGCGGTCCAGGGTCCGGTTTTCAAGATACCGGCGCAGAGCTTCCCGTACCAGTTCCGAACGGGTCCGGTATTCTTCTCTGGCGATTTTGAGCGCCTCTCTCGAAAGGGGAGGCGGCAGGCTCACAGTCCATTGAATGGTTTGGCGTTCCATGATTAAAACCTCCATGATTTTGTCATACATAGTAATGATAACAGGATCTCTCCGACGGAGCAAGATCTATTTCGAACGTTTTCTCGCCGCGGCGCTCGCGGCCAGCCTCATCATCAGCACCGGGCATCGAGTAACGAGCGCCGAAATTCCGAATAATGGCTCGGCGCTCAGTGCTCAGTGCTCTCTGTTCCCGTTCGCGTCGCAGGCTCTCGATATTGGAGGCTTAAGTCCGGTCGATCCATTGCTTGAAACAGAAGAAGCACGTATTGCAATGTCACATGTACCGCCATACGATGCCCTAATCTTGGAGATTCATGATTGGGCATCCGCTCGCTCCGCCCGCAACGTTTTGTACCATGTGCGACGCGCTGGATCGAATCTTTTGACGCATGTGACTTTAGTTCCGGGTCGCTTTAAAGATCTATCTACTGCCATCCCCGTTTTAACGGATATGTTTCAGGACTTCCCGGGAGCCTTCTTACCGAAAAGCTTCTTTCCTGCAGGAAGGATCCTGTGGGCCGAGTTCCGTGACATGGGCCTCAAAACGGAAACCCGTAGCTCCAATCAAGTAGCCCTGCCGAATATCTTTCTCAAAGGGGCTCCTATCCGAATTTCTCCAGAAATCCAGTCGCATTTACGAAACGAGTTGAGGTTTTCAGATGCTCGAATGGAAGTCGTCATGGCGAGCGCTGAAGAAGGCGATCTCGCAAAATTTGGGCATATTGTTCAAGAAGTCACCGCACGGCTTCCAGCAGGGAAATTGCGCTTCATTATCGTGCCTCGGCGCCCCGCGGAAGTACCCCTATGGCGAGCGAAACTCCAATCTCTCAAGATTCGTGTCGCTGTTCGGAGACAAGACGAACATGGGTTATTCTACTTCGATGGTCGGGGAGATGAACCGACCCTTTTGAATCTGTCAGAAGGAGAATTGCAAGGGATTGAAAGTATTTCGGACATTGTTCTTATTGGCAATACATGGACAGCTGGAAACGATGGGCACAATATCGCAGAGCCTGCTTCAGTAGGCGTTCCAGCGCTCTTTGGACGCTACGTTGGCCTCCACTACGCCTATATAGCCCCGCTCGTCTTGTCTGGGGCAGGCATGGTGTGCCACAACCCAGAAATGGCAATCCGATTGCTTCTTGAATTCTGCCGTGACCCAACTCGAACAAAGCTTTTGAAAATGAAAGCAAGCGCCCCTCGAGCGATGGCTTTGATCGAGAAAGATATTACGAAACAGGGGCTGAAGGTCCTTTTTGAAGAGTGGTTGAACTTACCGCTACTCAGGCCCGGCGCCCCGCTCCCCATTCCCGAAAGTGGCGGGACCATCGCCCCAGAAACGCACGGGGCTCAGGCCCCGGCCCCGGTTGCGCCTCAAGCCTCGGATGCCGATATACCCAGGGGAAAGGGTGGAGGCGGGATTACCCAGCTAGGCGCGGAAATTCATTTATCCGAAGGGGATTCACCGGCCATAAGCCACCTGATGGAGCACCGCAAGGGGCCGAACTTTGAGGGATTTAAATTGCAATCCGCTTCACATGGACCTTCTTCCAGCCACGTGAGTTGGGTGCGTTCCGGCGAAGTCGATGAGAATGTATCTTCTCCGGATCAGGATCCAATGGCTCAACGACTGGTGGATCTCTTCAACAATAGCCCTACGGTGATGGAGCTCGCCCACAGGGGTCTCACCGTAGGGCGCCTTCTCCATTACTTTGGTGGAAGGACAGCGGAAAGAACACACCTCGCAAGCGATATTCAAAGGGTTTTTAACGAATGGGTCGCGAAACATTATTTTAGCTATGACGCGTTCGCATTAGCGTTCAAGATGACCCCTCTCGGTGACGCTTATTTTCAACAGCGCAAAAATCCCGCCCACCGCTTTGTGCCTAGCGTCCATTTCCCGAGGGACCTTTCGCCAATTGATCAAGCGAAGATTCTCAAACTCGTCAATCAGAGGAGTCCTTCTCTACTGATGGAGTTGCCCACTGTTCTTCAAAAGTATCTGCTGTCGCTTAATCGCTCCTATAAATTTCGAACGCTTGACAAACTCGAAGAGTTGCTCATCGAATTAGTAACGTTGAGCCCTAATACTCCTCCTAATCGCCTTTTACACCATTGGATTCGCGCGTTGATGAAGCGCAGCCGAGGAATAAAGCTCGCGAGGGGCGCGTAAATGCAGCCTCGATTCTTAACCTTGGCGCTGGCGGCCATCATTATCATGGACATGGGGGGACAATCCATGAGGAATGTAGGGGCGGACGGCTGTCCGCCCTGCCATGACATTCCGTGTCATGACATGTCATCTCATGTCACCTCATGGAACGATGCGGCCAGGGGCGCCAGCTGGCGCCCCCTACAATTCTCTCTATCTTCGATCTCATTCGACTTTGCGTCGCAGGCCCTGCAAAATCCCATCGCTGCTGGCACCCATCCGCTATCCAGAGTCCGGAGTCGGGAAGTTAATGAATTTGAAAGGCTTCTGGCTCCGCCCACTGCGCCCCCAGACGCTTCCCGTTGGGGAGTGAATCTGAAGGCTTACTTAGAAAACCTAGGGAATACAGCTGAGGACGCTGAAAAGGCGGCGGCTTTTTTCAATGGACAAAACTCGAGCCCACTCTTGTTGGAATTAGGTGCGGGACGAGGAAAAACAGTCTATGAATTGGCGGCTAAGAACCCCAACATTCGGTTCCTAGCGGCAGACCGTTACGATCGCAGATATTACCACCTCATAAATGAGGCTTGGAGAGGTCGTCGATTATCAGCCCAGCTTCGACCTCTGGACAACTTAGTTCTGGTACGTTCCCATTTGGAGATCTTTCAGTATCTTCCTGATCATTGTCTGGACTACTTGCTTCTTGTGAATTCAGATCCTGATTTGATGCATGCATTAGCGAATGGCTTTGCCGGCGGTGAGCTAATGAAAAAAATGAAACCAGGCGGACAGATCGTTGTGAAACCCTATGAATTCCATATGGCAAATGGACCACTCTTTGGTTTTGACCGAGTTCTGCATTTTAGTCAAACAGACACCGTTTTCTTGCGCGTCGATTTGGATACGCACTCCGATTTCTCGGTCACGAATCCCGGATCTTCACTCAAGGTCGCATACAGGACTACTCTTCCCGCCGCCCCAGTAGCGCACGGGGCTCAGGCCCCGATCGAGAGAAATCCTACGCCGGGAAAATCGAAATTGGTTGAATCTTCATGATTGATATGGACACTTTGGTGTCTCTTTATTTTATGGCCAGGGCGCACAGCGGTGCGCCCCTCCACGTCTCATGATAATGTTTGTCTTTGATCGTCTCAATTTTGTCCCGCATTCCACACCAAGGCGCAGCAGGACAGGACAAAGAGCGGTGCAGGGGCGTACCGCAGTACGCCCTGCCAAAACAAGAAGGTTCAATTCCATAGCGCAACATTTTCTCGCGGCGGCGCTAGGCCCCAGAAAGATTGGGCCCTTTGGACTTTAAATTGAGCCTTCCCACAATACCGAGAACTCTTTAAAATCTTCTCATGATTCGTTGGACACGCTTTATCGCCATCCTTTTATGCTTCGCCCTTCTTGCCAATGACGGAGCTCGCGCCGCTTTCTGCGCTTCAACAGGAAGGCCAACGGCCGTGCAAACCCATTTCGCATCCGAAGGCCTAAGCCTACCCTCCGTTTCTTCGCATCGGTGGCTTCTTAAGGCAGTCGTAAGCCTCGTGAGTTTGGGTCTGTACGCGCAAACCAAGCAACCGATCATCTCCATGCAGGAAGCCCTGAAACAGAATCGCCAAGATCTCTTCTCGATGGCCATTCAGCGGCCCGGCGCGCCAGCCGATCTAGAAAGTATTTTGGAATCCCATAAGCCGGCTCAGGAAGCGGATGAGTGGGAAGCGCGTGCCGTCCGGTGGATAGGTCTCAATACCACCCCAGAAGCTCGCCAGAATGTTCGCCTCGTCGCACGCCTGCTATACCGCACAACTTCTGAGCCAGCCCTTCTCAATGACTTGATCGACACGCTCTTGAAGCTGGCTACGGCGGACGCCGTCCAGAACCCTTCGCTCGAAAACGAGATTGCGAAAACCCTTGTCGTCGATATTCGAAAAAAGCCGGGCTTAAAGGATTCCGGCGAATTGTCGACCGTTATTTCGCACGCAGAAGCTTTGCGTAACTCTTCCGGTTTGACCATACAGGCGCAGGTGAACTTTCTTGAAGGGTTTCTGCGCTTGGAAGGAATAGAGCTTGTCCACCGCCAGATCGAGCCATTGATACCGCAGGCGAAAGACGCCACCCCGGCCAATCAAACAAACACTCACCAGCTGTCATGGTATAAGCGGCTTTGGAAGAGGATTCGTTATCCCGCTAAGATCGTAGGGATTCTTGTCGCTTTGTTTTTAATCATTCGGTTTGGTCCTTGGGTTATTGAGCGTTTTATCTTTCCGAACCCTCCCAGCACCGGCAATTTTCTTTTCTTAGCACTTTTCGAGGACAAGCCGGGCGAATCCTCTTTTATAGAAAAGTGGGGCGCCTGGGGTGCCGACCATCCTTGGAAGTTTGGTTTAGTGGTTGCGGCGGGAATCATCGGCACAGCCTCCATTGTGATAGGGCTTGCCTTATACCGCATAATAAAGCAAGACAAAGAGAACCTCTCTCCTTTGCTCGCAAGCATCGCCCATTCTTTACGCCAGATACGCCTTCCCCTTGGCATGCCGGAACGAGGATGGCATTTGGACACCTCCTCAAGGGAATTTCTTAACCCGTTACACGGCATTACAGAACAAATGATTGGCCCGCTTTTCACCACAATTTCGGGACTTGAAATGGATCAAGTCGCCGCCCAACCTCATTTGGAAAACGCGCTCCGCAAACTAGGAAACATACAATTCTATTACCAGGCTTTATTGAGAGCCCCGGAGGATTCTTTTGATATTAATGTAGTGGCACAATTAGGATTACCGACAGCCAAGGACAATAGCCAGGCCTTCGACTTGCTGTATAGTCCATACCGTCAAGGAGCCAGCCTTGAACTTAGAACGACTTTAAACCATCTCAACAGCCATCAAGCGCAGATTAATCTCTTGCGAGAACTACTCAATTATCCGAGGATAAAGTTTGCATGGAGCTGGCGCCATATGCATCAAAGTTTTATGCGGCTCCTAAAACACCACCGGCTGCTGAATAATCCCGCATTGTTCCATTCTGTCGCCGGTAAAGCAGCCTAGCTTCTCTCATAGGGCGTTTGATAAAATTAAGTTGTTCCAATCTTAGTCGGTCAGGGCATATAATCCCATGCAAACCACGATGAAGAAAGAGCGTACCGAGATCGCTGAGCTGCTCCGTATCGAAGCCGAACGGCTGCGAATCCTTGATTTGAAGGCATTAAATAAGGCCGGCTCCGGACATCCCGGGGGGACGCTTTCGCTCGCGGATGTGATGTCCGTCCTCTATTTCGGCGGCATTCTCCGTTACGATGCGCAAGATCCAAGCTGGGCCAATCGCGATCGGATCGTGCTGAGCGAAGGCCATACCGTTCCGATTCTCTACTGCGCATTTACAGAGGCCGGCTTTAAAGGTTGGTCGGAACCAGCGCTCATGGACCTGCGCAAAAATCCCGACGTCATTGCCCAAGGCCATGCCACGCGGGGCCTCACGCCCGGCATTGATTGCTCCACCGGCGCCCTGGGTATGGGGGGATCTAAGTCCCTTGGGATGGCGCTCGCCGCCCGGTACAAAGGCCTCGACTACCACACCTTTGCCATTATCGGCGACGGGGAGTCCGAAGAAGGCGAGATTTACGAAGCCGCCTCCAACGCCGCCTTGGTAGGCGCTGATAATCTCACCTGGATTTTAAACCGCAACATGGCCCAGCAATCCGCCGGCATCCACGATGTTTCAAGCATTGATCACGCCGCGCTCTTTAAATCCCTTGGCTGGAATGTGGTCGTTCTGAATGGGGAATCGGCGGAGCGTGAAAAAAATCGCCAGTTCATCACGCAGCTGCGCAATGCGCTTCTCCAAGCGAAAAAAGACGCGGGCCATGCGGGCCGGCCGACGATCATCATCAGCGAAGTCCCCAAGGGCAAAGGCGTGGACTTCATGGAGTACCACAACCAAAAGCCCGGAGAATACAAATTTCACGGCGTCGCTCCCACGGATGAACAGCTCGCCAAGGCGCTTCCGCAAATTGAAGCGCGCATCGGCCCATTTGACCAAGCCGAACTCAACGAACTCATTAAGAGCGCTGCTTTCTCCCCGGAGGCAAGACGGGCGGTCGATCAAACAAATTCTGATCGCGCCAAAGAGCGCCGCCAAAAGTTGATGGAAATCCGCCAGAAAGTTCAAGTTTCTTTTCCCGCTTACAAGCCGACGGACAAACCGACGGGAACGCGTGTCGGCGTCGGGGTGGCGCTGGCTTATATGGCCTCGAAATATCCGGAAGTAGTAGCTACCTCGCCCGATCTACAAGATTCCGTCCATATGTTCGATATCGAAAAAGTGGTGGGCCGCCATGGAAAATCCAATCCCTTGGGCGCTTACTTCCCGGAAGGGATTTCGGAATCGAACGCCTGCGGCAAATGCGCGGGGCTCGGGTTTGAAGGGCTGATTCCTTTTATCGGTACGTTCGACAATTTCCTTTTAGAAGCCGCGGATGAGCTCCAGCATGCGGCGGCTTTCGGCTCGTTCTATGTCGCCGTGGGAACGCACTCGGGTTGCGGCGTGGGTCCGGACGGCAAGAGCCAGATGGGCGTGGCCACCCCCGGCGTGGTCGATGATTTTTCAGGCCCTAACGGCGATATGTTTGAAATGTATGAACCCGCCGACGCGCAGGAGGCCGCGGAGATTGTCCGCATGATCGTTGAACGCGTGATTAAGGAAGGGACGCCTTCGCACCCCGTTTATATCCGTGCCACGCGACATAACTTGCCCATTTTGGATAAATCAGGGATTCCGGACTATTTAAAAAAGCTTCAAGAAGGCTGCTATATGATCAAGGAGGAGGCGAAGCCCGATCTTTTAATCGTCGCCTCAGGCGCCACGGTGGGAGAAGCCGCGAAAGCGAGCGCGGAGCTCGCCAAACAAAACATCCGCGTCAAAATCGTCAACGTCATCAGCATGAATAAAATTCAAAAAGCGGACTCCGCCTTTGTCCGCGAATGTCTCCCCGAGGAAACCCCGATTCTCACCGTCCACGACGCTCAGGCGCACTCCCTGGCGCACCGGGTGGGAGACGCGATCAATACCGCTCGGAAGCTCGGGAAGAAGCCCGGCGTGATTCTGAAAAGCCTGGGCGCGAACGTGTCGCCGCTTTCCAACCACGTGGGCTCAGGGTCTACCGAAGAGAACTACCGCCGCAACCAGCTCGACGCCGCCGGCATCGCCGCGGTCGCCAAACAACTCCTTAAAAAGTAAGCCCTCATCCGCCCGCCTGCGGCGGGCACCTTCTCCCTAAAGGGAGAAGGCCCACACCGAATAATTTTGCCTTGTGCCCTCGCCCATTAGGGAGAGGGCGGCGATAGCCCGGGAGAGGGTGAAGCTAAGCCCAGACGTCTTCTTCGTGGCGGTCGATGGTGGTTTTTTTGGAGGGGTACAACTTCACAACGATCTCGGAAGGCTTAAACCACAGTTTAATTTCGCGCTCGGCGTCCCCTGGGTTGGCTGAGGCATGGATGACGTTCTCAAAAACCCCTTTGGTCGTAATGCGCCCATAGGCGCCGCGGATGGAGGTGGAATCCGCTTCTTCGGGGTTGGTGGCGCCCGCAATATCCCGCACCTTCTGAATCGCATTCTCGCCCCGATAGACCATCGCCAGCACCCGCTCATAGTCCTTTCCGTAAATCTTGCCTTGGATGTAATTCAGTAAGTCCGGAAAGAAAGGCTTATCCTTCAAATGAATGTAGTGCTGCTCGGCCAGCTCCTTGGTGACGCTGGTGACCCTGGCCGCCACAATGATCAAGCGGGTTTCGGCGAGCTTGGTCAAAATATTTCCCGTAAGGGACTTTTTAAGACCGTCCGGCTTAATAACGACGAGTGTGTTCTGGGTATTGGCGTTGGCCATCGGAGCATTGCTTTATACACGAAATTTTCCAACCTTGTCAATTTGAGATAGAATGGCAAGACCTACGATGTTTTGGTGGAACGAAATCAAAAATCTGAAGCGCCATGTGAAAACCCTTGAGGCGGAACTTGAGAAAGAAACTTCCAAAACCGTGCGCCTTGGGGGATTTTTAGAACGTTTGCTTTCTTTCGGAATTACGCCGACAGGACAAGTCCCTCGCCGGGCTTACGCCGACACCTTGATTGATTCGGTGGCCACGCTCCTCCGGGCCGAGGAAGTGATCCTCTTCGAAACGGATCCTTCCACATTAGACCTTATCCCTGTGGCGTCGCGAGGCTTTGCGCCTGAGGTCCTGGCTCGACGGCGCGTAGCGATGGAAGACTCGGGCTCCTTGGATTTTGTTTCGGCCCCCTCTATGGTGGCGCCTCTTATTTCACGCGGGCAATCGGTGGGCCTTCTTCTAGCGGCCAAACCCCGGGAAGGAACATTTGATCCCGAGGCGCGAAGTCTCATCCGGCTTTTTGCCTCGCAGGCCGCTCTTACGTTTGAGGATTACGTGGGTTATGAAGCGCAGGGACGTCTGGCGAAAGAAGCCGTACAGGCGCTTCTGCGAGCGATTGAAACCAAAGATGTTTACACGCACCACCATTCGGACCGGACGCGTTCTTTGGTACGCGCCTTTACGGAAGCCATCCCGCTTCCCGAGCCGCTCATTCAAGACATTGAATACGGCGTTTTCCTGCATGATGTGGGGAAAATCGGAATTGAAGATGCCATCCTCGGAAAGCCGGACAAGCTCACGCCCCAGGAATACGAGGTCATGAAACGGCATCCGGCCATTGGCCACCGGATTTTGGAACCTATGGCCTCGTTAAACCAAGTTGCTTCCATCGTTCTTTACCACCAGGAGTGGTACAACGGCCAAGGCTATCCGGAGGGTCTTGCCGGTGAAGAAATCCCATTTGGCGCGCGCATCGTCCAGATCATCGATGCGTGGGATGCCATGACCTCCGATCGCCCTTACCGGAAGGCGATGCCAAAAAACGCCGCCATCGCCGAATTGCGCCGGGCCGCCGGCACTCAATTTGACCCCAAGCTGGTCGACATCTTTTTGCGCATCGTCTAAAAATGCCTCTTTATATCGTTCCAACCCCTCTGGGGAATCTTGCGGACATCACGTTGCGCGCGGTTCACGTTTTGAAGGACGCGGATCTTGTCGCTTGTGAAGATACGCGCCGGACTCTGAAGCTTCTGAATCACCTCGGGATCTCAAAACCGCTCTGGAGTTATCATGCGCACAGCCCGCATAAAAGGCTTCATGAAGTGATGAATGCTCTAGAAGCCCAAAAATCCGTGGCTTTGGTGTCCGATGCGGGGACCCCGGGCCTTTCCGATCCCGGCGTGCCCTTGGTGCAAGCCGCTATCGAAGCGAACATCCCGGTCATTTCGCTCCCCGGGCCCTGCGCGGCGGTCACCGCCATCGTCGGATCCGGATTACCCACAGACCGCTTCTTTTTTATAGGATTTCTCCCGAGGCGGCCTTCCCGGGCCAAGCGCGTACTCCAAGAAGCAGCGGCAACGGACGCCACCGTGGTCATTTACGAGTCGCCGTACCGCACCGTTGAAACGTTGACGTGGATCGAAGAGATTGCTGGACCAGACACATCCGTTGTGCTCGCGCGTGAGCTGACGAAGGTGCACGAGGAATTCTTGCGAGGGAGCGCCCTATCGGTTCGCGAGCACCTGGAAGAAAAGCCGCCATTGGGAGAAGTTGTTATTCTGTTTAAAAAACAATCATGATTCGAGTTTCTATCATCGGCGCCACAGGTTATACGGGAGGCGAGCTCCTGCGGTATCTCATACGCCATCCCAAAGTGACGCTTACCCATCTCACGTCGGAAAATTTTGCCGGCCAGCCGATCCATCAGTTGCATAAATTTCTGAAAGGCCGGTCCAGTTTGATTTGCGAGAAGCTGAATATCGGCGTCATCGCCAAGGACTCTGATGTAGTTTTCTTAGGGCTCCCGCACGGCGCGGCGGCGAAGTCCGCGGCTCAGTTTTTGGAAAAGGGCGTCAAAGTCATCGATCTTTCCGCGGACTGTCGGCTCAAGGATTTGAAGGTTTATGAGAAGTGGTACGGCAAACACCCGGTGCCTTCCCTTTTAAAGGAAGCCGTCTACGGGCTCCCCGAGCGCTACCGGGATGACATCCGAACGGCACGGCTCGTGGCCAACCCGGGCTGCTACACCACGACTGCGATCTTGGCCGGCCTTCCGCTTGTGGCCGGTCATCTCTTAGGAAAAGGACCGCTCATCATCGATGCGAAGAGCGGCGTCTCCGGCGCCGGCCGAAAAGTCGAAGCCACCTACCTTTATTCCGAACTCGATGAAAGCATGCAAGCGTACGGACTGAAGGGGCATCGCCATCAGCCTGAGATCGAACAAGAATGGAACCGCGCCGCTTCAGAGCGGAAGGCCCCAGGACTCAGGCCTCAGGCCTCCGCTAGGGCCTTGGGCCTTGGGCCTCGGAACCCTGTGATTTTTGTGCCGCAACTCGCTCCGATGAACCGGGGGATTTTCGCCAATCTCTATGCCCCACTCAAAAAGAAAATGTCTGCCGACGCCTTGCGGGACGTATTCCTTTCTTACTACATGCGGGAACCGTTCGTCACGATCCTAGACGCCTACGAGTCCCCCGAGGTAAAAGCCGTGACCTATACCAATCTTTGTCAGATCGGCGTGTCGGTCTCCGCCTCGCGAAATGAAGCGATCATTTCAGCGGCGCTCGATAACCTCGTCAAAGGCGCTTCCGGCCAAGCCATCCAAAACATGAACCTCATGTTCGGCTTGGACGAAACTACGGCACTCTTATGAGGCCATGTCCGAGATTAACTGAAACCGGTCAAAAATAGAAAAATAAGACGTCTTTTCGATCTGTCCCACTTTTTTAAAACCTGCCTTTAAAATAGCGCGCCGGCTGCTGATGTTCTCTTCAAGCGCGCCAATCCAGGCGACTTTCCCTCCCGCTCCAAAAAAATCGTCCACCATGCAGGCCAACACCTGAGGGAAAAGGCCTTGGCCGCGCATGGAACTGTCCGTATAACAGCTATAGATCCAGCAATGCTGATCCATGAGCCTGACAGAGAGGTCCGTTTCACTGACGTTCATCATGACTCTCGTGACCCAGGAGAAATGCACGCATTTCCCATGATCCTCTACGTAGTAACAAACGTCCTTTTGTTTTCGTCGTTCACGAATGGCGGCCTCGTTCCATCGTTCGGCACGGATCATCGCGATCTGTAAAGGAGAACTCTCCGGGATAACGCTCGTGCGCTGCACGGCCAATGGGCTTGCCGGCCGGCGAACGGAGCCGACCGTTGCCTGGAATAGATGGACGCGGGCGCGGTGGTAGATGAGTTCCGGTAAGCTTCGAAAATGACCCGGCCAGAGGGCCGGGAGCGGCACGGCTAGGTTCAAGCGGGTTCCCCTGTGCGCTGTATGACACGACTCCGCCTTCGGAGTTACTGGTATAATTTCGCTCTATGAGTCAGCTCCCTCTTGGATACCGGGCCGCGGGACTGCCGCGGCATGATAGGCCCCGGCCAAGCCGGCACGGCCTGGCGCTATTTTATTCCGAGACGCCGGCCGCCGCCGTCGCCTGCTTTACGACCAATGTGGTCAAATGTGTCCATATTCCCATCGATCAAGAGCGGCTGAAACACGGCCAGGGCCGCGTCATCATGGTGAACTCGGGCTGCGCCAATTGCTGCACCGGAGATCGAGGCGTGCATGAAGCCAGAAAAACCATTGATTGGGCTTCCAAAGCCCTCGGTGTTTCGGGAAAAGAGATTTTGATCGCCTCGACCGGCGTCATTGGCGATTTTATGCCTCTCGATCTTCTCCAAGAAGAAATCCCCATGCTTTCGAAAAAGCTCCTGGGAGAAGACGGCCTCTCCTACCAGTCCTTTCATAAGGCCGCCGAAGCGATTATGACGACCGATACGACCGTGAAAATCGCCTATGCCTCGATCACCGTAGCGGGAAAAGAAGTGCGCCTCTGGGGCTGCGCTAAAGGCGCTGGAATGATCCATCCGGTCATGACGCCCAGCGGCAAACCCCATGCCACCATGCTCGCCTTTCTTTTAACCGATCTCCACGCCAGAGCGGCGGAGCTAAGGCCGCTTTTGGCGAAAGCGACGGATCAAAGCTTCAATCGGGTCACGGTGGATGGCGATATGTCCACCAACGACAGCGTCTTTTTACTTGCCAACGGAGCCTCCGGGGCCGCTTTAAAGTCGTCCTCGGATCGGCAAAAATTCTACGCGGCGCTCCGGGAGATCTGTATCGAACTCTCCAAAAAAATCGCCAAAGACGGGGAAGGGGCCAGCAAATTCCTGGAAATTAAAGTGGAGGGCGCGCGTTCGGAAGCCGATGCCCAAAAGATGGCGATGACCGTCGCGACCTCTCCCCTCGTCAAAACAGCCGCTTACGGAGAAGATTCGAACTGGGGCCGGATCCTCGCCGCCATGGGGCGCTCGGGCGTTCTTTTTGACCCCTCCACGGTCGATATTTCCTTTGGCGACCTGTGCGTGTTCAAAAAAGGGGCTCCGAGTTCCGTGTCGGCTGAGCGAGCGCGGGAACCCCTCAAGGCCAAGGAAGTCGTGCTTCGCATCCAACTCCATGCCGGTAAAGCCGAGGGGTTCTATTGGACCTGCGATTTTACGGGGCAGTATGTCGATATCAACGCGCGTTACCGGACGTAAGCTTCCCGCCAAAACGCTTCAAAAAGTCGTCGCCACCCTACAATCGGGCGGCATCGCCATTTTCCCGACCGAAACGGTGTACGGAATCGGGGCCAGCGTCTTTTCCCCTGCCGGAATAAAGCGCATTTATGCGCTCAAAGGACGCGAGCACCGCAAACCTTTGGCGCTATTGGTGGCATCCTTGGAAGCCGCGGTCCCGCTCTTGGAGACGATCCCCAAGGAAGCCTGGACCTTGGCCGATCGCTACTGGCCGGGGCCTCTTACTCTTGTCTTTAAGGCCTCTCCTCTTGGACGCTTGGTGACGGGGGGGCTTGCCACCATTGGAGTGCGGATTCCAGACCATCCGGTAGCCCTTTCCATTTTAAAGACCGTCGGGATTCCGCTCGCGACCACGAGCGTCAACCGTTCCGGGAATGAGCCCGCGATCTCCGGGAGAGGGGCCGCCAAACTTTTCGGTTCGCGGGTGGACTGCCTGATTGATGCCGGCCCTTGCCGGATTCGAACCGCCTCTTCAGTGATTGATCTATCGCATTATCCCTTTCTTGTGATCCGGGAAGGGGCCGTCCCCAAGAAGCAGCTTGAAGCGACCTTGTACGGCCCCTCATAAAACGATTTAATATCGCCATGTCCGCTTCTGGAAAGTCCCTCAGGGGGAAAATTATTCTCGTTACCGTGGCCGAATTATGCCTTTTGGCGGGGGCGGGCCTCGGGATTCGGCACGAGATCCAAGCCGTCAACCGCACGGTCAATGACGTCTCCGATCTGAGAGATCCCTCGCCTTTCCGCGCGGCTTTGATGGGCCATCTTGGAAAGATCAATGTGGGCTTCACCGGGTACCTCCAAAGCTCCGATCCCTCTCTCGAGAAACAGATCCAAGAAAGCCGCAAGGATTTTGAAACGCTCCTGCCGGAATTTGTCCGTCAGAATCCCAAGCTCTTTCCGCAAGAGGCGGCCGATGAAATAAAGCGTACCTTTGGCCTCTACAAAGAATCGATTGACCGGACGCTGGAGGCCAATTCCCGGCGCCTGGCGCAGCGGGCGAGTCTCGAACAGAATTTTACGCATATGCTTTATTTGATCGATCACAACATCCGCCCGATCATCCGGAAGGACCAGGCGGACGGGGATGAGCGCAGCGAAGCGATATTGAACATAGAAAATCAATTGCGCGCTTGGCAGCAAAATTTGTCTCAGGCCTGGACGCAGCCGTCCGACGCGGCCAAGGCCTTGACGTTTGAAAACGATAGTCGCGGACAATCGTTTCTCGAAGACTACACGCGTCTTGAACTTCTTCCTCGCGAGCGTAAAATCTTCCGTGAGCTGCGCACGGTTTGGCTTGCCAATAGCGACCTCGCTCGGGGCAGTTTTCCCAAAGAAACCGTGGTCGCTCAGTCCACCAAAGCCATGGACGATGAGCGGCAAGAAGTGGTCAGCACTTTGAATCGGTATCTTCCGGTTCTCCGGCCCGCGGAATTAGAAGCTATAAAGCAAAATATCTTAAGGCTTATGCGGCTGCATCTTATCGCCGCCAGTGTCATTGCCGTGGCGGCGGTGGCTTCGCTCATTTTTACCGCGCTTGCGATCTATCGATTTCTGCATCCGCGTCCCGGCCGGAACGAACCCACGCTTGAAATGGATCTGAAAGGGACCATCGTGGCCTGGAGCCCGGCCGCCGAAGGGCTCTACGGGTATCACGCGTCCGAAATGCGAGGAAAATCTATCGGGGACCTTTTTGTCTCGGAGTCCGAAATCGGGCGGCTCGGACAAGAGCTTGAAAAGGCCAAAAACGCCACTTTTGAGACCACGCATAAAACCAAATCGGGAACACCGATCCAGGTAAGGATCGACTTCTCCTCAATTTCCGACAAATCAGGCCACCCCGTCAGCATTGGTCTTGTCTGCCGCCGCCGTTAACTGTGAAATCAAGATCCATTCTTTTCGTCTGCACGGGAAATACCTGCCGCAGTCCGATGGCCGAAATGATCTTACGTCAGATGCTTAAGAAGGAAGGCATTGAAAATAGAGAGATTTTCTCGCGCGGTTTAAGCGTCTGGCCCCATCAACCGATCTCGGAGGAGGCGCGCCAAATCCTCGAAGCGGCCGGAGTGAAGGTGGACCCTCATGCCTCCCGCGCACTCTCCGCCGCGGATGTCCAAAGAGCCGATCTTATACTCACGATGACGGAAAATCATAAGCGTATGATCATCGCCGATTATCCGGAAGCGAAAGCGAAAACTCGGCTCCTGGCCGGCACGGATATCGCCGATCCGGTGGGTGGCTCCCCAAACGATTACGAGAAGTGTAGAATAGAGATTCAGAACGCCCTGTTGGACCTCTACACCCAATTGAAAGGAAATTGACGTGAAAAGCATTTTAAAGAAACAAGATCCCGCGGTTTATAAAGCCATCCTTGGAGAGACGCAGCGCCAAGCCTGGACGCTTGAGCTGATTGCGTCGGAAAACATGGTGTCGGAAGCGGTCCTTGAAGCCCAAGGGAGCGTCCTCACCAACAAATACGCGGAAGGCTATCCCGGAAAACGTTATTACGGGGGCTGCGAGCAAGTCGATATTGCAGAAAACTTGGCCATCGAGCGCGCCAAAAAGCTCTTTGGCGCCGATCACGTGAATGTCCAGCCCCACTCGGGGAGTTCGGCGAATCTGGCCGTCTATTTGTCCGTTCTGAATATCGGCGATACCATCATGGGCCTTAATTTGGCTCACGGCGGACACCTGACGCACGGCCATCCTCTCAATTTCTCAGGCAAATATTTCAAAGTCGTGGGCTTTAATGTCAGCAAAGACACGGAGCTTGTGGACTACGATGAAGCCGAGAAATTGGCGCTTGAGCACAGGCCCAAGCTGATCTGTGTGGGCGCCTCCGCTTACTCGCGCGTTTTCGATTGGGCACGTTTCAGGTCTATCTGCGATAAGATCGGCGCGATCTATATGACCGATATCGCTCACTATGCGGGCTTAATTGCCGCCGGACTTTATCCGTCGCCTGTTCCTTATGCGGATTTTGTCACGACCACGACGCACAAGACCCTTCGCGGACCGCGCGCCGGCATGATTATGTGCCGAGCTCAGTACGCTCAAGCCCTGGATAAGCTGGTCTTCCCAGGCGCCCAGGGCGGACCCTTGATGCATGTCATTGCCGCCAAAGCGGTCGCATTTGGAGAGGCGCTCAAACCGTCCTTTAAAAAATATCAGCAGCAAACCCTTAAGAACGCCCGAGCCCTCGCCAAAGAGCTGACCCAACAAGGATTCCGCATCGTGACGGGCGGAACGGATAGCCATATGTTCTTGGTGGATCTCCGGCCTAAGAACATCACGGGGAAATTGGCGGAAGAGGCGCTCGATCACGCTGGCATCACCGTGAACAAAAACGCCATTCCCTTTGATCCGGAAAAGCCGTTTATCGCTTCGGGAATCCGCATCGGAACCCCGGCCGTCACCACCCGAGGCCTGATCGAGAAGGACATGGTGAAAGTGGCCGCCTGGATCAACCGGGCGATGGCCCATCATCTAAATCCTAAAGAGCTCGCCAAAATCAAAAGCGAAGTGAAGGCGCTCTGCCTTAAATACCCCATGTACAAGGACCGTCTTAAAACCTGATGGGAACCATATACGTCGCCGCCTTTATCGTGGCCTGCGCCTCGAGCTTTAGCGCGACGCCGTTTGCCATTTGGCTCTCCAAACGCTGGGGAGTCCTCGACATGCCGGACGCCAGAAAAGTGCATCAAGTCCCCATCCCGCGCTGGGGGGGACTCGGCATCTACTTGGGAATCCTCTTGGGACTGCTCGGCGTCTTTATCGGATTCCCGCGCTTCCGCCAGCTTCTGGCGTATCGGTACCCGCTCTATAGCCACGGCGAGATGCTTAGCGTCATTACGCTCGATAAGCAGATCGCCGGGATTTTAGTCGGCTTAACTTTTGTGGTGCTTTTGGGGATGGTGGACGACAAGCGCGGCGTGCCCGCCCTTCCCAAACTCTTGACTCAAATCATCGCGTCTTTGGTCGCCTTGAATTATGGGGTCCAGATTATGGGCCTCCGGCTTCCTTTTCTCAATTATGCGCAGTTCCCCATTCTCATTTCTCAAATCATCACCGTCTTTTGGATGATCGGGTTTATGAACGCCATTAACTTAGCGGATGGTTTGGATGGATTGGCCGCGGGGCTCGCCGCCATTGCCTCGGCGACTTTTTTGGCGGTCGCGATCATCCAGGGCGACACGGACACCGCCTTTATCGCCAAGCAATTAAAGCTTGCCGGGGTGCTTTCCGCCCTTCTCGCCGGGAGTTGCCTTGGCTTTTTGCCGTATAATTTCTCACCGGCCAAGGTCTTCATGGGAGACGGGGGCGCTTTAGGCATCGGGTTTCTTTTAGGCGCCATCACGGTCATCGGAACGCTAAAGACCACCGCGGTCCTTTCCGTGATGATTCCCGTGATCGTCGTGGCCTTGCCGGTGATCGATGTGAGCCTGGCGATGATCCGCCGGTACAAAAAAGGGCATCGCCTGATGGAGCCGGATAAGGAGCATCTTCATCACCGGCTTATGTCCCGCGGCTGGACCGGACGCGAAGTGGTTCTTTTGGTGTACGTGCTCACATTGATCTTGTCGGTTTCCGCGATATTTTTAGCGATTGTGAAGGGAACGTAGGAGAACTCATATGCCAAAATCACCGATTAAAGTTATGGTCGTCTTCGGCACAAGGCCTGAAGCCATTAAGATGGCGCCGGTATGCCGTTCCCTTATAAAGCGCCCCTCCGACTTTAAAACCACGGTCGTCGTCACCGCTCAGCACCGGGCCATGCTCGATCAGGTGATGGACCTCTTTCACATTAAATCCAGCCACGACTTGAACATCATGCAGCAAAACCAAAGCCTGGACTACGTGGTGACGGAAGTGATTAAGAAGATGACGCCGATCATGAAAGACGAAAAGCCGGATATCGTCCTGGTTCATGGCGACACGGTCACGACTTTCGCGGCCGCGCTCGCCGCGTTCTATTTGAGGATACCCGTCGGTCATGTGGAAGCGGGGCTCCGGTCTTATGATATGCATAATCCATTCCCCGAGGAGTCGAGCCGCGTTCTCACCGACCATCTGTGTTCGATGCACTTTGCGCCGACGCATCAAGCCAAGGAGAACCTCCTTCGCGAAAACATCGACCGCGAAAAGATTTTCGTCACAGGCAATACCGTGACAGACTCCCTTTTTATTGCCATTAAAGAACCGCACAAATGGACCGACCCCACACTGAAGTCTCTGCTGGATCCTCACGCGGAATCGGATGCCACCCAGCCCGCGGCCCGGATGGTCCTTGTTACCGCGCATCGGAGAGAAAACCACGGCGCTCCGCTCGAGAATGTTTTCCGAGCGCTCCGGCGCGTTGTGGATGATAATGCCGGCGTCTACATCGTTTATCCCGTGCATCTAAATCCCAATGTGCAAAAATCCGCCAACGCCGTCCTTGGGAACCACCCCCGCATTCATCTCATCCCGCCGATCGATTATCTTGATTTGGTCAATCTCCTTGAGAAAGCCTACGCCGTGGTGACAGACTCCGGCGGCATTCAGGAAGAAGCTCCGGCTTTGGGAAAACCCGTTCTGGTCTTACGGAAAGTGACCGAGCGCCCTGAGGCTGTCGCCGCAGGGACGGCGAAGGTCATTGGGGTCGAAGAACAAGGCGTTTATCAAGATGTGAGCGAGCTCTTGAATAACCAGCGCGTTTATGAGCGCATGGCCAATGCGGTCAATCCCTACGGGGACGGCAAAGCGACGCTGCGCATTCTGGACGCGATCCGTTATCACTTTAAAGTCTGGGATGAGCGCCCGGCGGAATTCATGGGGGATCTCGCCTCCGCCCCGTCTGCCCTCTGGCCGCGCCGCCGCAAATACGAACAACTCTAAAAGGAAACTGCCATGGCTCAGGATTTTTCGTTTGATGTGGTTTCAAAACTCAATCTCCAAGAAGTGGAAAACGCGGTCAACCAAGCCAATAAAGAAATGCAGACCCGTTTTGACTTTAAAGGGAGCGTTTCGCGCATGGAGTGGGATAAGAAAGAGCTCCTGACGCTTTTTTCCGACGATGATCAGAAATTAAAAAGCGTCGTGGACATTCTTCAATCGAAGCTCATTAAGCGCGGGATTTCGCTTCAGGTGTTGGACTACCAAAAGATCGAGCCCGCCGAGAAAGGCACGGTTCGCCAGCCGGTCAAGATTAAACAAGGGATCGAGTCTGAAAAAGCCAAAGCCATCGTAAAAGCCGTTAAAGATTCCAAGATCAAAGTGCAAGCCTCCATCCAAGGCGACCAACTTCGTGTGACCAGCAAGTCGAAGGACGACCTTCAAACGACGATGAATTTTATTCGCGGCCAAGATTTTGGCCTGCCGCTTCAATTCACGAATTACCGGTAATGATTCTGCACACCTATTCCGACGGCGGCGCCCGGGGAAATCCCGGCCCGGCGGCGATTGGCTATCTTCTAGCCGAGCCGACCGGAAAAGTCATAGCGGAAGGCGCCGAATGCATCGGAGAGATGACCAACAATAAAGCGGAATACCGTGCCATGCTCAAGGCCCTGGAATTGGCTAAATCGCACGGGGCGACCCAGCTCCAATGCTTTGCCGACAGCGAACTCCTGGTCTTCCAACTGCAGGGAACGTACCGCATTAAAAATCCGGATCTTCAAGTGCTCGCAGAAAAAGTAAAATCAGCCGCAAGGACCTTTGAGAGCATTACCTGGAAACAGGTGCCGCGCGAGCACCCGATGATCAGCCGGGCGGATAAACTTCTCAATCAAGCTCTCAATCGCGCCAAGGCCAAGGCTCCCGAGAAGCGAAGTCCGCCGGGGCGGGCCCAGGGGGAATTCTTCTAAGTGAAAGCCTTTCTCATTCGGTGGGTCATCAATACCTTGGCCCTGGTGCTCACATCCTTCATCGTACCGGGAATTTGGTTCCGCGACTGGCATGCGGCCTGGCTCGGGGCATTGGTGCTTGGACTCCTGAATGCCTTTGTGAGGCCGGTGCTTCTCTTCCTCACGCTCCCTTTAAACATTCTGACGCTCGGCGTCTTTACGATCTTTTTAAACGCGGCCATTTTCTTTAGCGCGGGCTACATCATCCCGAGTCTCATGATCAAAAACTACACCTGGGCCATCGCCGGCTCGCTTGTATTTTCCGTCATCAGTACCTTTTTCAGTTGGCTGCTGCACGAGCGCCGCGAATTCAAGATCGGCTTTCATCTCTGGCGCTTCTGAACTAATTAGCACCCAAACCGTTTCATAGAATAAGTCATGGCCGTCACCCCGTTTCATCCCCTCATTGATGAGTGGTTCGGCGAAACCTTTGGTCAGCCGACCGAACCCCAAAAGCGGGGTTGGCCTGAGATTGCCGCCGGCCGTCACGCGCTGATTGCCGCTCCTACCGGATCCGGCAAAACGCTCGCCGCCTTCTTAGCCTGTATTGATCATCTCGTCCGGCAAGGCACGGAAGGGACCTTAAGAGACGAAGTTCAAGTTGTTTACGTTTCGCCGCTTAAGGCGCTGACGAATGATATTCACCGAAACCTCGAAGGGCCTCTTGAAGCGATCGCGGCCCGCGCCGGAAAAGCCGGCGTACGCTTGCCGCGCTTGCGCTCACTTGTGCGCACCGGGGACACGCCCATGCACGAGCGAACGGGGATGCTCAAAAATCCTCCGCATATTTTGGTGACGACGCCGGAATCTCTCTACCTTTTGCTGACGGCCGCCAAGAGCCGAAAGATATTGGCATCGGTTAAGACGGTGATTGTGGACGAAATCCATGCGCTTGCGCGCGATAAACGCGGCTCGCATCTGGCGCTTTCGCTTGAACGCTTAGAAGCACTCTGCGAAAAGCCTCCGGTGCGGATTGGCCTATCGGCCACGCAGAAGCCCATGGATGAAATCGCGAATTTCCTTATTGGATCGCCGACAGAGTCACTCGGGGATGACGGCCGGTGCCGCATCATCGATGTTGGACATACAAGGCAACTCGATTTAGGGATCGAGGTCCCGCCTTCGGAACTTTCCGCCGTTTGCTCCAATGAGCAGTGGGACGAGATCTATAAAAGACTCTCCGAACTCATCACCAGCCACCGCAGCACGCTCGTCTTTGTGAACACCCGGAGAATGGCGGAGCGCGTCAGTCACCGGCTGCGAGAGCTCTTAGGGGAGGACGCTGTCGCGAGTCACCACGGCAGCCTTTCGCGCGAGATCCGGCTTTCCGCGGAAGAGCGACTTAAAAAAGGCGAACTCAAAGCGATTGTGGCCACCGCTTCTTTAGAGCTTGGTATTGATATCGGATTCATTGATTTGGTCTGCCAAATGGGCTCGCCGCGCTCAATTGCCACGTTTCTCCAGCGCGTCGGAAGGTCCGGCCACCATTTGGGCGTGGTGCCCAAGGGCCGTTTCTTCGCCCTCACGAGGGACGAGCTCCTCGAAGGTCTTGCGATCTTAAGAGCGGTGAAACAAGGTCGGCTCGACCATGTGGAAATTCCCGTGGCGCCGCTCGACATTCTGGCTCAGCAGATCGTGGCGGAAGTCGCCGCCCAAGATTGGAACGAGGATGATCTCTATAAGCTGTGCCGGCGTGCCTGGCCCTACCGGAATCTTGAGCGCCAAGAGTTTGACCGGATCATTCAGCTTGTGAGCGAAGGCATTGCGACCGGACGGCGGGAAGGCGCTTACGTCCACCGCGATCTGGTCCACCATGAGCTGAAGGGCCGTCGCTCCGCGCGCTTGTCGGCCTTGACCTCGGGCGGCGCCATTCCCGAGACGGCCGACTACCGGGTCGTCACCGAAGACGAAGGCGTCGTGGTCGGAACCGTGAATGAGGATTTCGCCATTGAAAGCCAATCCGGCGATGTTTTTCTTTTGGGCAACACCTCCTGGCGGATTCGCTATGTGCGCGGTGGCCAAGTTGTGGTGCGTGACGCGGAAGGCGCCGCGGCAAGCGTCCCTTTTTGGTTAGGCGAAGCACCGGGACGGACACAGGAACTCTCCGAGGAACTATCGAACCTCCGAGACGAACTCGGTGAAAAGCTGGAAGAAGGCTCGGAAAAGGCCGCCGAGTGGCTGAAGGCTGAATGCGCTGTCGATGAATGGCCGGCCAAAGAAGCCGTGTTCTATGTGGCCGCGCAGAAAGCCGCGGTGGGGATGATCCCCAGCCAGAAACATATTTTGTTTGAACGCTTTTTTGACGAATCCGGCGGCATGCAGCTCGTGGTGCATGCGCCCTTTGGTTCGCGGGTCAACCGGGCCTGGGGGCTGGCCATGCGCAAACGTTTCTGCCGGACGTTTGACTTTGAGCTTCAGGCCGCGGCCGACGATAACGCCATCAATCTCTCGCTTGGGCCCCAGCACAGTTTTCCCTTGGAACAGATGTTTAAGCTCCTCAGCTCGCCTCAGGCCGAAGATCACCTCGTTCAAGCCCTTTTGGCCGCGCCGATGTTTGGCGTGCGCTGGCGATGGAATGTTTCGCGAGCATTGGCTGTCCTCAGGTTCCGCGGCGGAAAGAAAGTGCCGCCGCCGCTTCAACGTTTTAAGTCGGATGACCTCTTATCGGCCGTCTTTCCGATGCAGACCGCCTGCTTCGAACATAGGCCGCCGGATGTCCCAATCCCCGATCATCCCCTTGTTCATCAGACGGTGTTTGATTGCCTGCACGAAGCCATGGACGTCGATAGCTGGAAAAAGATCCTGGAGGCGATTGAAGCGGGCGCGATCAAACTCGTCGCGAAGGATACGCGCGAGCCTTCACCCTTTAGCCACTCGATTCTGAATGCCAATCCCTATTCCTTCCTGGATGATGCGCCCTTGGAAGAGCGGCGGGCGCGGGCCGTCACGGTGCGCCGCACCCTCTCGATTGAAGAGATGGGGAATTTAGCGCGCTTGGATCCGGAAGCGATTGATCTCGTGCGCCGGGAGGCGGCGCCCGTCATCCGTGACGCGGAAGAACTGCACGATACGTTTCTGACTCTTGGGGCACTACCCGCCGCGGAAGGCGAAGCCTGGAGGACCCTCTTTGATGATCTTATCGCTCAAGGCCGCGCCACAATCTTGGGCCTAGGGCCTAAGGCCTCAGACCCTAGTCTTTGGGTTGCCGCGGAACGCCTTACTTTGGTTCGCACACTTTTCCCGGACGCTCAAATATCTCCTGACCTTGTCCTTTCCGTTGAACTTCAAAAACCCGTGGGCGAAGAAGAGGCCGCGGCAACCCTCGTACGCGGGCGGCTTGATGTGGCAGGCCCGGTGACATCTCAGAAGATCGCGGATGACCTCGGCCTGAAAGGATCCACAGTAGAGATCGCCTTGGCCCGCTTAGAAGCCGAAGGTTATGCGCTTCAGGGCCGCTACACTGCCGCAGCCTACAAACCCAATGCGCCGGCGGAATGGTGTGAACGAAGGCTCCTCGCCCGTATTCATCGCCTGACCTTGGAAGGCGCCAGGCGCCGCATTCAGCCGGTCCCGCCTGAACAATACTGGCTTTATCTCGCGGAGTACCATCATCTTTTGCCCGATAGTCACCGCGATGGGCCGCTTGGGCTTCGCGAAGCCATTGGACAACTCCAAGGGTTTGAAATGGCGGCGGGCGCGTGGGAAATGGATATTTTGGCTTCGCGCGTCGAGAAATACCAAAGTGATTGGTTGGACCAACTGTCATTTTCTGGAGAACTCGTCTGGGGCCGCCTGCGTCCGCCACAAAAGGCTGAAGATGAAGAACCTTCTGGTGGCGGCTTGACGCGCGTAGTGCCGATTACGCTTGCATTTCGCGAAGATTTGCCCTGGCTCTTACCCTCGGATGAGCGTTCCCTGTTGCACGCGCGTCAGGAAGCAAGAACTGTGTATGAGGCGCTTCACAAGCACGGTGCGCTTTTTCTTCATGATTTAGCTGCGATTACGGGACTCGTCCCGACTCGGCTTCAAGCTGCCTTAAGCGAGCTGGCCGCTTTGGGACTTGTCACGGCAGACGGATTTACAGCGCTTCGGAACTTGGCGCCAGTCCGGCGGTGGGAAAAGCCGCGTCGAAAAGCTCAAAACGGAATTCCTCGTTCCATGAGTTACAACGGCGGAGGACGTTGGACCCTGTTCCCTAGCCATGTACAAGAGATCGGCAAAGAAGATCGAAACCAGCAATGGGCGGTTCAATTATTGCGGCGTTACGGCATTGTTTTCCGAGATCTCCTCACGCGTGAGACGGTAACACCCCCTTGGTGGGAATTAGCTCTCATCTATCGAAGAATGGAAGCGAGAGGTGAGATCCGTGGGGGTCGGTTCATTTTAGGCGTCGCTGGTGAACAATACGCGCTGCCGGAAGCCGTGGAATCGCTCCGGCGACCGCGCGCGGAGGAAAATTCCTGGCTCATCATTTCCGCGGCGGATCCCTTGAATCTGGCTGGCATCATTCTTCCCGGAGCGCGTGTCCCCGCCGTGCGGGGGAATCGCCTTCTTTTCCATAACGGGCGTTTGGCGGCCACGCTTCAAGCCGGGGATCTTGTATTCCTTCAGGATTTTCCGGGAGAGGTCAAAGATAAAATCACCCGCGCGCTTCGGCTCACCCAGCTTCCCCAGCTGCGCGAAGAGATTTTGAAGGAACTTTCGACAACCACGAGGACCTAGCTCATGCGCGATCATATTCTTCTTGCGATTCTCGTCCTCGGCGGCGTGCCGATGATTTATCGCATCCTGAAGGATCTTTTTCGCGGAGAAATTGGGGCCGATGCGATTGCCGCCATTTCCATCATCACCTCGCTACTCCTAAAAGAATATCTGGCCGGCTGCGTGATCGTTTTGATGCTCGCCACGGGAGAATTTCTCGAACATTATGCCGTCCGGCACGCGTCCTCCGTGCTGAACGCCCTTCTCAAACGCATGCCCAAATGGGCGCACCGAAAATCCGGGCCGGACATTTCGGACATTCCGGTGGAGGAGATTCACATCGACGATACGCTGGTTATTTTCCCTCACGAGATCGCGCCCGTGGACGGCTTGGTGCTCGAAGGGCATGGCTCGATGGATGAGGCCTATCTCACGGGAGAACCGTTTCACATGTCAAAGGCCCCGGGCTCGGGCGTCTTTTCAGGTGCCATCAATGGCGAAACCGCGCTCACGATCCGCGCCACCAAGCGTCCGAGTGATTCGCGCTACGCCAAGATTACGGAAATCATGCGCGCGGCTGAAGAGAAACGCCCGCGCCTGCGCCGCTTGGGCGATCAATTGGGAGGCGTCTACACAATCCTCGCCCTATCGGCGGCTGGCTTTGCCTGGGCGCTTTCAGGGAATCCGAGCCGGTTTTTAGCCGTCATTGTCGTTTCAACGCCCTGTCCTTTGATCATCGCCATCCCGGTAGCGATCATTGGGGCCATTTCACTGTCCGCCAAACACGGCATCATCGTCAAAAACCCGATCGCCCTGGAACAAATTCAACTCTGCCGCACCGCCATCTACGATAAAACAGGGACGCTCACGTACGGCGAACCCTCACTCGTGAAGGAAACGGTGGCTTCCGAATTTAAAGGGGATGAAATTCTGGCTGTGGCGGCGAGTCTTGAGCGCTATTCCAAACACCCTCTTTCTCAAGCGATCCAGGCCGCCGCGGTAAAGCGCAAACTCAATCTTCAAGTGGCTGCCGAGATCGGTGAAAAGCCGGGCCTTGGACTCACGGGAATTATCCAGAATCGAAAAATCCAAATCTGCGGGCGAAAACAATTGGCCGAGCAGCGCATAGCGGTAGGAGATCCATTTAAACTGATCGAAGGCGGCCTTGAGTGTTTTATTCTTGTGGATGGACGGCTGGCCGCGCGCTACCAGTTCCGCGATGCGCCGCGCGCGGAGAGCCCTTCCTTTATCCGGCATTTGGGGCCGCGTCACGCCTTTGATCGCCAGATGATTATTTCGGGCGACCGGGCGTCTGAGGTTCAGTACTTGGCAGACGAAGTCGGGATCACGGAAGTTTATGCCGGGAAATCCCCGGAAGAGAAGCTCGCCCTCGTTCGGACAGAGACCCAGAAGGCCAAGACGCTTTTTATGGGCGACGGCATTAATGACGCGCCGGCGCTCATGGCGGCCACCGTCGGCATCGCGATCGGCCAAAATAGCGATATCACAAGCGAAGCGGCTGGAGTCGTGGTTATGGAAAACTCCTTGCGGCGCGTGGATGAGTTCATGCATATCGGCGAGCGCATGCGCCATATCGCGCTTGAGTGCGCGATTGGAGGAATGGCTTTGAGCATCGGCGGCATGGTCTTTGCGGGTTTGGGTCACCTGCCGCCGATCGCCGGCGCCATCACGCAGGAAATCATTGATGTGATCGCGATCGCCAACGCCATACGCGCGGCCTTTCCTCCGACCATCCTCACGGATATGTGAGCTCGACCCTCATGAATGCCTTATCTCATGAAATCCGCCGGTGGCAAAAGGCGGGCTACGCTTTTGCAAGGCGAAAAAGGTGAGGCCGGGCTCGCTCTTCGCCGCGCGCTCAGGCGGGTTCATCGGTTGTGGAAGAATCGGCCCAAAAATCCGGGCCGCACTTTCCTTCATCCGCTTCGCCGGGCCATCCGTCGCCTGCGCTTTACGAGTGAACTCTTGGCGCCCGAGTACGGAAATTCCTTAAGCAAATTGGCCAAAGAAGCCTACCAATGGCAGCATCTTTTGGGCGACTATCATGACGCGCTCATTGCCCAAAGACTTTTAGCTCCGCTTCCCACCCGAGAAGCGAAGGCACTCATAAAGAGATTCCGAGCCGTCGAACAAAAAACGCAAGAGGCGTTTTGGCGCCGCTTTCGGCACGGCGGCTGGCACGAGCTCCATCGCCTAACCAAAAAAGCGCTACCTTAATCCCTTTAAAATAAACTATGTAACGGTTCGAAGGCTCAGCGATTCCAATAAAGGTAGGAGGAATCGCCATGGATGAACGAAGAAAGAAGCCTCGGGCCCAAAATCTGACGACGACCGCCACCACGCCCACACCAGGGAGCGCCGAGGGTGATGCCGACACTGTGAACCAAGATTTGGCCCTAAAAAATCACGCGCAAAGGCGAGCAGAGGCGGCCACGCAGAACGAGTGGAACATCGAGCACACCAACGACCCCTCCAAGGATTAAGGACATCTAGGAAACGACGTTTTCGGGATGGCCGGCCAGAAAGGCGGAGATGTTCGCGGTGGTTGTCTCAAGAATCCGGGCAAAGGCTTCGCGGGAATTAAACGCGATGTGCGGCGTGATAACCACGTTTTCACGGTTTAAAAGAATGTGATTCTGAAGCAAGGTCTTTAAGCGGCCGACAGAAAAATCTTTCGAAAGAATTTGGCGTTCTTCCTTTATCAGCTCTTCGCCTTCTAACACATCAAGACCCGCACCCGCCAAGATGCCTTGGTCGAGGGCCCACGTAAGCGCCTCGGTTTCCACCAAAGCACCGCGCGCGGTGTTGATCAAAAGCGCTCCACGTTTAATTTTCCGGATGTTTGACCTATTGATCATGTGATGGGTTTTCGGATTATAGGGGGCGTGAAGCGTGATGATGTCGGAATTCGCGAGCAGGTAATCGAGAGAAACGTATTTGAAGCCTAGGGTCTCCGCCAAAAAATTGTTTTGCTTCACGTCATAGGCCATCACCTTCATCCCGAACCCCTTGGCGATCCGCGCCGCATGGATGCCGATGTGGCCTGTGCCGATGATGCCCAGGGTTTTATCTTTGAGGTCAAAACCCTCTAGGCCTTCAAAGGAAAAATCTCCGCGTATCGTGCGAAAGTACGCCTGATGGACTTTGCGGGAAAGCGCCAAGATAAGAGCGAAGGTGTGCTCCGCGACGGTATTTTCCCCGTAGAAAGGAACATTCGAGACTACAATTCCATGCTTTCGACAGTACGCAAGATCTATGTGCTCGAAGCCTGTGGAGCGCGTGGCAATCATCTTGAGCTTGGGCATGCGCTTTAGCGTCTCGGCGCGTAACGTCGAGTAAATAAAAACGGAGACCATCTCAGCCGAACGAAGAACGGAGGATTCGGCGTCTTGCGATTTCCCTTCGAAGTAGGTGGGTTTAAAGCGCGCGAGCGGGGACTTCCGAAGGAATTCCCTTTCGGTGGGGGTCACTTCAAAGAAGACAATTTTGGACATTCGGATCTATGCTCATTCTATCAAGAGGATCGCTTAGCGGATGACAGCGGGATAGAGCTTGGATGTGATCGCCAAAAGGACGGCAAAAACCAGAGCCAAGACGCCAAAATCAAGCCAAGCCCCGTAAAGGCTTTGACCGCCTTGAATCATAAACCCTCGCAGCACATCCACTAAGTACGTCAGCGGATTTAAATGCGAGAGAATCTGCAGCCACTTGGGCATGATGGCAATAGGGTAAATGGCGTTACTGGCAAAAAAGAGCGGCATCGTGAGCAACTGACCAATCCCTAAAAACCGCTCTCGCGTCTTGACGATACAGGCGACCATGAGTGAAAAGGTGGCAAAAATGGCGGAACCACCGACGACAGCGAGCGCGACCCCCAAAAGGGAGAGCACTTCAAAGCGCAACCCAATTCGCATGACCATGACAAGGATGTAAATAAGAATCGCTTGTCCTAACCCGCGGACCCCTGAGGCAAGCGCTTTGCCGAGGACAAGCGCGCTCCGATAGGCGGGGCTCACCAAAAGTTTGTGAATGATTCCCAGATCGCGCTCCCAGATGACCGCGATGCCGAAGAAGATGGCGCTAAAAAGAATGCTTTGCGCAAGAATTCCGGGCGCCATGAAGGCCGTATAGCGGAGTGGCCCGGTAGGAATTCCATGGATCCGTTCAAAGACTTGCCCAAAAACGACGAGCCAGAGGATCGGTTGCGCCGCCCGGCTGAAGAGTTCCGTGGGATCGCGCCCGACTTTTCGAAGCTCTACATCGACAATCGCAAAGCATTGCCGCGCGAATCCTCGGAGGCCGTAAGGCTCAGCTAAGCCGCCGAGCGACTTTTCGCGTGCTTCGGACATCGCGGTAATTGCCTCCTTCCTGAAGCGTCGATCCGCAGAACTTCGCAAAGACATCGTTTAAATCAGCGTCGGGACCGACCGCGGATTTCAGATCAGCCGGCTTTCCCGTTGCGACCAGCTTCCCGTGGTGCATGAGGCCAAGCTCATCACAAAGCTCATCGGCTTCTTCCATATCGTGCGTGGTAATTAAGACGGTCAATCCCAAGTCGCGCCGTAAATTCAATAGGCGTTCCCACACCGCATGGCGCGCCATGGGATCAAGGCCAATCGTCGGCTCATCTAGAAAGAGGATGGCGGGCCGGTGCAGAAGCGCCTGGGCGATTTCCAGCCGACGTATCATGCCGCCTGAGAAGGTTTTCACCAATTGATTCGCATTGGCTTCTAGGCCCATAAACCGCAACGAGGCCGGGATTTTTTCAGCGCGCTCCCGGCGCGGCATCCCATACAGGCGCGCCGATAAGACCATGTTCTCGGACGCGGTGAGCGCCCCATCGGCGGAAAGAAGCTGAGGCACATAGCCGATCCGGCGGCGCACTTCCACAGGCTCGGCGGCCACATTGAAGCCCGCCACAAAGGCAGAGCCGGAACTCGGCTCCAAAAGGGTGGTCAGCATTTTGATCGCGGTACTTTTCCCGGCCCCGTTGGGGCCCAAAAGACCAAAGATTTGGCGCGATGGGATTTGCAAATCCAAATGGTCGACAGCACATAAGGTTCCAAAATACCGCGTTAGTTGTACGGTTTGTATCGCCGGCTCGGAGTTTGCCATGTGTCTATTATAGTCGGCTCATTGGAGCGATGGCGAAAAAGCCCCCGTCCTGGCAGATGACAGGGGCTCTTTATGACCAGCTAATGCACCGGGCTTCTTAAGGCAATGTAGGCGTTACACGATGCATCCCGACCCAGCCATACACGGCTTCAGCGCCAAAGACGTTGCTTCGGATGTCAGGCGTATAGTTCGCCCATCGCGCCAGAAAGGCCACGAGAATCACGACGGCCATCATCGTACTCAGGGCCAGCCAGAACAAACGTCTCGTTCGGGCTCGATTTATAGCCTTCACGCGCATGGCATCGAGAAGTTCCTCTACGACCCTGCGTCTGCGCCGATCGTGCACGATCCTGTTCGGCAGAACCAACGAGGTACTCATGATAATCCTCCTCCATCTTCATTATCTTAGGTCCGACCGGGAGCGGTCCATGACCGGCGTCATAGAGCATTCGTAAACTTGAGGTAATAAGAGAAAAGCGACGGTGTTTAACGCGAAGCGGCAGACCAGAGAGGACGGCCCGTCAACTGGCGATATTGGGCGGAATCAGCGCCTCTTTTGACGGTGGCCGCTAGAATGACGGGTTTCCCGTCGCAGGAAACACGGGAGCCGGTGACTTCCACGGCATCTTTGGAATGAAGTTGAAGCGCCTGCTTTTCCACATAGGAGGTGGGGCCGAGATGGACGGGGATGGTTTCCGTGTCCGTCTTAAGAACAAAATAAACGCCTTGACCCATTCCCTTTAATGGAACGATCTTTTCGACGAGCATAACCGTTCCCTGAAGCGTCACCACGGACTTCGCATCGTAAAGCCGGCAATAAGCGCCTTCCGGCTCCCAGCCGCGGTAGCCTCGCCACTGAATCGGAGAGTCCGCTCGCGCGACGGCAGCCGCGAACACGCCAATACTTAGAATGCTCCAGAACATCCAGCTGTGTATCCGGCTCATAGTGACCTCCTGGCGCTTGTCAATGTAGGCTGAAGGCTTTGGCGAGTGCCACCCAGAGAAGAACGGAAATCACCTGCATGCCGATAAGAACAAGGGCAAAAGTAATCCCCTTGCCGCGAAGGGTTCTTTTTTTGGCGATCTCAGGTTCGGGTTCGCTCGAAAAGTAAAAAAAGACCGCCACGAGCGCAATAGGCAATCCCACCAGAACCGATTCCGGCATCAAGGAGACCGGAATCTCTTGGCCATGTCTTAAGGCCATTTGCAAGACGACCATTCCCAAGAGCATTAAGCCATAAGCGCCCAAAATAGCCTTGGAAAGGAATCGGAGCGTCGCATACACGCCCCACCCTTCCGGATGCGGCTCCTCATCGATGTCATGCACCATCGATCTTTCGATACTGTCGATTTCCTTCGGGTCAATAGCCATGGGTTGACCTCCCTCTTACGTTAAATGTACCCCTTTTTCGGCTAATCTGCCACCGTTATTTCCATTAGGAAACGGGTTGAAATGACAATACGGTTCTTCAGCCAGCACCTCTCCATAGGTATAAAAGGCTCGAGCCCGGCACCCCCCACAAATGGCCTTGAAATCACAGGCCCCGCAGCGGCCCGTTAAAAGACTTGGGTCTCGAAGGGCATCGAAAAGACCGGAGTTTTCCCAAATTGAGCGAAACGGCCGTTGGCGGATATTTCCAGCCGCCAGCGGCAAATACCCGCAAGGGTAGACATCGCCCTTATGCGAGATAAAGCACATATGAATTCCCGCCAGGCACCCTTTGCGCTCGCTCGAAATGGGCGGGGGGTCTTCGGCCATCTCGTGATCCACTCGAAAATAGTGAGGGGCGCAGATGGCCTTAAGCGGGAATGTCCCTTCTTGATCTTTATGCACGACCCACTTCAGCCATTCCTCCACTTCTTCGCTGGACAGCATGTCCGACGGGGCGATTTTGATGCCGCAACCGACGGGCACGAGCAAAAAGAGATAGAGGGCAATGGCTTTCTCCGCTTTGGCCAGCTCAAATATGGCGGGGACTTCGCGCACATTCTTTTTTGTCACCGTGAAATTGATCTGCACTTTGATGCCGGCATCCCGCATGAGGCGGAATCCTCTTAACGTTTGCTGAAAGGCGCCCTCCCCGCGGAAATGATCATGCGTCCGGGGCTTGGCGCCGTCCAATGAAACCGAAGCGTAATAGACCCCCGCGTCTTTGAGCCGGTGAGCTACTGCGGCATCGACCAAAGTCCCGTTCGTGGACAGGGCAATGGGAAGCCCGTGCGTGCGCGCTCGGGCAAGAAGGCTAAATAAATCGCGGCGAACAAGAGGCTCTCCGCCCGAAAAGATAAGCACCGGCCGCCCAAAAAAGCGCAAATCATCAATTAGTTTCAGGCCTTCTGCTGTGGTGAGTTCATCCGGGTCGGGCTGATCAAGAATATCCAGCCGCCGGCAATGAATACAACGCAGATTACAACCAGCGGTTGTTTCCCAATAGACTCTCTTTAATGTGGCTGCGAACAGCATAAGAGCGTTTCACCAAGCTTGCCGCGGCGGATAATCTCGCTTTGGACCGATAAGAGAAGGTCCTTTGCATTGCTGCGGAAGGCTTTGCGGGCGATGGCGTGAGGGGCAAAGAAATTGGGCTTAGCCTCGAGCCGGTAATCGACCCACGAGCCGCCCCCGGCGGCCGGTGCCACCTGCCAATACCCGCTATAGGCATCAAAATCCTTATGGGAAATGTCGAGAAATGAAATTTGGCGTCCCCATTGTTCCTGCACATTAAGAAGGACGTCCAGATGCCGGTGAAAAAAGAATAGAGCGCGGCCCACAGCCTCCTGCTTTAAAAGGAGATGATCGGAATAACGCTCTTGAACATGGCTGAACTCTAGGCCCGGGACAAATTGGGGCAGACGCTCATAATCGATGAGAGTGCTCCAGGCGGCTAAGGAATCTCCGGGTGTCCAAAACCGTCCCTTGACGGTGTAGCTTCCTTCACCGGAAGCTTGGAGATCTAAATAAATCTCTTCGGCATGGACAAGAGGAGAAAGCAGACACAGGACAAGCCACGCCAGACTCCAAAGGAATCTGGCGGGCTGCCCTTGCTTACTTCTCGGCGTCTCCCCACGAACCATAAAGCCCTCTTAGAACGCGAACTGAAACATGACCCGCGCCTCGGGGATCGTTCGCCGCAGAGTGCTATTCCCCGCCGTCTGGAGCACGGATCCTTGATCCGTGGTCAGCGTCGTCGCGCCGCTCGGTGTGGGATCGGCGAAGACATAGGTGCCGTCCGCGCTATCGATCCATAACGGGGCATTCAGGAAGATCGGAGCCGATGCCACAACCTTCAGATGATCATTTTTGAAGTGGTAGGTAACGGAAGGCGTGATTTCATGTATCGGTTGTCCCATGTGCTCGTTATAGTAAAAGGCGCCGCTCGTGGCGCTCCCACCCACCTGCTTGGAATAGGCAGGGTTTTGCGCAGAGGCAAGTGCGCTTCCGACCAAAAACCCAGCCTTCTCGTCCATCGACAAGATGGCATAGCGCAGCCCATATTCCAGGTGTCCTGAGCGGTACTGCGCTTGGGCGCGGCCCGAAGCGATGTGGATGACCCCGAAGGTATTCCAGTAACCGCCATAGTTGCCTTCGTATTCGAGTTCCAGGGAATGACTGTCATCGATGCGGTGCCGCACGACGCCATCTGTCCCCAGGAAGAAGAGGTGCCCGCGTTCGCAGGTGGTCGCGCTGCAGAGTTTCCCTTGACTGACCGTCGTATCCCCCCATTTGAGGTAAGGGTTATAGTTGCTGTCGATAAGGAGGTTGTCGTCAATCGTGTGGACACCGAGCGCGGTCGAGTGGCCGATGCGCGTGTCCTGCATGAAGATACCGTTGACGTAGAAGGCCTTGGAATCCCGCTTCAAGTCTGTCTCGTGACCCACGATGTGATACATATCCACATCCGCGCCATCGTCATAGCCCACGCGCGCCACCATGTAGGGAACGCCGATCTGTTCCGGCAGATAGCGTTGCGGAACGTTCCGGCCTCCTCCGGTGAAAGTTCCGAAAGTGCCTCGGATATTGCCCCAGGTATCCATGAGGGCAAGACCATAATCGCGGCCCTGGAAGGCCGCGGCGTTCGCGATGGAGCGATCCGTGAAATCCATGTAGCCCGTGTCCGTTAAGGCCTCACGGCTATAGGGTACGCGGAACTGGCCAATCTTAAAGATCGTGTTCTGCCCCACGCCTCGAAGCGGAATATCCGCCACCATGTCCAGTAAGGACATATCGGTGTTTGAGCCGTTGATCGACTCACCCCCGAATTGAAGCTCCATCTCGTACTTGAAGAGGTCCTCGTACTGACCCTTAAAACCCAGGCGGGCTTCATTCAGGAACAAATAAATCCTGTCATGACTGGCTTTGGGGTCCGGGACAATCTCCCCGGTTCCCATCACTTGGGCTCGGCCATAAATGTCGAGCTTGTTGGAGTCCGTATTGACGACCGGGACCCCATTTTTAAGCCATAGGCCTGAATCCTCCCAGGCCCCGGCGAAGACGTACGCGGGCATGAGCCCGAATAATAAAATTACAGCACCATACAACGTGGATAGGCGTTTCATTGGGAGACTCCTTTCGCGACTTGGAATAACAAATGGAAATGAATAATGACCGGGTCCGCCACTTTGATGGCTCCAAACATTAAGGTCGGCGGTTTGACCCCATAGTCCGACATCAGAAGCTGATACTGGCCTTCGACGCCCACTTCAGAAGCGCTTGCTTGGGCTGTTCCTTGAATCACAACGTCTTTGGTTACCCCGGCAATGGAGAGCGCGCCCGAGGCTTGAAAAGGAAGTTGGCCATCCAGGGGGGAAACCCCGGCTTTGTAGTTTGTCAAGGTAAAGTGAATTTCCGGAACTTGATCGGCTTTGAGCGTTTTCCACATATTCTTATCAAGACCGGATTCACCCGATTTGAGACCTTTCACCGGAATAACGACCTCAAAATGCTGAAAGGGCGCTCGGTGCGCAATATCCGTCAAAACAGCTTCCTCCGGAGCTGTGGACGGCGCGATGTCCGACGCCAAATCGGCAGAGACTTGGGTCAAGGTTGAGGTGCTTGCATAAGGATGAAGGGTCGAGGTTCCTGTGAGCCACACGTGGCTCGCGGGAGTGGCCACTAAATGAAGCGTGGCCGGGTTGGCAGCGAAAAGACAGCTTGGTGCGGCTATTGAGAGAGCAACGATGATGGAGTAGTTTTTCATGGTCACTCTAAAATAACAGGGATGTGCAATGACCACTATGATAAGAATCATAAACGTCTGTTTCTAGCGGTGGATTTAACGTTTAAGCGGCTTGACGCAGAAGAGCGTTATGCACGCGGCAGGTGGTGCAAAAGCCGCAAGCCAGGTCGCAAGGTCCCAGGGATTCAAGGTCTAAAGAGGTGGGATTATAAATGGAGAGGGGAGTTCCTGATTCTCTTTGCCCCATTGCTCCTAACTCAGGAACTCCCGTGAGGAAGTCTTCGCCACTCTGTGGATGTGAAGCCTTCGTCTTCCCCTCCATGCACAAGTGTAGCGGAAACCCAAAAAACGCACTATGACGGCCGTCATATTATGGAATCTTTCGTCAGTAAGCCTCGGCTAAGCTCCACGCGATTTTTGCCGTTTCGTTTACCGAGATAAAGCGCATTATCCGCCGCCTGAATAGCATCCGCGCTGCTGTGAATATCAGGGCGTGGCAGACAGGCTACCCCGATCGTGATACTCAAATAAATGGATTGGACGGCCTCAGGTTTAATCGATGTCGATGCGACTCCTTCGCGAATCCTCTCCGCTACGCGCAAGGCCATGTCTTCGCCCGTCTGCGGAAGAATCAGCAAGAATTCCTCCCCGCCGTAGCGACCCACGATGTCGATCTTGCGGGTAAACTGCAGCAATATAGCGGACAAATGCTTTAACGCGTAGTCCCCGAAGAGATGTCCATAGGTATCGTTCAATCGCTTGAAATCGTCAATATCGATCATCAGAAGAGCCAGCGGTATTCGATATCGTTCGGAGCGCTGCATTTCGATTTCGAGCCTCTGCTGCAGATAGCGGTGGTTATACAGGCCGGTCAAACCATCCGTCATGGATAGCTCGTTGAGTTTTTCGCTGGATCTTTCAAGCGCCGCGATGTGCCTGTGAATGCGCCATAGGCCTCTGTCCATCCAGGAGCCGAAAATCATGAAAGCGACAATTGTACTTATCGTCATGTAAACATAAAGCAAGGAGTGGTTCTGAATTTCAACCGTAACCCATCTCAGGATATTGAATCGCTCACTGAAAACATATCGCAAAACAAGCATTCCAAAGGGCGCCCCCCATCCTAAGAGCGCACCGGCCAACGTGTAGGGATGCCCTTTAGACATGGGAGCCCCCATGAGAGCCGTTCTTTTTCCAAAAATGAAGAAGCTCTTCGCGGACTGCTTCGTAAAAGTGGGGAAAGTCCTTTGGATTCAGATGGGCGAATTGTGGAAGTTGCGCAATGCGATTCCACATCGCCATCGAAAGGCGAGAAGCGGTTCGCTCAATATCCTCCGAGCCCATCTGACGTCGACGTGAGTGAAGTCTCGTCATGCCTGCCACTCCTTCCCTCTTGAGTCTATCCCGGGCTGCAATGGTCAACCATGACTCAGATCATAGAGAAGAAAAAGTAGGGCTACGAGACGGAATCGACCAGCGCTTCGATCGGCTGGACTTTTTTGAGCTCAAGTTTGCCGCGGGAGGAAGTAATCCAGCCCTTTTTCTGGAAGCGGCTCATGATGCGGATGGTGGTCTCCACGGTAGTCCCCGCCTGCTCGGCGAGTTCACGCTTGGTGAAAGGAAGGACGCTCCCATGCTTTTTTTGAAGCGTGAGGAGAAGCATGGCCAAACGTTTTTCAACAGGTTCTTGACCTTGACAGCTTAGGCCCTGGACGGCTTGCAGGCGCTGGCTGCAAAGGCTACACACGCCGATGACCAAAGCCGGGAATCGGTTATAGACGTCTAAAAATTCGCGATCTGCAATCTGAATCACGTCGGAATTGACGGCTGCGATGGCGGTGCAAGGGTACTGGCGCCCGTTCCCCCCGAGGCGACACAGGGTTCCAAAAAGCTCCCCCCGAGCAATACTTTCGATAGCCAAGGGTCTTCCTTCCGAACTGTACTTAAAGATCTGGACACGGCCCTGCGCTAAAACCCAGATACTGTCCGCGACATCTCCTTCGGAATAAACTGTTTCTCCCTTGGCGTAGGTGTGACTCCGGGCACGTCCCGACAGGCGATCCAGCTCTGCGGCCGGCAGAACTTTAAATGGGAAGGTCTGAGACAAAAACTGACGCGCGTTCATTGAGTTTACATTCTATGAATTTAACTATGAGACAAATCATATTCTCCAACGTGCGGGTGCCCTAAAGTAGGTATATGATGGAAGTAGAACTCCGTTGAAAGAAGCTTGTTTTCCATGAATACTGTCATGATGGCCCAACCCACCCATAAAAAGGCTCTGGCCTGGATCGAAGAGATGGCGGCGCTCTGTCAGCCAGACACCGTTTATTGGTGCGATGGGTCCGAAGACGAAAAATCTCGCCTGACGAAGGAATCCTTGGCGTCCGGGGAGCTCGAAGAACTCAACCAATCCCGATGGCCTGGCTGCTATCTGAGCCGGTCCGACATCCATGATGTGGCCCGGACTGAACAGCTCACCTTTATTTGCACGCGAACGAAAGACGATGCCGGGATCACCAACAACTGGATGGACCCGAACGAAGCGTATGCCAAACTGGGCCAGATCTTTCGCGGCTCCATGAAGGGCCGCACGATGTACGTCATCCCTTTTATCATGGGCCCCGCTGGATCGCCCTTCCGAAAGATTGGGATTCAAATCACAGACAGCCGCTACGTCACCCTGAATATGCGCATCATGACCCGCATGGGAAAGATCGCTTTGGACGATCTCGGAAAAGACGGCGAATTCACCAAGTGTCTGCATGGAAAAGCGGATCTCAATCCCGACCGCCGCTTTATTTGCCATTTTCCTGAAGACAACACCATCTGGAGCGTCGGTTCCGCTTATGGGGGAAATGCGCTCCTGGGGAAAAAATGCTTGGCCCTCCGGATTGGAAGCTACTTAGGAAAAACGCAGGGCTGGAATGCTGAGCATATGATGATTATCGGCGTTGAAAATCCGAACGGCGAAACGCGTTATATCGCGGGAGCTTTCCCCAGCCAATGCGGCAAGACAAATCTTGCCATGCTCATTCCACCCAAGAGCCTCCCAGGCTACAAAGTATGGACGGTCGGTGATGATATCGCGTGGCTGCGCATGGCGCCAGATGGCCGGCTCTGGGCACAGAATCCCGAATACGGCTTTTTCGGCGTGGCGCCAGGCACGAGTTATAAAACCAACCCGATTGCCATGGAAACCATTAAAAGAAATACGATTTTCACCAATGTGCTTAAGACGGATGATGGCGGCGTTTGGTGGGAAGACATGGAGCCGCCGCCTGCGCATGGGAAAAACTGGGCCGGTCATGAGTGGACACCGGCATCTCAAGAAAAGGGGGCGCATCCCAACGCGCGCTTTACCGCGCCGGCCCGCCAATGCCCCTCCATTTCTTCGCACTGGGAGGATCCTCAAGGCGTCCCTCTCTCCGCCATATTATTTGGCGCGCGCCGAGCGCGCGTGGCTCCCTTAATTTGCGAAGCTCGGAGTTGGCAGCATGGCGTCTATTTGGGGGCCACCATGGCGTCCGAAACGACGGCGGCGGCCGTGGGCCAAACCGGTATCGTCCGGCGAGACCCGATGGCCATGCTTCCTTTTATTGGCTACAACGTGGGGGATTATTTCCAGCACTGGCTCGACATTGGCAAAAAGTTGGGCCCTAAGGCCCCCAAGATTTTTCACGTCAATTGGTTCCGGCGCGATAAAAAGACCCACCAATTTCTCTGGCCCGGTTTTGGTGAAAATTTGCGCGCCGTCCTCTGGGCCTTGGACCGCTGTGAGGGGAAAGCCAAAGCCGTCGATACGCCCATGGGATTTGTCCCAACGCCGGACGCGCTTCCTCTGTCCGGTCTCGATCTCTCGCCGGAAACGCTCCAAGCGGTCTTGGAAGTAACCCCCTCCGACTGGAAAGAGGACTTGGCCGACCAGCGCGCCTTTTTCGATAAAATCGGTCCTCGCCTCCCGAAGGAACTGCGCGAGGAACAAGACGCTTTCGCCAAGCGTCTGGCGTAACATCCCCTTAACATTCATCCTCTATACTGGAATGAGGTCTACGCTTCGGATGAATTTACGTCGAATTATCCAGACAATTGCCTTCTTTAGTCTCTCCGTTGGCCTTTTGGCGGCTCGAAGCGCATTCGCTGTCGATATCTTCCCTGGCACCAACATTCAAAGTGTTGTGGACGCCAACCCCGCGGGAACGACCTATGTGCTCAAGAGCGGCCTCTTCCGTCTCCAGTCCGTTCAGGTTAAGGCCGGCGATACGTATATCGGAGAAGCGGGCACAATCCTCAATGGCTCAAACCTCATCACAAGCTTCACGAATGAAACGATCAGTGGCGTCACCTATTGGGTCGCTCCAGGGCCTTCGACCCCAGGACAGCAAAACGGATTTTGCGACGGCAATCATCCGGCCTGCACCTATCCGGAGGATTTCTATATCGATGACAAACCCCTTTTACGCGTGGCCGCCATTTCTTCGGTCGCGTCGGGGGCGTGCTATTTCGACTATACACGCTCGAAGATCTATTTCGCGGATAATCCCACAGGGCATAAAGTCGAAGTCAGCTCCGCGCGCAGCGCCTTTTGGGGCTCCGCCAGCGGCGTGACGATTCAAAATCTTGTGATTGAAAAATACGCGATTCCGGCGCAAATGGGCGCTATCGGAGACCAATATCCTGGCGATAATTGGAAAGTCATCGGCAATGAAACGCGACTAAACCATGGGGTGGGTATTACCGCCTCCAACGGAGCCCAAATCCTGAACAACTTTACCCACGACAACGGCGAAAAGGGAATCGGCGCCACAGGCAACAATATCCTGATCCAAGGCAACGAGATTTCCGGCAACAATTATGCGGGCTTTGACTGCGGGTGGGAATGCGGCGGCTTGAAAGCGGCGGTGGTCAACGGCCTGACGGTTCAAAATAATCATGTGCATGACAACAATGGGCCGGGCTTATGGGATGACATCAATGCCATCAATGTTCTTTACACCGGCAATTATGTCCACAATAATGTCGGGCCTGGCATCTTTCACGAGATCGGCTACGATACGGTCATCAGCAGCAACACCTGCGCCTTTAACGGAACGCCTATCGTCTGGTGGAACGGTCAGATTCAGCTAAGCACTTCCCAAAACACGCAAGTCTTTAATAATCGGCTCTTCGCCTCCGCCACGAGCGGCAACCTCCTATCGATCATTCAGCAAAACAGGGGCACGGGGTCGAACGGCGTCTATGCCACCGTGAACAATTCCATCCATGATAACGCCATGACGGATACCGGTCTCTATGAGGCTATTTACGTGGCGGGCGATTACAATCAATCGACAGAACTCACCTCCAATACGATCGACCACAATCACTACCATGTCGCGGATATTACGGGGCAGCACAATTGGGTCTACGGGTCGGGCAATTACTCAAATTTCGCCCAGTGGCAGGCGGACGGCGAGGATGTCCACGGCACGGCCGACACCAACGTGGCGGGGGCGGCCTGCGACGTCAATAATGATGGGTTAACCAATATAAGCGACATCCAGCTTGAAATTAATATGGCCCTACACGTATCGCCTTGCAACAGCCTCTCCGGCCAGTGCAGTATTCTCCAGGTGCAGCGCGTCATTAATTCAGCTCTTGGCCAGTCTTGTATTACCCCTTGATTTTTGCCGGTTCCTAACGAATTCTTAAGGCATGGCGAAGCTCTCGCTAAGGGATCTTTTTGGCAAAGAGATGGTCCGCATGTCAGAGCGCGGCATCCTTTTATGGATCCGCTGGCTCTTTTTTCTTGTCCTTTCTTTCCTTGTTCTCTACACCTATAACGAACATGCCACGTTAAGTGAAATCTGGCTGAAGGTCGGCCTTTTGGCTTTCTACGCGATCTCCAATACGATCCTCATGTGGGCTACCCGCTCGGAATTTAAACTCGAGCGCTGGAGCAGGCCTATCTTTATTTTGGACGTGGTCCTTGTGTCCGCATCGCTTTATTTTTCGGCTGGACCCGATACAGAGCTTTATTTAATGTGCTTCCTGATCATTTACCTTTCGACCCTAGGCCGCCGTATCCGGGATGCCGTACCCCTCGCTTTAATTTCCTCGCTCCTCTATGCGCTTTTCCTTTACCATGAAAACCCGAACATGAATTTTATGGACCCGAGCGTACTTTTGCGTTTTCCGTTTTTCATGGTGCTTTCCCTCTTCACCTCTTATCTTTCTGAACAGACGGATATTCAGTCCCGGAAGTTCGCCCAGATGAAAGAGGTCCAAGCCGCCCTGGCTTCCGAACTCCAACGGGCCATGGTGGACTTACGCGACAAGCAAAGCGCCTTGGTTCAAGCTGAAAAGATGACGGCCATGGGTCAGATGGCGGGCGCTCTGGCCCATGAGATCCGCAATCCCCTGAGCGTCATCGTCGGCTACGTCAATGACTTGCTCGATAGACGCCCCGAAGACGACCCCTTGGTTAAACCCTTAGCGGCCATCAAGCGCTCCGCCGAGCGTTGTCATGATCTGATGGAAAATCTTTTGAAATTCGCGCGCCGGCCCAAAGAATCCGAATCATTCAAAGTGAAGGATATGCTTCAGGAAGCAATCACGCTCGTGCGCATGAGCGCCAAGATGAGCCAAGTCCAATGCAACTTGGACGTCCGGGCCGATCCGATATTGACCGCCCGGCGAGGCGAAATCCAGCAAGTGGTGATCAATCTGATGAGTAACGCGGTGGACGCCATGCCGCACGGGGGGACGCTGACGGTCATCTTAGAGGAAGACCACTCCGCCGGACGCGACTGGGTTAAGATGTCTGTCCAAGATACAGGGGACGGCATTCCTGACGACATCCGCCGGCGGATCTTTGAACCCTTCTTTACCACCAAGCAGCCGGGCAAAGGCACGGGCCTTGGCCTAAGTATCGTTCGCGATATCGTGGGAAGCTACCAGGGAGTTCTTGAAGTGCAATCCGAACTCCACCAAGGCACGACTTTTGTCGTCCGCCTGCCGCTCTCCGCCCTCGCCGCCCAACCCGTAGAATCCTCAGAACTCAAAGCCGCCTAGCCACCCACGACGGGAGCATGTTATACTTCAAGCGGATTGGAGGTCCCTATGCGTATGAATTCAGCCAGAAAATTGAAACCCGACCATTTTCTTGTAGACGAGAACGGCAAACCTGAGGCCGTCGTATTATCAATTGTCGATTATGAAAGAATGGTGCGCCATATGGAAAACCTTGAAGACGCCATTGCACTTAAGCAAGCAATGCGAACCAGCCCCGGCCTTCTTTCTCATGACCAACTCGTTTCCCAACTCAAAAACCGCAAGCTTATCTAATAGTTTGTGTATTCGCTCAACTACGATAAGCGAATTGTAAAAGACCTCCGTCGAGTTCCGAAACACTTACGTGACCATATTCTTGAGAAGACCGCGCAACTGAGCGCAAATCCCCGAGGGCCTCAAGTAGAAAAGTTAGTGGGCATGGATGGTTATCGGTTGCGTATTGGGGATTATCGCGCCTTATTTACAATCGATGACCGAATAAAGGCTGTAACTGTGTATCGGATTCTCCATCGCCGAGAAGTATACCGGCAGAAAAGACCTTCCTGATAAAACTAATCTATATTTAGAGCATTTTCCTGCGCAAATACCATATCCATCCACATTTCTGGGACCCAACTTTTCTTGCCCGTTCGGCCCACCAAAAAATGACTGTTTTGTAACGCCGTTTTAACACGGCCCTGCTAAGCTTATTCTGAACGCGTGCGATGTATGTCCGCGTGACCTGAAATCTCATGCCGAAAAGACTCTCAAAAGTCATTTCACTCTTTCTCGTTCTCTGTCTCGCAACAGAGAGCATTTCAGCGATTCCGTTTGCCGCCTCTTTCCAGCGACCACAAAATCTTGACCTTTCTGCCAAACAAGCTGCTTCGTTCCGGCAAGAAGCCCTTGTTTCGATGGCCATCGGAGCCACGAAATATATCTTTGATGCGACTCGCAAAAACAATGCTGATATCCAACATCAAGTAGGCTCGTCTGGTCGGTCCATTCGACTGGATGCTCGCAAGACAAGTTGGTTCACCGCATGGCCCTTTATCCCGCTCATATGGCCGGTCTCCTCTACGATTCATGAGCTGGGTCACTACATCGCCTCGCGATCCCTGGGATATTACGCCACGCTGCATATTAATCGTGTTGAGACACATGATCAAGAATCGATGTCTCCACTGCACAATATGATTATTTCGGCTGCGGGTCCGGCGGCATCCCTAGGATTCGGGTTAGCCCTCGCATGGGTGGCCAACGCTTCGGTATTGCCATATGACTCGTTGATATGGCTACTTGCAATAGGCAGTTACTTAAATTTGGGCTGGGGTATAACGAATCTCATTCCGATACGATTTGAGAGGAAACTCGGCGATGATTGGACCGAATCGGACGGATATCATATCCGTGAGGCTTGGAAAAAATGGCGTGCAGCTCAAGAGGACTCAGAACAAGGAATTTCTCGGCAGGAACTTCTTCAGGTTGATAGACGCGCGGACATTGAACAGGAAGATTACAGCGATCTGGATCACCGCCTCGAAGCCGTTTTAGGAGATGCTTCCGATAAGCGCTATATAGCCGAATGCGTGCGGAAGACAATTGCGCTGGAAGAGCAGTTCAAAGGTTTATCGGCCTTAGAGCTAAGTCAAACGACAGATCGGTTGCGCGCTCGTTTAAAACATGGAGCAGACCTAGAGATATTGCTCCCTGAAGCCTTCGCGGCCATGCGGGAGACCATGGCGCGCGTTCTTGGCAAGCGTCCCTACGTTGAACAACTCATGTCCGCCGTCGCGATTCACAAGGGACGAATAGTGGAACAAAAAACCGGAGAAGGAAAGACTCTCTCCATCGGTCTGGCCGCCTATCTCAATGCCTTGGCCGGACCTGTCGATATTTACACGTTCAACGAATATCTTTCCCTCCGCGATGTGAGTGAAATCGGACAGGTGATGGAATATTTAGGCTTAAAGACCGGATATTTGACCGAGAACGAGGGGACTTATCTATTCACCAACGAAAAGGGTCTTGAGCGTGACGAATTAGACGGGTATTTGGCTAAGGTTCCCGCCCGTCGAGTCTATCGGCAAGCTGATGTTATTTATGCGGACACCAGCTCCTATATTTTTGGCTACCTGTACGACCAGGACAAATTGGCACGGGCAAGTCTTATCACGCCGGATCGACCCCATCGATCTGCCATCATCGATGAGGTAGATGCAGAACTGCTTGAAGGAGCGAACACCGATTACCAAATTGAGCGTCCCGAATCTGAAGAGGACTTCCCATACGAGTACCTCTACAAATTAATGGGGGACTGGAAAGAGCAGGTTGACTTTATTTACAAACCAGGTTCAAAAGACATTTACCTTACAGATCGAGGCCGGAAGCGGTTAGGTGCGCTGCGTGATCTTGATGATACTTTTGCGCGTTGGAAGCATCTTGAACTCTTGGCCACGAACGCCTTGAGGGCACGGCATGTGCTCGAATTGGATCGAGATTACGTGGTTGTGAAGGATAAAGTCATCATTCGTGACGAGCATACCGGCTATCTATTGGAAGGACATCATTGGGAAGATGGACTGCATCAATTTGTCGCAATCAAAGAAGGTTTGGACACGGCAGGGGACTATCGATTGGGTTCCCATATCGCGGTCAATAATTACATGGCACTCTATCAAAAGATTTCCGGTGTCACCGGCACGCTTGGAGACACCGATCCGGAATTCGAAACGGCCTATCAATTGAAATCGGTTCGAATCCCTCCACATAAACCTTCAGTTCGAGTTGATTTGCCGGATCGCCTTTTTGCCACGGAGGCCGCGATGCAAGCGGCTAGTGTGCTGGACGCGGTTCGTGAGGCAAATGCCAGTCGTTCAGTTTTGCTGGGGGTCCGTGATGTTGCGGAATCGATTCAAATCTCTCAACTTCTCGATGCGCAACATATCCCCTTTAATATTCTCAATGGCTTGCAGGCGCGTCAGGAGGCTGATGTGATCGCCCAAGCTGGCAAACCCGGGCAAATTACATTGGCGACACAGTTAGCTGGGCGAGGCGTGGATATTAAACCGGGCTCGGACATTCTGAAGCGTGGAGGTTTACATGTCGTATTAACCGGCCGCAGCACGTCCTCGCGCGTGGATGATCAATACCGAAGGCGATCGGCTCGACAAGGGCAGCCGGGAAGCTCGTGCCTCTTTCTTAGTTTAGACGACCGGTTATTCAAGAATTACGCCACTCCAGAGGAATTGACTGTGCTGAGTGCCGCTATCCATCGGCTTGGAGATGGCTTTGAACTTACTGGCTCGGAAGCTGATCTCGTGGCGACTATTCAAAAAAGAGCGGAACGGGATGAAGCCACTGAACGGCAACGATTGCGCGTCAAAGATGCAGTGCTTCAACCGTTGCGCAAGGAATATTACACTCTGCGTCAAGATATATTAGCCCGCTCGTTCCTCCCAGGCCGAAAGCATTTATTGAATGAACTATATCGTGGTTGGGTACAGTTTATTAGTGCATACGAAGATCTTTGGAGAGAACATCAGAATGATTCTGACCGAAGGGAATTGATGACACAAGCGAGGCAACGCTTTGAAACACTTATTTTACGTCGGCATGAGACTCTCAGAAGTTCGAAATCGCCGCTTCGTCTCATGGCGGCTGGCTTGCAAGCGGTAAGCAACTTTTTCTCCCACTCATTTTATTGGAAAGCTGGGACATTCGTCGCTCGAATGTTTGTGAAGCCATTTATTTGGGCTATGAAAGCCCTTGGTAACTTCCTCCTAGAGCACGGTCGTCTTGTCTGGGCATATCATCTCTATAAGAGCGCTGCTCGTTTAAGGCCTAACGACGCGTTGATACAGTTTCAATTGGCGAATTCTCTTTATGATCTGGAGAATTATGAAGAGGCCATGGACCACTACGTCGAAGCCTTTAATGTGGCGACGGAGATTGAATTTGGTTGGAATGGTGTTGCATCCGTTGCGATTGATAACTTAGCACTGGCCTTTTTCGAATCCGGCCGGAAAGCCCAAGCAGAGGGAAGAATGGTCCAAGCGGCCGCACGTTATTATCTGAGCTATGAATTAAATCGCGATGAAGAGCACAAGCGTGCCTGGGACCAGATTCGCAAAACTCTTAGTAAAGAAGATCAGAAACTGGCCAAAACTCCATTTCCTGAAATGCGCGATGTTTACCTCTATATCGCGCGCGAAAATGTAGATCATCGCGACTATGAAACGGCAGAATATTACTTCACGCGCGCATTGGACATTGAGCCTGATTACTCGACGGCTTATTATGGGCGAGGGTATGCGCGCGACATGCAACATAAAGCCGATGAGGCAGAACAAGATTTGTTTCGTGGGCTTTATTACCAAATTATTGAGTCACGTCAATTTGGAAATATGCGTCTAAGTTACAGCCTAGCCAAAAGCCGGAGTCTTCCTATAACGGAATTTGATCGCGCCTTCAATGGGCTTACTCACGCTGGTCGCAGTTTTTCTCGGGTCACACCACTGAAGAATTGGGAAAAAGCTGATACCTCGGCTGAGGAACAATTTAAGAAGGAAGATTATCGTGGCGCATATCTCTATTATCTTGATAGCTTACGTGGTGAACTCCTAGGCTCTAAGGGGAAAATGCAGTGGCTTATTTCGGGACACAAAACTCGATTTGACTGGAGTCCTAGTCACCAGGGAATTCAAGCGTTCTATCACGCACTGAAAGGATTGATCGATTCAGACGAATCCGGCCGTCCGAAGACCAAAGTGAGATCAAAATCGTCTCGGCGGGCAAAGCACCCGATGATTCAGATAGAACCTCTCGCCATAGGTCTCATGTTCGGCATCATTGGTCTTGCTATTGGCGGATTGTTTACGTTTTGGCTATATCGAGATGAAATCCGAAAAATTTATTCGGATTGGAATACCGAGGAGAAGTCGGGCTCGTTGAATCCAATCCGTGAAATTCTTGATCGTCGCCTCGCCAGCGCTACTTAAGCTAGTTGTTTTAGCTGTTTTTAATCTTTGTCCCGATTAGTAATGATCATACGGCTTTCCCGTGGCGTCCAGCGCGGGCCGCGGCAACAAAATGATGGATCCCCCGCCAGCGTCCGCGGGGGATGACGACGCAGAGAGAGTTATCGGTGGGCGATTTTAATTAAGAGGATCGTATCGATCACGGACCACGCCAGGGACACAAAGAAGATAATATCGAGAAGGATGAAGAAGTTCGTGGAAAGAAATTCGCGCGCGGAGTTGTAGGACTCTTCGATCCGGGAGAGCTTCGTATCGACAGTCTTGTAGAGATCCTCAATCGTAAAAACCTTCCTTATATTTGAAAACAGGGTGCGCAGATGCCAGTCGGCGTCAATCCTCGGGATATTCGGGCCTACCGAATACAGCGATTCCACGATGGCGAGCTTATCCCGTCCAAAATCGAGGGCCTCTTCCGAAAACCGTTGGTACTGGCTCGGAATTTGCCAGAACTTATAGTACGGGGGGAGATGTTCTAAGACATGCTGCGCATTGTCTAACTCGCGATCCAAAATAAAGTTATACGACCGCAAGCTCCAGTACTGGGAATAAGCCGTCTTAATGAGGCTGAGAATCGTGGACGCTTCGGGCGAATAAACCACGGCGCCGAAGCGTTCGATCAATATCATTTCGTTTTCGTAATAGCCGTAATTCTGCAGCCTCTCCCGTTCAAGGACAAAATGCGAGAGATCTTCGTAACGCGGCTCCCCCATGATAATGCCGTAGAGCGCCTTGCTGTGACGGCGAATGAACGTTTCAGACACATGCAAGAGCTCTTGCCGATCCTCCTTAGATTGGAGCGCTTCCCCAATGACAAACACGGGGAATAGCTCCATGTCCTCCAAACGCCTCTCATACTGATAATCGGCGTATTTGGACGCTTGTCGGATGACGGCATCCACGTGGCTTTGGCAATATTTGACGATGGGCATTTTGCCGACCCAGACGTTCTCGGCAAAGCAGGAGAGCTGGGCGGCATAGTTTAAGTCGGCGTCCATGTCGAATGAGATCTCGATCGAACCGACGCCGAATTTATAGATCTGCGTCACAACAGCCGCATTTTCGTACGTCGTGTTCTGAAAGAGGACGCTGGCCGATTTGCGCGAAGAAACCTGCTTAAAGATTTCCGCGGCGTCTTTACCGGTAAAGTCGAGCTCAAGGCCCAGGTCAAATGGAAACAGAAGATGGGTTCGAATCTGCATAGCGCTTTTGCTCTCATTGTATGATACGAGACATGGAAAAACCTCTGCCTCTTCCTGAAAGCGTCCATAACTTTTTAGGCCAGAAGAACTCCGATCTCGAGGTCTTCTTCACGCCGGAGAACGTGGCGTTGATCGGCGCCACGGAAAATCCCGGCTCTGTAGGTCGCACGATTTTAAAGAATCTCCTCGCCACACCCTTTGGCGGAACGATCTATCCGGTCAATCCCAAGCGGCCGAATGTCCTAGGCATCAAAGCCTACCCGAAAATCGCCGATATCCCGGCCAAGGTGGATCTCGCCATTCTCGTAACCCCCGCGCCCACGGTGCCCACTCTGGTAGGCGAATGTGTCAAAGCCGGTGTCAAAGGGTGCATCATTATTTCCGCGGGCTTTAAAGAGGTGGGTGAAGAGGGCGCAAGACTTGAAGCCGAGATCATGGCCCAAGCCAAAGGAAAAATGCGCATCATCGGGCCGAACTGCCTTGGGGTGATGAACCCCATCGGCGGCTTTAATGGGACTTTTGCGCCCTCTTTGGCGCTTTCTGGGAATGTCGCTTTTATCAGCCAGAGCGGCGCGCTTCTCACGGCGGTCCTTGATTGGAGCCTGCGCGAGCGGGTGGGGTTTAGCGTTTTTGCCTCGATCGGTTCGATGCTCGACGTCGGCTGGGGGGACTTGATCGATTATCTGGGGGATGATCCCACGACCAAAAGCATTGTGATCTATATGGAAACGATCGGCGATGCGCGCGCTTTTTTATCGGCGGCACGCGAGGTCGCGCTCAATAAACCGATCATTGTGATTAAACCGGGCCGCAGCCAAGAAGCCGCGCGGGCGGCGGCTTCCCACACGGGATCTCTGGTGGGGAGCGATGATGTGCTCGACGCCGCGTTTAAGCGCGCGGGGGTCCTTCGCGTGAACCGGATTTCCGATCTTTTTTATACGGCGGAAGTACTCGGCAAACAACCTCGCCCCAGAGGTTCGCGCTTGACGATTATCACAAATGCCGGAGGCCCGGGGGTTCTCGCCACCGACGCCTTGACCTCCATGGGGGGACAACTCGCACCGCTTTCAAAAGAGACCCTCCGGCAACTGAGCGAGGTCCTTCCAGCGGCCTGGAGCCATAATAATCCCGTGGATGTCCTCGGCGATGCGCCGCCTGAGCGCTATGCCAAGGCGCTTGAGATTTGTTCTAAGGACCTCTCGAGCGATGGATTCTTGGTGATCCTCACGCCCCAAGCCATGACCGATGCCACCAAAATCGCCGAGGCCCTTGCCCCCTTTGCGAAAAACCCGCTCAAACCTACCCTCACGAGTTGGATGGGAGGCGACTGCGTCGCCGAAGGGAAAGGGATTCTTCGCAAAACCGGGATTCCGGATTTCGGTTACCCGGACACCGCGTGCCGGATGTTCAACTACATGTGGCGCTACAACCAGAATCTGGCCAGCCTCTACGAGACGCCGTCACCCGCCGCGATCGCGGAAGAGGGGCTCTCGCATCTTGAAAAATCGCGTGCCTTGATTCAAAAAGTTCAGAAAGAAGGCCGTACGCTTCTCACGGAAAAGGAATCGAAGGATCTTTTGGCGGCCTATGGGATTCCGGTGGTTCCCACCAAGATCGCGCGCACAGAATCGGAAGCGGTCCGACTCGCCGAAAAGATGAGGTATCCCGTCGTCCTGAAGCTGTACTCTGAAACGATTACGCACAAAACGGATGTCGGCGGGGTCCAGCTCAATATCCGAAATGCGCAAGGAGCGAAACTCTCTTACCGGGCCATCCAACGCTCCGTCAAAGAAAAAGCGGGAGCTAAGGCATTCGAAGGCGTCACGGTGCAACCCATGGTTTCTGCGCGTGACGGCTATGAGTTGATTGTGGGTTCTTCGGTCGATCCGCAGTTTGGACCCACCTTACTCTTTGGGTTGGGGGGACAACTGGTCGAGGTCTTTAAGGACCGGGCGCTGGGCCTGCCGCCTCTCAACACGACGCTCGCCCTGCGCATGATGGAACAAACCAAGATTTATTCCGCGCTCAAAGGCGTGCGCGGCCGCAAGGCCGTCGACACCAAGGCTCTCGCCCAGCTTCTTGTGCGCTTTGGGTATCTGGTGGTCGATAACCCGCGCATTAAAGAGATCGATATCAATCCGCTTTTAGCGTCGCCCGAAGGGCTCCTGGCGCTGGACGCCCGCATCGTCCTTCATGAATCCTCGATCAAAGACAACGCGCTTCCGCGCCCGGCCATCCAGCCGTATCCCTTAAAGTACGTCGGCAAAGCCACGCTCAAAACTGGCGAGCGTGTCACGATCCGCCCCATTCTTCAGCAGGATGAACCGCTCATGATCAAATTTCATGAGGCGCTTTCGGAGCAAAGCGTCTACCTGCGCTACTTCCAGACGCTCAAGCTTTCCCAGCGCGTCACCCATGAGCGGCTTTTGCGCCGCTGCTTTATCGATTACGACCGGGAAATGGCCTTGGTGGCCGAAGCGAAGACGAAGGCTGGTGAGAAAGAAATCCTGGGGGTGGCCCGGCTCATTAAATTGCGCGGGGAGGGCGCTGCGGAGTTTTCGATTTTGATCGGCGACGCCCACCAGAAGCAAGGGTTGGGAACGGAACTTATGAAACGGCTGCTCCAGGTAGCGCGGGATGAGAAAGTGGGTCACGTAGTGGCCGACATCCTTCGGGAAAACCACGGCATGCAGCGCCTCTGCCGGAAGCTGGGCTTTGAAATGGATGGTAATCCCACGAGCCCTGTCATGAAAGTCTCTCTCACCGTCTAGCCCATGGGAGTCGTCTAGAAAATTTGCGACAATCGGATGAACGTCATTCCCCGCGGTCTCTGGCGGGGAATCTATAAACACCTGATGGATCCCCGACTACGCCCTCGGGGATGACAACAAGAAGGAGCCTCTTATGCTGTCCGTTAATTTCACCAATTGTCTTGCTGATACGATCGGGATTGACCGTGGCCTTACGGAGCCGGAGCTTTTTGGACTCGAGTCGCGCCTGGGGGCCGCTCACGAAAGCGTGATGCGCCAAGCCAATGCCGGCAAGCTTGGCTTTGTGGATCTTCCGAACAATACGGACGAAGCCAAAAAGATCATGTCTTGGGCGCGCAAAGTCCGCGGTTCTTTCGACACCCTTGTTGTCTTAGGGATTGGCGGCAGCGCTCTCGGCAATATCTCCATGCAGCAAGCCTTGAAACCCCTCTATTGGAATATGGAAGACAAAAAGGTGCGCAAAGGATGGCTCCGCCTTTTTGTCTTCGACAATGTGGACCCGCGCTGGGCCGCCGATTTGGCCAGCGTGATCGACCCTCGAAAAACGCTCTTTAACGTAATCTCAAAATCAGGCACGACCGCGGAGTCCCTCGCGGCTTATTTTATTTTCCGGAAGATGGTGGAGGACAAGGTAGGAGCCAAAAAAGCCGCGTCGCATTTTGTGATCACGACCGACGCGCAAAAAGGGTATTTACGGGAACTCGCCACGCGCGAGAAAATGGCGAGTTTTGTCGTGCCGGATAATGTCGGCGGGCGATTTTCTGTTCTCACGCCCGTCGGGTTGGTTTCCGCCGCGCTCACGGGGGTGGATCTTGTCGAGCTCCTCGGGGGAGCCAAGGCAATGCGCTCGCGCTGCCAAGGAGGCTCTCTCAAACAAAATCCCGCCGCCGCTTTTGCGGCCGTTCAATATTTGTATTACCAAAAAGGCGTCAAACTGTCCGTGATGATGCCCTACTCCCAAAACCTCTACAGCGTCGGCGACTGGTATCGGCAGCTGTGGGCCGAGAGCCTGGGTAAAAAGCTCGACAAGAACGGGCGCGTCGTGAATGCGGGGCCGACACCTATTAAGGCCCTCGGAGTGACCGACCAACATTCCCAAGCGCAGCTCTATATGGAAGGCCCCTATGATAAGGTCATCACATTCTTATCCGTGAAGGACTTCGGAAAGAAGGTGCTGATCCCGAAAGTGGACAAGAGCCATTATCTGGGTGGCCGCTATTTGCATGAGCTCTTTAAGGCCGAAGAACAAGGCACCCGCTCCGCTCTCACCAAAGCGCAACGGCCCAATCTCACGGTCACCGTCAATGAAATATCCGAAACAACCTTGGGCGAGCTCTATTTCATGTTTGAAATGGCCGTCGCGTACATGGGGGAACTTCTCAATATCAATGCGTTTGACCAACCCGGTGTTGAGCTTGCCAAAGTCTATACCCACGCTCTCATGGGCCGAAACGGCTACGAAGTTCAGCGTGCCGAACTAGAGAAAATGGCGAAAAACGAAGCGGAGGGGACCTACGTCGTCTAGCGACAGCAAACAGCGCAAAGCGAGCAGCGCAAAGTATTTGATTCCAGTTTTGAGCTTTGCGCTATTTGCTTTGCGCTTTGCGCTTCCTGTGTGGGCCCAGCCCATCACGCCTTCCACCTCTGCGACCGTCGCCGTATCAAGCCCCGCCGCCGTAGTCGTTTCCACGCCAACACCGCTGATTCAATCCTCAACGCCCGCCTTTGTGACCTGTGTGTATCCGCTCGAAGGGACAAAGCTCCCGGATGTCAAAGAGATTTTTGTTCTGGGCGCGGTGGTCGCGGGCTCGACCCTCACGATTAATGGAAGCACGGTTCCGGTTCACCCCAAAGGCGGCTACATCACCATGGTGCCTTTAACGCCCGGAGAGGTTCTCCTCAGCCTAAACGCCACGGCCCCCGGAGGGCAAACAGCGCATCTCGATCGACGGTTCAGCGTCTCCCCGGGTTTTGTGATGACGCCTTCCACGGTGACCCGTATTGAGAAAGACTCGGTGACGCCCGCGGAAGACCTGTGGCTCGCGCCGGGCGACGCCCTGCGCGTCTCCTTCCAAGGCACCCCCAAAGCCCACGCCGAATTTGCGATCGAAGGCGTCGCCGGACATATTCCCCTGATGGAACTGGGCGAACCGCCCCACGGGATTTATGAAGGAACCTATATCGTCCGTCCTCAAGATCGGGCCACCCAAGCTCATATCGCGGTCACCCTCCGGCGACGTCTCCTGATTAGAGAGCGCGCCAAAGGCCATCTCACGATCGATCCCGCGGGCGTCCCCCACATCGGGGTGGTGCTGGAAGATACGGTGGCCGCCCGAACAGCGCCCGAGGGCGGGTATGATGTTTTTCTCTATAAAGGAATGCGGGTGCGCCTGACCGGTAAAATGGCTGGGAACTGGCGAGTCCGTCTTTCCGCCGATCAATCGGGCTGGGTAAAGGAATCGGCAATCCAAGAGCTTCCGAGGGGGGCCCTCCTCTCGCCTAGCCCCGTGTCCAACATGGCGACGTCCTTTACCGGTGAAAGCACCCTCATTCGCATCCCGCTTGCCGAACCAGTGCCCTATCGCCTGGAACAGTCTCTCGATCCTCCCCTTTTGACGATTTCTCTTTTCGGGGCTTTCGATAAAACGGATTTGATCCGCTATGATCCGCAAGATCCATTGGTTCAAATTATCAAATGGCGGCAGATATCGCCGGATCTTTGCCAGATCGTCATTCAGCCCCGATTTAAAACATGGTGGGGCTATGATGTGCGCTATGAAGGATCGACGATGGTCGTGGAAATCCGCAAACCCTGGACGGATCCGTCGATTCGCGATATGGTCATCGCCGTCGATCCCGGCCACGGCGGTTCCGAAACAGGGGCCACCGGTCCTCATGGGATCTTTGAAAAAGAGGTGAACCTTGCCCTCGCACGAGTCGTTAAAAAGAGTCTCGAGCAAGCCGGCGCCAAGCCATTTCTCACGCGGGATGCCGATATCGATGTTCCGCTCTATGAACGGCCGCGGATCGCCTGGCGAAATAAGGCCCGGCTATTCGTGAGTGTCCATTGCAATGCCGCCGCACCCGGCGATAATCCCATTCTCAATAATGGGTCGAGCGTCTATTTTTATCAACCGCAGAGCCAGGCGCTGGCGGAAGCGGTTCATGTGGGGTACCGGAAGCATGTCCCTTCGCTTGCGGACCGGGGACTTTATTATGCCGATTTCGCGGTGTGCCGAATGACCCAGATGCCTGCGGTTCTGACAGAGCAGGCTTACCTGATCCTGCCCGCCCAAGAAGACTTGCTTCTTAATCCCCAAGGCCAGCAAGCCTTTGCCAACGCGATCGTGAATGGTATAAAGACGTTCGTCGCTAATCCGTGAGAATTCTTTTTCTTTTATCGTGTCTCGAGCCGGCAGGCTCTGAGACCTACTGCTTATCGCTGGCCGATGCCTGGAAGGGCAAGCATGACGTCTTTTGGATTTCCGATCGACTGCATTACGGTCAGCCCTACACTTCCATGCCCATTCATCGGAAAGCCTTTCCCATGGGCGTGATCAACGTGATACGCGTGGCCGCCTTCATTCGGCGCCACAAGATCGACCTCGTGCATTCTCACTCAAGACGCGCCCATTGGGTCGCCGCCCAAGCGGCGTTTTTAACCCGAATTCCGCACGTGACCACCATCCACCAGCCGCTTCCGGTTCATTTCTTTTCAAAGCTATTTCCCTGCCTGGGCGATCAGGCGATCGCCATTGATGAAGCTGTAGCCGATCACTTGATAGGGCGCTTCGGACACCCAAAAGACAAAATCTCACTGATCCGAAATGGAATTGACCTTTCTTCCTTAGTTCCCACTCAGCGGCAAAGCCCCAGCATGAAGCAGATTCTTATGATCGGGCGTCTCACCGGTGGGCGTTGGCGCACGTTTCAATTTTTTCTGGAGGTCCTGGAACGCAGCATCAAGTCGCTCCCGCCCGCTCATTACAAGATCGTCGGCCAGGTGCCGGATGAACGGCGCTCGACCCTTATTCCCCAGCTCTCTGTTCTCGGATCAAAAATTGCACCCTCTCGAATCGAGCTTCTGGGGTATGTGAAGGATTTAAGCACGCTGATTCGAAATTCCGATGGCGCCATTGCCGCGGGGCGTTCCGCGCTTGAATGTCTCGCCCAAGCAAGACCGGTGATTCTCATGGGCGAAGGCGGGGTCCTTGGGCTTTGTCGAGCAGACCTTTGGCCGGCCGCCTTAAGGACGAATCTGGGCGACCATCTCGAGCCCAAAGATTTTAATGCGGGGAAACTTGAAGCGGCGCTTCGCGAGCTTCTAAGCCCGGGGGCCAATCTATCCCAACTGGGGGCATGGGGGCGCGCGCAAATCGAAAAGGACTTTAATCTTCGCCCTGTTGCTTCTCAAGTGGAGACGGTCTACCGCCGCGCGATGTGACGATGTATCTCCCTATTCTCACCTATCATCGTCTTCTTTCACAGGAACCGACGAAAACGGCGGATCCCAAGCGGATCAGCGTGAGCCAACAGCAATTTCGGGATCACTTGCGGTGGCTCAAGCGTTTAGGGTATCGAACGCTTCGTCTCGATGAATATGTAAAGGGCTTCCACGAGGGCCGGCGTTTCCCAAAAAAATCATTCGCCATCACCTTTGATGATGGCTATGAGGACGTGCTGCGTTTGGCGCTGCCAATCCTTGAAGAACATGGGTTTACGGCCACCGTTTTTGCCGTCCCCGGCGAGACGCGAAATCAATGGGATGACGGGGAAACTCGTCTCATGACATCTGAAGAGCTGAGACGATTTGAAAAGGCGGGGATGCTCGTTGGAGCCCACACCAGCCACCACGTCCATCTGACCCGAACAGCCCCTGAGGCCGCGCGCCGGGAAATCCGGGAATCCAAAGCCATGCTTGAGGACATTCTTAAGCATCCCGTTTCCCTTTTTGCTTATCCCTATGGGGAAACGAATAAGGAAGTGGAGGCTCTTATTTATGAAGCCGGCTTCGAGGCGGCTTTCGCCACGGATCACGCCCCCCAAGACCACTCCGAAAATCTCTACCGCCTCCGCCGCACGGTGGTTTTCCCCAAAAACACCATCGGACAAATCCTTATTAAGGTCCAACCATGGTACCCCGCTTATCAAGACTGGAAAAGATAAGTCTCTGGCTTCCCGTCCTGGCATGGGCGGCGTTTATCTTTTATCTTTCGAGTGTTCCTCATTTACGCTTCCTGAAGAATGATTGGGCCGACTTTATCATTCGGAAGCTGGGCCATATGGGTGTCTTTGGGATTCTGGCGCGGCTTATAGCGCGTGCGCTCACAGGGAGCACCTATTGGTCCTGGAGAAAAATGTTTGCCTGGAGTTTAATTTTTACGGTTCTCTATGCCGCCAGCGATGAGTACCACCAAAGCTTTACCTCCGGCCGCACGCCTGCTGTCCATGATGTCCTCATTGATAGCGTAGGGGCGTGGTTTGCGCTCGGGCTCACCCCGTGACGTCCTGGCTCGAAAGGCGCCCTCGCGCCGTAGTGGCATCCGCCCTTGGCGCTTGGGCTCTTCTGGCTTGCCTACTCATTACCCGCACTCCCGCCGGCGCCTTCAGTCACGATTTTCAGGGGCACGTGCAGCATACCCGGATTCTTTACAACCAAAAGCGGCTTGCTTATCCCCGAGAAGGGGGGGAAACGTATCAGCCCCCTTTGTATTACATGCTCAACACTCTTTTTTTACCGAACAAACCGAGCCATACCTTTTGGGTCCGACTGATGTCGGTTCTCTACGGACTCTTGACCCTTTTACTCATGGTCAGATTCCTTTCTCGGCTTCACATCTCCCATTCCGCTCAGCTGATGGTGCTTTCATTCGTCGCCACGACGCCGGCGTTTCTTTTTATGTTTTCCACCTATAACAACGATTCGTTAGCCACCCTTCTGTCCATCGCTCTTATGATGACACTTTATGAATGGATGATTCAGGGCAAACGTCCATGGATCATAGGGTTCGGCCTCTTAAGCGTCGTCGCTTTATACACGAAGCTATCCGTCGCTTTTTTATTGGGGCCTCTTTGCGCCATTTTGGGGGTTCTCGCGTGGTTTCGCGCGATGCGTTGGGAAAGAGTAAGAGCTGTTTTCTTCGCCGTAGGGGTTGGTGTCCTTTCATTAGGCCCGTGGCTCATCCGCAACTACCGCTACAGCGGATATTTTACGCCCAGCTCGGCGGATTTTCCGGTAGATGATCGCATTCACCTCTCGAAAACGCCGTTTCGAACTGTGTTCACTTTGGAGGGCTGGAGCCCCAGCGAATGGAAAGATCCTTACGCGCACTTATGGGAGGGGACCCATCACAAAAAAAACAGCTTTATTGCGTACGTATTTACGACATCCTTATTCAGCGAATACACCTTCGAAGGCTTCCCTCAGGCGCTTCCCTGGGCGATTGCTCTCGTTCACGCTATTCTTTGGATGAGCGCTTTGGCTCTTGCCTATAGGACAAAGATCTCTCGTTTTTCTGTCGGCCTGCTTGTTCTCGGAGCGGCAGCCCTAACTAGTCTCATCTTTCGATCGGCGTATGCAAGTCTCATGGATTTCAGGTATATCGCATGGGCGTGGTTACCGGAAGCCGTCCTTTATACAACGACTCTCATCCCCAGGAATTCAGAGAAGAGCCCTTCCTCGAAGATCTTCCCGGCCCTTTTTATAAGTGGCGCGATAGTACAAAGCATTTTCTGGTTTTTCCTTGTGGTGGGCGGGCGCTGGAATATTCCCTAAAAACGATACGACGCTATCTCCTACAATGCTGTTCTCTATGCCGCCAGCTTGGTTCGCGCTTGGCTTAACCCCGTGACTGTACGCTCGGTCATTTGGTACATCTTGGTTCCGCTCTGCCTTCTCACCTTCATCTTTCCTTATTACATCGGTGGCTATATTAATCCTCAAGATGAAGGCATTTGGCTGGGCGCGGTACACGCCTTGGCCTCGGGACAACATTTATACCGCGATATCTGGATTCCATTCAATCCCATTATCCCGGTTCTCTTGGCCAAAGTTGTTCGTATTCATCCGACTTTGGCGGCCTTTCGCGAGACAATCTGGGTCTTCAACGCGCTGGGGCTTGGGGTCATCACCTGGGTCGTTTATCGATTTATTGCCAATAACCTAACTCGCGCTTTTTCACTGGTGTGCCTATGGATGGTTCCGGCGGCGGCTCATGCGCGCTGCATTCCCATGGCGGCCCGTTACGCCGCCGGTTTTCTTCCGATGCTCGCTTGGCCGAGGACGTTCGACGATCCCATGGCGGAGGACCAGGGGTTGGCTGTGCGATCTGGACTCCTGGCGGGGTTTGCGTTTTGGATCAGTCAAGAGGTGGGTCTAGCCACATTGCTCGCTGGGACTCTTGTCTTCGCTTGGCGGCGGAAAAGACCGCTCGATGTTTTGCCTTACCTGGGGAGCGCCGCTCTTATCCTTCTTTTTGGCGTTTTCTTCATCTCCCTCAATGACGGGCTTGGGAATTACATCCAATGCGCATTTGTTCACCAGGCGCAAGTCACCATCGCCGAGAAGCTTCCCGCGCCTTCTCATGTACAGTCATGGCAAAGCGCGGCGGATCTCTTGGCCTTCTACTTCCCCATGACGTGCTACGGCTTGGTGCTCCTATGGAGCGCCATGGGCGTTAATCGATTTCGCGGAGCCAAGCTCCTGGGGTCCGGCATTGCGCTCTATGGCGCTTTGGCCGCCGCCAGCGCTTGGGGGCGCAGCGACCAATGGCATATTTACTTTGCGATTTCCCCCGCACTCTTTTTGGGAGGCTATCTGGTGGACCGAGCGCTCCAACAGAATAAGCTGCAGGCTCAGAAAGGCCTTTTAGGATTTATGGTGTTGGGAAGCCTTGTGACCGTGCCCCACTTTTTAGCACGGGCACATCATGAGCGGTATTTGAAGAGCGTGGAAATACCGTGCCGCCTTGCCCGTTGCGGAGGCACCGCCATGCCGATCTGGCAGGCAAACGGCTACGAGTCCCTCGTTTCTTGGATTCACAAGAACACGCGGCCCGGCGAACCGATGGTGTCCTTTCCCGCGAACGGAGCAATTTTTTTCTTGGCAAACCGGCCTAACGCATGCCGCATCCCTATCCTAGCCGATGCCGTATCGCTCAAGATGCAGGATGGAATCATCAATGACTTGGAGCGAATTCGCCCGCGCTGGGTTCTGCGCGACGCCGACATGAATGCCTTCGATCGTATTCCGATTGACAAATTTATTCCCCGCCTCTATAGCTATATTCAAGAGCACTACACCGAGCGCGACCGCCTGGGCCCCTTTATCTTTTTGGAAAGACGTACAATATCTCTGTCGTGATCACGATCTTAACGATAGTCAGTTTGCTGCTCAGCCTCGGGGCGATTGTATGGATCGCTACACAGAAGAGGTCTTCCATCCCGGCGCCTGATCCGGCGCTTTCTTTGCTGCAACAACAGATCCACTCCTTACAAGAGCAACTCTCAAACAGCCTTTCTCAAAACACGGGGGCCATCAATCAACGCTTGGACCATGCGGCCCGGCTGTATGGAGAGCTGCGGAGCCAATTAGGCCAGCTTTCGCAGGCCAACGCCCAAATTCAATCCATGGTGAAGGATGTCTCTTCACTGCAAGATATTCTTCGTCCGCCCAAGCTGCGCGGGGGAATGGGGGAAGTGCTTCTTGAGAATCTTCTCGGCGAGATTCTGCCGACGGAGCATTATCATCTCCAATACCGATTTAAAACCGGAACTATTGTCGATGCGGTGATTCAGTTTAAAGAGGGCTTGGTTCCCGTAGACGCGAAGTTCCCGCTCGAGAATTTCCGTCGGATGGCCTATGCGGCCTCCGACGATGAGCGCAAGGCGGCGCGCAAGGAGTTCGTTCGGAATATCAAAAAACATATCGACGATATCCACAATCGCTATATCCTGCCCGAGGAAGGCACATTCCCTTTTGCATTGATGTATATCCCCGCCGAGAACGTCTATTATGAAACCATCATCCGGAGCGATGAAGAAGACAACGAAAAGGCGCTCTACTCATACGCGACGTCCCAGCAAGTGATGCCCGTTTCACCGAACTCTTTTTACGCGTATCTCTTAACGTTGGCCCAAGGCTTCCGCGGCCTTAAGATTGAAGAGCGGGCTTTGGAAATCATTAACCATTTAAACCGCCTGCGCCAGGAACTCGCTCGTTTCGAAGATGACTTCCGTAAGGTGGGAATGCATATCACCAATGCGCAGACCCGCTTTGGCGAAGCCGAGAAGCGTTTGACGCGCTTCGAAGAAAAGTTGATTAATGCGGCCGGTGACGCCGGAAGTGACGATACCCCTAAGCTTGAAGCCGCCCCACCTGCCAGTTCCGAGCACTAACATTCCCTAAAGAGCACGGCCACATTGCCCCTGCCTGCCGGCAGGCAGGCCCAACGGGATTCCCCGCCACTAAATCTTTGGCGGGCGCGCCAACGTCGTAGTGGCGCGGAACCCGTATAAATGGAGAGCGGGGTCTGCCCCCAACGGGATTCGAACCCGTGATCTCTGCCTTGAGAGGGCAGCGTCCTAAACCGCTAGACGATGAGGGCAGACCCCGCATCCATTCTCCCCGCCTTGAGAGGGTCGTGCTGATGGTGAGGGCAATGCGGCTGCAGAGGCATTATAACACGCGCGACTTTCGCGAAAGACCCATGCCCACCCGGGCCTAGGGCCCCAGGGGAAACATGGGCCTATTGGCCTTCTATTTATAGCCTTAAGTTCCATAGGAGATTTTTGGCGCTTTACCTAGAATCTCGCTCGAGTGACCCCAGATGCTTTGATCGATGCCTTTGTGCATAAGGTAAATCGATTGCCCCGGCGGCGAATTCGAGAAGAAGATATTCCTTGTCGTCTGAGAGAAGGCGGCGCGGAATTCGGCCTCTACTACGATTGGACCATCCAGCGCTTTCACCATATCAATTGGATCGAGCCTCTTGAGGCCGAGCTTCCCGGCCCTCTTCCTCCGGCGTACCGGTCCTTGGTCACGCGCTACCTTTTCCCGGCGTTTGAAGTCCCTCCGATTACGCTCTTAGCCAATACCGGACAAACGCTTTATCATGAAATGAGCATGACGATGCGGCACGACAAAGTGCTTTCCGAAGTGCTCTTAAAAAACGGCTTTGCCCAATTCGCAAGACCAAATACCGGAGATTCCGATCCGGTTTGTTTTGACCTCCGCCAAAGGCGTCCGACCGGTGAATGCCCTATCGTTCGCCTTGAGCACCGAGCGCTTGTGGCGAACAATATGATCCGCGCGCTAGAAGAGATCGCGCCCTCGTTCTACGAGCTTGTGGACCGCTTTGTCCGCGCCGAACCCGAAGCCATCCGCGCTTAACCTTCTCTAGGCTCCCGCTCCGTACCCAGATTTTTCATAGGCCTATCAGGCCCATCTCGCCGACCGCAAGTCCTATATAAATTCCAAAGAAAAATGAATATTTTTTAAACATTCCCATCTAAGGGATAAGGGCACCTATGCGAAGACTCTGGACCATCGCGCTACTTTTTTTCGGGCTGCGGGCTGCTTATGCCGCCGATCCTGGGACGACGTCGGCCAATTTCTTGAAGCTCGGAATTGGGCCCCGCGCCGTCGCGATGGGAGAAGCTCAAGTGGGGTTGGCGGATGATATCTATGCGACATATTGGAACCCAGCCGGCTTGGCTCAACTTCAGTATCGGGAGGCCGGCTTTGTCCAAACACAATATATCCAAGATATTCAAGCCGAATATGCCGCTTATGCCCATCCCACGCCCATGGGAACCTTTGCGGGTAGCCTGAATTATCTCACTGTTGGGAAATTTAATGGCTATGACGCCCAAGGAATCCCGATCGGGGAGGTAGGGGCCAATGATATGGCCATGGCGTTGAGTTATGGCGTGCCCATCCTTAGGGACCGCCGAAGGGGCTTTGAATTATCCGTGGGCGCCACGGCCAAATATATCCAAGAGCGCCTGGACACGGTCACGGCCCATGGCTATTCCACAGATGCGGGGGTGTTATTCGTCCCCGGACGACTGTTAGGAGAAGCTTTTCAGGGATTTAAAGCCGGTTTGACGATCCGAAATATGGGTCCCTCCATGAAATTTGACCAGGAGGCATTTGGCTTACCGAGAACCGCTTCCGCCGGGGTCTCCTGGACAGGGCTCTGGTTGGGGGAATCTCTCACGCTGGCCGTGGATGGAGAACAGCCCAATGACGGGAAAACCGTCATCGGCGCCGGGGCAGAACTGACCACGCTTCAACTTTTAGTCATCCGCGGCGGTTATACCTCGCAAGGCGATTGGGGAAACGGGCTGCGCTTGGGGGCCGGACTCCGGTTTAAAACCGTTCAAGTGGATTATGCCTTTGCAGGTGCCGGGGATTTGGGCCAAACTCATCGCTTTGGATTGACTTTCCGTTTCGGCGTGGCGCCTCAGGATCCTCTGGTGCTCGCTCAGGACTATTTCCAAGAGGGCAAGCACGCGTATCAGCGAGCGCATTATTCAGAAGCCTTGGTTGATTTCAATAAGGCTCTTGAAATTGACCCCACGCATCCAGAGGCCCTCAGCATGATGAAGGAAACGTATGAAAAACTTAAAGCGACAAATCCTGAGTAGCTTCTTGATGGGCTGTCTCCTCGTCGCCGGCGCTTGGGCGGATTCCTCGAGCGGGGGGGATTTCACGATGACCAAAGACCTTAGTGGGGCTACAGGCGACACGATCGTGGGAAACGGCCGCTACAATTTGACTTTTGCGTGCGGGGAGCCGGGCGCCGGCGCGGTCATGAGCTTTTCGAATTACACGCTTATCTCCGGCTACTACGCCGGACGCTTCGGAAACGACCTCCCTTTCACGCTCCTGTCCAGCCAAATAGGCCAACCGACGGATACACAATATTTCCAAGGCCCCCTTCGGGTCGGCGTCCCGTTCGTCTCGTCGGTGACCTTTACCTTGGCCGACCAATTTGACGCGGCCACGGCAACCAAAAGCGTCGCTGTCACGGAGGTCAGAAACCATTTGGGACAGCCTAGGAGTTTGCCTGTTCCCGTGACCCTTGTTTCAGATCCGATCCGCCATACCATCACTCTCCAACCCCGATCCGGCGCCTGGGCGGGAAACACGCTTTATGATGTCACGCTGACGCAGGACCTGACGAGTGTAGACGGCTATGCCTTGGATCAGATCTATCATCTCCAGTTCGCCACACTCCTGGATCCCCACCAAGACAATCTGGTTTCCGTCGCGGACTCTCTTTCGATTTACTTACCGGCCGAGTCGCTATCGGGCTCCTCCGCGATCTTGGCCACCCAGGATCCGGTGCATGCGCCGATGCGTGTCGATCCTTCGATCATTCAAGAGGCCAATGCCAAAGCTCAAGCCACCGGCGGATCTTACCAAGTACCGATCTCCATCCAAGAGATCGACGCTTATGCCTCGGGGGGGACCCTCCTATCGTTTCTCTCGCGACCGGCGAGCTTGACCGTAAACTATGGCAGCACTCTTTCGTCCTCGGCAAGACCGGGATTGATTCGCCCTGACACCCTGGCTCTTTACGTGTTGGATGAAGTCCATAAACTTTGGGTCAGGATTCCGGCCAGCCAAAGCCTGGCGGTTTCTCAGTCCGTCACGGCTCCCGTGGCGCACTTTTCAGTCTACGCCGTCATGGGAACGGAAGATGATACGGCCGGCTTTACGACCGTCTTTCCGGTGCCTTGGCGTCCCCACGGCCCCAATGCCGGGAACGGTCCGGGCCAAACAGGCACCGAAGCGGGAGGGATGACCTTCACCAATATTCCCTCCCAATGCACGATCAAGATCTACACCCTCACCGGTGATTTGGTACGTCAAATTCGGCATTCCGATATCGGCGGGCAAATCGGCCAAGACGTGTGGGACGGGAAAACCACGCGCGGAGATCCTGCCGCCAGCGGTGTCTATCTCTGGCGTGTCGAATCCGCCTCCGACGGCAAAAACGGGAAACTGATGATCATCCGATGAGAGCGCGCATCCTTTTTACGGCAACCCTTCTTTTGCTCTCGATTCCTTTGTATGCGGCGCTGGAAATGTCGAAAGGCATCGCCGCTTTTGAGGAGCGGCGCTGGTCGGACGCGATGGAAATCTTCTTTGATGTTCTCCGACAAGATCCGGCCAATGCCACAGCCCATGCTTATGTGAATTTAGCCGCGCGAGAAATGGCTGCGGAGCGGGAAGGGATGGTCCGGCAAGAACGCTTGGCCATGCTTGATACCGCTTCCAAACATCTCGACTCAAATCAAAAGGATTCTACCCCTCTGCATCAAGCCATCACAGACACGACGATGGCGCAAAAGTATACCGAAGAAGCGAAATGGCGGTCGCGGGTGGAAGACGCCCGGATGCAGCGCGAAGGAGGCCATCTCTTGGCCGCCAATGACATCATTCTTCAGGTCTTAGATGAAAACAGTTCCTTTTCAGAGGCGCAGCTCGAGCTAACCGAGATACAAAGTCAAATACGGCATGGCTTAGACTCGGGGGACGCGGGCTCGGTCATGGAGCGCTACGCCCTAGAAGGGTTCTATGCCTATGGCCAGGCGGATTATGCGACCGCGCTCGCCGCTTGGGACAAGGTCCATACCTTCCTGGCGCAAAGCTATGCGGGACCGGAAGGCCAAAACCAGCTCGAGGGTCTCCATTTTTTGGCCTACGAAAGAAGGGCCCAAGCCCATGCGGAGGAAGACCGCCGCGCGGCGGAACTGAAGGCGCTCTTTGAGGCAGGCGTCTCTCTTTTCCAAGGGGGTCATTTTAGTCAGGCTCTTGAGGAATTCCGGAAATTGGCTATCCGCGAACCGCAATACCCTCAGCTCGGATCCTATCTCGTGCAAGCCGAGGCGGAGGCGGAGAAAGAACGCGCCGCGCGCCTTGGAGAAAGAAAGCGTCATCAAATTGACCACATGCTCCAAGAAGGCCTGGCCGATCTTGAACATGAGAATTTTGAAGGAGCTCAAAAGAACTTCGAAGCCATATTAAAAGTGGACCCCGGACATTCCCGGGCCAGTTCCTATCTCGCGATGGCCCAGGCGGAGATGCAAAAAAGGCACGATCCCAAGGCGGCTCAAATGCATTATGAAGCGGGCCTTGTGGCTTATGCCAGCGGAAAACTCGACGATGCCATGCGGGAATGGCGCTTGGCTGTCCGGATGAACGCCGGATATGAGAAAGCGCAAATCGCTCTGGCGAAAGTGCAAAAAGAGTTGGCTCTTAATCGCGATGGGGGCTCGGCATTAGATGAAGCTCTTCCCTAAACTGGCGCTGACGATTTCATCCCTTCTCATCGGGACGACCGTCTGTTTAAGCCTTTCGTTTTACATTGCCGAGCGCCGCTCCATTCGATTCCAAGCCGAACAAGAACGGCGCGCTCTTTTGCAGAACTTGGTCCACATTACCCAAGAGTCATTCCTTACCAACGATGATCTTCTCCTCATAAAATACACCCGTTGGCTTCAGAAATGGAATCCATCTCTGGTGAGCGCGAGCGTGGTGGATACCCACGGTGAAATCCTTTCGCACTCCGAGCCTAGCCAGATCGGCCAACGCCTTTCGTCCGATACTCCAGGTCCCACCTCCGGTGCGCTTGTGCTCACGCAGCCCGTCCACCTAGGAAATCAATGGGTGGCGACGGCCTCCGCCAGTTTCTCTGAGCAGCACGCCGAAGAATTGATTCAAAGGCGCTTAAAAGGTCTTCAAAAAAGAATCGGCCTGATCGCCGGAGGAGCGGTGAGCTTGGGATTCCTTATTTCTTTTATGTTGGCATTATCATGGACGCGCCCCATTGGTTCCCTGGCACAAGCCGCATCCCGGGTCGGCCAGGGGAAATACCACTTGGATTTATCCGAAACGACTAAGCGTGCCGATGAGCTGGGGTCTCTTTCCAAAGCGTTCCAGAGCATGGCGGACCAGCTCCAAGTCCTAGATGCCATGAAAGAAGATTTCGTCTCCGCGGTGACGCATGAGCTGCGCTCGCCGCTTGGCGCGATCGAATCTTATTTAAACGTCATTCATGAGGAGCTCGGAGAGGGAATATCGCTTTCCACGTGGCAGACGTATCTTGAGCGCTTGCGTATTAACACCCAGCGTCTCGCCCGGTTTGTGAATGACCTTTTAGACGTGGCGGCGCTTGAGCGTGGCAAAGTCACCATAGAGCGCCAGCCGGTCAACCTCGCGATTCTGATTCAAGATGTGGCCGCGCTGTATGCGGCCAAATTTCTAGAGCAGAAACTCCGGTGCCGAACCTCCATTCCCGACACAACGCTTCCCCTGGCTTGGGCCGATCCGGACAAAATCCGTCAGGTCCTTATTAATCTCGTGTCAAACGCCGTTAAATTCACGCCGCGGGAAGGGACGATCGACATCGGGGTGTCGTACCTGGGTTCGGAAAGACAATTGCAAGTGCATGTGACGGATTCCGGGGCGGGAATCGCCCCCGAAGACCAGCCCAAAATCTTCAATAAATTCGAGCAGGTCCGTTCCGCCCGCCAAAATGTAAAAGGCCCAAAGGGGACGGGTCTTGGTCTTTCCATCTCGCGCGCCTTAATCGAGCTTCATGAAGGGACCCTGAGCGTTAAAAGCGAAGTCGGGCACGGCAGCTCCTTTGCTTTTACGCTGCCCGTCGCCGTGCCGGAGCAAATGTCCAGGAAGCGCAAATCTATCCAAGGAGAACTCGTATGAAGGCCCCTATCCTCTATATCGAAGATGAAGAAGACTATCAAATCCTGGTCAAGCGAATCCTGAACCGCGCCGGCCTTCAGGTGACGATTGCGGAGACGGGCGCTGAAGGCTTGGAGAGAATGCGGCAAGAGCGTCCGAGTCTTCTGATTCTGGATATCAACCTGCCGGACCGGGACGGCTACAGCCTTTGTCATGACCTGAGGCAAGATCCGAGCTGGGTGGATCTTCCGATCCTGGTGCTCACGGTCCGCCGCCGGCCGGAGGAATGGTTGCGCGGGTTTTCAAGCGGCGCCAATGACTATATCTCGAAACCTTTAAACCCGCCTGAGCTGATTGAGCGCGTGGTTCATGGCATGGAAGGCCGCTGCCATCCTTTTACGGAGACCGCGAACGCGGAGTACAGCCTGATTCAAGCCGCCGCGGCCGGCAACCGTGCCGCTTTTGAAGTCCTGATCCAAAAATACAAAGGCCGGGTATTAGATGGTCTTCGGCATCTGGTGCCCAATAATGCCGTAGGAGAAGATGCCGTGGCCCAGGCGTTTGTCCTCGCGTTTGAGAAATTGAGGGATTTCCGCGGACAGGCTTCTTTTTATACGTGGGTTTACCGCATCGCCTTAAATGAAGTGTTGCACGCCTACCGTCGACCCTCTGCTCTTTCAGTGGAAGAATTGGGCAAAGAAGGAGACGGCGGAATTCTCGCCTCCGCCACATGCTCAGAGCCTTTAGAAACCACGGTAGAAGAAAAAGAGCTCCGCACGTATGCGCTAGAGCTCTTACATCGGCTGCCACGCCACTACCGCGAAATTCTCGAGCTTTATTTCCTTCAGGACCTTTCCTATGAAGAGATCGCGAAAAAACTGAAGATCCCGGAAGGGACGGTCATGTCCCGCCTGCATAAGGCGCGAAAGCTGCTTCAAAACTCCTGGGATTTCGTCCAATAACTACAATAGGGGGATGCGGCGTCGAATTCTTTTGGCCGGTCTCATCGCTTTTACGGTTTATTTGCTGTGGCCCTATAACGTCTTTTCCTTGCGGCATCAGAATCCCAAAACGACTTCCCTGATGGAGCTGCGTCGGCAGGAAGCGCAGGAAACCGGACGAAAGTTCTCGCCCTGGATAATCTGGAAGCCGATGAAAGACATCTCCCCTAATGTCATCCACGCGGTTCTCTTGGCGGAAGACGACACGTTCTATCATCATCACGGGTTCGATCTCGAACAGACGCTGATCGCGATTCAACGGGACTGGCGGAAAGGGCGCTATGTGTACGGGGGCAGCACCATTACTCAACAACTCGCAAGGACGCTTTTTTTGAGACCCCGCAAGAGTCTCATCCGAAAACTGAAAGAAGCGGCTCTTACCATTTATTTAGAGGCAAGTCTGTCCAAAAGGCGCATTTTGGAACTCTATTTGAATGTCGTCGAATGGGGGCCGGGCGTCTATGGCGCGGAAGCGGCTTCCCAATACTATTTTTGGAAGCCGGCGAGCGAGCTCACGCCCGATGAAGCGGTCGCTTTGGCCTCGATTCTCCCCAGCCCCCGCCGGTGGAGCCCCTACAGCGAGAAAACCTTTATGGCGGCGCGCCGGAGCCAGCTCATGGAGCGAATGGAAAAAGCGGGATATAATAATGCCCAAGATTCCCATGGAGCAAACATGCCCCAAGTGCAAACGAGTCCTGAAAGACGGTGACCGCGTAAAAGCCGTTGTTTTATCGGTCTATCACGAAATTTCAAGCTCGGTCAGCTACGCCATCGAAAAGCCGTATGAATGCCTCTCCATGGAGCATGTCGATTGCGCAAGTCCGCAAGGCGAATAATGTTACAACCCTCTCCAAGTTGTAAATTCTTTGTATTAAATGGCTTGACCCCTTGTATCCGTCGAGGATCGCTGTTAAACTCGGCCCGTGGAAATCAAGGATTTATTTTTTGCGGCCGCCGGAATTCTATGCGGCATGGTCATTATCTTCCAGGGCATTAATTGGAAACGCGTGATCGTAGGAGCGGCTCTCGCCATCAGTTGTTTCGGATACCTCGTCCACTCTTTATGAAACGGTCCATCCTTTTCATCGTCAGCCTTCTTGCGCTTGGCACGCTCAGCGGAGCGGATGAGGCAAAACCCGCGAAGGATCTCGCGAGCTACCTGAAAGATTTGGATGTCAAGCTCGAACACACTGCTCAGCGCGTCAACCAGCCTTCTTCCACAGGTTCCAGCGTCGTGGGACTCCGCGGCTCAAAACAAGAGCCCCTGTCGAAACAACTGTATTGGAAGGGGAAAAAAGGACCGGCGCCGGTCACGCCGGATGAAGTGAAAATGTTTCGAGTCGCGATTGAAAAGGCCAAGGCCGGCCAAAAAGCCGAAGCCTCCACGGATTTGAAGTCCTTCCTAGAAAAGTATCCCCAAAGCGCGCTCAAAGCGGACGCCGAAGACACCATCAAACTCTTAAACTAAAAACGTCGGGGTTACCTGGACAGCGGGAATCCCGCCGCTATGGAACCCCGCCTGGTAGAATAACGACATGTATGCAAAGAATCTGACTCTCGCAATTGAACGCCTGTCTCTCGGCGGGGAAGGCGTTGCCCACGCAGAGGGGATGGCGGTTTTCGTTCCCTACACCGCCCCCGGTGATAAAGTGGAAGTGGAACTCACTGAAACCCGCAAACGCTTTGCCCGCGGCCGGATTCTTCGCCTTTTAGAACCGTCGCCGGAACGCGTGGAGCCTCCTTGCCCTTATTTTTTCCGTTGCGGTGGGTGCACGTGGCAGCACTTGTCCTATCCTGCCCAGCTTCGTGCGAAGCGCGATCTGGTCAAAGAGACGCTGGAGCGCTTGGGGGGCCTTAAGGGGATTGCCGTCAAACCGGTGCTTGGGATGGAAGAGCCTTGGCGATACCGGAACAAAGTCCAACAGCCTGTGGGTTGGAACGGAAAAGAACTTATTTCGGGTTTTTATGCGGAGGGATCGCACGATATCGTCTCGATCGAGGATTGCCTGGTTCAACCGGAGTTGTCCGTCAAGATGGTGAACCGCGTCAAAGCCCTATTGAGCCAGTACCACCTCCGCGTCTACATCCCCGAGCACCATCAAGGCTGGATCCGAACGATCCTAGTCCGTTCCTCTCAAGATGGAAAAGCCATGCTCGTTTTTGTTACGCGTACTCCCGAGTTTCCGCACGAGCGCGAGATTATTTCAACACTCACTCGCGAGTTCCCCGAGCTTGTGGGGATTCACCAAAACGTCCAACCGGCGCGCACCAATGTGATTCTCGGGCGCCAGTGGCGCAAGCTTTTTGGCCAAGATTATCTTGAAGAGCGATTGGGGCGACTCCGGTTTCGCCTGTCGCCCAGCGCCTTCTTTCAAGTGAATAGCCCGCAAGCGGAGGTCCTTTTCAATACCGTTCGCACGCTGGCCGATACGGGGGAGCGACTGCTTGATCTTTACACCGGTGTTGGCACGATGGCGCTTTGGTTGGCGGATCACTTTAAAGAGGTAGGTGGTGTGGAAGAAATTCCTGCCGCCATCCAAAATGCCGAATCGAACGCTGAATTGAATGGCATCCGAAATGCCCGCTTTGTGGCTCAATCGGCGGAAGCGTTCTTGGGAGGCCTAAGCCGGGACTCCGGGCATTCTCTGACCCTCCTGGTGGATCCCCCACGGGCGGGTTGCACGCCGCACGTTTTAAAATCGCTTCTCGCTCTTCGCCCCTCGCCCTTGATTTACGTCTCTTGTGACCCGGGCACCTTGGCGCGGGATCTTGGCATTCTCACAAAGGGAGGCTATCGAGTCCATGAAGTCCAGCCTGTAGACCTCTTCCCTCATACCCCCCATATCGAAACTGTGGTTAAATTGAGCTTAAGGAGCTGATATGGAATGTGAATTTCCCAAAGAGAACGCTACCAGCGAAGAAATCGCTGAAATCCTGCGAACGGCGAAAACCATCGCTGTGATTGGCGCCTCTCCAAAGCCCGAGAGACCCTCCCACTGGATCTATTCTTATCTAAAGGAGCAAGGCTATCACGTTATCCCGGTGAACCCGGGACAAAAAGAGATCGATGGAGACAAATGTTACCCGAGCCTTACGGAGATCCCAGAGGCCATTGACCTCGTGGACATCTTCCGAGATCCCTCCGCCGTTCCCGCCATCGTGGATGAAGCCATCGCCAAGAAAGCCAAAATTATTTGGATGCAAGAAGGCATTGTCCATAACGAGGCCGCCGACAAAGCCCGCGCCGCTGGCCTTAAAGTCGTGATGAACAAATGCATCTATAAAGAGCATGCGCGTCTTTAAAGCTCTCCTCCTCCTGGGGTTGGCCACGCCTCTTTTCGCGTCACGCGTTCAAATCAAAGAAGGCCGGTTCTATGTGGACGGGGAGCCTTTTTATGTGCGAGCGGTGGGCTATGCGCCCTGGCGACCCCATCAGCACCCGGGGATCTCTTATGCCGACACCAACTGGAACTGGACCCAGATGGATTTTGAGCGGATCAAAGCAGCTCATTTCAATACGATCCGCACCTGGAATGCCTTGGATCCGGACGTCTTAAGTCTCGCCAAAGACAAAGGTCTTATGGTCTTGCAAGGAATTTGGCTGGATCCGAAGCAGGATTTCTCCGACCCCCACAACCAGCAAGCCGCCGTCGCCCAAGTGCAGGCCGTCGCGGAAAAGTCCAAAGACGCGGACAACATTCTGGGTTATCTCCTTATGACCGAGCCCTCGCCCCAGGCGGTTCTGGATACGGGTGTTGATAATACAAACGCCTTTTTCCGCCGATTGAAGCGGGCTATTCAAGAAGTGGATCCTCGCCCTGTTTCGATGGACAGCTGGCCGCCTCTGGCGTTCATGGATCACCGTGATTTTGATTTTGCGACCTTTAATCTTTACGCCTTTTGGCCGAAGTCCTTAAATCATGCCATGGGCCTGGCGGGCCTGACGCGGTGGTTTGCGGATCACTTTGCGCAGGATCGGCCTCTGATCGTAGGCGAAACGGGCGGCTACGCGGTATCCGAAGCCACGGAGACTGCTGCCGGCGGCTACGGGGGCCTCACGGAGTACGATCAAAGCCTAAAGGATTTGGAGAGCTTACGCCAAACTCTGGAGGGACATGCGTGGGGGAGCGCGCTTGTGTCTTGGATCGACACCTGGCATTATCCCCGGGATCCGGACACGCACGATAACGAACCGTGGGAGTGGGATGGGATTTTGGGGATTCCGACCGACAGCCAAAAAGACATGGACGGCATCCCGCGCCAGATTTACCACGATGTATCACTTTACAACCACCTCATCCCTTGGAGACCCAAGGCCAACCATTACTATCCCATCCTGCAGTCTCTCCCCATTGACGTCTTCGGTTCGGAGGAAGTCGCGGATATCCAATACGCGATGAATGGCGGCGACTGGAAGACGCTTGAAGCCTCCGGGCACGGCTATTTTCACGGATTCTTTTCATTGCCGGACTTGGCGAAGAAACGGCAAACGATGACGTTTCAAGCGCTGGATAAGGACGGGACGGTGCTCGCCACCAAGAAGATCTCGTTTCTCGCCAGCATGCAGCCGGAGCGAGTGAAAATCGAATCAGCCGGCCAAAAGGATCTTTTGTTTGAAGTCACGGCCCTGGACGGGGAATTCAACCCAATCGCCCGGCGCAAAATCTATTACGGCTGCTTTGATCCTGTCCGTTTCGGAGAAAGCCAGGGAACCCTCACCGCCAACGACCACGGGACAGTCACCTTCTCCTGCGCTGACGCCCACCCCAGCTCCTATCTCTACGTGGCCGCCGGCACCGACAGCCCGGAGCATGTTCGCGCCGCCGATCTGCGCATTTTCAAGGTGCGGCAACCGCTGTAACCCGGCCGCCTGGCGCCGTATCCAACCGTCGGTCGTGTGGAGCAAACCCTTCATCGCGCTGCGACGAATGGGCTTTGGTACTCAGCGAAGCCTCCCGAGCCTAGACGGGTTACGAGCCGTTTCCATCGCCCTGGTGCTCGTGGCTCATCTCACAGGGACAAAGGGCTTTCTGAATTTTCACCCCCTGATGGCCCTGGGCGTCTTTGGAGTCCGCGTTTTCTTCGTCATCTCGGGCTATCTCATCACGACCATTCTGGTTAAAGAATGGTACCGCGATGGCGACATCGCGTTGCCCCGATTTTATTTCCGACGCATCTTACGGCTATTCCCGGCCTGTTATGCGATCATCGGCGTCACGGCCTTTTTAGCGTCAGAACATATAGTCCAATTAGAACGGTGGGATCTTCTGTCCGGCGCGACCTACACCATGAATTTTTACCCGGGCCATGGGTGGGCGCTCGGGCATTTATGGTCCTTGGCGGTCGAAGAACAATTTTATCTCGTTTGGCCTTTGATGCTCAGCCTCCTCGGTCCCAAGAAGTCGATACGCTGGCTAGGCGGCGTGCTTTGTGTCGCTCCCCTCTTTCGGCTTCTCTCCCCGTATTTTTCACCGTACTTTAATTTCATCATCTGGTCCGATGCCTTGGCCACCGGCTGTCTTTTAAGCTTGCTGCATAAGGAGTTGTCGAGGCATCCCGTCTATATGCGCATTCAAAGCTCGCGGTGGTTCTTTCTTGTGCCGGCCTTGGCGTTTGCCTTGATCTATACCCCTTCGACCAAAGTCTCTTGGTTAATCTCGGAAACCCTGATGAACGTTTCGATCGCCATGTCCATCGACTGGGCCATGCGTTATCCCGCTAGTCGTGTCGGCCAATTTTTAAATTTGCCCGCGGTAGGCTTTCCAGCACATTGGGATCCTAAGCTTAGAATTCCACGTGGACAAGTTGTCGCGGCCGCTTCTATAGTGTCACCTAAATACTAGTGACTCCAGCGTAACTGGACTGGCCACAGTTAGGCCGCAAATGTAATCACACTGGCTCACCTTCGGGTGGGCCTTTCTGCGTTCGCGAGTGGACCCGATAAGCTCATGGAGCGGCGTAACCGTCGCACAGGAAGGACAGAGAAAGCGCGGATCTGGGAAGTGACGGACAGAACGGTCAGGACCTGGATTGGGGAGGCGGTTGCCGCCGCTGCTGCTGACGGTGTGACGTTCTCTGTTCCGGTCACACCACATACGTTCCGCCATTCCTATGCGATGCACATGCTGTATGCCGGTATACCGCTGAAAGTTCTGCAAAGCCTGATGGGACATAAGTCCATCAGTTCAACGGAAGTCTACACGAAGGTTTTTGCGCTGGATGTGGCTGCCCGGCACCGGGTGCAGTTTGCGATGCCGGAGTCTGATGCGGTTGCGATGCTGAAACAATTATCCTGAGAATAAATGCCTTGGCCTTTATATGGAAATGTGGAACTGAGTGGATATGCTGTTTTTGTCTGTTAAACAGAGAAGCTGGCTGTTATCCACTGAGAAGCGAACGAAACAGTCGGGAAAATCTCCCATTATCGTAGAGATCCGCATTATTAATCTCAGGAGCCTGTGTAGCGTTTATAGGAAGTAGTGTTCTGTCATGATGCCTGCAAGCGGTAACGAAAACGATTTGAATATGCCTTCAGGAACAATAGAAATCTTCGTGCGGTGTTACGTTGAAGTGGAGCGGATTATGTCAGCAATGGACAGAACAACCTAATGAACACAGAACCATGATGTGGTCTGTCCTTTTACAGCCAGTAGTGCTCGCCGCAGTCGAGCGACAGGGCGAAGCCCTCGGCTGGTTGCCCTCGCCGCTGGGCTGGCGGCCGTCTATGGCCCTGCAAACGCGCCAGAAACGCCGTCGAAGCCGTGTGCGAGACACCGCGGCCGGCCGCCGGCGTTGTGGATACCTCGCGGAAAACTTGGCCCTCACTGACAGATGAGGGGCGGACGTTGACACTTGAGGGGCCGACTCACCCGGCGCGGCGTTGACAGATGAGGGGCAGGCTCGATTTCGGCCGGCGACGTGGAGCTGGCCAGCCTCGCAAATCGGCGAAAACGCCTGATTTTACGCGAGTTTCCCACAGATGATGTGGACAAGCCTGGGGATAAGTGCCCTGCGGTATTGACACTTGAGGGGCGCGACTACTGACAGATGAGGGGCGCGATCCTTGACACTTGAGGGGCAGAGTGCTGACAGATGAGGGGCGCACCTATTGACATTTGAGGGGCTGTCCACAGGCAGAAAATCCAGCATTTGCAAGGGTTTCCGCCCGTTTTTCGGCCACCGCTAACCTGTCTTTTAACCTGCTTTTAAACCAATATTTATAAACCTTGTTTTTAACCAGGGCTGCGCCCTGTGCGCGTGACCGCGCACGCCGAAGGGGGGTGCCCCCCCTTCTCGAACCCTCCCGGTCGAGTGAGCGAGGAAGCACCAGGGAACAGCACTTATATATTCTGCTTACACACGATGCCTGAAAAAACTTCCCTTGGGGTTATCCACTTATCCACGGGGATATTTTTATAATTATTTTTTTTATAGTTTTTAGATCTTCTTTTTTAGAGCGCCTTGTAGGCCTTTATCCATGCTGGTTCTAGAGAAGGTGTTGTGACAAATTGCCCTTTCAGTGTGACAAATCACCCTCAAATGACAGTCCTGTCTGTGACAAATTGCCCTTAACCCTGTGACAAATTGCCCTCAGAAGAAGCTGTTTTTTCACAAAGTTATCCCTGCTTATTGACTCTTTTTTATTTAGTGTGACAATCTAAAAACTTGTCACACTTCACATGGATCTGTCATGGCGGAAACAGCGGTTATCAATCACAAGAAACGTAAAAATAGCCCGCGAATCGTCCAGTCAAACGACCTCACTGAGGCGGCATATAGTCTCTCCCGGGATCAAAAACGTATGCTGTATCTGTTCGTTGACCAGATCAGAAAATCTGATGGCACCCTACAGGAACATGACGGTATCTGCGAGATCCATGTTGCTAAATATGCTGAAATATTCGGATTGACCTCTGCGGAAGCCAGTAAGGATATACGGCAGGCATTGAAGAGTTTCGCGGGGAAGGAAGTGGTTTTTTATCGCCCTGAAGAGGATGCCGGCGATGAAAAAGGCTATGAATCTTTTCCTTGGTTTATCAAACGTGCGCACAGTCCATCCAGAGGGCTTTACAGTGTACATATCAACCCATATCTCATTCCCTTCTTTATCGGGTTACAGAACCGGTTTACGCAGTTTCGGCTTAGTGAAACAAAAGAAATCACCAATCCGTATGCCATGCGTTTATACGAATCCCTGTGTCAGTATCGTAAGCCGGATGGCTCAGGCATCGTCTCTCTGAAAATCGACTGGATCATAGAGCGTTACCAGCTGCCTCAAAGTTACCAGCGTATGCCTGACTTCCGCCGCCGCTTCCTGCAGGTCTGTGTTAATGAGATCAACAGCAGAACTCCAATGCGCCTCTCATACATTGAGAAAAAGAAAGGCCGCCAGACGACTCATATCGTATTTTCCTTCCGCGATATCACTTCCATGACGACAGGATAGTCTGAGGGTTATCTGTCACAGATTTGAGGGTGGTTCGTCACATTTGTTCTGACCTACTGAGGGTAATTTGTCACAGTTTTGCTGTTTCCTTCAGCCTGCATGGATTTTCTCATACTTTTTGAACTGTAATTTTTAAGGAAGCCAAATTTGAGGGCAGTTTGTCACAGTTGATTTCCTTCTCTTTCCCTTCGTCATGTGACTTGATATCGGGGGTTAGTTCGTCATCATTGATGAGGGTTGATTATCACAGTTTATTACTCTGAATTGGCTATCCGCGTGTGTACCTCTACCTGGAGTTTTTCCCACGGTGGATATTTCTTCTTGCGCTGAGCGTAAGAGCTATCTGACAGAACAGTTCTTCTTTGCTTCCTCGCCAGTTCGCTCGCTATGCTCGGTTACACGGCTGCGGCGAGCGCTAGTGATAATAAGTGACTGAGGTATGTGCTCTTCTTATCTCCTTTTGTAGTGTTGCTCTTATTTTAAACAACTTTGCGGTTTTTTGATGACTTTGCGATTTTGTTGTTGCTTTGCAGTAAATTGCAAGATTTAATAAAAAAACGCAAAGCAATGATTAAAGGATGTTCAGAATGAAACTCATGGAAACACTTAACCAGTGCATAAACGCTGGTCATGAAATGACGAAGGCTATCGCCATTGCACAGTTTAATGATGACAGCCCGGAAGCGAGGAAAATAACCCGGCGCTGGAGAATAGGTGAAGCAGCGGATTTAGTTGGGGTTTCTTCTCAGGCTATCAGAGATGCCGAGAAAGCAGGGCGACTACCGCACCCGGATATGGAAATTCGAGGACGGGTTGAGCAACGTGTTGGTTATACAATTGAACAAATTAATCATATGCGTGATGTGTTTGGTACGCGATTGCGACGTGCTGAAGACGTATTTCCACCGGTGATCGGGGTTGCTGCCCATAAAGGAGGCGTTTACAAAACCTCAGTTTCTGTTCATCTTGCTCAGGATCTGGCTCTGAAGGGGCTACGTGTTTTGCTCGTGGAAGGTAACGACCCCCAGGGAACAGCCTCAATGTATCACGGATGGGTACCAGATCTTCATATTCATGCAGAAGACACTCTCCTGCCTTTCTATCTTGGGGAAAAGGACGATGTCACTTATGCAATAAAGCCCACTTGCTGGCCGGGGCTTGACATTATTCCTTCCTGTCTGGCTCTGCACCGTATTGAAACTGAGTTAATGGGCAAATTTGATGAAGGTAAACTGCCCACCGATCCACACCTGATGCTCCGACTGGCCATTGAAACTGTTGCTCATGACTATGATGTCATAGTTATTGACAGCGCGCCTAACCTGGGTATCGGCACGATTAATGTCGTATGTGCTGCTGATGTGCTGATTGTTCCCACGCCTGCTGAGTTGTTTGACTACACCTCCGCACTGCAGTTTTTCGATATGCTTCGTGATCTGCTCAAGAACGTTGATCTTAAAGGGTTCGAGCCTGATGTACGTATTTTGCTTACCAAATACAGCAATAGTAATGGCTCTCAGTCCCCGTGGATGGAGGAGCAAATTCGGGATGCCTGGGGAAGCATGGTTCTAAAAAATGTTGTACGTGAAACGGATGAAGTTGGTAAAGGTCAGATCCGGATGAGAACTGTTTTTGAACAGGCCATTGATCAACGCTCTTCAACTGGTGCCTGGAGAAATGCTCTTTCTATTTGGGAACCTGTCTGCAATGAAATTTTCGATCGTCTGATTAAACCACGCTGGGAGATTAGATAATGAAGCGTGCGCCTGTTATTCCAAAACATACGCTCAATACTCAACCGGTTGAAGATACTTCGTTATCGACACCAGCTGCCCCGATGGTGGATTCGTTAATTGCGCGCGTAGGAGTAATGGCTCGCGGTAATGCCATTACTTTGCCTGTATGTGGTCGGGATGTGAAGTTTACGGGAAAG
>JADMIO010932571.1_pt1:0-100000 | contig 105861 bp, 99 predicted proteins | sample 8958161 | NCBI WGS metagenome assembly JADMIO01 (sample SAMN16585339, study PRJNA669376) | soil metagenome | isolation source: Crop rotation soil | place: USA: Cullars Rotation, Alabama | collected 2011
GCCGCGACTTCAAGTCACGTGAATTCCAAGCTTCGGATCCCACTGTGCTGGAAAGGCTCGAACACCCGGCGCGCGGCGCTGCCGCCGAGCCGGACCGTCGACGTGGTCAAAGACCAGGTCTTTGGCGAGCTCGATTCCAAGCTTAGCCATGCCGTCGTCGCCTTCGCGCGGCGGCTCGGACTGGTTCACGCCTCTCTCGTGCTCGACGTCGACGAACGGTTGCGAGCGTTGTCCGCGACGAGTCCACCTGGCGACGAAGCGCTGCCAGCGCTCGCCGACCTGCTTGCGAACGGCTCCCAATGATCCTGGTCTGGGGCTCGCACCGTGATCCGCCGGTGGCCGCGATTCTCGGCGAGCTCGATGCGCGAGGCGCCGACACGCTGCACGTCGACAACGCCGCGCTGGAGCTGCTCGAGTTCGATGTCGCGTTCGCCGAACGCCCCACGGGGTGGATCAGCCTCGGTGAGCGGCGTGTCGACCTCGACCGAATTTCCGCGATCTACCTCAGGCCGGGGCCCGTTCGCGATGCGCGCCTCCTGCCGGCGAGCGGCGCGTTACTGGCCGTTGCCTCGCTGCTTGACGCGGTGGTCGTCAATCGCCCGGCCGCCGGACGCTCGAACCTGTCGAAACCCTATCAGCTGATCAGAATCGAAGAAGCCGGGCTCCGGGTCGCGCCGACCCTGGTGACCACCGATCCGGCCAGCGCCCGAGAGTTCCTCGCCCAGCATGAGCGCCTGGTCTACAAGTCGATCAGTGGAATCCGGAGCATCGTCGCGACCCTCGACGGAAGGGACGCCGAGCGTCTTGAGCGGGTCAGCACCGGGCCCGTCCAGCTCCAGAAATGGATCGCGGGCATCGACGTTCGAGTGCACGTCGTCGGCCGCGATTGTTTCGCGACCGCCATCGAGTCCGATGCTGCGGATTACCGTTATGGTGAAGGGACGGGGATCGAAACTGTGGCAACGACCATCGATGACGAGCTCGCCGCGCGTCTCATCGGTCTTGCTTCGTCCATGGGCTTGCTCGTCGCCGGCATCGACCTCCGCCTGACGCCCGAAGACGAATGGGTGTGTTTTGAGGTCAACCCGTCACCCGGATTTACGTTCTACGAGCAAGCGACCGGCCAGCCGCTCGCCGCTGCCGTCACCGATCTGCTGCTGTCTTAGATTACGCCAGCTTGTCGGCGTAGATCATGCGCCCGCCGGCGAGGCGCTTCATTACCTCATATTGGTTCTTGCGGGACATCGCGAAACAGCCCTCCGACCGCCCCAGCTTGCCGTGCAGCGGGACCATGTCGTCCTCGGCATACCACGCGTTGTGGATGACGATCGCCCGCGGCTCGGCGTTGTAATTGCTCCAGTCGAGCCCGCGGACCTTCATCGAAAGCCCGTACTTGCCGTTATAATAATCGTCGGTGACGTAAGTCCCGTTCGAGCTGGCGTAGGACCCGAAGTCGTTGGAGAACTTCTCGACGAAGCCCGAGTGGTCGGGGTCGGAGCCGCGGCCGTGGGCAACGCGGTAGCTGTCGACCTTGCCGCTCATCAGGTCAACGAGGTGGAAGCGGGGCTCGCTCGACGGCAGCGAGAAATCGACCACCGCCATGGTGTCGCGGGCGGCGACCCGGTGCTGGTTGAGCGCCGCCTTGGCGCGCGCCAGCAATTGCGGGTTGATCGCGGGCGGGGCGGCCGGGACCACCGGCGCCTGCGGCGCGGCCGGCAGCGGCGCGAGCGGATCGAGCCCCTGCGGGCCCGGATACATGCTCAGGATCTGTGAGCTGGCCGACGAGGACAGGATCGCTCCCCCCGCTGCCATCGCCCCAAAACGCAATAGATCCCGCCTGTTCAAACTCACTAGATTCCCCTCCCGGCTGAAGGGGCTGTCTTATCATTCAAAGGGTTAATCTCGCATAACCCAATCGTTCATGTTGCTCCCCCCACCGTTCAGGAAGCTCATTTCACCGCATGAGTCACGAATCCCTAACGGTTGAACCGCCGGGAAGAGCCTGCTACAGGCCCGCGCTCCGCCGAGGCTCGCCTCTGACGGACGCTATTCCATACCTTAGAAGGGTTGTGTCGGGTTACATGCAGATCATCGTTCGCGACAATAATGTCGAGCAGGCGCTGCGCGCGCTCAAGAAGAAGCTGCAGCGCGAGGGCGTCTACCGCGAGATGAAGCTGCGCCGTCACTACGAGAAGCCGTCCGAGAAGCGCGCCCGCGAGCGCGCCGCAGCGATCCGCCGCGCCCGCAAGCTCGAGCGCAAGCGCGCCGAGCGCGAAGGCGCCCGCTAAGCCCTAGCGCACCAATCGTGTCCGTCGCCGAAGCCGCCCATCGACCCGCCGGAACCGGCCGGGCGGTGAAGCTGTGGCTCGGCTTCCTGGTCCTCGTCGCCGCCGCCATCGGTCTCGCCTGGGTCGGCGCCGGCTCGCTCCGCCCCGAAGTCAGCGATTCGGGCCTCGAGTTCCGTACCATCAAGGCCGGGACCGGCGAACCGATCGGCCCGGCCGACGCCGCGCTGCTCGATTATGTCCTGACCATGGAGGACGGGAGCGTCGCCGACAGCAGCGAGAATCACGGCGGCGCCCAGCCCTTCAGCCCGAGCATGCAGGGCCTGTTCCCCGGCTTCGCCGAGGCGATGAGCAAGATGGAGGAAGGCGGGCAGTATCGCTTCACCATGCCGCCAAACCTCGCTTTCCCGAACGGCGCTCCCGACGGCTTCCCGAAGGGGCCGCTGACCTTCGAGGTCCGCGTCCGGAAGGTCGTGCGCGGCGGGGCGGCGCTGATCCAGCAAGGCGGCGCGCAGCCGCAGCAATAATCAGCCCGCGACGACCTCGGGCGGTTCCGCTTCGCGCGCCGCATGCTGCTTGCTAAGGTCGACCAGCACCACCTTCAAAGTGGCCAGGATCGGGTCGGCGAACAGCACCCCGAGGATCCCGAACAAAGCGCCCATCAGCAGCTGCATCGCAAGGACCATCGCCGGGGCGAGGTCGACCGTGCGCCGCGCGATGTACGGCACGACCAGATAGCCGTCGATGTTCTGGACGAAGAAATAGACGAAGATCGCGTAGATGCCCTCGTGCGGGCCGGCGGAGAAGCCGACCGCGACCATCAGCACGCCCGAGGTGATCGCGCCGATGTTGGGGATGAAGGCGAGCACGCCGGTGACCAGCCCGAGCAGCGCGGCCATCGGCACCCCGCCGAGCGACAGCATCAGCCAGGTGAAAACGCCCTCGAAGATCATCCCGACGAGCCGGCCGAACAGCAGCCGGCGGAGGGTGAAGCCGACATGATCGGCGATGCGGTAGAAGCCGCTCCGGTGCCGCAGGGGCAGCATCCAGGCAATGCCGCGGTCGTAGATGCGCGGCTCGGCGGCGAGGAAGATGCCGATGACGATCATCGCGACGACGCTGGTGATCGCCCCGATCGCGCTCCCGACCGCGCTGGTCAGCCGCCCGACCGAGCCGAGCAACTGGGTGCCGAGCGGCCCCGCCTGGCTCTTCGACAGGAGCCCGAGCGAGGCGGCGAACTCCATCAGCCGGTGGAACTGCGCGGTGACGACGATGCGCAGCGTCTCGAACTGAGCGGCGATGGTCGTCCCGGCGAAGTAGAAGACCCAGCCGAGGAAGCCGAAGCCCAACAGGATGGTGAGGAGCAGCCGCCACGGCCGCGGAATCGGGAGGATGCGCTTGAGCAGCCGGGTGCCGCCGTCGAGGAAGACCGCGAAGATCGCCCCGCCGACGATCAGCAGCAGCGGCTGGGCAAGGACGATGACCCCGACGATGAGCAGCGCCAGCCCGAGCCAGATGGCGGCTTTCTGGAGTTCGCGCCGGACGAACGGGTCGCGGAACTCCGCCGGGCCCGGCCGCTCGACGTGGGGCTCGGTCGTCGGCGGAGTCTGGGCCATCGGCGGCTCCCTAGCTGTGCCTTAGCGAGTTGCCCGCCCGGCCGGAGCGGAACGCCTTCAGCCAGGTCAGCGGATTGTACCAGACGGTGGAGCCGTCGAGCGAGAACGTGATGAACTCGGCGCGGCCGCCGATATTCTCGAGCGGCACCGGGCCGCCGAGCCCGCCCTGGAATTCGGGCACCCGGCTGTCGGCCGAATCGTCGCGATTGTCGCCCATCAGCCAGACGTGGCCGGCGGGGATCGTGGTCGGCGGGAAATCGTCCTCGCCGGTCGGCCCGAGCTCGACCGTGTCGTAGGAGCGGCCGTTGGGCAGGGTCTCGCGGACGATCGGCACGCGGCAGATCGGTTCGCCGGTCGGCCCCTGGGTGCGGAAGCGGAGCAGCGCGGTGTCGCCGCCCATCGTCCCGCACGGCAGGTTGCGATCGATCGGGATGACCGCTGCGGGCCGCGGGTCGCGCTTCACCGGCTTGCCGTTGATGATCAGCGTGCCGCCGATCATCTGCAGCGAATCCCCGGGAAGACCGATCACCCGCTTGATATAATCCTCGTTGCGGCCGGGCGGGGTGACGATCACGATGTCGCCGCGCTCGGGCAGCCTGCCGAGCACCCGGCCCTTCATGAACGGCAGGGTGATGCCCCACGGCTCGCCGGTCCGGAACACGACCGAGCGGATGATCGCCAGCGGATTGGGGATGGTCGGCGACACGTAGGACCAGCCGTAGGGATATTTGCTGACCACCAGCCGGTCGCCGGTCCAGAGGCCCGGCATCATCGATTCGGACGGGATGTAGAACGGCTTGGCGATGAAGCTGTGGAAGGCGAGCACCGCCAGCAGCACCCACAACAGGCCCTTGATCTCGCGCCACAGCGCCGAGCCCTTGTCGGCCTTCCTGGTCTCTTCGGTGACTGGAGGCGGCACGTCCGGCGCCGGAGCCTCGGGAACGGTTTCGGTCAACACTCAAGGCTCCAGCTTGCGGGCGGTCAGGATCACGAAGGCCTGCGCCCAGGGATGATCGTCGGTCATCGTCAGATGTATGTCGATGGCGTGGCCTTCCGGCGCAAGGGCGTCAAGCCGCGCCTTCGCTCCGCCCGTCAACTGTAGCGTAGGCTGGCCGGACGGCAGATTAACGACACCGATGTCCTTCATGTGGACGCCGCGCTTGAAGCCGGTGCCGACCGCCTTCGAGAAGGCCTCCTTGGCGGCGAACCGCTTGGCCAGGGTTCCGGCGATGGTGTGCGGTCGCCGCGCCGCCTTGGCGCGCTCGATGTCGGTGAACACGCGGCTCAAGAATTTGTCGCCCCAGCGGTCGAGCGAGCGTTCGATCCGCTCGATGTTGCACAGGTCCGAGCCGATACCGACGATCATGAATCCCTCTCCCGCGGGAGAGGGAAGGAGCAGCGAAGCTGCGGGAGGGTGAGGTAGAGTGAAGTCACGACCTCACCCTCCCAGCCTGCGGCTGGGCCCCTCCCTCTCCCAGGGGAGAGGGACTTCTCACCGGGCCTGATCCATCAATTCGCGCATCCGGGCGACGCTGGCGTCGAGGCCGGTGAAGATCGCCTCGCCGATCAGGAAATGGCCGATGTTCAATTCGGCGAGCTGGGGGATGGCGGCGACCGGCGCGACATTGTCGAACGTCAGGCCGTGGCCGGCGTGCGGCTCGATGCCGTTCTTGGCCGCCAAGGCGGCACAGTCGCTGATCCGTTCGAGCTCGGTCGATCGCTCGTCGCCTCCGGCATGGGCGTAGCGCCCGGTATGGAATTCGACGACCGGGGCGCCGACCCGCAAGGCGGCCTCGATCTGCCGCTCCGACGGCTCGATGAACAGGCTGACGCGGATGCCCGCGGCGCCGAGCTTGTCGACATAATAAGCGAGATGATTGTGCTGTCCGGCGGCGTCGAGCCCGCCCTCGGTGGTGCGCTCCTCGCGCTTCTCGGGGACGATGCAGGCGGCGTGCGGGCGGTGGCGCAGCGCGATCGCGAGCATTTCCTCGCTCGCCGCCATCTCGAGGTTCAGCGGCAGCGAGATTTCGGCCATCAGCCGGTCGATGTCCTCGTCGGTGATGTGGCGGCGATCCTCGCGCAGGTGCGCGGTGATGCCGTCCGCTCCGGCATCCGCGGCGATGTGCGCGGCCCGCACCGGGTCGGGGTGAGCGCCGCCGCGCGCGTTCCGAATGGTCGCGACATGGTCGATATTGACGCCGAGGCGCAGCTTGCTGGTCACGCGGCCGCGCGGCTACCCGGTTTGACGGGCGGAATTGCGGCAAGGTCGGGCGGCAGCGAATCCGCAGCGTAGGTCGGGACGTCGATCCGGATCAGCGGCGTGAACGGCACGCCGAGGTCGGCCTTGCCGCCGGACCGGTCAACCAGCGCGGCTTCGGCGACGACCACCGCGCCCGTCGCCCGGACCGCCTCGATCGCCTCGCGTGACGAAAGGCCGGTGGTGACCACATCCTCGACCATCAGCACGGTCGCGCCCGGCTCGAGCCGGAAGCCGCGGCGCAGCTCGAACACACCCTGGGGGCGCTCGAGGAACATCGCCGGACGCCCCAGCGCCCGGCCCATTTCATGGCCGATGATCACGCCGCCCATCGCCGGCGAGACGACCACATCGATCGCCTCGCGCACCTCGGCCGGCAGCCTGGCGGCGAGCGCCTGGGCGAGCCGCCCCGCGCGCGCCGGGTCCATCAGCACCCGCGCGCACTGCAGGTAACGCGGGCTGCGCAGGCCCGAGGAGAGGATGAAATGGCCTTCGAGCAGCGCGTCGGCGGCGCGGAATTCGGCGAGGATCTCGTCGTCGGTCATGGCTGTGCGACGGCCATTAGGGCGCTGGGGCCGCGCCTTCAACACCCGCGGAACAGCCCGCTTGAGGCTCCGGAAACCCGCGCTTATAGGAGCCGCAACCGACGGAAGCGCAGACCCGCGCTTTCCCGAGCTCAACGCAAGTCACCGGGGTGCTGATGAGACTGATTGGATGGGCGATCGCCTTGGCCGCGGCCGGGCTCACACCGGCAGCCGCCCAGGCGCCCGCGAGCGCACCCACCGAAAATGCCGCAGCAGCCGCCCCGGCCGCGGCGGCTGCACCGGCGGCGGCGCCGGCGCCCGCGCCGATCGTTTACGGCAGCGTCGGCCATCAGATCCCGAACCCGAAGGTGGGCATGCCCCAGCCCGGCGGAATCGGGATCGAGGAGCAGGTCACGCCGCTTGGCGAGCGGGCCGCTCACTTCCACAATTTCTGGCTGATGTGGACCATCACCCTCATCAGCATCTTCGTCCTCGCGCTGATGCTCTACACGATCGTCAAGTTCCGCCGCGGCGCCAACCCGACCCCGTCGCGCAACTCGCACAACACGCTGATCGAGGTCGTGTGGACGCTGGTCCCGGTGCTGATCCTGCTGGCGATCGCGCTGCCCTCGATCCGGCTGCTGCGCGACCAGTATACGTTCCCGCCGGCCGATCTGACGGTCAAGATCACCGGCCACCAATGGTACTGGAGCTACGAATATCCGGACTATGGCGTGTCCTTTGACAGCAACATCCTCAAGGAGAAGGGCGACCCGGCGCTGAAGCCCGGCGACCGCTATCGCACCGACCAGGACGGGCCGCCGCTGCTCGCCGCCGACGAGCGGCTGGTGCTTCCGGCGGGCAAGGTGGTGAAGCTGCAGATCACCGCCGATGACGTGATCCACAGCTTCTCGGTCCCGGCGTTCTGGACCAAGCTGGACGCCAACCCGGGCCAGCTCAACGAGACCTGGGTCAAGGTCGACGCGACCAAGACCGGCGTCTATTTCGGCCAATGCTCCGAGCTGTGCGGAGCGCGCCACGGCTACATGCCGATCAACGTCGAAGTCGTGACCCCGGCCCAGTTCGAGCAGTGGATCGCCTCGAAGGGCGGAACCAAGCCCGGCGCCCAGCCTGCCGCCGCCGCAGGCACCGCGGCCACCGCCCAGCCGCAACCGGCAGCGACCGGAACCGCCCCGCAACCGCCCGCGACCAACCAGGCCGCGACCGCGCAGAATTAAGCGAAGAGAGTTCGTAGATGAGCACCATTCCCGCCGACGCCCTCAAGCTCAAAGCGCATGATTCGGCGCACGCCCACCACGACGCCGACCACAAGCCGGGGTTCTTCGTCCGCTGGTTCATGTCGACCAACCACAAGGACATCGGCACGCTCTATTTGATCTTCGCGATCGTCGCCGGCGTGATCGGCGGCGCCATCTCCGGGATCATGCGCTGGGAGCTGATGGAGCCCGGCATCCAGGTGCTCGACAAGGTCTGGCCGCTCGGCGCCGGCAGCGGCGCGACGTTCGACGAGGCGCTGCACCACTGGAACGTGCTGATCACCGCTCACGGCCTGATCATGATCTTCTTCATGGTCATGCCGGCGATGATCGGCGGCTTCGGCAACTGGTTCGTGCCGCTGATGATCGGCGCTCCGGACATGGCCTTCCCGCGGATGAACAACATCAGCTTCTGGCTGCTGGTCCCGTCGTTCATCCTGCTCCTGGGCTCGGCGTTTGTCTCGGGCGGGACCGGCCTTGGCGCCGGCACCGGCTGGACGCTCTACGCCCCGCTCTCGACCTCGGGCTCGTCGGGGCCGGCGGTCGACATGGCGATCTTCTCGATCCACCTTGCCGGAGCGAGCTCGATCCTCGGCGCGATCAACTTCATCACCACCATCTTCAACATGCGCGCACCGGGCATGACGCTGCACAAGATGCCGCTGTTCGTCTGGTCGATCCTGGTCACCGTCTTCCTGCTGCTGCTGGCGCTGCCGGTGCTCGCGGGCGCGATCACCATGCTGCTGACCGACCGCAATTTCGGCACGACCTTCTTCGACGCGTCGGGCGGCGGCAACGTCGTCCTCTACCAGCATCTGTTCTGGTTCTTCGGCCACCCCGAGGTCTACATCCTGATCCTTCCCGGCTTCGGGATGGTCAGCCAGATCGTCGCCACGTTCAGCCGCAAGCCGGTGTTCGGCTATCTCGGCATGGCCTATGCGATGGTCGCGATCGGCGTGGTCGGGTTCGTCGTCTGGGCGCACCACATGTTCACCACCGGCATGAACGTGAACGAGAAGATGTACTTCACCGCCGCGACGATGGTCATCGCCGTCCCCACCGGCGTCAAGATCTTCAGCTGGATCGCGACCATGTACGGCGGCTCGATCAGCTTCGAGACGCCGATGCTGTGGGCGATCGGCTTCATCTTCCTGTTCACGGTCGGCGGCGTGACCGGCGTGGTGCTCGCCAACGGCGGCGTCGATAATTACATGCACGACACCTATTACGTGGTCGCTCACTTCCACTACGTGCTGAGCCTCGGCGCGGTGTTCGCGATCTTCGGCGGCTTCTATTACTGGCTGCCGAAGATGAGCGGGAAGATGTACAGCGAGGCGCTGGGCAAGCTCCACTTCTTCCTGATGTTCGTCGGCGTCAACATGGTGTTCTTCCCGATGCACTTCCTCGGGCTGCAGAACATGGCGCGGCGCATCCCGGACTACACCCCGGCGCTGGCCAAGTGGAACTATGTCGCGACCGTCGGCTACATGATCACCGCCGCCGGGGTCGCGGTGTTCTTCATCAACCTGATCTACACCCTGGCCGCCGGCAAGAAGGCGCCGAACAACCCGTGGGGCGAGGGCGCGACGACGCTCGAATGGACGCTGTCGAGCCCGCCGCCGTTCCACCAATATTCGACCCTGCCCAAGATCGACTAGCGCGGGGCATCACCCGGTTTCAAAGGGGAGCGCCCCGGTCTATCGGCCGGGGCGTTTTTCGTTGCTCGTCAGCCGGGATGGCCGACCACGTCGTCGCACGTGCGCCACCAGCGCTGGCCGCCGAACCCGCTGCCGGTGTTGGCGACGCGTGTCATATGCATGATGTCGCGCACTCGCACGGTCAGCGTGCCGCGGCCCATCGGCCCACGGAAATCGGCCCAGCGCCCGGTGACGATGTCGCCGCTCCTTGTGCCCTGGAAGCGGTGCTGCCACGAGCGGCCGCCGTCGCCGCTCATCGCCGTCCACCACACCCGGTTGCCGCTTTCGTGAACGCTGTAAACCCCGCCGTCATTGCCGCGCCAGTGGCCGTTCAGCCCATTGAACGAGCACATCGCCCCGGCCGGATCCGCGGCCGGCCCGAGGCCCGCGCCGAGCGCCAGCGCCGCCGCGCCCGCCATGACGGTTGAAATCGTCCGCATCGCTCTTCCCCCCTAGGTGCAGGCCTTGCCCCACCGGGTTCCGCCGAAGCCGCTGCCGGTATTGGCCGTGCGCACCATGCTGAAACCGTTGAGGTTCAGGGTCAGCGTGCCGAGGCCGTTGATGCCGCGAACGTCGCGCCATCGGCCGGTGATCGTGTTGCCGTTGCGGACGCCGTGGAACATGTGGGTCCAGCCCGCGCCGTTGGTGTTGCGGTCGAGGCCGACCCACACCACTTCGTTGCCGATCTGGCGGATGTAGTAATCGCCCTGGTCGTTGCCGCGCCAATAGCCGGTGAGGCCGGGTGGCGGCGGGCAGGCCGCCGCGGCCGGGGCGGGGATCAGCGCCGCGCCCGACAGCGCGGTGAAGGCCGCCAGCGCGAGGATGGTTGGAATGCGGTTCGTCATGGCCGAACCCTCCGTGTGAGGCCGGCCGCGGCTGAACAGGAGCCGCGGCCGGAAGCGATCCGGCACCGGCGCGGCTCTTACGCTTGTTTATTGATCAGGGCGAGTCCGATTCGGACGCTGCAACCGACCTCCCCGCCAGCCGTTCACTGGCGGGCCGGCGCTCCGGCCCGGGTGAGTCGACTCTTTCCTTTTTTCGCGGAATCATGGGCTTATGGCGGACGGGGGCAATCGGACGAGGGGGCGCAAGGCGACGGCGGCGCCGCTGCTGACGCGACCGCGCACGCCCGAGGGATATGCGCCGCTGGTGACCGCGGTCGGCGGCGAGATGGACTTCGCCAACATGCTGGCGATCGCCGACATCCTGCCGGTGATGGTCTGCTACGTCGATTCCGACCTCAACTACCGGTTCATCAACAAGCCGCTCGCCGATTGGCTCGGCTGGGCGCGCAAGGACATGCTCGGCAAGCATCTGAAGGAGGTGCTCGGAGCGACCGCCTACGAGCAGCGCCGGCCGATGTACGAGAAGGCGCTGGCGGGCGAACGGGTGTTCTTCGCCTCCGAGTTCGATCACAAGGATCGCGGCCGGGTCGCGGTGCAGACCGATTACGTGCCCTGGGCCGACACGTCGGGGGCGGTGCGCGGGATCATCATCGTCGTCCAGGACGTGACCGAGCAGCGCGACGGCGAGCGGGCGCTGCGCGAAAGCGAGGAGCGCTTCCGGCGGATCGCCGACTCCGCACCGGTGATGATCTGGGTCACCCGGCTCGACCGGGTCCGCGACTTCGTCAACGACGCTTATGCCGAGTTCGCCTGCGGCCCGGGCTGCAGCCGCGAGGTGGCGCGGACCCTCGACTGGCATGTGCGGATCCATCCCGACGACGTCGAGCGCATCGTCGCCGAGAGCATCGCCGGCGAAGCGTCGCTGCAGCCCTTCACGCTCGAGGGGCGCTATCAGCGGCACGACGGCGAATACCGCTGGCTAAGAAGCGTGTCGCAGCCGCGGCTCGGGGTCGACGGAGCGCTCGCCGGCTTCATCGGGGTCGCCACGGACATCACGCTCGCCAAGGAGGCCGAGCTCGAGCTCCGCCGCCAGGTCGAGGAACAGACCCATGCGCTGGCCGCGAGCGAAGCGCAGTTCCGGGCGGTGTTCGAAGCGGCGCTCGAGGTCATGGTCCTGCTCGAGCCGGACGGAACCGTGCTCGCGGTCAACAACCGGCGCGAGATGTGGCGCCACCCGGAGCCCAAGGACGCGGTCGGCAGGAAATTGTGGGATGCGCCGACCATGGCCGCCTACCCAGAGCACCGGGCGACGATGAAGCGGGGCATTGCCGCGGCCGCCTCGGGCAAGGTGTTCACCACCGAGGTCAAGATGGAGCGCGACGGGGTGCCGACCGCCTATCTCGACGTTTCGGTGCAGCCGGTGCGCGGGCCCGACGGGGCGATCGTCTATCTGCTGTTCGAGGCGCGCGACATCACCGACCTCAAGGCCGCCCAGGAGCAGCTTCGCCAAAGCCAGAAAATGGAGGCGCTCGGCCAGCTCACCGGCGGCATCGCGCACGACTTCAACAACCTGCTGACCGTCGTCGTCGGCGGGCTCGACATCATCGCCAAACGCGCCGAGGACGACAAGCTCAAGCGCTATGCCGACAATGCGCTGGCGGCCGCCGAGCGCGGCGCGCGGCTCACCGGGCAATTGCTCGCCTTCAGCCGGGTCCAGCGGCTGGAGGTACGGCCGACCCAGGTTGAGCCGCTGATCGAGAACATGCGGCCGATGCTGCGCAACGTGCTCGGCCCCGGGATCACCAAGGAGTTCGACCTCGACAAGGAGGCGATGCCGGTGATGGCCGACCCGACCCAGCTCGAGGTCGCCGTCCTCAACCTCGCGATCAACGCCCGCGACGCGATGTCCGACGGCGGCGTGCTGCGCTTCTCGAGCCGGCGGATCGCGGTCGCCGACGACCCCGAACTCGAGGATGGCGAATATATCGAGCTGACCATCAGCGACACCGGCATCGGGATGACCGCCGACGTCGCCGCGCGCGCCTTCGAGCCCTTCTTCACCACCAAGGAGGTAGGCAAGGGCACTGGCCTCGGCTTGAGCATGGTCTATGGCATGGCGCGCCAGTCCGGGGGGACCGCGCGGCTCGACAGCGTGGCGGGCGAAGGCACCGCGGTCAAACTGCTGTTCCGGGCGGCCGAGGGCGAAGCAATCGCCGACAGCGCCGGAAGCGAGGAGGCGCAGGGCACCGCCAAGCGCAAGGCGGCCAGCATCCTGGTGATCGACGACGACCCCGACGTCCGGCAGTTCATCGTCCAGAGCCTCGAGGACCAGGGCTATCGCGTGCGCTCGGCGGCCGACGGCGAGCACGGCCTCAAGGAAGCGGCGCGCGAGAAGCCCGACCTCGTCGTGCTCGACTTCATCATGCCCGGCCTGTCCGGCGCCGAAGTGGCCAACCGCCTGCTCGCCAAGCGCCCCAGCCAGCCGATCCTGTTCGTGTCCGGCTACAGCGAGACCGAGGCGGTGCGCCGGGTCGCGCCGAACGCCCCGCTGCTCGCCAAGCCGTTCCGCGCCGAGGCGCTCGACAAAGCGGTGCGGGGCGCGCTCGCGCAAGGGTGAACGCTCCGGCGAGTCGAGCGTTCAGGGCGCCATGCTGCGCGGCCTTGCCTGTTTGCTATTGTTCGGCGCTTCGCCCGCCGCTGCGCAGACGACCGCCACGAGCGCCCCGGTCACGCCCGAGGCGCGGGCGATCTTCGAGAAGGACTGGGTGCTGATGAACTGGGCGCTCAAATTCTACGACCGGGACCGCGACATATTGCTCGAGCCGGGCGAGGCGGAAGCCGCCGCGCGGGCCTTCCGGGCGATCGCCGACGCCGACCGCGACGGGCGGGTCACGACCCAGGAATATCGCGCCGCGCGCGCCTTCATCCTCGCCCGCTACTGAGCCGCCAGGCGGTAGCCGACTCCTGGCTCATTGACGATCAGCTCCGGCCGCGCGGGCAGACGCTCGAGCTTCTGGCGCAGCGCGCGGATGGCGACACGCAGATATTCGGTCTGGTTTTGCTGGGCCGGCCCCCAGGCGGTGCGCAGCAGATGCTCATGGGTGAGGACCCGGCCGGGCTGCTTGGCGAGCTCGGCGAGGACCGCATATTCCTTCGGCGTCAGATGGACGTCCTTGCCGTCCCTGGACACCGCGCGCTGGAACAGGTCGATGGTGACCGAACCGGCGTGGACCGGCTCCCGGTCCGACCCCGGGTCGAGGTCGACGAGGTTGGCGACGTAGCGTTCGAGCTTGCGCGTTTCACAACCGATGGTCGACAGCGCCGGCGCGTTGCGGGACTGCCCGCGCCTAAGCTCACGCGCAGCGGCGCCGATCGCCTCGATCGGCGGGGCGAGATCGCTGCCGATCAGCGACAGGAGCGCGGCACGGACGCGGTCACGCTCCCGAGTCGCGGCATGGTCGCGCGACTGCTGGTCGAGCCGGGCCCGCTCGAGCGCGAGGGCCAGCTGATCGAGCAGGTTGCCGAGCAGCGGCAGGTCGGCGTCGTCGACCGCCGGCCGGCCATCGTCGCGCGCGAGGCCCGCCGCGGCGAGAATCGTCCCTTCGGAGCGAACCGCGTGAAACACCCATTCCGCGGGCTGAGCGCGCGCGGTCGCGCGACCGGCGGGCTCGCCCGACTCGAGCGTCAGCGCCGCGGCGGCGAGGTCGCTCGGGGTCGGCCGGTTCCCGGCCGGGACCGCGGCGACAACCTGCGGCGCGGGCAAGCCTTTCACCAGCAGCGCGTTGCACTCGAACAGCCGGTGCAGTTCGCCGCAGGCGATGTCCGCAAGCTCGTGCTCGGTGCCTGACGACAGCAGCTGCCGGGCGAAGCCGGCGATGGTCGCATTGCGCGCCGCATGCGCCGCGGCGATCCGGGCCTGGCCGCGGATCCCGGCGGCGAGGCGGCTGGTGACCAGCGCGACGATCAGCAGCACGGCGACCGTGACGATGTCGGCCACGCGGTCCATGCGCAGCGTGTGAACTGGGGCGGTGAAGAAGAAATTATAGGCCAGCGCGGCAGCAGCGCCCCCGACCAGGCCCGGCCCGATCCCCCACAATGCCGCCGCGGCGAGGACGGCAGGCAAATAGATCATGTCGACCGGCGCGGTGCCCCAGCGCGGCGCGACCCACAGGCCGATCAGCGTGGAAGCGGCGACCATCACGAGGGCCCCGGCATAAGCTTCGATTCCGGCGGCGATCGCCCGCTGCGGCAGAGTGAACTGAGTCATGGCCGGCTAAGTGTGCCCGAACCGCCGGTTCGTCGAGAGCCGCATGGCCGATTTCACGAAGCTGTAACGCGGGCGCTCACGAATCCACATAGAATCTTTATGCGGCCGTCACCCACATGGCGGCGATGGCCACGGCAATTTCCGACCCCGCCTTGCACGCGGATAACGCTCCAGCTCATCCCGGGCCCCGGGAGACGCTGCCGAAGCTGATGCTCGGCGCGATCGGCGTGGTCTACGGCGATATCGGCACCTCGCCCCTCTACACGATGAAGGAGAGCTTCCTCGGCCCGCACCCGCTGGCCGTCGACCCGCTCCACATCTTCGGCGTGCTGAGCCTGATTTTCTGGTCGCTGATGTTTATCGTCACCGTCAAATATGTGTTCGTCGCGATGCGTGCCGACAACAAAGGCGAGGGCGGGTCCTTCGCACTGCTGTCGTTGATCGCGCGCACCCTCGGCCACAAGAAATGGGCGCCAACGTTGGTCATTCTCGGAGTCCTCGCGACCTGCCTGTTTTATGGTGACGCCATGATCACACCGGCGATCTCGGTGCTGTCGGCCGTCGAGGGCCTGACGGTCGTCGAGGCGCAACTGCAACCCATGGTGATCCCGATTTCCATCGGAATCCTCGTCGCGCTGTTCCTCGTCCAGTCACGAGGAACCGCCAAGGTCGGCGAATTCTTCGGGCCGGTAGTCCTCATCTATCTGGTTTCGCTAGCGGCGCTCGGTTTGTCGAACATCGCCGCCCGTCCCGAGATCCTAAGCGCGCTTAGCCCGCATTGGGCCGTCCAATTCTTCCTCTACAATCCCAGGCTCGCCTTCCTCGCCATGGGCTCGGTGTTCCTGGCCGTCACCGGCGCCGAGACATTGTATGCCGACATGGGCCATTTCGGCCGCAAGGCGATCGGCTTTTCCTGGCTCGGCCTCGTCTACCCCTGCCTGATGCTCAATTACCTCGGCCAGGGGGCGCTGCTGCTCGGCGCCCCAGGGGCAGCGATCAATCCCTTTTTCCTGATGGCGCCCGATTGGTTCCGACTGCCGCTCGTGTTCATTTCGACCGCCGCGACGATCATTGCCAGCCAGGCGGTGATCTCGGGCGCATTCTCGGTGACCCACCAAGGCATTCAGCTCGGGTTCCTGCCGCGGATGCGAACCGAGCATACGAGCGAAAAGGCGGCCGGCCAGATCTACATCCCGGCAGTCAACTGGGGGCTCATGATGATGGTCATCATCCTCGTCCTCGGCTTCCGCCAGTCGACCAACCTCGCCTCGGCCTATGGCATAGCAGTGACCGGGACGATGCTGATCACCTCGATCATGCTCGGCGTGCTGGTGTTCCACGTGTGGAAGTGGAACCGGCTGCTGGCGACTGCGACGATCGGCACGTTCCTGATCGTCGACACCGCTTACTTCGCCTCGAACATCACCAAGATCCCCGACGGAGGCTGGTTCCCGCTGCTCGTCGCGGCGATCAGCTTCACCGTGCTGACCACCTGGTCGACCGGGCGCAGGATCATGCGCGAGCGGCTGGCCGACAATGCAATCCCGCTACCGGTGTTCATCAAATCCGCCGCGAAATCGGTCCATCGGGTGAGGGGGACCTCGGTGTTCCTGTCGACCTCCGCCGACACGGTGCCCGCGGCGCTGCTCCACAATCTCAAGCACAACCAGGTGCTCCATGAGCGCGTCCTCATCCTCCACGTGAAGATCGAGGAGGTGCCGCACATCCCGATCGGGAAACGGGTCGAGATCCACCCGGCGGGCGAAGGGTTCTTCCGCTTGATCCTCCACTATGGCTTCATGGAGGAGGTCGACATTCCACGCGACCTCGCGGGAATCGAGGCTTGCGGCGAGCCGTTCAACATGATGAGCACCAGCTTCTTCCTCGGGCGGCAGAAGCTCATCGCGACCAAGGCGCGAGGGGGCATGGCATTGTGGCGCGAGCGGCTGTTCGCGTGGATGATGAAGAGCAGCGAGAGCGCGATGGAATTCTTCAAACTGCCGACCAACCGCGTGGTCGAACTCGGGAGCCAGCTCCAGATATGATTGCGGTGCTTCTCGCACTGGCAGCCCAGAGCCCGACGATGTGCGCCGATCGGCCGGGCAAAGCGAGCCCGACCTGCACCGTCCCGGCCGGCCATGCCCAGGTCGAGGTGGGCCTCGCCGACTGGACCTTGGCACAGGGCGGCGGCGCGCGCGACGCCACGCTCGCGCTCGGCCAGGTCACGGTCAAATACGGGTTGACCGACCAGTCGCAGGTCGCGGTCGCGGTCACGCCGTGGGAGCGGGTCACCAGCCGCTCCGGCGGCGCCACCGACCGCAGCTCCGGCTTCGGCGACCTGGTGGTGGACTATCGCCAGCGGCTGACTTCGGCCGGCGGGCCGATGCAGATCGCGGCCTCGCCCTTCGTCAAGGTGCCGACGGCCAAGCGCCCGCTCGGCAACCGGCAATGGGAAGGCGGACTCGCTGTCCCGATCGAATATGCGATTCCCAAATCGACCCTGGCGATCGCCGTGACGCCGGAGCTGGATTGGGCCGCGGACGCCGACCAGCACGGCCACCACGCCCGCGCCTCGGGCGTCGTCGCCCTCGGCTGGCAGGCGACGGCCAAGCTCAACCTCTCGGCCGAGCTGTGGGGCCAGTGGGACTGGGATCCGGCGGGGACCGAACGGCAGGTCTCGGCGGATGTCGCCGCTGCCTACCTCTCCAGCCAGCGGATACAGCTCGACGTCGGCGCGAACGTCGGGCTCAACCGCGCAACCCCTGACGCCGACCTCTATCTCGGCGTGGCAGTCCTGTTCTGACCGGAAGCCCAAAAGAAAGAGGAGTGCGGGGACGGGCCTGCACTCCTCCGGGAAGGTAATGGTAGTGGCAACGGCTTAGCAAAGGCCCGGCCCGGAACGAAGATATCGAAAGTTAGTGTTGGCGCGCGGCCGCATCGGTTATTCAGGGCGCGTGGGGAGAGGACTTCAACTTTATTCGGGGCGGGTGATCGCGCTCGGCCGGCTGATGCTCGCGACGTTGTTCATGGTCGCGCTGATGATCGACGTCAGCCAGCCGGTCCAGGCCCCGACCCAGACCTACGAGCTGCTCCTCGGCTATCAATTGTTCGCGGCCTGCATCGCCCTTGCAACGTGGAACAACTGGTGGCTCGACGCCAAACTCGCCGGGCCGGCGCACGCGGTCGACATTGCGCTGTTCACCGTGCTGGTGTTCGTGACCGAAGGCTATACCAGCCCGTTCTTCGTCTTCTTCGTCTTCCTCCTCCTGTCCGCCGCCATCCGCTGGGGGTGGAAAGAGACGACCCTGACCGCGATCCTGGTCGCGATCCTCTATCTCGTCGCCGGCAACCTCGCCGCCTCAGCCGACACCCGCTTCCAGCTCTATCGCTTCATCGTCCGCGCCGGGCACCTCGTGATCCTGTCGCTGATCCTCATCTGGTTCGGCATCCATCAATGGCGTGCGCGGGGGCCATCCGCGGCGGAGGAGCTGCTCGCGGAGCCCCTGCCCGACCGTTCGCCGATCGAATCCGGGCTGTCCGCGGCGATGGAAGCATTGGGCGCGCAGCATGGCACGTTCATCTGGGTCGAGGGGGGCGCGGCGAAATGCTTTGCCCGGAAAGACGGAGTGACCAGCAGCTGCGACCTGACTCCGCCGCTGCGGGTCGCGCCGGTGCCGTTCATCTACGATTTTCCCAGGAACCGCAGCCTGACTCGGGATGCCGAGCGCAATCTCGTGGGCGGCACGCCGCGGGGCCAGCTCGAAGCCGGCCTGTGGACCACGCTCGAGCTCGGCAGGGGCCTGGCCGTGCCGGTGCGGACCGGGGCCGGCGAGGGGCAAGTCTTTTTGGAAGGCATGCCGAGCCTGTCGATCGACCATCTCGACATCGGCTCGCAACTCGGCGCCGACCTCGCCGCGCACATCCAGCGCCACGCGCTGATGATGGCGGCGGCGGACAGCGCCGAGGCGCGCTCGCGCATCGTCCTGGCGCGCGACCTTCACGACAGCGTCGTGCAGTTCCTGGCCGGCGCCGCCTTCCGCCTCGAGGCGATGAAGCGGTCCGAGGCATCGGGGCGGAAGCTCGAGCCGGAGCTCAACGAGCTGAAGCAGCTGATGATGCAGGAGCAGGGCGAGCTGCGGGCATTCATCACCGCACTCCGCAGCGGGACCGAGGTCCCCTTCGCCGATGTCGTCCGCGACCTGCAGGCGCTGGCCGGCCGGCTGGCGCGGCAATGGGACATCGAATGCGAGGTGCTGGCCGCGCCGGCCGACATGATGGTCCCGACTGATCTCCACCTCGACGCGCATCAGCTGGTGCGCGAAGCGGTCGCCAACGCCGTTCGCCACGCCGGCGCCAAATCGATGCGGATCGGCGTCGCCTCCTCGCGCCGCGAGGTTCGGCTCGACCTGGTCAATGACGGCAAGGCCTTCCCGAAGGCCGGCGGGCGGTTCCATCCGCCGCAGTCGCTCAAGGAACGGGTCGAGCGGGCCAATGGCGCAATCGAGGTGTCGCGCGGCATGGACGTCACCAAGGTCTCGATTTCGCTGCCGATCGCGGGACGGGCGGCGTGACCCGGATCCTGCTCGCGGACGACCATCCGATGATCCGCACGGCGATCGACGTGCTGCTGCGCGACACGCGCTACGCGCTCGCCGGAACCGCCGCCAACGGCGAGGAGGCGCTGGCCGAGGTGAGCCGGCTCGAGCCCGACATCCTGCTGCTCGACCTGGAAATGCCGCGGACCGGCGGGATGGAGGTCATCCGCCGGCTGCGCGCCGGGAACTCGGCGCTGCGCATCATCATCCTCACCGCCGCGATCGACGATTCCTCGCTGATGGAGGCGCGGACCCTGCGCGTGCAGGGGATGGTGCTCAAGAATTCGGATCCCGCCTATCTGTTGGAATGCCTCGACCGGGTCCGCGCCGGCGGCAGCTGGGTCGATCCCGAGCTCGAGACCCGGGCCCGCGAGCTCGAGGAAGCATTCGGCGGGACCGCGCGGCCGGCGCTGGCCCCGCGCGAACGCGAGCTGATCCGCTACGTTCGGCAGGGCCTGCGCAACCGCGAGATCGCGAAGGAGCTCGGGGTCACCGAAGGCACGGTCAAAGTCTACCTTCACGCCATCTTCGAAAAGCTCGGCGTCAAGAACCGCACCGAGCTGGCGATCCGAGCCGACGAGTTGCTCACCGAAAGCTATTTGCGCAACTAAGCGTAGGTCTCACAGCGCGTAGGGAATTTCCTCATCCGCGCAGCGCGGGCCGACGCGGATGAACGTCCCGCCCTCGACCTCGTGCTGGAAGAACGCCGGGCAATCCCGGTTCTCGATGGTCCAGCTGTCGACGCCGGGCTTCCATTCGCGCGGCCGCGGCCGGGGTTCGTAGCGGGTGTCGATCCCAGCGTCGCCGGACAGCCGATAATCGCTGGCGCGGAGGGTGGTGTCGGACAGGATCAGAGCCAAAAGCATGACGGTCATGTTCATTCTCCTAGTGAGCGTGGCCGGCTGCGACCGAATGCTTGGGACGCGGGGCGAGCCAGACGATGGACGCGGCGGCGGCGAAGACGATCGCGGCCGTTACAAAGACGGAGCCGGTGGCGAGCGCGGTGGCCTGGCCGTCGACGAGGTTGCTGACGACCTGGCGCGACTGTTCGAGCGTGTAGCCGTGGGCCTGCAGCGACTGCATGGTCTGCGACGCACCGTTGAGCACGCCGGACAGCTCGGCCCGCTTGGCCTGGGCGCCGTCGTACCAGATGGTCGTCGCCAGCGCGGTCCCGACCGCGCCCGACATGGTGCGCAGGAAGTTCATCACGCCGGCCGCGGACGCGACCTCGTCTTCGTTCACCGCGCCCAGCGCGAGCGTGGTCAGCGGGACGAAGAAGAAGGGCATCCCCGCACCCTGGATCAGCTGCGGCAAAGCGAGCGTCCAGAAGTCGGCGCCGCTGGTCCACCAGAAGACCCGGATCAGCGAGGTGCCGCCGAGCCACAGGATGCCGAACGACACCAGCAGCCGCTCATCGACCTTGGTCGTGAGCTTGGCGACGACCGGGGCCATCATCACCGCGGCGACGCCGTTGAACGCGGTCGCATAGCCCGCCCAGGTGGCGGTGTAGCCGAGCGCGCCCTGCAGCCACTGCGGGATCACGACCAGGCTGGCGAAGAAGGTGCCGTAAGCGAACACCAGGGCCGTGACGCTGGTGGTGAAGCCGCGATGGCGGAACACCTTGAGGTCGACGATCGGCTTGCCTTCGAGCAATTCCCAGGCGACGAAGAAGCTGCAGCCGACTGCGGCGATGACCGCCAGCGTGACGATGAACGAGCTGCCGAACCAGTCGTGCTCGCGCCCGAGGTCGAGCATGATCTGCAGCGCGCCGATCCAGATCACGAGCAGGACCAGGCCGACGGTGTCGATCGGCGCCCGCTCGGTCCTGGTCTCGGCCGGGCGCAGCAGGACCATTGCGCCGGCGGCGCAGATGATGGCGATCGGGATGTTGATGAAGAAGATCCAGTGCCAGCCCCAATTGTCGCTGATCGTGCCGCCGAGGATCGGGCCGAGGATCGGGGCGACGATCGTGGTCATCGCCCAGATGCCGGTCGCCTGCGCATGCTTGTCCCTGGGGAAGATGGACAGCAGCAGCGTCTGGCTGATCGGCATCAGCGGCCCGCCGCACAGGCCCTGGCCGACGCGGAAGGCAACCAGCGAGCCGAGGCTCCAGGCCATGCCGCAGAGCATCGAGAACAGGCCGAATCCGGCCATCCCGAGGACGAACACGCGGACCGTGCCGAAGCGCTTGGTCAACCACCCGGTCAGGGGCACGCAGATCGCCTCGGCGACGGCGTAGGAGGTGATCACCCACGTGCCCTCGGTCGACGAAATGCCGAGCCCGCCGGCGATGTGGGCGACCGAGACGTTGGCGATGGTCGTGTCGAGCACGACCATGAAGTTGGTCCCGGCGAGGACCAGGCACGCGAGGATCAGCGCACCCTTGCCCATCGCCGGCGGGGTGTTCGCCTGGTCCGACATCATTCGTCTCCCGAGACGTCGATCGTGGCTTCCATCGACAGGCCGACGCGCAGCGGGTGAGCAGCGAGCTCCCTCGGATCGAGCTGGACCCGGACGGGGAGGCGCTGGACCACCTTGATCCAGTTGCCGGTCGCGTTCTGGGCCGGGATCAGCGAGAAGGCCGAGCCGGTGCCGCCGGAGAAACCGGTGACTCGCCCGTGGAACACGACGTCGCCGCCGTAGAGGTCGGAAACGAGCTCGACGCTCTGGCCGGGGCGGACCCTGGTCAGCTGCCCTTCCTTGAAGTTGGCGTCGACGTAGACGCTGCCGACCGGGACAATGGTCATCACCGGGGAGCCGGCGCTGATGCGCTGCCCGACCTGGACCTGGCGGTTGGTGACGACGCCGTCGATCGGCGCCCGGATCACCGTCCGCTCGAGATCGAGCCGGGCCTGGTCGAGCCTGGCCCTGGCGGCGGCGACGTCGGGGCTGGTGTCGGCAGTGGTGCCGACGATCAGCGCCTGGTTGGCGGCCAGGCTCTCGCGCGCGGCGTTGCTCGTGGCCGAAGTCTGGGAGACCGCCGCCCGGGCCAGCGCGAGGTTGGCCTGCGCGGTCGCATAGGCGTTCTTCGCGTTGGTCAGCTCTTCGCCCGACACCGCGCCCGAGCCGGCGAGCTCGGAGCGGCGGGCGAGATCGATCCGCGCCTTGCCGAAGCTGGCCTCGGCCGAGGCGAGCTGGGCCCGCGCCTGGCCGATGTCGGCATTGCGCGCACCGACCTGGGCCGCGAGCGAACCGCTGGTCGCAGCGGTCTGCGCGAACTGGCGCCGAGCCTTGAAATATTCGGCTTCGGCCCTGGCGAGCGCGAGGCGAGCATCGCTGTCGTCGAGCCGCATCAGGACCTGGCCCTTGCGCACCACCTGGGTGTTGACGACCGAGACGTCGGTGACGGCCGCCGAAACCAGCGGGGTGACCTGCGCCGAATCGGCGTTCACATAGGCGTTGTCGGTGGCGACGTGGCCGCCGTCGTGGAACAGGTACAAGCCGGCCCCGATCGCCACCTTGGCGGCGGCAAGCGCGAGCAGCACCTTCAGGCGCTTCTTCTTGCGCGCGGCCGCGACGATCGGCTTGGCATCTTCGACGACGACCGGCTGATGCAGGCCGCCGTCGTGCAGTTCGATAGGATCACGTTCAGCCATGGTATCAATTCCCTGTTGCTTGGGTTGGTTCAGGCAGCGCTCGAACCGGCGGCCGGGGTGGCAAAGCCACCGCCGAGAGCGCGGACCAGCTGCACGTCGAGGGTGAAAGCGCGGGTCTCGAGGGCCGAGACCTGGAGGCGCGCGGAGACCACGCCCTCCTCGGCGCTGAGCACGTCGAGATAGGTCGACAGGCCGTGCTCGTAGCGCTGCCGGGCGAGGCGGTGGGCCTCTTCGAAGTCGGCCAGCGCGCTGCGCGACTGGACGAGCTGTGAAGCGAGCGACTTCTGGCTCGTCACGGCATCGGCAGTCTCGCGCAGCGCCTCAATGACTTGGCGATCGTAGAGGGCAACGGCCTCGTCATATTGACCGCGGCGACCGCGGTACTGGCCTTGGAGCGCACCCCCGTGGAACAGGGGGAGGGTTACCGCCGGGGTCACGCTGCCAAAGGTGGATCCGCCCGAGAACAGGCTGCCGAGCCCGAAGGACGACAGGCCGATCAGGCCGGAAAGGTTGATGTTCGGATAGAAAGCGGCCTTCGCCTCCTTGATCCGGTGAGCGGCCGCTTCGGCCCGCGCGCGATAGGCGGCGATGTCCGGACGGCGGCCGATGAGGTCGATCGAGGCATTGGCGGGGACGCCCTGCGCCTGCAGCGCGCCGACCTGCGGCCGCTCGATGGTCAGCGCGCGGTCCGGGCCGGCACCGATCAAGGCGGCGAGCGCATTGCGGGTGAGCGCGATCGATTCGTCGGTCGCCTCGAGGTCGGCGCGGGCCTGGGCGACGCGGGCGGTCGCCTGCCTGGCCTCGGCCTGGGTATCAAGCCCGGCGTCGACCCGCTGGGCGACCAGCTTCGCGGTCTGGGAGCGGATGTCGAGCGTCGCGTCGAGGGTGTCGCGCTGGGCGTAGAGCGACGCCAGCTCGGCATAGGTGGCGGCGACGCCGGTGGTCAGCGCCAACCGGGCCTCGTCGAGCTCGAACGTCGCGGCGTCGGCGTCGGCATTGGAGGCGCGGGCCGCGGCGCGGTTCTTGCCCCACAGGTCGAGGTCGAGCGAGAAGCTCAAGCCGACCGAGCCGCTGTCGTTCCACCCGTTGGGGATCGCGGCCGCCGGCATCGCCTGGTTCTGGCTCTGCTTGGCCAGCTCGGGCTGGGCGAAGGCGTCGATGGTCGGCTTGAGCGCCGCGCTGGCCCGCTGGGCGAACCCCTCGGCGGTGCGCATCCGGGCGGCGGCGGCCTGGAGGTCGGGCGAGCCGGCCAGCGCTTCGTCGATCAGCCGGTTGAGCTGGGCGTCGCCATAGCGCTTCCACCAGCCGTCTGCCGGCCACTCGGACCGCGCGCTCGCTAGCGACGCCGCCGACGCATAGGCGCTCGCGGCGCGCATCTCCGGCTTGGCGCCGAGATTCGGAATCGATGCGCACGCTCCGGTCAGAAGGACAGGAAGGAGCAGCGCCGCGCGGCCCAGCCGCGCAGTCGGAAAGCGATGCATTGAAAACCCCTGTTTTCGTTCTTAACTGTACGGTACGGTTTAGTTCCGATTCGCGGGCTTGTCAACGCAAAAATAAACCGTAATGTACGGTTATAAATTTGAAGGAGTTAGCGCCGGTGGTGCGAGTAAGAACCGAAGAAAAGCGCCGGGAAATCGTTCAGGTGGCGTCCGACCTGTTCCACGACAACGGCTATGAACGAACGTCGATGTCGATGATTTCGGAGAAGCTGGGCGGGTCCAAAGCCACCCTCTACGGCTATTTCAGCTCGAAGGAGGAATTGCTCGCGGCGACCCTGGTCTATGACGTGACCGAGGAAGCCGACCGGCTGATGAACGAGTTCCTCGCCAACCGGAATCTGCGCGAGGGACTGATCCAGCTCGGCACCGCCTATCTGATGCGGCGGCTGTCGTCCGGCCCGATCGCCAACGTGCGGATGGTGTCGAACCAGCCGAGCGGCTCGACCATCGGCAAGAATTTCTACGAGACCGTGCTGCGCCCGGCATGGCAGCGGCTCGCCGACCGCTTCGAAATGATGATGGACGAAGGAATATTGAAACGCGGCGATCCGTGGGTCACCGCGATGCACTGGAAGGGTCTCAACGAGTGGGACTTCTTCGAAAAACGCCTGCTCGGCGCGATGCCCGGGCCGCCCGACAATGTCATGGAGGTGGCGGAGCTCGCCGCCGACGCCTTCCTCCAGGTCTACGGGGCCAACGGCCACAAGGCCGGCAAGCGCGAGACTCCCAAGGGTCCGCTCAAGAAACGGGCGTCATAAGCCCCGCTTATCGACCGCTTTCGTCCTTTCGTTGTCCGTCGGCCCGCCGCCGGCGTAGAGGCCCGCGCCGAGCCGGATGGGCAACGAAGGATTGCAACTGATGACCAAGGCCGCTGACTGGACGCCCGAGCTGGGCGTGATCGGCACCGGGCAAATGGGCTCTCGGCTGGCGGCGATGTTCGCCCGGGCGGGCCGCAAGGTGGTGCTCGGCTCGCGCGATTCGAGCCGCGCCGCGGCGATCGTCGAGGAACTCGGCATCCCGACGCTGCGCGCCGGATGCAACGGCGAGGCGCTGGAGGCGCCGGCGGTCCTGCCCGCGGTGTTCATCCGCGACGGGCTGTTCGATCTGCTCGACCGCCATTGCCGCCGCCTCGCCGGCAAGCTGCTGATCGACATCAGCAACCCGTTCAACGAGGATTACAGCGACTTCCTGACGCCGTGGGACACGAGCGGCGCCGAGGAGCTGCAACGGCAGTTCCCGCAAGCCCGGGTGGTCGGCGCGTTCAAGAACGTCTTCTCGGGAGTGTTCGACCACCCGCAGTTCGGCGAGAGCTTGAGCGACGTGCTGATCACCGGCGACGATGCGGAGGCCAAGGCGCGGTTCCTCGCGCTCGCCCAAGGGACGCCGTTCCGCTACCTCGACGCCGGTCCCCTGATCCACAGCCGCACCGTCGAGCGGCTGACCTTCATCACCAGCAGCCTCGGCCGCCAGCTGAACAGCTATCCACGGATGAACTGGCGCCTGCTGACCCAGCCGGCCGAACTGGCGGCCTAGCCGGCCATGCGCTTGGCACCGAGGCCGACCACCATCTGGTTGGCGCGCTCGTAGGAGAGCGGCTTGCCGAAGAGATAGCCCTGGATGGTGTCGCAGCCGAGGTCGCGCATGCGTTCGAAATCCTCGGCGGTCTCGACCCCTTCCGCGGTGATCGACATGCGGAAGCTCTTGGCGAGCTGCACGATCGACTGGATGATGGCGACATTCTCGGGGCGCGAGCCCGCTTCGCGGACGAAGCTGCCGTCGATCTTCAATTTGTGGAACACGGCCTTGTTCAAGTAGCCGATCGACGAATAGCCGGTTCCGAAATCGTCGAGCGCAATCCCGACGCCCAGTGCGCGCAGGCGCTTCAGAACGTCGAGCGTCGAGCCGTTGTCGCCGAGGAACACGCCCTCGGTCACCTCGAGCTCGATGCGGTTGCCGGGCAGCTTGTGGCGGGCGAGCGCCTCGCTGACGACGTTGGGCAAGTTGGGCTGGACGATCTGCTTGGGGCTGATGTTGAGCGCGACGGTGATCGGCTCGGGCCAAGAGGCTGCGGCGCGGCAGGCCTCGTCGATGACCCACTCGCCGATCGCCGGCATCAGGCCCGATTCCTCGGCGACCGGGATGAAGATGTTGGGCGGGACGAACCCGCGCTGCGGATGATTCCAGCGGATCAGCGCCTCGAACCCGACCAGCTTCTGGGTCTTGGCATTGACCAGCGGCTGGAAGGCGAGATGGAACTGGTCCGACGCGATCGCCGAGCGCAGGTCGCTTTCGAGGCGGACGCGGTCCTCCTGCTCCGACTGGAGCTCCGAGGAGAAATAGCGCGCGCAGCCGCGGCCGGCGTCCTTCGCCTGATAAAGCGCGAGGTCGGCCTTGAGGATGAGGTCGTCGACCGTCGCGCCGTCGATCGGGCCGAAGGCGCAGCCGATCGACACGCCGATCCGGATCTCGGTCTGGTCGATCATGTACGGCTCTTTGATCGCCTGGATGATGCGGTCGGCGAGTTGCTCGACCTTCTTGCGGCTCTGGGCGTCGGTGACGACGATGGCGAACTCGTCGCCGCCCATGCGGCCGACGTGGCCCGACTCGCCAACCTCATCGACCAGCCGCTTGGCGACCGCGCGGAGCACGGCGTCGCCCTTGGGGTGGCCGAAGGTGTCGTTGACCGGCTTGAAGCCGTCGAGGTCGAGGAACATGATCGCGCACGGCACATTGCCGCTGGTCGCCGCGCGCAGCGCCTCGCCGAGCAGCTGACGGACCCGGCCGCGGTTGGGCAGGCCCGACAGCACGTCGACGTTGGCGAGGTGGGTCAGGCGCTCCTGGGTCTGGCGGATTTCGGTGATGTCGGAACCGACCCCGCGGAAGCCCTCGAAGCGGCCGGCGGTGTCGACGATCGGGTCGCCGGCGATCGACACCCAGCGCGGTCCGCGGGCGGTGCTGAGCTCCATTTCGAGCGAGTTGAACGACTGCTTTTCGAGGAGCACCTTGCCGAGCTCGGCATGGCCGCCGAGCAGCGCGGGAAGCGAATGGCCGAGCAGCTGGCCGGCCGGCTTGCCGAGCAGGGCGCTCATGCGCGAGCTGATGTAGGTCACGCGGTTCTCGCCGTCGACCGACCACAGCCAGCCGACGCCGCGCTGCTCATATTCCTGGAGCAGCAGGCTGGCGCTCTCGCTGGCGCTGCCGACGTCGGCGTTGGTCTTGAGCTGATGGAACGCCCATCGCGCGACGGTCAGGACGCCGAAGATCGCCACTCCGAGCGTGAAGATGATCGACAGCATATGCGGGAACGGAACGCTGTGCCGGCCGAGGAGCAGCGAGCCGCCGACCCCGACGGTGAACGCGATCATCCACGCGGTGGCGCAGGCGGGGATGACGACCAGGCCGAGCGCGCCGACCCCGAGCCCGGCCATGATCGAGGCCGAGATCACCTGGGTGCCTGGATCGAGCGACGGGAAGGAATAAAGCGGCAGGCTGAGCCAGGCCGCGGCACGAAGGGCGACTTCGCCGACGAGCAACCACTTCGGCACTCGCCGTCCGGATCGTCCGACGCAGGTGATCGACTGATGGCGGGCGAGCTGCATCGCCCCGACATTGATCGCGCCGACGCCAGCGACCCACGGAATCAGCAGTTCCGTGCTGACCGCGCCCCACAAGCTGGCGGCCATCATCAAGGACGCGACGATATTCGCTGCGGCGAAGAAGGGCGCCAGCTGGGCGCGCGAAATCAGCTGGACGTCGCGCAGCGGAGAGCTTTCGGCCTCGGCCTCACGGGTCGTGAGGCCTGCCGATTCCCCGCCCGGAAGCCGCGCCGAAATCAGGCGCTTATAACGATCTGGTGCCTCGTACATCCACCCGCCGTTCCACGTGTGGGGGACGGAGTAGACAAAGAGCGTTTAAGGCCGGTTAAGGGCAATCATATTCCTCCCTGCGAGCGAAGCTCGTGGGGAGGGGAACCAGCGAAGCTGGTGGAGGGTAGAAGACGCTGGCGCCAGTTACCCCTCCACCATGCTGCGCATGGTTCCCCTCCCCGGCCTTCGGCCGGGGAGGAACTCAAAGACCCAATTTGTCGAGGTCGCGGGTCACCAGCGGGTGATAGAGCGAGCGCGATTCACGGTAGATTCGCGCGGCGATCGGCCGGCCCCATTGCGGATCCTTGGCCAGCGCCTGGATCAGCGGGCGGACGAACTTGCCCCGGCCCTGGCTGGTGAGGAATTGCTCGAGCGATTGGACGGCCGGGTCGTAACGGTTTCCGACCGCCAGATCGAGCCAGGCGAAGCGCACCTCCATGTTCGTTATGCCATTGAGATTGAACGCCGATTGCAGCGCATCCAAGCGCGCTTTCGAAAGTTTGCGCGGAACCCGGCCGAGGAAGCGCAAGCGTTCCTCGGTGTTCCAGTCGCGCCAGCCCTGCGGCGGCGGCGAGCCGCCGGCGAAGGCGGCGGCCGCCCGATCCTGATCCGCGAACGTTCCGGCGGGCGGCCGGACCATGTTCGGCGGCACCCCCGGCCGATAGACCCAGCGGTCGAGCATCAGCTTGTTTTCCAGGGCTTCGTCGCCCTTGATCAGATTCTGACGAAGGTCGGCGAGGAACAGCGCCGAGGTGACCGGCTGGAAGCTGTGGCGGTCGAACCAGCCCTTGAGCCAGGCATCGAAGCGATCGCGACCGACGGTGGCTTCGATGGTCCGGAGGAACGCCGCGCCTTTTTCATAGGCGATATCGCTCAAGCCTTCGTCGGGATGGCGCCCCTTGAGATCGAGATGGAGGCGGGTGTCGGCGCCGCTGGAGCCGCCATTTTCGGCAACCGCCTTGTTCATCGCGTCGACGCTCAAGGCCCAATGCTCCTCGGCGGCCTTCTTGCCGTACAGCTCCTCGACGATCCGGCCCTCGGCATAAGTGGTCATGCCCTCGTTGAGCCAGAAGTCGTTCCAGGTCGCGTTGGTCGCAAGGTTGCCCGACCAGCTGTGCGCGAGCTCATGCGCGACGAGGCTGACCAGGCTCTTGTCGCCGGCGATGAAGGTCGGCGTCAGGAAGGTCATGGTCGGGTTTTCCATGCCCCCGAACGGGAAGGACGGCGGCAGCACGAGCACGTCGTAGCGGCCCCAGCGATAGGGCCCGTAGAGCTTCTCGGCGGCGGCGACCATCTTCTCGGTGTCGGACAGCTCGCGCGCGGCGGCGTCGATGGTCGCCGGCTCGGCCCACACGCCGGTCCGCGGGCCGAGCGACTTGAACGCGAGGTCGCCGACCGCGATCGCGATCATGTAGGGCGCGACGCTGTGCGGCATCTTGAAGCTGAACAGGCTTTCGCCGCCCTGGGTGATCGGCTCGGCCGAGCGCGGCGCGCTCATCACCGCGATCATGCCGGCCGGGACGTGGATCGTCGCTTCCCAGCTTTGGCGGATTCCCGGCGAATCCTGGGTCGGGATCCAGCTCCGGTTCTCGATCGACTCGCCCTGGCTGAACAGGAACGGCGCCTTCTTGCCCGCGGTCTGCTCGGGGGCCAGCCAGAGCAAGGCGCCGGCCTCGGGTGCGCTCTTGTAGCGGATGACGATCCGCCTGGTGTCGGGCTTCAAGGCGATCGCCAGCGGAGCGCCCAGGTTCGGATCCTTGGCGCCGACCCGCCATTGCAGCGGATCCTTGCCGGCGTCGGTGACGCCCTCGATCTCGAGGCCGTTGTCGTCGAGGATGATCTGCTTCGCGTCCGGCTTGCGCTCGATGTCGAGGACCGCGGTTCCGCCGATCCGCTTGCTGTCGAAGTCGACGTTGAGGTCGAGGGCGACGTGGGTCACGCGCGCTTCCAACGGCCTGGCAAAGCTGTGGACGTCGACCGCGTCGGGAGTCGCCAGGATCGGCGCGATCGCCGCTTCGGCGGCGTCGCCCTCGGGTGCGGACTGGCGGTCGCCGGCCTTGCAAGCGGAAAGCAGCATAAGCGCGCCGAACAGCGGCGCAGCGATCGACATCAGCTTCATCGGGGTCCTTCGGAAGAGCGCGATTCGAACAAGGGGAACGCCTTTTGACGGCTCCGGTGCCGCGATCAAGCGTGCAGCCGCAATGGCCTCGTGACCAGAGCGCCCTTGGGCTGGCCGAAACGCTGGCCTATATCGACCGTGATGGCGACCGATAGCGCGACCCTCGAACCGCGAGTGGCCACGCCCCAGCGTGCGCCCGAAACGCCCAAGATCCAGTCGCCGGCCGAGCCGATCGCCCGGGTGACTGGGCTCGATCAGCCGTTCTTCGACGACAAGAACCGTGCGTTCTGGATCCTCCAGTCGATCGGGTGGAGCGGCTATTTCTTCCTGCGGACGATCTCGGGCTTCGCCAACAGCAAGGGGTGGATGTTCCTCGTCCACACGCTGCTGCTGACCGCCACCGGCTATTCGCTGACGCTGCTGATGGCGTCGCTGTTCCGGCGCCTGATCACGCTTCGGCCACTGCTCACCCTGATCCTGTCGTTTGCCGCCGTCGTCCTCGCCTCGGCCGCTTTCTCGGTGATCGAGACGTGGAGCTACGCGACCTTCCTCAACCCCGACGCCAAGCCGGTCGGGGTCGAATATCTCGGCGCGATCCTGCTCGACTTCTCGCTGCTCGCGGCGTGGACCGCGCTTTACTACGGGATCAACTACTTCCTGCTGCTGGAAGAACAGATCCGCCAGCGCGAGCGGCTCGAGAGCGCGGCCTCGACCGCGCAGCTGGCGATGCTGCGCTACCAGCTCAACCCGCACTTCCTGTTCAACACGCTGAACTCGATCTCGACCCTGGTCCTGCTGAAGCAGACCGAGCGGGCCAACGCCATGCTCGCCCGGCTGTCATCGTTCCTCCGCTACACGCTGGCGAACGAGCCGACCGCCAAGGTCACCCTGGCGCAGGAAGTCGAGACTCTGAAGCTCTACCTCGAGATCGAGAAGATGCGCTTCGAGGACCGGCTGCGGCCGCATTTCCGGGTCGACCCGGACACGATCGGGGCGCGCCTGCCCTCGCTGCTGCTCCAGCCGCTGATCGAAAACGCGATCAAATATGCGGTCACTCCGAGCGAGAGCGGCGCCGATATCTGGATCACCGCGGCGCGCGAAGGCCAGGCGGTCCGGCTCGAAGTCGCCGACAATGGCGACGGCACCGGGGGCGAGCTGGTCGCCAGCCCGTCGACCGGCGTCGGACTGGCGAACATTCGCGACCGTTTGACGCAAGCCTATGGCGCATCGCATCGTTTCGAGACGAAGACGAACGAACGGGGGGGGTTTAGCGTTATCCTGGAAATTCCCTACGAAACCGGAGACAAGTCCTGATGACCATCCGGACCATTTTGGTCGATGACGAACCGCTCGCCACCCAGGGCCTGCAGCTGCGGTTGCAGGCGCACGAAGACATCGAGGTGGTGGGGACCGCGGCCAACGGCCGCGAAGCGATCCGCCAGATCAAGACCCACAAGCCCGACCTCGTCTTCCTCGACATCCAGATGCCGGGCTTCGACGGCTTCTCGGTGATCCAGGGGCTGATGGACGTCGAGCCGCCGTTGTTCGTGTTCGTCACCGCCTACGGCGACCATGCGCTGCGGGCGTTCGACGCCCAGGCGGTCGATTATCTAATGAAGCCGGTCGACGAGGACCGGCTCGCGGCGACCATGGAGCGGGTCCGCCAGCGGCTTGCCGAGAAGCGCAGCGCCGAGGAGGCGGAACGGCTCAAGGAGGCGCTCGCCGAGCATGCGCCGGAAGCCGCCGAGGAGCTCGCCGACGCAGCCCCGGAGGGCCATGCCGCGAGCCGCTTCGAGAAGATGATCAATATCAAGGACCAGGGGCAGATCTTCCGCGTCGACGTCGACACGATCGAGCGGATCGATGCCGCCGGCGACTATATGTGCATCCAGACCGGCGACAACACGCTGATCCTGCGCGAAACCATGAAGGACCTCGAAAAGCGGCTCGACCCGCGCCGCTTCCAGCGCGTCCACCGCTCGACCATCGTCAACCTCGACCTCGTCCGCCAGGTCAAGCCGCACACCAACGGCGAGTGCTTCCTGGTGCTCGATTCGGGCGCGCAGGTGAAAGTGTCGCGCAGCTATCGCGACGTGGTCGCGCGGTTCGTCCACTAGCGGATTCAAGCCGCCACGTACGTAGCCGTATCGCCGCATTGAGGGGTGGCTAAGTCATCTGCCTGAAGAGGCACGTTGCTAGCCACCCAGTAGGCAAAGCCGTTTGTGCGGTGCTTGATAAGGTGAACCGTCTGGGAATTGAAATGGCTGTTGTAGGTTCGTGTTCCGACACGAATCCAAGAGATCTCTGGAATCAGGGCCCGAAAAAGGTTGTTGTTCTCACCGGCCCAAGAATTATCCATCCAAAGTACCATGGTTGACGTTTGGAGGTCAGGTACTGAGATGATTTTTCCGGTTGGACTTTCTGACACCAACGTTGCCCAGTTGGTTACGAAATTCACTTCACTTCGATCAGCGTCAAACCAAAAGACCGCATAACTGGCCCTATCGTCATCGCCATTGTAGATGGTACGAAGCTCACCTTCCCTCGAATTCTTCCAATCGAGTGTGAACGCCAAATCGGCTCTTCGTGAGTCGGGTCTTCTCGTGAGCGGGTCGACTATCGTTTCAATCTCGGAACCCTGCGTAAGAAAGGCGAGTTCAGCGTGGGGCTTGTTGAGCACACTGAAAAGTGAGTCCTCGGCTGGTTCGCCACTCCTTGGAAAGTAAGGCGAATCGGGTTCAATACGAGCAAGGTCAGCACTTCCGCTCACACCCACCGGAAACATGGTTTCGTCGGCAGCACGAGCTCTCGCCAGTCCTTGCAGCCGCTGAGTAGCCGAATTCAATCCCTGTGTTCCCGCCGGAATGCGCCAGCGAACTTGGGCGCAGATCCGTGGCAGCGGATAAAGCACGCGGGCAATTTGCTTCAAAGCAAGTTCCGCGCGAATAAGATTGCGCGCAGCTCCAGAATTTACGTCTCGAGCGATCGCAGTGTCCCGAGCGCGTGACTCCGACGCGATCTGCAATGCCAGTAATCTTTGGCCAATCGTGTTTGCGCGCTGTTCCGCTGATTCCGCCCTGCTTCTTGCGTCGGCCAGAGTCTGCAGCTCGAGAGTTCGTTTTTGTCGCTGTTCGCTCTGTAGCTCGCTGGCCAGTCTTCTCGCCGTGGCCGACCTGTCAGCTGCAATCTGAAAGACCTGTGCTAGTGCCGCGACAAGGAACGATCCCATAGCCAGAGCGATTGAAACCCGACCCGCTCGGGTGAGGTGCTTTTGGCCCGCCTCATCTTCGAAGGTCGTTTTGCTTATGAGGCCCCAAACTGTCGCCCCAAGTGAGATCGCTAGCCCGATAAACTTCAGGGCATTCAGAATGTCTGACATGGCGCCGCCCGTTAACTGCCGAGCAGGTCCACGATAGCAGATTCACGGAAATCACAAAGGACGCTTGTTGGCGTAGAGCGAACTCGACCGAGCCCCCGGAGCGCATCAGGCCGCGACCGGCAGTCGCACCGAAACGCTCGTCCCCTCGCCCACCGCGCTCTTGATCTCGAGCGTCCCGCGGTGGCGCTCGACGATGTGCTTGACGATCGCCAGCCCGAGCCCGGTGCCGCCGGATTCGCGGCTGCGCGCGGCGTCGACACGGTAGAAGCGCTCGGTCACTCGCGGCAGGTGCTCGCGGGGGATTCCGGGGCCCCGGTCGGTCACCGTCACGGTGACCCAGCGGCCGCTGCGCGTCGCGCTGAGCTCGATCCTGGAGTCGGGCCGCTCGCAGCCGTAGCGGACGGCATTGCTGATGAGATTGTCGAGCACCTGGACGAGCTGGGCGCGGTCGCCGCGGACCGGCGGCAGGTCTTGCGGCACGCGAAGCACGAACTCGCACTGGCCGCGGCGCCCGTTGGCGACATTGGCGATGGCCGTTTCAACGACGTCGGCGATCGACACGCTGTCGCCGGGCGCGAGATAGCGGTCCGCCTCGATCCGCGACAGGCTCATCAAATCCTCGATGATGCGCAGCATGCGCCGTGCCTCGTCGCGGATGGTCGAGCCGAACTTCGCGCGAAGCTCGGGTGGAAGGTCGCGCTCGTCGGCCAGGGTCTCGGAATAGCCGAGGATGGTCGACAACGGGGTCCGCAGCTCGTGACTGGCGTTGGCGACGAAATCGACGCGCATCTTTTCGGCCGAGACCGCGTCCGAGCGATCGATCATCCGGATCAGCGCCGAGGCGCGCGTCAGCTGGCGGATGATCAGCCGCCACGACCGCCCGGGCTCGGCGATCCCGGTGACGTCGATCTCGCCCGAACTATACGCGAGAATCCGCTCGAGCGCCTGCGGGTGGCGGATCGCCAGCCGGATGTCGCGGCCCTCGATGCCGCTACCGAGCAGCCGGATCGCCGGCGGGTTGGCGAGACGCACGACGCTGCCTTCGACGATCAGGGTCGGATCGTCGAGGGCATCGATCATCGCTCGCACGCTCGGCGCAAATTCAGCCATGGACCCTCGTGTAGCGGATTGATCCGAGTCCGGCACATCGGCTGAAAAGGAAGCCCCCTCGTCGGCCGGACGAGGGGGCCGCGGCCTTTCGAGCCGAAGGGGAGAGAGTGATCGAAAGGCCGAACTGCGCGTCACACCCTAGAAATCGACCTGGGCGCGCATGGTGACGACGTCACTGTCGAATTCCCGTTGGTTGAGCGGCTCGGTGGTCGACCCGAACGGGAACATGCCGAGCTGCGCCTGCGTCGGATTGGGCGCCGTCGAGAGCGTCGGACGCGGCCCTCCAGTCACATGGATGCGCGAATATTGGGTCATGAAACGGACATAATCCGTCGGGTTCCAGATCAGGCTCGCCTGGTATGCGATCTGCTTGCCGCCGTTGACGTAGAAGGGGGCGGCGATCGAGGTCGAGCTGCCGTCGACGTCGTCGGTCAGCTTCACATAGTCGAGCCGGGCGTTGACCTGGAACGCGCCCAGGCCGCCCTCGTTGAACGGATGCAGCACCTTCACCCGGCCGAAGCTGCCGCCCTTGTAGGCGCGGGTTTCGCCGGTCAGGTAGAAGCCGACTTCGCCATAGCCGCCCCAGAAGCTCGGATTGCCGTTGAGCGCGGCCCCGTTGGGGGTCGTGTTCGTGCCGAGGTCGGCCAGCAGCGCGGCCTGCTCGGCCGGCGTATAGGTGCCGCGGACCCACACCTTCTGGGCTTCGCCGGCGACGTGGAAGCTCTTCATGATCGCCGCGAACTCGAGGCCGGCGATGGTGTCGCCGGTGGACGAGATGTTGCCGGTGCTGATGAAGCGCTGGTCGGTGAGCTGAGTCATCGGCCGGAGCTGGTAGTTTCGCGACTGCGCTTCCTTCTTGTTGACGCGGTACGCGAAGTTCGCGCCAAGGTGCAGGCGGATATTGCCGAGCGTGGGCGCGTAGGCGGCGCGAGCCGCGAACATCCAGCCGCTGCGGTTCAGGTCGGAATTGTTCATCTCCTCGCTGAAGATGCCGGCTTGGGCGACCCACTTGTCGCCGACCTTGTCGTTGGCGACCAGCGCGGCGCCGATCCGCCGGTTGTGGCTGAACGCGTCCGTGATGCCGGCGCGCTCCATGAACGAGGTGTACTTGGAGCTGGTCATCGTCTCGAGGCTCGAGAACGGATAGAAATAGCCGATCTGAAGCGTCACCGGCGATTTCTTGATGTCGTAGGCGAGCAGCACGTCCTCGAAATCGACGCTGGCCTGCGCGAAGTTGAACTCGGCGCTGTAGCGGAAGCCGCCCGGGAGCGACCCGTCGGCGCCAATGGTGAGGCGGCGGGCCCGGGTGTTCCAGCCGAGGTTGCCGTAGTTAAGGCCGCCGAGGATCGTCCCGCGCCGCTCATGCCCGTCGGGGAAGCCGACGTAGCCCGCGTCATACTGGAGCAGGCCCTTGGGCTTGAAGCTGAAGCCGGCGTCCTTGTCGTCATATTGCGGGGCGCCCTTCCAGGTCGGCGTGACCTTGGCCATCTGGGCCTTCATCGCCTCGATCGAGGTCTGCAGTGCTTCGATCTGCTGCTGCATCAGCTCGATCTTGGCCGCCGCGTCGTCGACCGGCTGAGCGTTGGCGATGACCGCGTCGGCGGCTGCGTCCGACGGATCGGGTTCGGTCGGTTCGGGGGCAGCCTGATCGGCCGGCGCAGGCTGCGCCGCGAAAGCGGGCGCCGAAACCATGAGGGCGCTACCAGCGAGCAGCGCGGCGACGAACGTCAGCTTCATTCTATGTTCCCTTTCCCCCCGACCCGCCTGCGGGCCGTTGCACGGGAGTAACGCCCCCCGCGCGCCGTTACTGTGCCGAATATTCACGGGCCTACTTGAGGCTGGCGAGGTTGAGCGCCCCGAGCGTGCGAGCGGCCTGCTGGCTGCGGGCGCGAACGTTGTTCGGCGCGGCGATCATCCCGCCTTGGCGGCGCAGATAGCCGTTCGGCCCGAAGCTGCTTTCCTTGGTGAACTCGGCCGCGAACGCGCGGACCGCCGGAATGGCGTTGGCGTGCGCGTTCTTGATGTAGATGTAGAGCGGGCGGGCGCCCGGATATTTGAAGGCGCTGATCGACTCATAGGTCGGGCTCACGCCGTTGACCGACAGGCCCTTCAGCTTGTCGCCATTCTCCTCGAGGTAGGAGAAGCCAAAGATGCCGATGGTGCCCGGATTGGCCTCGATCTTCTGGACGATGAGATTGTCGTTCTCGCCCGCCTGGATGTAGCCGCCGTCCTCGCGGACGCCGGTGCAGATCGCCTTGAACTTGTTCTCGTCGCTCTTCTTGAGCGCGGCCATCGAGGCATTGGCCTCGCACGGCGGCGTCATCAGCAATTCGCCGAGCGCGTCGCGGGTGCCGGAGGTCGGCGGCGGGCCGTAGACGCGGATGGGGATCGCCGGGAGGCTGCCGTTGACGTCCTTCCAGGTCCTGGCGCGGTTGGGCTTGCCGAACGGGGTCTTGGCGATCGCCAGATAGATGTCGCGCTGGCTGACGTTGCCAAGCGGGCTGCCCTTGGCGGTGGCGAGAGTGACGCCGTCGAGGCCGACCTGGATCTCCGTGATCTGGGTGACGCCGTTGGAGGCGCACAGCTTGGCTTCCGACGCCTTCATCCGGCGTGAGGCATTCTCGACGTCCGGAAAGCGCTCGCCGACGCCGGCGCAAAACAGCTTCATCCCGGCGCCGGTCCCGGTCGATTCGATGATCGGCGTGCCGAGCCGGGGATTGGCGCGCGCAATCCGCTCGGCGACGATCTTCGCGAACGGATAGACGGTGGACGAGCCGACCGCGCGCATCTGGGTGCGGGCGTCGGCCGGTGCGGAAATGCTAAGCGCCATCACCGCGGTCGCGGCGAGGCCGAGAGATTTGAAGGTCATCTGTGCATACCCCGATCTGCGGACCGGATCAGTGCGTCCGCTGACTCGGTAGCTAGAAGCGGCCGGCGACAGCGATTTGACGCTGTTGTTTCAGTTCGATGACAGTGACCTCAAAGTCACGCTTCGGCGTCGAGCGAATAGCCGGCCGAGCGGACCGTTCGGATGAGGTCGGCGCGGCCGCCGTCGTTGAGCGCCTGGCGCAGGCGCCGGACGTGCACGTCGACCGTCCGGGTGTCGATGTCGGGATCGTGCGACCAGACGGCGTCGAGCAGCCGCTCGCGCGAGAACACCCGGCCGGGATGCTCGAGGAAATGGCGCAGCAGCCGGAACTCGGTCGGGCCAAGCGCGACCTGCTCCCCGCTGCGCCGGACCCGGTGACCGGCGACGTCCATTTCGAGGTCGGCATAGGCGAGCTGCTCGCCGGCGAGCGCCGGACGAACCCGCCGAAGCACCGCGCCGACCCGGGCGACCAGCTCGCGCGGGCTGAACGGCTTGGTCACATAATCGTCGGCGCCGGTCTCGAAGCCGCGGATGCGGTCGCTCTCCTCGCCCCGCGCGGTGAGGATGATGATCGGGGTGTTGGCGCTGGTCGCGCGCCGGCGCAGCCGCCGGCAGACCTCGATCCCGCTGATCCCCTCGATCATCCAGTCCAGGAGGATGATGTCGGGCTTCACCTCGTCGACCAGGATCAGCGCTTCCTCGCCGTCGCCGGTGCGGGTGACCGCATAGCCGGCGCGCTCGAAATGGAAGGTGACGAGGTCGGCGAGCGCGCGGTCGTCCTCGACCAGAAGAAGGCGCTTGGTAGCCATCGTTACTTCACCGATTTGCCCGGCCGGTCGACCATGTGGTCGCCGGTCGCCGCATAATAGACCATCTCCGCGATATTGGTCGCATGATCGCCGACCCGCTCGAGGTTCTTGGCGACGAACAGCAGATGCGCCGCCTGGCCGATGTTGTGCTGGTTCTCCATCATGTGGGTGAGCAGCGCGCGGAAGATCGAATCGTAGAAATCGTCGACCGCATCGTCGCGCTCGCAGACGCGGATCGCCGCCTCGGCGTCGCGCTCGACGAAGGCGTCGAGCACGTCGTGGACCATGCCGGTCGCGATCCGCGCCATTTCCGGAAGCAGCGACAAGGGCTCGATCTTGCCGGCCGTTTCGAGCAGCGGGACGCGCTTGGCGATGTTTTTGGCATAGTCGCCGATCCGCTCGACCACGCCCGAAATCTTGAGTGCGGCGACGACGTCGCGGAGGTCACCGGCCATCGGCGCGCGCAATGCGATCAGCTGGACCGCGCGGCGCTCGGCCTCGGCCTCGAGTCCGTCGAGCTTCTTGTCGTCCTCGACGACCTTGGCGGCGCCGTCGAGGTCGCGCTGGACGAGGCAGCGCATCGCCTCCCCGATGGCATGTTCGGCGAGGCCGCCCATCTCGCTGATGAGCGCGCGCAGGCGGTCGATGTCTTCATCGAAAGCCTTGAGCGTGTGGCCACTGGTCTGCTGCTGCATTGGTCCTGCTCCGATCAGCCGTAGCGGCCGGTGATATAATCCTGGGTCCGCTGCTGGTGCGGATTGGTGAAGATCTCGCTGGTCTTGCCATATTCGACCAGCTCGCCGAGGTGGAAGAAAGCGGTGCGCTGGGACACGCGCGCGGCCTGCTGCATGTTGTGGGTGACGATCGCGATCGCGTAGCGGCCGCGGAGCTCGTGGATCAGCTCTTCGATCCTGGCGGTCGCGATCGGGTCGAGCGCCGAGCAGGGCTCGTCCATCAGGATCACTTCCGGGTCGACGGCGATCGCGCGGGCGATGCACAGCCGCTGCTGCTGCCCGCCGGACAAGGCCGTGCCGCTTTCCTGGAGCCGGTCCTTGACCTCGTCCCACAGGCCGGCGCGCTTCAGCGACGTCTCGACGATCTGCTCGAGATCGGCCTTGGAGTTGGCGATGCCGTGGATTTTGGGCCCGTAAGCGACGTTCTCGAAGATCGATTTGGGAAAGGGATTGGGCTTCTGGAACACCATGCCGACCCGGGCGCGGAGCTGGACCACGTCCATCGCCGACGAGGTGATGTCCTCGCCGTCAAGCTCGATCGTGCCGACCACCCGCGCCGACGGGATCGTGTCGTTCATCCGGTTGAGGCAGCGCAGGAAGGTCGACTTGCCGCAGCCCGACGGGCCGATGAACGCGGTCACGCGATCGTCGTGGATGTCGATCGACACATCCTTTAGCGCTTGGTTGTCGCCGTAAAACACGCTGACCTTGCGGGCCGACATCTTGGGCGCGCGCGTGTTCGGCCCTTCCGGTGCCAATTGTCGATCGGGAAGCGCGATCGTCGAATTGTCGGGGTTCATCAGCATGGCCTCACCAGCGGCGCTCGAAGCGATTGCGAAGGTAGATTGCGAGGCCGTTCATGAGGAGCATGAACAGCAGCAGGACGATGATCGCGGCGCTGGTCTTCTCGACAAAGCTGCGATCGACTTCGTCGGACCAGAGGAAGATCTGAACCGGAAGCACGGTCGCTGGATCGCTGATCCCGTTGGGCGGCGCGGCGACGAACGCGCGCATGCCGATCAGCAGCAGCGGCGCGGTCTCGCCGAGCGCTCGAGCGACGCCGATGATCGTGCCGGTGAGGATCCCGGGGAGCGCCAGCGGCAGGACATGGTGGAAGGTCACCTGGAGCTTCGACGCGCCGACCCCGAGCGCCGCCTCGCGGATCGACGGCGGCACCGACTTGATGGCGTTGCGGCCGGCAATGACGATCACCGGGAAGGTCATCAGCGCCAGGGTCATGCCGCCGACCAGCGGCGCCGAGCGCGGCAGGTTCATGACATCGAGGAACAGGGCGAGGCCGAGCAGCCCGAAGATGATCGACGGGACCGCGGCGAGATTGTTGATCGACACCTCGATCGCGTCCGACAGCCAGCTCTTCGGGGCGAACTCCTCGAGGTAGACCGACGCCAGGACGCCGATCGGGAAGGCGAGCATGATGGTAACGAAGATCGTGTAGAACGTCCCCTTGAGCGCGCCCCACACGCCGACCGAGGACGGATCGGTCGCGTCGGACCCCTCGAGGAACTGGGCGTTGAACGCCCGGCGCAGCGCATGCTTTTGATTGAGCTCGGCGACGATCCGCTCGCTCGCGGAATCGCCCTTGTCCTTGGCCGCGGTGTCGACCTTGCTGCCGACCGGAAGCCACAGCGTCGCCTGGCCGTTGAGGATGGCGGGGTTGCGGACGATTTCCCTGGTCAGCACGCTCGTCGCCGCGTCGCTGAACATCTCGGCCGCGTCCGGGCCGTAGGCGGCCGCGGCGGCCTTCGAGATTGCGCCCGAGAGATCGGCGTTGGCGACGGTCTGCTCGGCATCGGGGCCGCGCAGCGCCGCCGGGTCGAGGAACAGGTCGCTCCTGGCGAAGTCGATCGGCAGCGCCGCCTGATATTGGGTGAAGCCGCCGATCCCCTGCGAGCCCATGTTCCACAGCAGGAAGGCGAGGAACAGGATCGACAGGCTGATCGCCGCGAGGCCGGTCAGCCGGAACCCGCGCTCGAACGCATAGCGCCGGCGGAGCCGGCGCTGCATAGCGTCGGCGGTCCACCGGCTGGCGGCGGTTGTGGCCGTGCCGGGCACGGCATCGGCGCGGACGTCGGTCACTCGTACTGCTCCCGATAGCGGCGCACGATGTGCAGCGCGACGAGGTTGAGGAGGAGGGTGATCAGGAACAACGTCAGCCCGAGCGCGAACGCGGCGAGCGTCTTCGGGCTGTTGAACTCCTGCTCACCAGTCAGGAGGCCGACGATCTGGGTGGTGACCGTGGTCACGCTCTGGAACGGGTTGGCGGTCAGGTTTGCGGCGAGGCCGGCGGCCATGACCACGATCATGGTTTCGCCGATCGCGCGGCTGACCGCGAGGAGGATGCCGCCCATGACCCCGGGAAGCGCCGCCGGAATGAGGACCTTGCGGATCGTCTCCGACTTGGTCGCACCCATGGCGAGGCTGCCGTCGCGCATCGCCTGGGGCACCGCGGCAATCGAATCGTCGGCCATCGAGCTGACGAACGGGATGATCATGATGCCCATGACCGAACCGGCGGCGAGCGCGCTCTCGCTGCTCGCCGAGGTGACGCCGAGGGAAATGCCGAAGTCGCGCACGACCGGGGCCACGGTCAGCGCGGCGAAATAACCGTAGACCACGGTCGGAACGCCGGCGAGGATCTCGAGGATCGGCTTGAGCCAGGCGCGAACCTTCGCGTGGGCATATTGGGTCAGATAGATCGCGCTCATCAGTCCGAGGGGGACGGCGACGATCATCGCGATGATCGCGCCGATGAAGAAGGTTCCCCACAGCAAGGGAATCGAGCCGAACGCCCCCGACGACCCCGCCTGATCGGCGCGAATCGCGGTCTGCGGGCTCCATTCGAGCCCGAACACGAACGAATGGACCGGATAGAGTTTGAAGAAGCGCAAGCTCTCGAACATCAGGGACAGCAGGATTCCGAGCGTGGTCAGGATCGCGATCAGCGACGCCGCGAACAGCACGATCATCACCCATCGCTCGACCCCGGTGCGCGCCCGGAAGGTCGGCGAGCTGCGGCGCGCGGCGAGCACGGCGGCGGCGAGCGCCACGAGCAGCGCGACCGAGCCGCCGATGAGGGCGTAGCGTGATTGGGCCTCGCGGAAGCGCGGGGCGAGGGTCGAGGATTCGGGGTTGAAGCCCTGCGCGCGCTCGCCGCTGGCGATCTCGCGCGCTTCCGACAGGATCGATTCGCGCTGCATCTCGAAGGCCGGGAGAGCGCGGCCCTCGGGACTGGCGAGCACCGCCTTGTCGACCATCGCCGACTGGAGCGGCGCCCAGGCGGCGAGCAGCAGCAGCGCCGGGATCGCAGCCCACAGTGCGGCATAGGCGCCGTGGTAGACCGGCAGCGAATGCAGCCGGTTCGCCGGGCGCAGGCGGCTGGCGCGCGAGTAGGCCAGCCAGCCAGTCGCGAGGGCGACGACCAGGATCGCGAGCAACGCGAGGCCAAGGCTCATGCCGCCCGTTGCCTCCTTATTTCAGCGTGCTCGGGTCGAGCGGCTTGAACTCGCTCGCCTGTTTCGCGGCCGCATCCGCGTCGGTGCCGGCGAACGGCACCAGGCCGATGCGCTCGAGCTTGCCGCCCGCGCTCCACATCTTGGCATATTGAGCGATGAAGTCGCGGAGCTTCGGCTTGGCCTGCAAATGCTCGCCCTTGATGTAGACGAACAGCTTGCGCGCGCCCGGGTAGGAGAGGTTCGCGATCGTCTCCTCGCTCGGAGCGACGCCCGCAATCCTTACCGGCCGGACCTTGTCGGCATTCTCATCGAGGTAGGAGAAACCGAGGATGCCGAGCGTGCCCGGGTCGACCGACACCTTCTGGACCAGGAGGTTGTCGTTCTCGCCGGCTTCGACATAGGCACCGTCTTCGCGGATCTTGGTGCAGACCTGCTTGTGCTGGTCCTCGTTGCTCTTCTTGAGCTCCTTCATCGCCGGGTCGGTGTCGCAGCCCTTCTCGAGATAGAGGTCGGCGAGGCTGTCGCGCGTGCCCGACGTCGGCGGCGGTCCGAGGACCCGGATCTTGATCGCCGGAAGCGACGGATTGACGTCTTTCCAGGTCTTGGCCGTGTTCGGTCCCTTCCCGAACGGATTGGCGGCGAGCGCCTTGTAGATGTCGGCCTGAGTCAGGTTCATCGCCGGGCCGCCGTTCGACTCGATGATCGTCAGCCCGTCGATCCCGACCGGCACCTCGATGATCGTCTTGACGCCGTTCTTGACGCACTCGTCATACTCGCTCTTCTTGATCGCGCGCGAAGCGTCCTCGATGTCGGGATGCTGGCTGCCGACCCCGGCGCAGAACAATTTCATGCCGGCGCCGGTGCCGGTCGATTCGACGGTCACGTTGATCCCGGCGTTGGCACGCATGAAGTCTTCGGCGACGGCCTTGGTGAACGGATAAACGGTCGAGGAGCCGACGATCCGGATGCCGCCCGACGACCCGCCGCCTCCGCCACCGGTGTTCGACCCGCAGGCCACGAGCAGCGCCGCGAGCGGCAGCGCGATCACCATCTTCTTCACGAGCTTCCTCCAGATTCTTCGGAACAGTCCCCTGGGCCGCCGTAGCTTTGGTTCGGCGTCCGCTGTGTGACGCTTATGTTGCAGTTGTGTGACAAGCGCCGCCGGATTGCGCGCTCAGCGACGGCGGCCTAGGCGCCGGTGCCATGGCCAGCAAATTCGAAACCTTCGCCGCCCTGCACGTGCCGGGCGATCCCGTCGTGCTGTACAACATCTGGGACGTCGGGAGCGCGCTTGCGGTCGTTGCGGCGGGGGCCAGGGCGCTCGCCACGGGCAGCCACCCGGTCGCGGATGCCAACGGCTGGCCCGACGGGGAGCAAGTGCCGATGGACTTCGCCTTCGCCAATGCCAAGCGGATCGTGGACGCAGTCGAATTGCCGCTGACGGTCGATTTCGAAAGCGCTTACTCGGCCGACCCCGGGGAAGGCGCGGCCAACGTCGCGCGGCTCGCCGCGACCGGCGCGATCGGATGCAATTTCGAGGACCAGGTGATCGGCGGCGAGGGTCTGCACCCGCTCGACCTCCAGGTCCGGCGGATCGCGGCGATCCGCGCCGCGGTCGGCGATCAATTCTACGTCAACGCGCGCACCGACCTGCTGCTCAAGACCCAGGATCAAAGCGATTCGACGATCGACCAGGTGATCGAGCGCGGCAAGGCGTTCGCCGATGCCGGCGCGAGCGGTTTTTTCGTGCCGCGCCTGGCCGACCCGGCGCAGATCGAGCGCGTGGTCCGCGAGGTCCCGCTGCCCCTCAACGTGATCGCCTTCCCGGGCGCGCCGGACAAAGCGGTGTGGGCTGGCGCCGGAGTGGCGCGCATCAGCCACGGCCCGTTCCCGCATCGCGCGCTGATGGCGACGCTGACGGAGATGGCGCGCGCGGCGATAAGCTGACCTTGGGTGTTGGACGCAAGAATCGAGAAGCCGAAACCCGCACCTTCCTCCAAGAAGCATCGATCCCAAGGAGATTGATGCAGTCATGAGCAAATTCGAGGATTTCGCCAAACTCCATGTCGCCCGCGAGCCGCTGGTGCTGTTCAACGCGTGGGACGCGGGCAGTGCGCAAGCGGTCGCCAAGTCCGGCGCGAAGGCGATCGCGTCGGGCAGCGCATCGGTGTCCATGGCCAACGGCTTCGGCGACGGCCAGGAGGTGCCGCTCGAGCTCGCGCTGGCCAATGCGGCGCGGATCGTGACGGCGGTCGACCTGCCGGTGACCATCGATTTCGAGGGCGGCTATGCGACCGATTCGGCCGGGCTGACCGCCAACGGCCGACGGCTGGCGGAGACCGGGGCGATCGGCTGCAATTTCGAGGACCAGATCGTCGGCACCGACCGGCTGTACGACAGCGCCGACCAGGCGGCCCGGATCGCGGCCCTGCGCGACGGCGTCGGCAGCGCCTTCTTCATCAACGCCCGCACCGACCTGTTCCTCAAGGCCAGGCCCGAGGCGCATGACGCCGCGCTCGCCGACCAGGCGATCGCGCTCGGCCAGGCCTATGCCGCGGCCGGCGTGAACGGCTATTTCATCCCCGGCCTGGCCGACCTCGAGCTGGTCGCGCGGATCTGCGGCGCCGTGCCGGTTCCGGTCAACGCCATGCACCTGCCGGGCGGGCCGAGCCGGGCGGACTGGGCGCGCGCGGGGATCGCCCGGGTCAGCCACGGGCCCTTCCCGTACATGGCGATGCAGGAATGGCTCACCGGCGAAGCGCGGGCAGCGCTGGCCTAAGCTCGCTTCAGCCGCCACCACCGTCGCGCCGGGCCGGACTTCAGCACGGTCTTGCGGAACAGAGCCGCGCCGAGGCGCAGGATGACCGCGATCCACAGCATCTGCCAGGCGATCGCGACGAGGTGCGGCAGGATGTCGGGCTGCTGGGCGGCCCGGGCGACCATCGCCAGCGGCGACGACAGTGGGAAGGCCTCGGCAGCGAGGGCCGTGCCCGAACCCGGCGACCCGACCGCCGCCGCGGCGAAGGCGAAGATCAGGATCTGGCCGAAGGTGACCGGCATCGACAGCGTCTGGACCTCGCGCACGGTCGACGCCTGGGCGCCGATGGTCAGGAACACCGCGCCGAACAGCAGATAGTTCATCGCGAAATAGGTGGCGGTCAGAACCAGGAAAGCCGGCCAGCCGGTCGCGGGTTGCGGCAGGGTCGCGAGACCCCCGGTCTTGAGCGAGGCGATGACCCCGGCGCCCGCGGCGGCCCACACGACGAGGCCGAGCAGCGACGCGGCGGCCATGGCGAACAGCTTGCCGACGAACAGAGACTCGATCGGGACGGCCGCAGCCACGACCTCGATGATCTTGTTCGATTTCTCCTCGACCATCTGGGACAGCAGCATGGTCGACAGCAGCAGCGTCAGGAAGAACAGGATCATCTGGCCGATCTGGCCGGTTGCCGCCCGGTCGCGGGTCACGGACCCGGAGCTCGACTGGGTGCGAGTCACGGCGAGCGGGGGCGGTTCGCGTCCGGCCGCGGAATCGGCCAAAATCAGCCGCAGCTGTCCGGCGGTCGTCCCGTCCGGCCGCACCGAGCCGACCAGTTGCGGCTGCCCCGCGACGTTCGACAGAACCGCCTGCACCGGCGGGTCGCGGGTCGCGAGCAGGCGCTTCTGCTGCGCCGCGAGATCCGACTCCGCATCGAACCGCGCCAGGCGCACGACGCGGTCGGGGTCGACCGCTGCGGTCAGCCGCTCGCGCGCCGCGGCGAGCCGGGCGAAGTCCGCTTCGGAAGCGAGCACGGCCACCACCGGCCGCTCGCGCGAATTGGCGACGCTGGCACCGATCCCGCCGAAGATCGCCCCAAACAGCAACGGGAACAGGGGGCCGAGGAGGAAGAACAGGAAGGTCTTGGATAGCACCGTCGCGGAAAAGTCGCGCCGCGCGATGACGAACGCGCCGCGGAGCAGCTTGGTCATTGCAGCTTCTCCTCGGCCATCGCCGCCGCCGCGGCTTCACCGGCGATCGCGACGAAGGCGTCGTGCAGGCCGGGCCGTTCGATCGCCAGCGCCTCGATCCCGGCGCCGCCGTCGATCAGCGCCTTGAGCAACGGCTCGGGCCCACTGGCCGGCAGCTCGAACACCAGGTGGTCATCCTCGGTTCGGGCATCGGCCGGGATCGCCGAGCGCCACGGGCCATCGGCTTCGCGCGTGCGCAGGCGGACGATCGGGCGCAGCCGGGCCCGGGCGTCGTCGACCCGGCCGTCGAACGCGACCTTGCCCTTGGCGATGATCGCGACCCGCTCGCACAGCCGCTCGGCGTGCGCGATGACATGGGTCGAGAAAATGATCGTCGCGCCGCCCAGCGCCTCGCCGCGGATCAGCTCCTCGAGCCGCGCCTGATTGATCGCGTCGAGGCCCGAGAAGGGCTCATCGAGGACGATCAGCCGCGGCTGGTGGATGATGGTGCCCAAGAGCTGGACGGTCTGCGCCATGCCCTTGGACAGGTTACGGATCGGCTTCTTCGCCCAGTCACCGAGGCCATGCTCCTCGAGCAACGCGTCGGCGCGGCGCCGCGCCTCGCGCAGCGGGAGGCCGCGCAGCGCGCCCATGAAGGCGATCGCCTCGCGCGCATGCATCGCCGGATAGAGGCCGCGTTCCTCGGGCAAATAGCCGATCTCCTGGGCGGCATCGAGCGGCCGCTCGCGACCCAGCACGCAGCGGCTGCCGCGCGACGGCTCGATGATCCCCAGCAGCATGCGCAGCAGCGTGGTCTTGCCGGCGCCGTTGGGCCCGAGCACGCCGTAGATCGTGCCCGTCGGAACGATGAGGCTGACCCCGTCGACCGCCCGGGTCGCGCCGAAATCCTTGACCAGCTTGACGGCTTCGACCGCGGGTGCGGTCGTCACTGGATTGGGCTGGACCTGTTGAAGCACTGAAATTCCTGCGGAAAACGGGCCGAACGGTGTAAGCGCGAGCCGTGGCTACCAACGAAAGCCTTGAAGAAGCAATAAGGGAGGAAGCCGAACGGCTCGGCTTTTCCACCTGCGGATTCGCGCGCGCCGACGCGGCCGACGGGGCCGGCCGGGACCTCCGCCAGTGGCTCGAGGCCGGGCATCACGGAACGATGGGCTGGATGGAGAGCCGCGCCGACCAGCGCGCGTCGCCGCTCGCGCTGTGGCCGGACGCCAGGTCGGCGATCGCGCTCGGGATGAGCTACGCGCCGGCGTCGGACCCGCGCGCGCTGGCCGGGCAGCCCGACCGCGCCCGGATCTCGGTCTATGCCCAGGGCGGCGACTATCACAAGACGGTCAAGAAAGCGCTGAAGGCGCTGGCCCGGTTCATCGTCGAGCGGGCGCCGTCCGAGCTCAAGGTCTTCGTCGACACGGCGCCGGTGATGGAAAAGCCGCTCGCCCAGGCGGCCGGGATCGGCTGGCAGGGCAAGCACACCAACCTCGTCTCGCGCGACCACGGCAGCTGGCTGTTCCTCGGGGTGATCCTGACCAGCCTCGAGCTGACACCGGACGCGCCGGCGAGCGAAGGCGTACATTGCGGCAGCTGCCGGCGCTGTCTCGACGCCTGCCCGACGCAGGCGTTCGACGGGCCGCACCGGATCGATGCGCGGCGCTGCATTTCCTATTTGACCATCGAGCATGACGGGCCGATCCCAGTCGAATTCCGGGGCGCGCTGGGCAACCGCATCTACGGCTGCGACGATTGCCTCGCGGTATGCCCGTGGAACCGGTTCGCCGATGCCGCGGCGGCGAACCGCGCCTTCCTGCCGCGGGCCGAATTGGCCGCGCCGCGGCTCGGCGACCTGCTCGCCCTCAATGAGGCCGCCTTCCGCGAGATGTTCGCCGGCTCGCCGATCAAGCGGATCGGCGTGAAGCGCATGCTCCGCAATTGCCTGATCGCGGCGGGGAACAGCGGCGACGCGGAGCTTGCCCCGTCGGTGCGGGCCCATCTGGACGATCCGGACCCGGTGATTGCCGAGGCGGCCGAATGGGCACTCGCTCAGCTCGGGTTTTCGAGCGCGGCGATGCAGGCGGCCTGATCGGCGGCAACGCCGGACGGCAGGCGGGTGTCGACATAGGTCACGCGCTGCACGCCGGAGCCGCGGTCGGGCGGATAGAGATAGGCGTCGAGGACGCAGCGTGGTGAGCGGAACTGGAGCTTGAGGCCGACGCCCTCGCGGACCTGGAGCGCGGGATTGCCGAAATGGCCGACCAGCTCGGACGCGGTTAGGCCGAGGATGCTGCTGCGGACTTGCGGCCGCGGCACGGTCGTGACCGGGCCCGGGCTCGGTTCGGGTTCGACCGGCCGGGTGGCGCAGGCGGCCAGGAACAGGGTCAGTGCTGGGACTAAGCGACGCATGGACCGACGATGCCTGCCCCACCTTCGCCGCGCAAGGTTGCAGCGCAATGAACGCTTGGGCTAGGCGGCGCGCTTTCCCCCCTTCGGAGTTTCCATGACCGACACCCGGCTCGACGTACTCACCATCGGCAACGCGATCGTCGACGTCATCGCCGACGCGACCGACGGCTTCCTCGCCGCGGAAGGGCTGACCAAGGGCTCGATGCGACTGATCGACGCGGCCGAGGCCGAGCGGCTGTACGACCATATGGGCCCGGCGCGCGAGGTCAGCGGCGGCTGTGCCGGCAATACCGCGGCCGGGATCGCCGCGCTCGGCGGCCGCGCCGGCTTCGTCGGCCAGGTCGCCCCCGACCAGCTCGGCAGCTTCTACCGCCACGACCTGACCGCGGCCGGGGTCGAGTTCACCACGCCCGCGCTCGACGTCGGAGTGCCGACCGCACGCTCGATGATCCTGGTCACCCCCGACGGGCACCGGACCATGAACACCTTCCTCGGCGCCGCCCAGCACCTGCCCGCGAGCGCGCTCGACGAACAGCAGATCCGCGACTGCGCGGCGATCTATCTCGAAGGCTATCTGTGGGACCCCGAGACCCCGCGCTACGCGATGATCCGGGCGATCGAGATTGCCCGCGGCGCCGGGCGCAAGGTCGCCTTCAGCCTGTCCGACACCTTCTGCATCGAGCGCCACCGCGACGGTTTCAACCAGCTGATCGACGGCGGGCGGATCGACATATTGTTCGCCAACCAGGCCGAGATCGAGATGCTGGCCGGGGTTCCGCACCTCGACAGCGCAGTCGCGGCGGTGCGCGGCAAGGTCGAGACGCTGGTGGTCACCCGCGGCGAGCACGGCGCGCTCGCGACGCGCGGCGGCGAGCGGGTCGAGGTCCCGGCCGAGCCGGTCGGCGAGGTCGTCGACACGACCGGAGCGGGCGACCTGTTCGCGGCCGGCTTCCTGTTCGGCACCACGCGCGCCATGGGCCTTGCCCGGTCGCTCAAGCTCGGCGCGATCGCCGCGGCCGAGGTGATCCAGCACTACGGAGCGCGCCCCGAGGCGGACTTGAGGGAGCTGGCGGGCGAGCTCGCGGCCTAAGAAGTTCCTCCCTGCGAGCGCGGCTCGTGGGGCCTTCGGCCAGGGAGGGTCTTAGCTCTTGAGCTCGATCTGGTTGCCGAACGGGTCGCGGAAATAGATCGAATAGCCGTCGCCGGTGGCGCCGTAGCGCGTGCCTTCCTCGACGACCTCGACCCCGTGCCCGGCGAGATGCGCGCGCAGCGCGTCCGGCTCGAACCCGGCGGTCGCCAAACAGACATGGTCGAGGTTGCGCCCGCCTTCGACCGGGGGCCGGGCCCAGGCCCCCTCCTCGCCGCTGACGTCCACCAGGTCGATCAGCGACGCCCCGGCGCGCAGCTGGAGCATGCCGTACTGAGGCAGCTCGCGGTCGACGGTGCAGCCGACGACCTCGCAGTAGAACCGCCGCGCCTCGGCCATGTCGGCGACCAGCAGGACGACATGGTCCAGCCCCTCCAGCCGGAACGGTGGCGAGCCGGCCATGGGCGGGCCGCTAGCCGCGCTCCTCGGGCGATCCCGGCGCCGGAGCGCCGGGCATCGGCGGCACCGCCGTGCCCGGGGCCTCGGCCGCAAGCTCCGGAACGTCGAACATGCCGCGACCGACGTGGCTGCGGCTGCGCGAATAGAAGAAGTAGAGCAGCAGGCCGACCGCGCCCCACCCCGGCAGCACCGCGATCGCGATCGGCGGCAGCATCACGTAGAGGATGATGCAGCCGATGATGGCGATCGGGGCGATGATGCCCACGGCCGGCGTGCGGAACGGCCGCGGCCGGTTGGGATCGGTCCGCCGCAGCACCATGACCGAAACCGCGACCATGGCGAACGCGAACAGCGTGCCGGAGTTGGAATAATCGGCGAGCTTGCCGACCGGCAGGAACGCCGCGGCGAGCATCACGCCGACGCCGGTTACCGCAGTGACGACGTGCGGCGTGTGGAACCGCGGATGAACCGACGCCAGCTTTTCGGGCAGCAGTCCGTCGCGGGCCATGACGAAGAAAATCCGGGTCTGGCCGAACATCATCATCAGCACGACCGACGGCAGCGCGACAAAGGCGGCGATGCCGATGAGGTCGCCGACCCGCTGGTAGCCGACGGTGCGGAGGACGTGGGCGAGGGCTTCGCGCGAGCAGACCAGCGGCTGCGTCAGCCCTTGCGAGACGATCGCGGAGCATTGATCGGTCAGCTCGATGCTGCCCGGCGGGAACGGATGGCCGAGCGCGTCGCGGACCGGCTGGGCGCCCATCGCGCCGATCGCTCCGGCCGCGACCAGCAAATAGAAGATGGTGCAGAATCCGAGCGAACCGATCAGGCCGATCGGCACGTTGCGCTGCGGATTCTTGGTTTCCTCTGCGGCGGTCGAGACGGCGTCGAACCCGACGTAGGCGAAGAAGATCGAGGCGGCCGCGCCGACCACCCCGTAGGTGCCCCAGCCGTTGGGGATGAATGGCGTGAAATGCTCGCCCTTGAGCACCGGGAAGGTGAGGATGACGAACACCGTCAGCGCCGTGACCTTGACCAGGACGAGCGCGGCGTTGACCCGCGCGCTCTCCTTGGTGCCGAGGATCAGGAGGAGCGTGACCAGCCCGGCGATCGCCGCGGCGGGAACGTTGAACACCCCGCCGCCGAACGGGCCGGCGGCGAGCGCCGGGGGAATGATAATTCCCCAGCTCTTCATCAGACCGACGAAATAGCCCGACCAGCCGACGGCGACCGCGCTCGCGCCGATCGCATATTCGAGAATCAGCGCCCAGCCGACCATCCACGCGAACAGCTCGCCCATCACCGCATAGTTATAGGTGTAAGCGGAACCCGCGACGGGGACCATCGAGGCCAGCTCCGAATAGCACAGCGCGGCGAACGCGCAGACCACGCCGGCGATGACGAAGCTGATCATCATTCCCGGCCCGGCCTTTTGCGCCGCTTCGGCGGTCAGGACGAAAATGCCGGTGCCGATGACCGCGCCGATGCCGAGCAGGGTCAGCTGGAAGGCGCCGAGCGAGCGGTGAAGCCCCTTCTTCTCGGCCGTCGCAAGGATCGCGTCGAGCGATTTGACGCGGCCGAGCAATAGGCCCCCTTGCGGTGCTGCAGTGGCCATTCCTTCTCCCCTAGATGTCCGTTCGTGACGCGACCCTAACGGCTCAACCCGAGAGGGCAATCCCCCTTCGACCAACGCTCAACGCGCGAGCATGGGGCCAAGCGGGCGGCCGCCGAAGATATGCAGGTGTAGGTGCGGGACCTCCTGCCCGGAGTTCACCCCGACGTTGGCGAGGATTCGATAGCCCGGCTCGACCAGTCCGGCTTCGCGCGCGATCCGGCCCACGGCCCGGACCAGGCCAGCGATCTCCGAGTCCGACGCTTTGTCCGAGAAATCGTCCCACGAGACATAGGGCCCCTTGGGAATGACCAGGATGTGGGTCGGCGCGAGCGGGTTGATGTCGTTGAAGGCGAACACCTGCTCGTCCTCATAGACCCTGGTCGAGGGGATCTCGTCGCGCAGGATGCGGGCGAAGATATTGCTGTCGTCATAAGGTTTTGTGGCATCGATCGGCATGGCTGCTGACTCCGCTTGACCGGGCTAACCCGCCCGCTACCACGAGGGACAATGAGCGACGAGACGCCCGAGAGCCTGATTCCGTACGACGAGATCGTGCAGGACGCATTGCGGGCGGTGGTCGGGCGGGTGCTGGGCGAGGTCGAGCTGTCGGGCGGGCTGCCCGGCGAGCACCATTTCTACATCACCTTCAAGACAAAGGCGCCCGGCGTTTCGATCCCGAAACATCTGATGGAGCGCTTCCCCGACGAGATGACGATCGTCATCCAGCACCGCTTCTGGGATTTGAAGGTCGAGGACGACAATTTCTCGGTCGGCCTGTCGTTCGGCGGGGTGCCGGCAACGCTCCACGTGCCGTTCGCCGCGGTCACCCAGTTCCACGATCCGGCGGTCGAGTTCGCCCTGACCTTCCACGCCAGCCCCGACGACGAGCCGCACGAGGAGCATGAAGCGGCCGAGAATGACGCGCCCAAGGCGGAGAAGGCCGATGACGGGTCGAACGTCGTGAACGTGGACTTTACGAGGAAGAAGTGACGAGCGCAGACTCGTCGCCCCGGGCTTGATCCGGGGTCTGCCTTCCTTCAAGCGCCGGGCCGGAGAACAGGCAGGTCCCGGCTCAAGGCCGGGATGACGGAAGGACAGAATGGCCAGCACCCGCACCGAAAGTGACAGCTTTGGGCCGATCGAGGTCCCGGCGGACGCTTATTGGGGCGCCCAGACCGAGCGCTCGATCGAGAATTTCCCGTTCGGCCCGCGCGAGCGGATGCCGGCCGAGATCGTCCACGCTTTGGGTTTCATCAAGCAGGCGGCGGCGCGGGTGAATGCGCGGATCGCCGCGCTCGATCCCAATCTTGCGGAAACCATCCAGCAAGCGGCGGCCGAGGTCGCGCGCGGCGACCTCGACAGCCAGTTCCCGCTGGTCATCTGGCAGACCGGTTCGGGCACCCAGTCCAACATGAACGCCAATGAGGTCATCGCCGGCCGGGCCAACGAGATCCTGACCGGCAAGCGCGGCGGCAAGGCGCCGGTCCATCCCAACGACCATGTCAACAAGAGCCAGTCGTCCAACGACAGCTTCCCGACCGCGATGCACATCGCGGCGGCGCGTTCGGTCCACCGGCGGCTGCTCCCGGCGCTCAAGCAGATGCACGCCCGGCTCGCCGACCATTCCCGGCGCTGGGACCAGATCGTCAAGATCGGCCGCACCCATCTGCAGGACGCGACTCCGCTGACCCTCGGCCAGGAATTCTCCGGCTATGCGGCGCAGGTCGAGGATTGCATCGCGCGGGTCGAGGGCGTGCTGCCGCGGCTGATGAAGCTCGCCCAGGGCGGGACCGCGGTCGGGACCGGGCTCAATGCGCCCAAGGGGTTCGGCGACGAATTCGCGAAAGAGGTGTCGCGGCTGACCCAGCTGCCCTTCACCTCGGCCGCGAACAAGTTCGCCGAGCTGGCCGCCCACGACACGCTGGTCGAGCTGTCCGGAATCCTGAACGTCATCGCCGTCGCCCTGACCAAGATCGCCAACGACATCCGGCTCCTCGGCTCGGGCCCGCGCTGCGGCCTCGGCGAGCTGAAGCTGCCAGAGAACGAGCCCGGCAGCTCGATCATGCCGGGCAAGGTCAACCCGACCCAGGCCGAGATGCTGACCATGGTCGCAGCGCAGGTCATGGGCAACCATGTCGCCGTCACCGTCGGCGGGATGCAGGGCCACCTCGAACTGAACGTGTTCAAGCCGCTGATCGGCGCCAACGTCATCCGCTCGATCAACCTGCTGGCAACGGGCATGGAGAGCTTCACCAGCCGGATGCTCGACGGCGCCGAGCCCGACGAAGCGCGCATCGCGGAGCTGATGAACCGCTCGCTGATGCTGGTGACGGCGCTCGCCCCCGAGATCGGCTATGACAATGCGGCCGCGATTGCCAAGCATGCGCACAAGACCGGCAAGACGCTGAAGGAAGCAGGGATCGAGCTCGGCCTGGTCGACGAGGCGACGTTCGACCGGGTGGTCAAAGCCGAGGACATGATCGGCCGGTGAAGCGGCTGGCCGCCTTCGCCGCAGCGCTGCTCGCCGCAGGCTGCGCCACCCGGCCGACGCCGGTGCCGCAGCGACCACCGAGCCGGCCGCAACCGGTGCAGCCGGTTCCGGGAACGGTCAGTCCGGCGACCTATGTCGCGCAGGCGGCGTCGATCGACCTGTTCGTGATCCGCTCGTCCGAGGTGGCACTGGTGCGCTCGCCGAGCGGCTCGGTCCGGACCTTCGCCAGCCGGATGATCGAAGCGCACCAGGGGACGTCGGCACAACTGTCCTTCGCCGGGCGGCGGCTCGACCTGCTCCCGCCCGCCGCCATGCTGCCCGAGCAGCAGGCGATGTACGACGAGCTCGATGGCAGCAGCGACTTTGACCGCACCTATCTGCGCCTGCAGCGCGCGGTCCACGGCGCGGCGCTGAGCCTGCATGCCAATTTCGCCCGGCTCGGGGGCAGCCCGACCCTGCGCCCGGTCGCCGCCAACGCCGAGGCGGTCGAACGCAGCCATCTCGAGATGCTTCGGCGCCTCTAGAAGGCGAGGTTCAGGCGAACCCCGATATTGTCGATCCCGGGATTTTGTCGGCCGAACAATTGCGCATGGCTCAAGTGCACCCAGCTCGCCTCGACGCTCAGCCGCTCGCTGAGCTCGGCGCCGATGCCGAGCTCCGGCTCGAACAGCACGCGGCTGCCGAAGTCGATCTTGTGGTTGTCGGGGTCGTTGAAATTCTTGGCCGAGCCATTGTGGATGGCGACCCCCACGCCGGGCCGGATGTAGACCCGGCGGCCAAACCTGGCCGAGATGCCGGCCGCCGCGTAGCTGGTCTTGCCCGCGCTGTTCAGCGCACCGAAGACATAGGGCTGCAGCGGGGTCGGGCCGATTCGGCCGCCGCGCCAGCCGAGCTGGAAATCGACCCCGCCCTCGATCCCGCTGGCCGTGATCGGCGTGTCGACGTCATGGACGTAAAGGCCGCCGAACAGCTCTCCGGCCTGGGCGGGCGAAGCGGCGACGGCGGCGAGGAGGGCGAGGGCCGAGATGGAACGCACCACGATCAATCTCCTGACGCTAAGACGGGAACAATGTTTCACTGCGCCAATCGTGCCCATGACTGGCCGAGCGCTCGTTTCCTGATAGGGTCCGCGGCGGAAGGGAGCCGCAATGCCGTCGAATCGGAACTGATGTGGCGAACGGGCCTCTGCATCGGGCTGTCGTTCGTACTTGCCTGCGGGCCCCTCGCGGCAAGGTCCAACCATCTGATCGGCGCCTGGGGCGGGCCCCATGTCGGGATCGTCTTCGAAGGCGCCCTCGCCGAGGTGAAACTCGACTGCGCCGCCGGGACGATCGACGATGTGCTGCCACCGCAAGGCAAGTTCGTCGTCGACGGCACCTATCGCGTGGCGACCCGCGGACAGCAGGACATCGACCGGTTCTTCCGCAGCGAGAAGGCCAAATATACCGGCGAAATCGGCAAGGATTCGATGACTCTCACCATTGTCCGCAACGATGGGACCACGATGGGCCCCTTCACGCTGACGCCCAACGGGGCACCGCAATTGGCGCGCTGCGAGTAATCAGCGCGCCTGCCACGCCGCGACGGCCGGATTCGGGGCGAGCAGGTTCCAGACATTCAGCGTCAGATTGTCGCGGATCACGAGCAACGGCACAATTTCAAGAACGATCAGCAGCGCAACCGACGCCCATGGCGTGAGCTTGCGGGCGAGCAGGAAGCCGAGGCACATCATCAGGATGTCGGACAGTGAGTTGATGACGCTGTCGCCGGTGTAGCCGAGGGCGGCAGTGGTCTCGCGGTAGCGGTCGATGACCCACGGCGTGTTCTCGGTGATCTCCCACGCCGCCTCGATCACCAGCGCAACGAGGAAGCGCCGCTCGACCGGCCAGCGCCGGGCGACCAGCCACAGGGCGGCATAGAACAGCAGGCCGTGGACGAGGTGGCTAAGGCTGTACCAGTCGGCCAGCATCTGGCTGGTCTTCGGGCTGTCGCGCCCGCCGACCCACAGCTCCACCGTGCCGCAGGTGCACATCGGGTTGCGCCCCATCGCGAGCAGGATCGCCGCCGCGAGGACGACGAGGACGAAAGCGGCGAGCGCGGCGCGGCGGGTGCGGGGTGTCATTCCCGAGTCATTGCGGGGAGCGCGGCGACGAAGCAATCCATTGCCGGGCCGGATTGCTTCGCTCCGCTGGCAATGACACATGGGGGCCATGCTGCGCTCCTACGGACCCGGCTGCGACGGCAGCATCATCGCGGCGACCGCCGAGAAGATTCCCGACGGCGCGACCTGGATCGACCTCGAAGAGCCGACCAAGGAAGAGGAGCGACTGGTCGAACGCTGCGTGGGGCTCAACGTCCCGACGGAAGAAGAGATGGCCGAGATCGAGCCGTCGAGCCGACTCTACGAGCGCGACGGCTCGCTCTACATGACGGCGAGCGTGCTGTGCGGGGTCGAGGACGGCACGCCGGCCAGCACGCCGATGGGGTTTGTCCTGACCGACGACCGGCTGGTGACCATCCGCTACGCGACCCCCAAGCCCGTCCGGGCCTTCCAGGACCATGTCCGGCGCGAGCCGGCGCTGGCGAGCGATGCGCCGACGGTGCTGGTGCGCCTGCTCGATGCGATCATCGACCGGCTGGCGGACGAGCTCGAGAAGATCGGCGCGGAAACCGAGCGCCTGTCGTCCGCAATCTTCCGCCGCGACGTCGAGGAGCGCCGAATTCCGGCCGAAAAGCTGACCCGGCTGCTGACCAGCATCGGACGCGTCCAGACCCTGCTGACCAAGGTCCGCTACACCGCGGTCAGCACCAACCGGATGCTCAGCTTCCTCGCCGGCTCCAAGCGCCTGCACGAAGCCGGCAACGAGGACGCGCGCAATCACCTGGCGAGCCTGACCGTCGACGTCACCTCGCTGACCGAGCACGCCAGTTTCCTGACCGACAATCTGACCTTCCTGCTCGACGCCTCGCTCGGCCTGATCAGCATCGAGCAGAATGCGGCGATGAAGCTGTTTTCCTGGGCTGCGGTCGTGTTCCTGCCGCCGACCCTGATCGCCGGCATCTATGGCATGAACTTCCACCATTTCCCCGAGCTCAGCTGGCCCTGGGGCTATCCGATGGCCTTGACGCTGATGCTGGCGAGCGGCGTGCTGCCCTATTTCTATTTCAAGCGGCGCGGCTGGATCTAGTCGGCGACGGCGAGCGGAATCTCTTCGGCCGGCTCGGCCTCGGGGGCGACCGCAGCGGCCGCGGCGCGGCGGCGGGCGAGCGCGGCATAAGCGAGCGCCAGATCGCCGGCGACTGCAGCGCCATCGCCATCGCCCTTGGAAAAGGCGGCCGAGCGCGCCTCAGCAGCGCGGCGGCGGAAATATTCGCTGTCGTGGGCCATGCCCGCTGTCCTCAATGTTGTTCTTGCCGGAAATCTCCGGAATTCTCGATAGATATTGCGTAGCCGTCATAAATACGAGTGGGCCTACGGCACCCCGCCGCACGCCGCGTTCGATTCGGCGCAACGGAACGCCCGCGGGCCCGTTGTTGCAGCGCTCGGCGATAGGGCCGTTTCAAGCGCGTGAGGGCTGCAATGAGGCGTTTTTTCAGTAACTTGGCGTCGCGTAGCGCCTTTCTGATGGGGCATCCCGCGTCGTTCCTCATCGCGACCGCGGCGTGCATCATCTGGGCACTGTCCGGGCCGGTGTTCGATTATTCCGACACATGGCAGCTGGTGATCAACACCGCGACGACGGTCCTGACCTTTCTTGCGGTGTTCCTGATCCAGAACAGCCAGAACCGGGACGGCATCGCGATCCAGGCGAAGCTCGACGAGATCCTGATTGCGGTGAGCAAAGCCCGGACCGAGCTCGTCGGCATCGAGAACCTCACCGACGAAGAGGTCACGGCGCTCAAGGCGGCGATCGAGCGCGAGGCGCTCGAACCGGACACGAAGCCGGACGAAGCCACGCCCACGGTCGACGAGATCCTCAAGAACCGGAACGGGAACGGCAACTCACCGCAGTGACCGCAACCGCGGTCACGGAGCGCCGCGCGTGGCGTGAGTTTGCCGCCGGCAGGACGGATTGCTAAGGGCTCGCATCCCCAGCTTGCAGGCAACCCTTGCCTAATTCGCGCGAAAGACAGCAATGATCCCGACCGGCCAGGACAGCCTGAAGACCCGCTCCACACTCCAGGTCGGAGACCGTTCCTACGCTTATTATTCGCTGGCCAAGGCGGCCGACGCCTTGGGCGATATTGCCCGCCTGCCCTTCTCGATGAAGGTGCTGCTCGAGAATCTGTTGCGCTTCGAGGACGGGGCGACGGTCACGCGCGACGACCTCCAGGCGATGGTCGACTGGCTCAAGGAGCGCAGGATCGCGCGGGAGATCCAGTATCGCCCGGCGCGCGTGCTGATGCAGGACTTCACCGGAGTCCCGGCGGTCGTCGACCTCGCCGCGATGCGCGACGCCATGCAGGCGCTCGGTGGCGATCCCCAGCGGATCAACCCGCTGGTCCCGGTCCATCTGGTCATCGACCATAGCGTGATGGTCGACGAGTTCGGCAACCCCAAGGCGTTCGGCAAGAACGTCGAGCTCGAATATCAGCGCAACGGCGAACGCTACGAATTCCTGAAGTGGGGCGCGTCCGCCTTCGACAATTTCCAAGTCGTGCCGCCGGGCACCGGCATCTGCCACCAGGTCAACCTCGAATATGTCGCACAATGCGTCTGGACCGGGGCCGACCAGAGCGGCGAGACCGTCGCTTATCCGGACACGCTGGTCGGGACCGACAGCCACACGACGATGGTCAATGGCCTCGGCGTGCTCGGCTGGGGCGTCGGCGGGATCGAGGCCGAGGCGGCGATGCTCGGCCAACCGATCAGCATGCTCATCCCCGAAGTCGTCGGCTTCCGCCTGTCGGGCGAGCTTCGGGAGGGGATCACCGCGACCGACCTCGTGCTGACCGTCACCCAGATGCTGCGCCAGAAGGGCGTCGTCGGCCGCTTCGTCGAATTCTACGGGCCGGGGCTCGACAGCCTGACGCTGGCCGACCGCGCGACGATCGGCAACATGGCGCCCGAATATGGCGCGACCTGCGGTTTCTTCCCCGTTGACCAGCGGACGATCGATTATCTCGAGCTGACCGGCCGCGACGCCGAGCGGATCGCGTTGGTCAAGGCCTACACCGAGGCGCAGGGCCTGTGGCGCGACAGCGCGAGCCCCGAGCCGCTGTTCACCGACACGCTCGAGCTCGACATGAGCACGATCGAGCCATCGCTCGCCGGGCCCAAACGGCCGCAGGACCGGGTCCTGCTGTCCGAAGTCGACGATCAGTTCAACCAGGAGCTCGAGGACACCTACCGCAAGGGCAAGGAGCCGCGGGTCGCGGTCGCAGGCGAGAGCTTCGACTTCGGCAACGGCGACGTCGCGATCGCCGCCATCACCAGCTGCACCAACACGTCGAACCCGTCGGTGCTGATCGGCGCCGGCCTGCTCGCCCGCAAGGCGCGGGCCAAGGGACTGACCAGCAAGCCGTGGGTCAAGACCAGCCTCGCCCCCGGCAGCCAGGTGGTGACCGATTATCTCAACGAGAGCGGGCTCTCCGAGGACCTCAATGCGCTCGGCTTCGACCTGGTCGGCTACGGCTGCACGACCTGCATCGGCAATTCGGGTCCGCTGCCCGAGCCGATCAGCAAGGCGATCAACGACAACGACCTGGTCGCGGTCAGCGTGCTCTCCGGCAACCGCAACTTCGAAGGCCGGGTCTCGCCCGATTGCCGCGCCAACTATCTCGCGTCGCCGCCGCTGGTCGTGGCGTTCGCGCTCAAGGGCACCGTCCGCTCCGACATGATCAACGAGCCGATCGGGACCGCTAGCGACGGCGAGCCGGTGTACCTGAAGGACATCTGGCCGTCGAACGAGGAGATCCGCGGCCTGATCGACGCGCACGTCCATTCCGACATGTTCCGCCGCCGCTACGCCGACGTCTATCACGGCGACGAGCGGTGGCGGGCGATCGCGGTGACCGGCGGCGCCACCTACGCCTGGCCGGAGCAATCGACCTACATCCAGAACCCGCCTTATTTCACCGGGATGACGATGACTCCGACGCCGCCGGGCGACATCAGCGGCGCCCGCGCCCTCGCGGTGTTCGGCGATTCGATCACGACCGACCACATCTCGCCTGCCGGGGCGATCAAGCCCGACAGCCCGGCCGGCCGCTATTTGCTCGAGCACGGGGTGAGCCGAGCGGAGTTCAACAGCTACGGCGCACGGCGCGGCAATCACCAGGTGATGATGCGCGGCACCTTCGCCAACATCCGCATCCGCAACCGCATGCTCGACAATGTCGAGGGCGGCTTCACCCGCTATGCGCCGACGGGCGAGACGATGCCGATCTACGACGCGGCGATGGCCTACAAGGCCGACCAAACGCCGCTGATCGTCCTCGCCGGCAAGGAATATGGCACCGGCAGCTCGCGTGACTGGGCGGCCAAGGGGACCGTGCTGCTCGGCGTCCGGGCGGTGATCGCCGAAAGCTTCGAGCGGATCCATCGTTCGAACCTGGTCGGCATGGGCGTGCTCCCGTTGCAGTTCCGCGAGGGCGAGAACGCCGAGACCTACGCACTCGACGGGACCGAGACCTTCACGATCACCGGCGTCGCCGCAATCGAACCGCGGCAGGACGTCGAAGTGACGGCGACCAACGCGGACGGAAGCAAAGTCAGCTTCACCGCCCGCTGCCGCATCGATACCTATAACGAGCTCGAATATTTCCGTTCGGGCGGGATTCTTCATTACGTGCTGCGCAGGCTCGCCGCGCAGTGAGCCCGCTGGTGGGCACGTGCCATTGCGGGCGGGTGCGAATCACGCTTCCGCGCACGCCCGACCAGGTGACCCAATGCAATTGCAGCCTGTGCAGCAAGACCGGCTTCAAGGGGATCTATTTTTCATCGGACGAGCTCGAGATCGAGGGCGAGTTCGACAGCTACGTCCGTGCCGATTCGAACCCCGCCTACCTCGCCACGCATCGCTGCCGCCAGTGCGGGATCATCAGTCACTGGACCCCACTGACCGACCCGCCCCACGAGCGCATGGGCGTCAACACCCGGCTGTTCGAGCCGGGAACCTTCGACGACGTGCCGGTCAAGCACGTCGACGGCCGAAGCTGGCCGACGTGACTGCGGTCGAAATTGCGGTCGAGGTGGTCGGTTGGGGCGGCGCCGTGTTGATCCTGCTCGCCTATCTGCTGCTGTCCGCGGGCCGGCTCACCGGCCAGTCCCTGACCTATCAGCTGATGAACGTGTTCGGCGCCGCGGGCTTCATCATCAACGGCTGGTGGCATCGGGCGATCCCGTCCGCGACTCTCAACGTCATCTGGCTGCTCATCGGGGCGATCGCGACATGGCAGATCATCAAGAAACGAGGATCGTCGACCTCAGCCATGTGATCGAGCATGGCATGACGACCTACAAGGGCCTGCCCGGCCCGCACATTTGCGACTTCTGGACGCGCGACGGCTCGGCCGCGAACTACGACGACGGCTCGACCTTCCAGATCGGCCGGATCGACATGGTCGCCAACACCGGCACCTATCTCGACAGCCCGTTCCACCGTTATGCCGAGGGGGCCGACCTCTCCGAGCTGAAGCTGCAATCGCTCGCCGACGTCCCGGGGATTGTCGTGCGCCGGCCGTGGGAGAATAACCTGGCAGTCGAGCCTTCGCATTTCGAAGGCCATAACGTCGCCGGCAAAGCAGTGCTGGTCCACACCGGCTGGGACCGCCACTGGCGGACCGACGCCTATTTCGGCGAGCACCCCTACCTCACCGCCGAGGCCGCGGGCTGGCTCGCCGAGAACGGCGCCCTGGTGGTCGGCATCGACAGCTGCAACATCGACAATATGCATGTCCGGGCGCGGCCGGTTCATACCCGGCTGCTCGGCGCGGACATCCCGATCTGCGAGCATATGACTGGGCTCGGCAGCCTCCCCGACGAGGGCTTCCGCTTCTCCGCCGTCCCGCCCAAGGTGAAGGGGATGGGGACCTTCCCGGTCCGCGCCTATGCCGTGCTCGGCTGAGCCAGCGCACCCGTCAGCCAGTCGGGGATGATCGCACCGTCGAGAGCGTCGACCCGGCGATGCTCGACGGCGAGGCCGAGCTCCGGATAGTGGACGCGGGCGCGCGGCCCCGGCGCGTCGGCTTTGACCACCACCAGGCGTCGGTTGACCTTCTGCCGCCAGTTCATCCGCGCGGTATTCTCCTGCCCGACGAAGCAGCCCTTGGCGAAACTGACCCCGTTCAGCTCGATCGCATTGCATTCCAGCCAGAGGATGTCGCCGAGTTCGGCGCGGCCCTCGGTGACGCCGAGGCGCAGGCGATGCTCGAGCCAGCCGTTCGCGCGCTCATCGGCTTGCGCAAGCCGGCGGCGGCCGAGTTCCGGCAGACGCGGATCGGGAACGCCGTCCGTGCCGTCCTTCGACCAATGAACCGCGAGCGACGGGTCGCGCTCGATGCGGATCGGGCGGCGAAGGCGGTAGACCGCCAGGCGCTTGATCAAATCGTCCGCCGCGGCCGCTTCGCAATCGAGCAGCAGATCCTCGCCATCGGCCCAGACCATGAAATCGAACAGGCACTTGCCCTGCGGCGTCAGGAGACCGGCCCAGACTGGCAGCGGGCCGGCGACGTCGTTGGTGACCAGCCCCTGGAGGAAGCCGCGCACATCTTCGCCCGACAGGCGGACAATCGCACGGTCGGTGAGGGTGGTAGCGGCCATGGGTCTCAGTTAGGGAGCGGGCCGTGGCTTCGCAAACGCTGACCATCCGCCGGCCCGACGACTGGCACGTGCACTTGCGCGACGGCGAGATGCTGGAGCGGGTCGTCCCCTACACCGCGCGGCGGTTCGCGCGGGCGGTCGTGATGCCCAACCTCGTCCCGCCGGTGACCACCGTCGCCGCCGCGGGCGCCTACCGCGATCGGATCGTTGCAGCGGCCGGCCCCGGCTTCACCCCGCTGATGACCTGCTACCTGACCGACCGGACCGATGCCGACGAGCTCGCCCGCGGCCATGCCGAGGGCGTGTGGGTCGCGGCCAAACTCTATCCCGCCGGAGCCACCACCAACAGCGCCTCGGGCGTGACCGATTTCGCCCGGCTGGTCCCGACCCTCGAGCGGATGCAGGCGATCGGCATGGTGCTGTGCGTCCACGGCGAAGTAACTGACCCGGAGGTCGACACCTTCGACCGCGAAGCCGTCTTCATCGAGCGCGTGCTGAGCAAGATCGTCGAGGGTTTTCCGGCACTCAAGATCGTGCTCGAACATATCACGACCGAGGAAGCGGTGGGCTTCGTGACCTCGGCCGGACCCAACGTCGCGGCGACGGTGACCCCACAGCACCTGATCCTCAATCGCAACGCGCTGTTCGCGGGCGGATTGCGGCCGCACGCTTACTGCCTGCCGGTCGCGAAGCGCGAACAGCATCGCCTCGCGGTCCGTGCCGCCGCCGTGTCCGGCCTCCCGAAATTCTTCCTCGGCACCGACAGTGCCCCCCATGCGCGCGAGGCGAAGGAAAGCGCCTGCGGCTGCGCCGGAATCTTCAACGCCCCGTTCGCGCTCGAAAGCTACGTCGCCGTGTTCGACGAGGAGAATGCGCTCGAGCGATTTGAAGCGTTCGCCTCGGAGCACGGGCCGCGCTTCTACGGCCTGCCGCTCAACGAGGGCACGGTGACCATGGAAAAGGCCGACTGCGACGTGCCGGCGGCGATCGATGGCGTGGTGCCATTCCACGCCGGCGAGACACTGCGCTGGCGCATGGTTGTGGCCAGAGACGATTGAGCGCATTCTCTCTCCCGGAAATGGGAGATGGGCAATGGTTTTTCTGGCACTGATGGCGGCGGCCGCGATGTCCCCCGGCGACGGCAAGACCGCCGCACTGGACGATTGGCATCCGATGACGATCCTCGAGGTCGGAGGAGAATCCGGTCCCTATTATCTCCATGTCAAGACGGGCGATCTCGATGGCGACGGCAAGGCTGACGATGCGGTGGTCAAACTCCTGTGCGCCGACGGCAGGGTCCAGCAGGCGCTGCTTCGGCCGCGGGAGTCGGGCATCGGCTCGCCGACCGAGCGGCGGCAGTACGCGCCGGTGAAAATCATCAAGGAATGGGGCCCGGCCTCGCCGCAGTTGATGGCGATGAAGCCGACCTATGACGTCAAGAAGATGAAGGGCAATGAGCGTCTGGCCAGTGATGGCTGGTCTCCGGTGTCGCTGAACAATGCCGATGGGCTGTGCGCGGCAACTGCGGCCGCCGCCGCGGCGATCGTCAAATCGAAGTCGAACATTACGAACAATTGATCGAGCCGGTCACCGGGGCGAAACGGGCCCGCTTCCGCTCTTCCCGATCACCGCGCCGAAATGCTCCTCGAGCCGACGATAGCATTCGCACGACCGGCTGGTCAGGCCCGCTCGATCCTCGACGCGGATGACGCCGCGACCCGTGGCGATCAGCCCGTCACGCTCGAACGCCTGAACGACGGCGTTGACCGTCGTACGCTGGGCCCCGAGCAGGCCGGCGAGCGCCTGCTGGGTGAGCGTGATGCGGTCACCGGTCCGGTCCTGGGCGTGGAGCAGCCAGCGTGCGGTGCGCTCGGGGATCGAATGATAAGCATTGCACGCGACCGACTGCATGACCTGCGACAGCAAATAATCGGAAAAACGGCAGAACAGATTGCCGATGAACGGCGAGCGTTGCTTGGCGTCTTCCAGCGCCTTCATCGGCACCCGAAGGGCGGGACCGCCGACCAGGACCATGGCGCGGGTGAAGGCCGGCGCCTGGCCGCAGCTGATGATCCCGCCGACGGCGCCGCGGCGGCCGATCAGGGCAACCTCAACCGAACGGCCGCTTTCAAGCTCGACGGCCATAGAGATCATCGTCGAGCCATAGGGAAACAGGCTGGCCAGCACCTGCTCGCCGCGGGTCAGCGCGATATCGCCTGTTTCCAGCTCGACGACGGTGCCGAACGGCTCAATCAGCGCGCGCGCCTCCTCGGCGAAGGTCGCGAGCAGCTGGTTGCCGGCGAACGCTTCGTCGGCGCGGCTAAGTTCGGCGGTGGCGCTCTCTACCATCGCAATTCATTACGCGCGCGGCGCGAAGCCGTTCCAACGGCGGGGGTCAGGCGGCGACCGGATCGACCGTCCGCCGCTCCCCGACCAGCAGGCAATCGGCGACGAGCCGGAGCGGAGCGACATCGACGAGGCGCCGCCGCTCGTCGATCAGGTCGGCGAAGGTCCGGTAGATGTCGGGATATTCGCCGGGCCCGTCATCGGCCTGCCGCTGACCGTCCAGGAGCAGCGTTGCACCGCCATCCTCGAGCCGCAGCTGGAGGCCGTCGGCGGTCTCCACCGCAATGGTCCATTCCTCGCCCGCGGCGCGGCGCCAGTCGAGGCTGGCGGTCAACGGCCCGTCCGCCGCCGGGCTGAAGAACTCGACCTCGGCGGCGATCGGGGACTGCGCATTTTCGGGGACGCTGAGGGTCGCGGTGCGCACGAACAGCCCGCCGGGAAGGATTTTCGTCGCGATCGAGAAAGCATTGATCCCGGGGTCGAACACTCCGAAGCCGCCGGGCTGCCAGATCCAGCTCTGCCCCGGGTGCCATTTGTGGACGTCTTCGTGCCAGGTGATTGCGAGCGACGCGATGCGCTGCCCGGCGAGCGCGCGGGCGGCGGCGGCGACCGTGCGATGGTGCTGGGCATGCCAGGTCGCGAACAAGGTGACGCCTTGCGCCTCGGCCAGGCAGTCGAGGTCGGCGATTTCGGCCAGCCCCGCGGTCGGCGGCTTCTCAAGCAGGCAGTGGAGGCCGGCGAGGATGCAGTCCCGGGCAATTTCGTAGCGCGGGCCCGGCGGCGTGGTGATGGCGACCGCCTGAAGGCCGTCGACGCCGCGTATCAGCTCGCGCCAGTCGGTGAACGCCGGCTGCGGGCCCTTGCCCGAGCGGCTCGAGGTCGCGGCCAGCTCGAACCGGGGATCGGCCGCGATCGCCGGGACGTGCTGGTCCTCGGCGATCTTGCCGTAACCGATGATCGCGATCCGGATCGGCCTCACGACCCAAGCGCCGCGACATAGGCGCGGGCCTTGTCGGCGGTGTCGGCCGCCGATTGGCCCGGCTGGTAAAGGCCGCCGCCAAGCCCGAAGCCGTCGGCGCCGGCATCGAGCCACGGCCGCACATTGCCGGGTTTGACTCCGCCGACCACCAGGATCGGAACATCTGGCGGGATGACCGCGCGCTGGGCCTTGAGCACGGCCGGGCTGGCCCCTTCCGCCGGGAACAGCTTGAGCGCGGTCGCGCCGGCCTCGAGCGCGTCGAACGCGTCGGACGGCGTGAAATAGCCGGGGCATGACACCAGCCCCGCGGCGACTGTCTCTTCGATCACCTCGACATTGGTGTTGGGGGCGACGATCAGCCGTCCGCCGGCGGCGCTGATCTCGGCGACCCGTTCGGGCTCCAGCACCGTGCCGCCTCCAACCAGCATCGAGTCGCCGAACTTCGCCACGAGCCGGCGGATGCTGTCGATCGGATCAGGGGAATTGAGCGGAACCTCGAAGATCCGGATGCCGGCGTCAAAGACCGCCGCGCCGATGGCCTCGGCCTCCTCCGGCCTCACGCCGCGGATGATCGCCACCAACGGGCACTGGTCGAAATAGCGGTGGAACAGCTCGGCTGCGCTCATGTCATCCTCTTCGCGAGTTGCGCGGCTCCGGCGAGAAAGCATTTCTCCCCGTCCAGCTCGCCGACCTGGCGCCCGGTGAGGCCGATCGCCGCGGCATAGAGCCGGGTTAGCTCGGGCCGGCCGATCACCGTCACCTGGGCGGACGTCGGATAGGAGAGGCCGATGCGGACGTCGGTGCCGATCAGCAGCCCGCTGGTATGGGCCGCCGCGTCCTCCTTGTTCGCCTGGCCGAGCACGACCCGGGCGCGGACCGTGAACAGCTCGGCGGGAAGGGCCTCATGGTCGATGGCGTAGCGGGCGGCGGCGCAGAAGGCGTCGTTCGCCGCCACCTCGCCGCCGAGCAGGTCGGAGAGGATGCTGTGATCCTTGAGCAGGCTGAACAGCTCGCCGGTCATGACCGTCTGAAAGGATTGAATCCGGCCGTTGCGCAGCTGGACCCATTTGTTGTGGGTCCCGGGATGGCAGACCAAGGCGTCGGGATCGACCAGGCCGGCGGCGACGGCGCCGAGCACTTGCACCTCCTCGCCGCGCATGACGTCGGCCCGCCCGTCGCCGAGATAGGAAACGCCGGGGACGATCGCCGCGCGGTCGCCCGCCCAAACGAGCTTGGCGGCGAGCTCGTCGAGCCCCGCCGGGCACGGCACATAGGGCGCCTCCACCCAGCCACGATTGGAGCCGACCATTCCGGCCAGCAGCAGCGGACGGTCGCCGAGCCGGTCGCGAATCTCGCCAACCGCGCCCGGGAAATCCGCTCGCGCGATCGACAGCACGCCGTTCGAATCCTCGAACTCGTCCGAGCGCTCGCCCGACGAATCGAGCAGATAGGCGCGCCGGTTGGTCGTCCCCCAGTCGACCGCAATGAAGCCGTCCGCCCAGCGCATGGCACCGCCCATGGCGTGAACAACCGCGGGCGCGCAACTTCGCTCCCGCGCTTTTGTTTTCTATGCAGGACAGGGATGAGCAGCGAGACCAGGGTTGAATGCGTCGCCGACGTCGGGGCCGAGCTCGGCGAGGGGCCGGTGTGGGTCGCGGCCGAGCAGGCGCTGTATTGGCTCGACATCAACGGCCGCCGGATTTTCCGCCTGGATGCGGCCGGCAAGCGCGACGAATGGCCGACGCCGCTGCGGGTCGGGTCGATCGCCCCGCGCGCCGGCGGGTTCATCGCCGGCACCGATCGCGGGATCGCGCTGGTCGACCTCGATCAGGATCGGTTCGAGGTCGTTGCCAGCCCCGAGCAGCATTTGCCGCACAATCGCTTCAACGACGGCAAGGTCGACCGGCAGGGCCGGTTCTGGGCGGGAACGATGGACGACCGCGAGAAAGGCTCGGCCGGCACCCTCTACCGCATCGACCCGGACTTGGCCTGCAGCGCAATCGACGGCGGCTACGGGATCACCAACGGCCCGGCGTTCAGCCCCGACGGGCGGCGCATGTACCACAGCGACACCCTGCGCCAGGTGACCTATGCGTTCGACCTCGATGCCGCGGGCCGGGCCTCGAACCGGCGCGTCTTCCGCCAGTTCGGGACCGGCGACGGACACCCCGACGGAATGACGGTCGATGCCGACGGATGCCTGTGGATCGCCTTCTGGGGCGGATGGTGCGTCCGCCGCTTCTCGCCCGATGGAGAGACGCTTCAGACCATCGCGCTGCCGGTCGAGCAGCCCTCGAGCTGCGTGTTCGGCGGGCCCGACCTCGACCGGCTCTACGTCACGTCCGCGACCAAGAGCCTCGCTTCGGCCGCGCTTGCGATGCAACCAAATGCCGGGGGATTGTTTATGCTTATTCCGGGAGTACGGGGCATCCCGGACCTGCCATTCGCTGGCTGACATGGAACGACCCGAGGAGATCGCACCATCGCCAACTTCATGTTCGCGACGGGGATCGAGAACAGCATCCCGACCATCAATCACGGCCGGACCCGAGTCGATGAGATGGAGGTCTGCGGCCATTACGAACGCTGGCGCGAGGATTTCGACTGCGTCCAGGAGATCGGCATCAATTTCCTGCGCTACGGCCCGCCGATCCACAAGACCTATCTCGGCCCGCACAAGTTCGACTGGGACTTCGCCGACGTCACCTTCGCCGAGCTGAAACGGCGCGAGATCACGCCGATCGTCGATCTGTGCCACTTCGGGCTGCCCGACTGGCTCGGCAATTTCCAGAACCCGGACTTCCCGCGGCTGTTTGCCGATTATTGCGGCGCGTTCGCGGAGCGCTTCCCGTGGGTCCAGCTGTACACGCCGATCAACGAGATGTTCATCTGCGCCGTGTTCTCGGCCAAATACGGCTGGTGGAACGAGCAGAAGAAGGACGACCGCTCGTTCGTCACCGCGCTCAAGCATCTCGTCAAGGCGAACGTCATGGGGATGATCGAGATCCTCAAGCGCCGCCACGACGCGATCTTCATCCAGTCCGAATCGTCGGAATATTATCACGCCGATTCGCCCGGCGCGATCGGCCGCGCCGAGCTCCTCAACCAGATGCGCTTCCTGTCGCTCGACCTCAATTACGGGCGCCGGGTCGACAGCGGCATGTACGAATATCTGATGGATAACGGCATGAGCCGCGACGAGTATAATTGGTTCCTCGAGCACCGGCTCAAGCAGCATTGCATCCTCGGCAACGATTATTACCAGTTGAACGAGCATCGCGTGTTCGCCGACGGGCACACGGTCGCGGCGGGCGAGACCTTCGGCTATTCCGAGATCACCCGGCAATATTACAACCGCTACCGGCTGCCGGTGATGCACACCGAGACCAACCTGTGGGAGGGCCCGCACGGCGACGAGGCGGTCAAATGGCTGTGGAAGGAATGGGCCAACGTCCTGCGCCTGCGCAACGTCGGCATCCCGACCGTCGGCTTCACCTGGTACTCGCTGACCGACCAGGTCGACTGGGACACCGCGCTGCGCGAGCGCAACGGCAACGTCAATCCGCTCGGCCTGTTCGACCTCGACCGCAAGATCCGCAACGTCGGCCGCGCCTACAAGCAATTGATCGCCGACTGGCGCAACGTCCTCCCGGCGCAGAGCGTGTGCCTGATCGTGCCGATCAAGAAGGTGACCAAGCACGAGCACGAGGAGGAGGACGATGCCGCCGGCCGGCCCCTGAACGAGACGAGGCTCGCCGGTGAGTGAGCGCCAGGGACCGCGGAAGATCGGGCGGATCGAGACCTTCTACGCGCCGCCGCGCTGGCTGTTCGTGCGGGTCGAAGCGGATGACGGCGCGTTCGGCTGGGGCGAGGCCAGCCTCGAAGGCTGGGCCGAGGCGGTCGACGGCGCGTTCGAAGCGCTGCGCGACCGGTTCGTCGGCGCCGACCCCTTCGCCATCGAGGACATCTGGCAGGTCGGCTACCGCGGCGGCTTCTATCGTGGCGGGCCGGTGCTGATGTCGGCGCTGGCCGGCCTCGAGCAGGCGCTGTGGGATTTGAAGGGCCGCGCGCTCGGGCTTCCGGCGTGGCAGATGCTGGGCGGCAAGGTGCGCGACAAGGTCCGCTCCTATGCCTGGATCGGTGGCGACCGGCCGCACGAGATCGCCGAGGCGGCCGAGGTGCGCAAGAACCAGGGCTTCACCGCGGTCAAGATGAACGCGACCGCCGAGCTCGACTGGATCGGCACACCCAAGCTGTTCGACGCAGTGATCAAGCGAGTCGAGGCGGCGCAGGCGCAGGGCATGGACGTCGGACTCGACTTCCACGGCCGGGTCCATCGCCCGCTGGCGAAGCAGCTGGCCAAGGCGCTGGAGCCGCTCGGGCTGTTGTTCATCGAGGAGCCGTTGCTGTCGGAGAACCGCGAGGGCCTCCGCGAAATCGCCAGCCTGGTCACCACCCCGATCGCGCTCGGCGAGCGGCTGTTCAGCCGCTGGGACTTCAAGCCCTTCTTCGAAACGGGTGCAGTCGACATCATCCAGCCCGACCTGAGCCATGCCGGCGGAATCCTCGAGGTGAGGAAAATCGCGGCGATGGCCGAAGCCTATGACGTCGCGGTCGCGCCGCACTGCCCGCTCGGCCCGCTCGCTCTCGGCGCCTGCCTCCAGATCGCTGCCTGCACGCCCAACCACGCGATCCAGGAGATCAGCCTCGGCATCCACTACAATACCGGCGGGCACGACCTGCTGAACTTCTGCACCAACAAGGAGGCCTTGACCCCGGTCGGCGGCTACCTGCCGGTGCCCGACGGACCAGGCCTCGGGGTCGAGGTCGACGAAGCCGCGGTGCGCGCGGCGGACAAGGACCGCCACCGCTGGCGCAACCCGATCTTCCGCACCGGCGACGGGAGCTTCGCCGAATGGTGACGTTCGCGATTCTGTTGTCGGCGGCTGCGCCGTCGGCACAAGCGATTGCCCTCGGCCGACAGATCGCCGAGCGCGGCACGCTCGGCACCCTGCTTCCGCTGATCCAGCACAAGGAGACCGAGGAACTGGTCGCGGCGCATCCCGAGCTCAACGCCGCCGAGCAAGCCCGGCTGCGCGCGATCTCGAACCGCATTTATAGGACAGGCCGCGAAAAACTGATCCGGACTGAAGGTCGGGCCTGGGCCGATCGGCTGACGATTGGCGAGCTTCGCGCCGTCGCGGCCTTCCAGACCAGCACGGCCGGCAAGCGCTATCGCGCCGCGCAGCCGGCGGTCATTGCAGCGACGATGCAGGCGATCGGTCAGATCGACTTCAAGGGCGACGTGCTCGCGGCCTATTGCAAGGAAACCGGAAAGCTGTGCAGCCAGTAGCCTAGTGGCACTTGAACCGGTCGAACGGTTCGAGGCAGGCCGTGCAGCGCCACTGCGCCTTGCACGGGGTCGAGCCGAACCGGCTGACCTCCTCGGTTTGCATTGACCCGCAGTTGGGACATTCGGCCGCGGCCGACATGCTTGGCGGCGCGATCCCGTAGGCCTTGAGCCGTTCCATTCCGCGCTCGCTGATCCAGTCGGTCGTCCAGGCCGGGAACAACACGCGCTCGATATGAACGTCGCGATAGCCGGCCTCGTCGAGCGCGCGGCGGATCATCTGCTCGATGGCCACCGTGGCCGGGCAGCCGGTGTAGGTTGGAGTGATCAGCACCCGCGGCGGATTTTCGGCGAATCCGCGGACGATGCCGAGGTCGGTGATGGTCAGCGCCGGAATCTCAGGATCCGGAACGCGATCGAGCACGTCCATGATTGCCGCCCGATCGAGCGCCACATCCGCGACCCCAGCCATGACGCGCATATTACACCCGTTCGAGCGCGAGCGCGATTCCCTGGCCGACGCCGATGCACATGGTCGCGAGGCCGAGCTTGCCGCCGTTCCGCTGCAGCTCCTCGGTCGCGGTCAGCGCAAGGCGCGCGCCCGACATGCCGAGCGGATGGCCGAGCGCGATCGCCCCGCCGTTGGGGTTCACTCGCGGGTCATCGTCGGCGACCCCGAGCTGGCGCAGCACCGCGAGGCCCTGGGCCGCGAACGCCTCGTTCAATTCGATCACCGCAAAGTCGGCGACCTTGAAGCCGAGCCGCCTGGTCAGCTTTTCGGTCGCCGGTGCCGGGCCGATGCCCATGATCCGCGGCGGCACCCCCGCCACCGCAGCGCCGAGAATCCGGGCGCGCGGCGTCAGGCCGTGACGCCTGGCCGCGTCCTCGGAGGCGATGACGATCGCCGCCGCGCCGTCATTGACTCCCGAGGAATTGCCGGCGGTCACCGTGCCGTCGGCACGGACGATCGGCTTCAATTTCGCGAGCGCTTCGATGCTGGTCGCGCGCGGATGCTCGTCCTTCTCGACCACCACCGGGTCGCCCTTGCGCTGCGCAATCTCGACCGCGACGATCTCGGCCGCGAGCCGGCCGTTGGCCTGGGCCTTCGCCGCCTTCTCCTGGCTCCTTAGCGCGAAGGCGTCCTGGTCCTCGCGGCTTACCTGGAAGTCCTGGGCGACGTTCTCGCCGGTGCTCGGCATGGTGTCGTCGCCGTAGGCTTCCTTCATCTTCGGGTTGACGAAGCGCCAGCCGATGGTCGTGTCGTACATCTCGGCGTTGCGGTCGAAGGCGGACGTGGCCTTGGCCATGACGAACGGCGCGCGGCTCATGCTCTCGCTGCCGCCGGCGACGATCAACTCGGATTCGCCGCCGCGGATCGCCCGCGCCGCCATCGCCACCGCGTCGAGGCCCGAGCCGCACAGGCGGTTCAAGGTGACGCCGCCCGAGCTGTCGGGCAGACCGGCGAGCAGCCCGGCCATGCGCGCGAGGTTGCGATTGTCCTCGCCAGCCTGGTTGGCGCAGCCGAGGATGACGTCGTCGAGCGCGGCCCAATCGACCTTGGGGTTGCGGTCGATCAGGGCCTTGATTGGGACGGCGGCAAGGTCGTCGGCGCGTACGGACGACAGCGCTCCCGCGTAGCGGCCGATCGGCGTTCGCACATAGTCGCAGATGTAAGCTTCGGTCATCCGGCTACTCCGTCATTGCGAGCGTAGCGAAGCAATCCAGCGTCGCTCTGGATTGCCGCGTCGCCTTCGGCTCCTCGCAATGACGGCTCACTAGATCACCCCACGGCGGATCTGGTCGAGCTCGATCGATTCGAACAGGGCTTTGAAATTGCCTTCGCCGAAGCCCTCGTTGCCCTTGCGCTGGATGATCTCGAAGAAGATCGGGCCGATCACGTTCTGGGTGAAGATCTGCAGCAGCAGGCCCTGCCCTTCCGTCGGCGCGCCGTCGACCAGGATCGCCCGCTTCTTCAACTCCGCGGTCGGCTCGCCGTGGCCCTTCACCCGCTCGTCGACCAGCTCGTAATAAGTGTCGGGCGTGTCCTGGAAGGCGACGCCGCGGCCGCGCAGCACATCGACCGACTGGTAAATGTCGCTGGTGCCGAGCGCGATGTGCTGGATGCCCTCGCCCTTATATTCGCGCAGGAACTCCTCGATCTGGCTCTTGTCGTCCTGGCTTTCGTTGAGCGGGATTCGGATCTTGCCGTCGGGCGACGTCATCGCCTTGGAGAACAGGCCGGTCTGCTTCCCCTCGATGTCGAAGTAGCGGATTTCGCGAAAGTTGAAGAGCCGCTCGTAATAATCGGCCCAGACGCTCATCTGGCCGCGGTTCACATTGTGGGTCAGGTGATCGATGTAGGTGAGGCGGCTGTCGAGCTCGGCCATGCGGCTCCGCCAGTCGGGGAAGAAGTCGAAGTCGACGTCGTAGATCGAGCCCCCAGAACCCGGAGCTCCGCCGTAATGGTCGACCAGGAACAGGCGCGACCCGCCGATCCCCTCGATCGCCGGAATGTCCATCTCGCCGCGGGCGACGTCGGTCTGGACCGAGGTCGCGCCGAGTCCGACCGCGCGATCGTGGGCGAACTTGGCGTCCTTGACCCGGAAGGCCATGGCGCAGGCGCTCGGGCCGTGGTCGCGGGCGAAGGCCTCGGCGTAGCTGCCGGGCTCGGCGTTGATGATGAAGTTGATCTCGCCCTGGCGGTGGAGGGTCACGTCCTTGCGCTTGTGCCTGGCGACCGCGGGGAAGCCCATCCTGGTGAACAGCTCGCGCAGCAGCTGCGGGTCGGGCGCGGTATATTCGACGAATTCGAACCCGTCGGTGCCCATCGGGTTGGCGAAGCCGGTGGCGGTCCGTTCCTCCACTGTGGCCATTGGCATTGACTCCTTTGGCGCCCAACTGCTCCTGCTACTGCAGCATTTCAAGGGAGCGGACGCATGGACATCCCCCACGGCTGGAGCCTCGATCACGACGGCAAGGCGCTGCTGCGGACGCTCAAGTTCAAGGACTTCAGCGAGGCGTTCGGATTCCTGACCCGGGTCGCGCTCCATGCCGAAAGGGTCGACCACCACCCCGAGTTCACCAGCGTCTGGAACCGCGTCGACTTCCGGCTGACCAGCCATGACTCGGGCGGCGTGACCGAGCGCGACGTGAAGCTGGCCGAGGCGATCAACGGACTTGCTGGTGGCTGATCAGCCTCACCGGCAGGTCTCGCGCGGGTCGACCGCGATCGCGGCTTTCTCGACCATCGTCGAATGGTACGACTTCACGCTCTACCTTTATTTCGCGACGGTGCTGTCGCGGGTGTTCTTCGGCGGCGGGGCGCAGTCGCTCCTCACCACGCTCGCCGGCTTCGCCATCGCTTATCTGATGCGCCCGCTCGGGGCGATGTTCTTCGGCCACGTCGGCGATCGCCACGGTCGCCGCACGACCTTGCTGTTGTCGGTGGCGCTGATGAGCGCGGCAATGCTGGCGATCGGCCTGCTGCCGACCCGGGCCGTCATCGGCGAGGCCGCCGGCTGGTCGCTGATCATCCTGCGCTGCGTCATGGGGTTCGCGGTCGGCGGCGAATATACCGGAGTCGTCGCGTACCTGCTCGAAGGGTCGCAGGCCGAGCGGCGCGGGCTGATCACCTCGCTTGCGGCCGCGGCGAGCGAAGTCGGAGCGCTGCTCGCCGTCGGCATTGCGGCGCTGACGGTCAGCACGCTGAGCGCCGCCGAGCTCGATTCGTGGGGCTGGCGGATCCCGTTCCTGGTCGGCGCGGGAATCGCCATCAGCGTGTGGATCGCGCGCGCCTGGATGCACGAATCGCCCGATTTCGAGCGCCAGCGCGCCGAAGGCAGCGTACCCGACAACCCGCTGCGGCACACGCTCACTCACCACGGCGCGGGCGTCGCCCGCGCCTTCGCCATCTCGGCGCTGGGCTCGATCACTTATTATGTCGGGATCACCTACGTCCCGGCCTTTCTGACCACGGTCGGGAAGCTGACCGAACGCGATTCGCTGTGGCTCTCGACCATCGCCGCGGTCGCGGTGATCCTGGTCACTCCGGCGGCCGGGGCGCTGTCCGACCGGCTCGGCCGCAAGCCCGTGCTGATCGGCCTCAGCGTGGTGAATGCGGCCCTGCCGATCGCGCTGTTCTCGGTGATGGCCGGAGGCTCCGCGACAGTCGCCTTGGCGGGTGCCGTCCTGCTTGCCCTGGCCGCGGGCGGAGTCAGCGCGGTCGGCGCGGTCGCGACCGCTGAGCAATTCCGCGGCGAGGGGCGCTTGAGCGGCCTCGCGCTCGGCGCGACCATGGCGACGGCGGTGTTCGGCGGGCTGACGCCCTATGTCGCGCAGCTCTTGACCGACCGCACCGGCTGGCCGGCGGTTCCCGGAATCATGATCGGCATCGTCGCCCTCGCCGTTCTCCCGGTGTTCCTGACGATGAGGGAAACGAATCCGACAGTGGACGTTAAGGCTCAAAGGACGATAAAGGGGCCGTAATGACCCGCCGCACGATCAGCGCCGTTTATTATTATCCCGACGAGGTTGGGACCGGCTGACGCGCGCGCACATCAGACGACCAACCTCGACCCGCCCCGGCTCCCGCGGCGGGTTTTTTAGTGCCCCCAAGAGAAGGACCAACGCATGCTTCACCGAGCTACCGCCACCAGACAGCGACCGTGCGGCTGGCAGGATTATGTCGTGCCGCAGGAGTGGGAGTCGTTTACGGACGACGACCACGCCGTGTGGGACCTGCTGTTTGCGCGACAGGTGGAGCTGCTCGGCACGCGCGTCGTCACCCCGTTCCTTGACGGCGTCGACCTCTTACGCCTGTCGCACCCGGGCGTGCCCGACCTCGCGGGCTTGAACGTGATCCTGGAGCCGCGCACCGGCTGGCGCACGGTCGCCGTCACCGGGCTGGTCCCGGACGAGATATTCTTCGCGATGCTGAGCGCGCGCATCTTTCCGGTCGGCAATTTCATCCGCACCCGCGACGAGCTCGACTATCTCGAAGAGCCCGACTGCTTCCACGACATGTTCGGCCATATCCCGATGCTCGCCCACCATGACTATGCCGAGATGACGCGGCACATCGGCGAGCTCGGTTTGGCGGCGATCGCCGCCGGCCAGGGGCACAAGGCCGCGCGGCTCTACTGGCACAGCGTCGAATTCGGCCTCGCGCGCGAGCAGGGCGAGCTGAAGATCCTCGGCGCGGGTCTCGCCTCGAGCTTCGGCGAGGCCCATTTCAGCCTCGAGAGCGCTGAGGTCGAGCGGCTGCCCTTCTCGGTCGAGCGGGCGGTTGCGACGCCGTACAAGCACGACGCCTTCCAGCCGCGCTACCTCGTCTCCCAGTCGCTCGAGCGGACGATCGCGGACGTGCTGGCGTTGACGGCCGCGGAGCTGCTCGCGCTAACCTAGCGATCGGCTCAGCCACCGCCCCTGAACACCATCCGGTCGAGCGTGTCGAACTCGGCGGTCAGTTTGACGAGGTCGCGGTTGCTGACGCTGAACTCGCCCTTGAACGGGTAATCGACCGTCAGGATGAACAGGAACACGAGACCGAGGGTCATCGAAAAGCCCGATATCATCACGATGTTCAATCGGGTGGGCGAGAATGCCGACGCATAGGCGACCGTCAGCAACGACCCGACCAGACCGATCGACCACAGGATCAACGGTATGCCCGCCTGGCTCTGGATGATCCGGTCGCGCCTGATGTTGATCAGGTCGTTGAGCCTGGACAGCGCCTCCGTGTAGATCGCTCCGGTCCGGTTGTTGTCGGGTTCGAGCTTCCCGACCTCGTCGAAGACGTTCAACAGCGCCATCTCCGTCGCCGCACTTCCCTTCCCTTGAGTGAGCAGCGGCCATTCGTCCTGGCTGATGCTTTCGATATAGGCTCTAAGGGCAGTCCGTGCCGGGCGCGTTTCGGGACCGTAGATGCTCAAGTCCTGATACAGTTCGGCGGCAGTGGCGGCTTCGTGGGAAACGGCGCCCTGGGCGTCGTCGAAGTCCTGCCACGCCTGGACGCCGGCGAAGGCGATCATGATCCCGACATAGGCGGCCGCCACCTGCATCAGGTTGAACGCAATCTCTTTCTCTTCGGTGCTGGCCTTGATTCGAAAGAGCGCTCGAAGCCCGAGGCTACTGCCAAGCCCGATCGCCAATGCCGCCCCGAGGACCAGGATCGTCGATTGCCAGATCGGCAGGCTGTAATAGAAGTCAGTCATACCGGCCCCTGCCGCTTATGCCGCTGGAGCCAGCGGCGACTCAGGACCGAGCGCGGCGGAGCATGTCACCACTCGGACAGGTTGGACAGCCCGACTGGAGGATTCACCGGCAGCCGCTATAGCCTCTCCATGGCCGACCAGCCGACCCGGCACGAGTATCGCAGCGGGCACGACCCGCGGACGCTGCGCGACGCGCTCGGCTGCTTCGCGACCGGGGTGACGGTGGTCACCTGCCTCGACGAGGGCGGCAAGCCGGCCGGGCTGACGGTCAACAGCTTCACCTCGGTGTCGCTCGATCCACCGCTGCTCCTGGTCTGCATCCACAAGCAGGCGGCGAGCGCCGGGGCGCTGACCGGGGCGCCCTGTTTCGCGGTGAACGTCCTCCAGACCGGGCAGCGGCCGCAGTCGATCACCTTCGCGGCCCGGGTCGAGGACCGTTTCGGCCAGGCCCCCTGGGCGTGCGGCGAGGGCGGCGCTCCGATCCTCGAGGAATCACTCGGGGTGTTCGAATGCGAGCGGTTCGCGGTCTATGACGGCGGCGACCATCACATCCTGGTCGGCCGAGTGGTCAAGGCGAGCTTCGATTCGAGCCTCGATCCGCTGCTGTTCTTCCGCGGCCGCTACCGCCGGCTGCACTTCGATTAGTCGACGATCAAGTCTTCCGGGTGCCTGGTCAGACGGCGGACGACGGCCGCGATGATCCCGCCAATGACGAAGCCGAGGACGGCGCCACCGATCGCCGTGACCAGCCAGGCCACGACCCCCTCCAGGGGGCCGGCTGCCGCTCCGGCAGCGTGCGCGAGACGGTGGACGACGTCCGGGATGAAGCCGGCGACATGCAGTTCTTCGAGGCCGTGGAGCAGGATCCCGCCGCCGACCCACAGCATCGCCGCGGTGCCGATGGCGGACAGGCCGGTGAGCAGTTTCGGGACGATGTGGACCAGCGCATCGCCCATCGCGCGCGTGCTGCGCCGACGCTTCTGCGCCATGTGCAGACCGATGTCGTCGAGCTTCACGATCAGCGCGACCACGCCATAGACTCCGGCGGTGATCGCGACCGCGACCGCGACCAGCGCGACGGCCGTGGTCGCCAGGCTCAAATGCTCGAGGCTGGCGAGGGCGATGGCCATGATTTCGGCCGACAGGATGAGGTCGGTGCGAATGGCGCCCTTGACCTGGAGCTTCTCGAGGTCGGCCGGGTCGGCCATGGCGTCGACCAGCTGCTCCTCATGCGCCTGGCCGTGATCGTGCAGCAGCTTCTCGAGGATCTTCTCGGTCGCCTCGAACGCCAGATAGGCGCCGCCGATCATCAGCAACGGCGTGATCAGCAGTGGCGCCACCGCGGTCAGGACGAGCGCCGCGGGCAGCAGGAACAGGACCTTGTTCTTGAGCGACCCCCAGGCGATCTTGCCGATGATCGGCAGCTCGCGCTCGGGCGCCAGGCCGACCACATAGCGCGGGGTGACCGCGGCGTCGTCGATCACCACCCCCGCCGCCTTGGTGCCCGCCTTGCCGGCCGCTCCGGCGACATCGTCGAGCGACGCCGCGGCGAGCTTGGCGATGGTCGCGACATCGTCGAGCAAAGCGATCAGTCCTGAGGGCATCGGCTGCGCTTACCCGTCATTGCGAGGAGCGCAAGCGACGAAGCAATCCAGCAGCGCCAACTGGATTGCTTCGCTCCGCTCGCAATGACCTAATCCTTCGGCTAGCAAGCGGCCATGCTGGCTTTGGATTTCGTCAAGGCGAACCGGGAAACGGTCGAGCGCGCGATCCGCGACAAGGGCGTCGCTCTCGACCTCGACGATTTGTTGACGCTCGATACCGAAGTCCGCGCGCTCAAGACCGAGATCGAGGCGCTGCGCGCCGAGCGCAATGCGATCAGCGCTTCATTCCCCAAGGCCGCACCGCAAGAAAAGGCCGCGCTCGGCCAGAAAGCCAAGGAGGCCGGCGCCCGCGCCTCGGCGCTGGAGAACGACCTCGCCGGCAAGGAAGGCGAGCTCGGCGCGCTGATGCTCCAGCTCCCGGGCATTCCCTGGGAGGGAGCGCCGGTCGGGCCCGACGAGAGCTTCAACACCGTCATCCGCACCGAGGGCGAGGCGCCGAAGTTCGACTTCGCGCCGCTCGACCATGTCGCGCTGATCGAGCAGAACGACTGGGCCGACTTGTCGCGCGTTACCCAGGTGTCGGGTAGCCGCACTTACTGCCTCAAGGGCGCGCTCGCTTTGCTCGAGACCAAGCTGATGGCCTGGGCGCTGGAGCGGATCGCGGCAGCGAACTTCGTGCCGATCACCGTCCCCGCGATCGCCCGCGAGCAGGCCTTCCTCAACCAGGGCCAGTTCCCGGGCCACCGCGAAGAAACCTACGAGCTGCCCAACGACGATCTGTGGCTGGCCGGAACCGCCGAAGTGGTGCTGACCTCGCTCCATTCGGGCGAGATCATCGAGGGCGACAAATTGCCGATCCTCTACGCCGGCTACTCGCCCTGCTTCCGCCGCGAGGCGGGCAGCGCGGGCAAGGACGTGCGCGGACTGCTCCGCGTCCACCAGTTCGTGAAGGTCGAGCAATATGTGATCTGCGAGGCCGACGATGCCCAGTCGGCCGACTGGCATGCGACTCTGCTGCGGCTCGCCGAGGAGCTGCTCCAGGCGATGGAGATCCCCTACCAGGTGATCGAGACCTCGACCGGCGACATGGGCCTCGGCAAGTATCGCATGAACGACATCGAGAGCTGGGTGCCGTCGCTCGGCAAGTATCGCGAGACCCACAGTTGCTCGACGCTGCACGACTGGCAGGCGCGGCGCGCGAACATCCGCTACCGCGGCAGCGACGGCAAGGTGCGGTTCGCGCACACGCTCAACAACACCGCGCTGGCGAGCCCCCGGATCCTGGTGCCGCTGCTCGAGAACCACCAGACGGCCGACGGCCGGGTCCGATTGCCCGAGGCGCTGCAGGAACTGATGGGACGGGAGTTCCTCTAGCGTGCGTTGGGAAGGCGACGACCGCCCGCCGCCGAACTGGCGGAGACTGGCGGAAGGCGCCTGGCTCCTGCCGCGGTTGCTGTCGGTCCTGCGTCGCGCGCGAACGTTGGGGCCCGAAAACGGACCGCCGGCGCTGGTCATTCCGGGCTGGGCCGCCAGCGACCGCACGACTCGCGCGCTGCGCGAAGGCCTGGCCGAGGCCGGCTGGCGGGTGCACGGCTGGAAGAAGGGTTTCAACCGGGGGGCGGCAGCCGACACGGTCGATCATCTGCGCCAGCGCCTAAGCGAGATCGGCGGCGGACGGCCGGTGCTGCTGGTCGGCTGGAGCCTCGGCGGGGTTTATGCGCGCGAGCTGGCGCGCGCCGCGCCGGACGAGGCGCTGGCCGTGGTCACCCTGGGATCGCCCTTTTCCGGCGATCCCAAGCAGAACAATGTCTGGCGCCTGTACGAATGGGTGGCCGGGCACAAGGTCGACGAACCGCCGATTCCGCGGGTCACCGACAAGCCGCCGGTGCCACAGCTCGCGATATGGTCGCGGCGCGACGGGATCATCGCCCCGCGCGCCGCGCGCGGGCTCGATGGGGAGCGCGACAAAGCCGTCGAGATGCGCTGCACGCACATGGCGTTTGGCGTCTCGAAGCACACCGCGCGCCAGGTGGTCGGCGAAATCCGGCTGTTCCTGGAAGAGTTTGGGCTGGGTCCCGAGTCGCGTCATTGACTCTTGTTCGCGACTCGCGAGATAAGAACAAAAGCAGAACAAGAACGTTGTGAGTCGTGTGGCGAGAACTCTGTCTCTCGTGGCCGGCGGAGCTGTCTCCGCGCGGCGTGAAGTCTCCTCCCCTGCCTTTGCAGGGGAGATGGCGCGGCGCAGCCGCGACGGAGGGGTCTTGCCCGCCGCAGGAAGACCCCTCCACCCGCCGTCGCCTTCGGCTAAGGCGGGTCCCCCTCCCCTGCAAATGCAGGGGAGGAAAGCGACCCTGTCCGAGCTGTTCGCCGCGCATCCGCGCGACGGGGGCTGGGCAGGGTTCCTGCTGGCGCAGGTCGCGACCGACCGACCGACGCTGTGGGTCCAGGACCGCATGGCCATCCTCGAATCCGGCCGGGTCCATCCGCCAGGCCTGCCGGGCCGAAACCTCATCCATGTCGAGGCGCGCGATGCCAAGGACGCGCTGTGGGCGATGGAGGAGGGGCTAAGATGCCCGGCGCTGTCCAGCGTGATCGGCGAGCTGTGGGGCGACCCCAAGGTGCTCGACTTCACCGCGACCCGGCGGCTGGCGGTCGCGGCCGAGCGCTCGGGCGTGTCCTGCTGGCTGGTGCGCCTCGGCGGCACGGCCAACTTGAGCGGCGCCAGGATGCGCTGGCGGGTCGGATCCGCGCCGTCGCTCAACAACCCGCTCGACCCGCGCGCTTCGGGACTGCCGGCGTGGGATGCCGAGCTGTTCCGGGCGCGGGGCATGCCACCCGGCCGCTGGAGCCTGTTCCATGAGGCGGATCGCTTCCATCTGGTTGCCGAGCCTGGCGATCGAACGCTGGGCGCAGGCCACCGGCTGTCCGCCTGACGATCCGATCGTCCTCACCGTCGAGGGCGCGCACGGGCCGATCATCCATGCGGTCACGACCGCGGCCACCGAACGCGGCGCGCGGCCCGGCGCGCGCCTGACCGACGCCCGGGCGCTCGATCCCGGCCTCGTCGCGGTCGCGGCCGATCCGGACGGCGATGCCCTGCTGGTCAAGCAGGCCGCGCGCTGGGCCGGCCGCTGGTCGCCGCTGGTCGAGGTCGATGGCGACGGCTTGCGGCTCGACGTCACGGGAGTCGCGCATCTGTTTGGTGGCGAGGGGGGGCTGGTGCGCGACATCCGGCGCCGGTTCGCGCGGATCGGGCTGACGGTCCGGGTCGCCATCGCCCCGACGGCGGGGGCAGCGTGGGCGTTGGCGCGATTCCTTCCCTCCTCCCTTTGCGGGGGAGGGGCGACTCGCGCGCAGCGCGAGCGAGGAGAGGGGGCGTGCGAGTCACCTGCCTCGGCCCCTCTCCCTGGCGCCGCTGCGCGTCGCCTGTCCCTCCCCCGCGAAGGGGGGAGGGACTTCAGGGAACAGGTCGCCACGCTGCCCGTCGCTGCCCTCCGCCTCGATCCGGACACGGTGCGCACGCTCGAGCGGCTGGGCTTGAAGACGATCGGTGCGCTGATCGACATGCCGCGATTGGCTGTGGCGCGCAGGTTCAAAGGCGAGGAGGATGTCCTGCTCGCGCTCGATCGGATGCTCGGCCGCAAACCGGAGCCGCTGACCGCCGCGCCCGCCGAGCCACCGCCGCGGGCGGCGCTGCGGCTCGAAGAACCGGCGACTCATCCCCAAGCGGCATCCCAGGCACTCGAGCGGCTGATCCCCGAATTGGTGCGCGAGCTGCAGGAGCGCCATCTCGGCGCGCGGCGGCTGTCGCTCAGCGGTTACCGCGTCGACGGCAGCGTCGCCGTTGCTTCGGTCGCGACTGCCATCCCGAGCCGCGAGCCGAAGCATCTCCAGCGGCTGCTCGCCGACAAGGTTGCGGCGCTCAACCCGGACTTCGGCTTCGACGCCTTCGCGCTGACCGCCGATTGGGCCGAGAGCCTTGGCGCGGCGCAGGACAGCCTGGTCGAGGAGCCGAGCGGCGAGCGTGAGCTGGCACGGCTGGTCGACCGGCTGACGGTGAAGCTCGGACCCAAGCGCGTGCGGCGGCCGCAGCCCGAGGAGAGCCATGTGCCGGAGAAGGCGAGCGGGTGGGTGGCGGCCATCAGTTCCTCCCTGCGAGCGAAGCTCGTGGGGAGGGGGACCATCCAACGCAGATTGGATGGTGGAGGGGTAGAAGGCGGCACCGCCAGTCACCCCTCCACCATGCTCCGCATGGTTCCCCTCCCCATCGCCTCGCGATGGGGAGGAACTGACCGCCGCCCCCACCACCTCCTCGACCGGCCGGAAGCGATCGACGTCATCTACGCCACGCCCGAAGGCCTGCCGCGGCGGTTCGTGTGGCGGCGCGCGGTCCATGACATCGCCCGCGCCGAGGGGCCCGAGCGGATCGCGCCCGAATGGTGGCGCCAGCCCTCGTCGGCGCGGCTGCGCGATTATTACCGGGTCGAAGACGGCGCGGGCCGTCGCTACTGGATCTACCGCGAAGGTGTGATCGGCGACGGCCGCGGCGGGGCGCCGAACTGGTTCCTCCACGGGCTGTTCGGCTGATGCCCGAAAAGCCCGGATTCTCACGGCTCAAGCTGGTGCGGCGGGCGGACATGCCGCCGCCTCCGGTCGGGCCCGCCCCATATGTCGAGCTCGGCGTCGCCTCGCCTTTTTCCTTCCTGCGCGGGGCGTCGGACGCGATCGAGCTGACCTTGCGCGCGCTCGAGCTCGGCATGGACTCGATCGGCATCGCCGACCGCAACACATTGGCCGGCGTGGTGCGGATGCACAGCGCCTGCAAGGCCGCCGGAATCCGGCCACTGATCGGCTGCCGGCTCGACCTCACCGACGCCCCGAGCCTGCTCGCCTACCCGATCGACCGCGACGGCTACGGCCGGCTGTCGCGGCTCTTGAGCCTCGGCAAGATGCGCGCCGAAAAAGGCGCATGCGAGCTGACTCTGAGCGACGTCGCCGGCCATTTTGACGGCATCGCCTTCATCGCCTGGTCGGCCGATGATCTCGATGATTTCGAAGCCGAATTGCCGCGGCTGCGCGAGGCCTTGACGTCACTTCGTCACGTCGCCGCGTCGTGGCTCTACCGCGGCGGCGACGCCGCCCGGATCGAGCGGCTCGACCGGCTGGCGACGCAGCATGGCTGCACGATCCTCGCCACCAACGACGTCCATTATCACGCGCCCGACCGCCGGCCGCTGCAGGACGTCGTCACCTGCATCCGCGAGAAAGTGACGATCGCGACCGCCGGTTATCTGCTCAACCCCAATGCCGAGCGGCATTTGAAGGCGCCGGCGGCGATGGCGCGGCTGTTCGAGCGCTGGCCCCACGCGATCGCGGCGACCCGCGAGTTCGCCGACGCGCTCCACTTCAGCCTCGACGAGCTGCGCTACGAATATCCCAAGGAGACGGTGCCCGAGGGGTGCACGCCGCAGCAATATCTCGAGCAGCTGACCTGGGCCGGGGCGGCGGAGCGCTGGCCCGGGGGCATCCCCGACAAGGTGCTGACGCAGCTCCATTACGAGCTGCCGCTGATCGAGCGGCTCGACTTCGCGCGCTATTTCCTGACCGTCCACGACATCGTCGCCTACGCCCGGTCACTCGACCCGCCGATCCTGTGCCAGGGCCGCGGCTCGGCGGCCAACAGCGCGGTCTGCTATTGCCTCGGCATCACCGCGGTCGACCCGGCGACCAGCGACCTGTTGTTCGAGCGGTTCATTTCCGAAGAGCGGCGCGAGCCGCCCGACATCGACGTCGACTTCGAGCATGAGCGGCGCGAGGAGGTGATCCAGCACATCTACGAGCAATATGGCCGCGACCGCGCCGGGATCGCCGCGACCGTCATCCACTACCGGCCGCGTTCGGCGATCCGCGAGGTCGGCAAGGTGATGGGCCTTAGCGAAGACGTGTGCGGCGCGCTCGCCTCGACGGTATGGGGGAGCATGGACCCCGAGCTCGAGGATGCGCGGGCGAACGACGCCGGGCTCGACCTTGGCGACCCCCACCTGCGGCGGACGATGAAGCTCGCCGAGCAGTTGATCGGCATGCCGCGCCACCTCTCCCAGCATGTCGGCGGCTTCATCCTGACCGAGCGGCCGCTGATCGAGACCGTGCCGATCGGCAATGGCGCGATGGACGACCGCACCTTCATCGAATGGGACAAGGACGACATCGAGGAATTGGGCATCCTCAAGATCGACGTGCTCGCATTGGGCATGCTGACCTGCATCCGCAAATGCTTCGATTTGATCGAACGGCACCATGGCGAGCGGTGGGAGCTGGCGACCGTCCCGCAGGAGGTGCCGGAGGTCTACGACATGCTGTGCGAAGGCGATTCCTTGGGCGTGTTCCAGGTCGAGAGCCGGGCGCAGATGAACATGCTGCCGAGGCTCAAGCCGCGCTGCTTCTACGACCTCGTGATCGAGGTCGCGATCGTCCGCCCGGGCCCGATCCAGGGCGATATGGTCCACCCCTATCTGAAGCGCCGCAGCGGCAAGGAATCGGTGACCTTCCCCTGCCCCGATCCCGCGCACGGCCCGCCCGACGAGCTGGAGAAGATCCTCGGCCGAACCTTGGGCGTGCCGATCTTCCAGGAGCAGGCGATGAAGATCGCGCTCGATGCCGCGAAATTCTCGTCGGAGGAAGCGAACCAGCTGCGCAAGGCGATGGCGACCTTCCGCTCCAAGGGCCGGATCGAGCCGCTCGAGGAAAAGATGGTCGGGCGGATGGTCGGGCGCGGCTACGACCCGGCCTTCGCCCAGCGTTGCTTCGACCAGATCAAGGGCTTCGGCGAATATGGCTTCCCCGAAAGCCACGCGGCGAGCTTCGCCCACCTCGTCTACGTGTCGAGCTGGCTCAAATGGAAATATCCCGCGGCCTTCGCCTGCGCGCTCTTAAATTCCCAGCCGATGGGCTTCTATGCCCCGGCCCAGATCGTCCGCGACGCGCGCCAGCATGGCGTCGAGGTGCGCGCGGTCGACGTGAATTGCAGCGACTGGGATTGCACTTTGGAGAGCCCTCTCCCCTTCAGGGGAGAGGAAGAGCCGCGAAGCGGCGAAGGAGCGGGGGAGTCAGGCGAGCTTCACGACGGCCCCCTCTCCCTGACCCTCTCCCCTTCAGGGGAGAGGGGAGTCGCGCTCCGCCTCGGCCTGCGCCAGATCGACGGGCTGCAGCGCGAGGCGGGGGAGCGGCTGGTGGCGCGGCGACCGTATCGGACGGTGGAGGAATTGCGCAGCCGCGGCGGGGTGCCGGTGCATGCGGTCCAGCGGCTGGCGGCGGCCGACGCGTTCCGCTCGATCGGCTTGGATCGGCGCGCGGCGCTGTGGGATTCGCGGGCATTGAAACAGGCGCCCGACCTGCCCTTGTTCGCTTATGCCGAGGCCCGCGACGAGGGTTCGGAGGCCGCACCGGCGCAGCTCCCGGCGATGCCGCTCGCCGAGCATGTAGTGAACGATTACCAGACCATCCGCCTCAGCCTGAAGGCGCACCCGATGCGCTTCCTGCGCGAGCATTATGCGGCAAAGAAGTTCATCACGGCGGACCAGCTGAAGCGGATCAGGGACGGCAAGCGGCTGGCGATCGCCGGCCTGGTCCTGATCCGCCAGCGGCCGGGCAGCGCCAAGGGCGTGGTGTTCATCACCCTCGAGGACGAGACCGGGATCGCCAACCTCGTCGTCTGGCCCGACGTGTTCGAGAAACAACGCAAGATCGTGATGGGCGCGCGGCTGATGGCGGTGCACGGCATCGTCCAGAAGGACGAAGACGACGGCGTGATCCACGTCGTCGCCCGCCGGCTCGAGGACCATAGCCCGATGCTGCGCCATTTGAGCGATGAGGCTTTGCCCTCGACCCTTAGCCAGAGCGATGCCGCCGGCAGCTGGCGCCCACCCGCCGCACGGCACCCACGGGACGTCGAAATCATCCCGAAAAGCCGCGATTTCCACTAAGGCTCGTTCATCGGCGGGCAAGCTGGCCGTGCCATTTCCGCCACAAAATCCCGCTACATCGACGGATATGACACGGATTCTGACGAAGCTCGCCCTTGTGCTCATCGCCGCCGCGGTGCCGGTTCACGCGGCCGCTCAAGCCGCGCTTGAGGGGCGCTGGGCCAACCCCAAGCGCAGCGTGATCGTCAGCGTCGCGCGCTGCGGCGATGCCCTGTGCGGCACCGTCAGCTGGGCCTCGCCGCACAACAAGGAAAAAGGCGTGACTCCGGGAACGCGGGTGCTGAGCGACCTGAAACCGCTCGGCGACGGCCTCTATCGCGGCCGCGCGCTGGAGCCCAAGCGCAACATCAGCGGCTCGGCGACCGTCCGCCAGGACGGCCCCAACGCCATGGTGGTGAAGGGCTGCGCGGTCCTCGGCCTGTTCTGCAAGGAGCAGCGCTGGACGCGCGTCGGCTAGCGCACGCATTTCGCCCTAATGCTGTTTCCGTGATACTGCGGCGGCGCATTCCGCCATGAGTCGCGCCGTATGCGATGACGGGAGCCGCGCCTGCCGGTCCGGCAGACGTGAACCGGCGCCGAAGGGCGCTCGACACAGGGGCATCTTCCATGAAGCTGAAGCTCGCATTCGCGGCGACCGCCGCGCTCGCCTTCACATTCGCTACGCCGGCAACGGCACAGCAAAGCGGACGCGCGACCGTCTCGCTCTATCGCGCCGCGCCGGGACACCAGATCGAATTGCTCAAGTGGCTCGCCCAGCAGGATCGGATCGCCGCCGCGGCCGGCATCGCTCCGGGACAGCTCTACGTTCATACCGACGGCGACAGCTGGGATTATATGGCGATCTTTCCGCAAACGACGCCCGCCCAAGACGACGCGCTGGACGCGGCCGCCAAGAAGATGGGCCTGCCCTACGGACCGATGGTCGGGATCGAGCTTCGCAAGCATATTGCCATCCACACCGACACGCTGGTGCGGGGGCCGATGAGCGCCGCCGAAATGCTCGCCAACCTCGGGGAGAAATAGGGTTTAGGCCGGCAGCGGGAGAGTGAAAATCTCCCCCGCGAGCACCGCGGCCTGAAGCGCGGCCATTTCGCTCGCCCAATAGCGGTCGGATACGAGGTGCGGGGACAGCTCGCGCACCGCCGCGTGCACGGATTGCAGCTTCGCCGAAGTCGTTAGCGGCGCGTGACAATCGACGCCCTGGGCGGCGGCGATCAGCTCGACGGCGATCACGCCGGCGGCGTTGCGCGCGATCTGCCCCGCCTTGCGCGCTGCGATCGGCGCCATCGACACATGGTCCTCCTGGCCGGCCGAGGTCGGGATCGAATCGATGCTGGCCGGGAAGGCGAGACTGCGATTCTCGGCGACCAATGCGGCCTGGGTCACCTGCGGGATCATCAGGCCGGAGTTGGCGCCCGAATCCTCGGTCAGGAACGGCGGAAGGCCGCTCATCTTGGGATCGATCAGGATCGCGGTGCGGCGCTCGGACAGCGAGCCGACCTCGCACAACGCCATGGCGATCGTGTCGGCGGCGAAGGCGACCGGCTGGGCATGGAAATTCCCGCCCGAGATAGCGTCGTCATCATCAGGGAACAGGATCGGATTGTCGGTCACGGCGCCGGCCTCGATGGTCAATGTACGCGCGGCACTGGTCAGCAGGTCGAGCGCTGCACCCATGACCTGCGGCTGGCAGCGGAAGCTGTACGGGTCCTGGACCTTGCCGCAGCGGCCGTGGCTGGCAAGGATCTCGCTGCCCTCGAGCAACTCGCGCAGTGCGGCGGCGACGCGAATCTGGCCCGGCTGGCCGCGCAGCTCGGAAACACGCGGGTCGAACGGCCGGACCGAGCCCTTGAGCGCATCGACCGACAGCGCGCCGGCGGCCAGTGCGGCGGCGAACACCCGCTCGCCGGTGAACAAAGCGTCGAGCGCAATCGCGGTCGAGGCCTGCGTTCCGTTGATCAGCGCCAGCCCCTCTTTCGGGGCGAGCTGCAGCGGGTCCATGCCGAGCGTCGGCAGCGCCGCACCGGCCGGCATGACGGTTCCGGCGACCTCGATGCTGCCGTGCCCCATCAGCGCGGCGATGAGGTGGGCGAGCGGGGCCAGGTCGCCCGAGGCGCCGACGCTGCCCTGCGATGGGATGACCGGCATGGCGTCGCGGTCGAGCAACGCCTGGAGCGCTTCGATCACCACCGGTCGCACGCCCGAATGGCCGCGGCCGAGGCCGAACAGCTTCAACACGATCATCAGCCGCGTGACGTGGCGCGGCAGCGGTTCGCCGAGCCCGGCGCTGTGCGACAGGATGAGGTTGGTCTGCAGCTCGGCCAGCCGGTCGTCGGGGATGCGCGTGTTGGCGAGCAGGCCGAAGCCGGTGTTGACCCCGTAGACCGTCTCGCCGCCGGCGACGATCCGGTCGACCGACGCGGCGGCATTCGCGATGCGCTGCATCGCCGCATCGTCGAGGCGCGCATCCGCGCCCGCCCACAGCTGGCGGAGGTGTTCGAGTGAGATGGATTCAGGATTCAGCTTCACATTTTCTCCGTCACCCGGACCTGATCCGGGGTCTGCCTTCCTTTGCCCGCCGCATCAACAAGAAGGCGGATCCCGGCTCGAGGCCGGGACGACGAACTAGACCATCGGCAGGTCCAGCCCCTGCTCCATCGCGCAGTCGATGGCGATGTCGTAGCCGGCGTCGGCGTGGCGCATGACGCCGGTGCCGGGGTCGTTCCACAGCACCCGCTCGAGGCGACGCGCGGCGTCGTCACTGCCGTCGGCGACGATCACCATTCCGCTGTGCTGCGAATAGCCCATGCCCACTCCGCCGCCGTGGTGGAGCGACACCCAGGTCGCGCCCGACGCGGTGTTGAGCAAGGCGTTGAGCAGCGGCCAGTCGCTGACCACGTCGCTGCCGTCCTTCATGGCTTCCGTCTCGCGGTTGGGCGAGGCGACGCTGCCGCTGTCGAGATGGTCGCGGCCGATGACGATCGGCGCCGACAGCTCGCCGCTCCTGACCATCTCGTTGAAGGCGAGGCCGAGCCGGTGGCGCTGGCCGAGGCCGACCCAGCAGATCCGCGCCGGCAGCCCCTGGAAGGCGATCCGCTCGCGCGCCATGTCGAGCCAGCGGTGGAGATGCGGATCGTCCGGGATCAACTCCTTCACCCGTTGATCGGTGCGGTAGATGTCCTCGGGATCGCCGCTAAGCGCCGCCCAGCGAAACGGTCCGATGCCGCGGCAGAACAGAGGTCGGACGTAGGCCGGGACGAAACCGGGGAAGTCGAAGGCATGGGTGACGCCCTCGTCATAGGCCTCCTGGCGGATGTTGTTGCCGTAATCGAAGGTCGGAACGCCCATGTCCTTGAAGGCGAGCATCGCCTCGACGTGGCGTGCCATCGATTCGCGCGCGGCCTTCGCCACGGCAGCAGGATCGCGCTCGCGCATCTCCTGCCATTTGGCGACGCTCCAGCCCGCCGGGCAGTAGCCGTTTGCCGGATCGTGGGCGCTGGTCTGGTCGGTGAGCGCGTCGGGTTTGATCCCACGCTTCAGCATTTCGGGCAGGATCTCGGCGGCGTTGCCGAGCAGGCCGACTGACGTGGGCTCGTCTGCAGCGCGGATGATCTCCAGCGCCTCGTCGATGCTGGTCGCGCGCTTGTCGACGTAGCGCGTTTCGATGCGCTTCTCGATCCGGCTTTCCTGGACCTCGATCGCGATGCAATGCGCGCCGGCCATCACCGCCGCGAGCGGCTGCGCGCCGCCCATCCCGCCCAGCCCCGCGGTCAGGATCCATTTGCCCTTGAGGTCGCCGCCGTAGTGCTGGCGGCCCATCTCGACGAACGTCTCGTAGGTGCCTTGGACGATGCCCTGGCTGCCGATGTAGATCCAGCTGCCGGCGGTCATCTGGCCGTACATCATCAGGCCCTTGCGATCGAGCTCGTTGAACACTTCCCAGGTCGCCCACTTGGGCACCAGGTTGGAGTTGGCGATGAGCACGCGCGGCGCATCCTTGTGCGTACGGAATACGCCGACCGGCTTGCCCGACTGGACCAGCAGGGTCTGGTCCTCCTCGAGCCGCTCGAGCGTCTCGACGATCTTGTCGTAGCATTCCCAATTGCGCGCGGCGCGGCCGATGCCGCCGTAGACGACCAGGTTCTGCGGGTCCTCGGCGACCTCGTCGTCGAGGTTGTTCATCAGCATCCTGACCGCCGCTTCGGTGGTCCAGTGCCGGGCCTTGATCACGCTCCCGCGGCGGGCGCGGATGCGGCGGCTGTTGTCGCGTCGGTCGGTCAGCTGTCGACTCCGTTGAATATCCGCCGCTCGGGCCCGGGAAGTCCGACCCAATAGCCGAGCTCGGACAGGGATTCGATGCGCCAGGCGCACAGGTCGGCGGCCTTGCCGGCGGCGATGCTCCCGACCTGGCTCGCGAGCCCGAGCGCCCGGGCGGCGTTGACGGTCATGCCGAGCAGCGCCTCCGCGGGGGTCAGGCCGAACAGGGTGCAGGCCATGTTGATCGCCAGCGTCGGCGACAGCATCGGCGAGGTGCCGGGGTTGCAATCGGTCGCAACCGCGATCGGCACCTTGTGCTTGCGGAGCAGCGCGACCGGCGGCTTCTTTTTCTCCTGCAGCGCATAATAAGCGCCGGGGAGCAGCACCGCGACGGTCCCGGCCGACGCCATCGCCTTGGCCCCGGCCTCGTCGAGATGCTCGAGATGATCGGCGGACAAGGCGCGATATTGCGCGGCCAGCGCCGCGCCGTGCTGGTTCGACAATTGCTCGGCGTGGAGCCTGACGCGCAGGCCGTGGTGGACCGCGGCCTTGAACAGCCGCTCGACTTCGTCCGGGGTGAAGGCGATCGTGTCGCAGAAAGCGTCGACGCTGGTCGCGATGCCCTGCTTGGCCGCGGCCGGGATGAGCTTGTCGACGACCTCGCCGACATAATGCGCGCGGCGGTCGCGCTGGTCGGCGGGGAGCGCGTGTAGCGCCAGCAGCGTCGGGACGATCCGCACCGCTTCGTCCGTGCCGAGCTTGTCGGCGATCCCGAGCAAGCGGAGCTCGCTCTTCGGGTCGAGGCCATAGCCGGTCTTCACCTCGATCGTCGTGCAGCCGCCGCGCATCAGCGCGTGTAGCCGGCCCCGCGACTGCTCGAACAGCTCGGCATCGGAGGCGGCGGCCGTGCGCTCGACCGTCGAAGCGATGCCGCCCCCGGCCCTGGCGATATCCTCGTAGCTCGCGCCCGCGCGGCGCATCGCATGCTCGTCCGCCCGGGTCCCACCGAACACCAGGTGCGTGTGGCAATCGATCAGTCCCGGGGTCACCCACGCGCCGCCGAGCGCGTCGACGGTCTTGGCGCGGAAGCCGGCGAGCTCGGTGCGCTTGCCGACGCGGACGATCTTGCCGTCCTGGATGCCGATCGCGCCATTCTCGATCAGCCCGAGCGGATTGTCCGGCCGTTCCTCGAAGGTCGCGATGTTGCAGTCGACGAGCAGCCGGTCCCACATGTGCGTCGCCTTAGGCGAGCCGAGTTGCTACGGTCAAAGCATGGCGGGCTGGCCCAACCTCACCGACCTTGTTTCCGGCGCGAATGCCGGCGCCGCGGTCGGATTGATCGGGGCGCCGCTCGCCGCCGGCTCGGTGACTCCCGGCCGCTGCGACCTCGCGCCGGGCCTGCTGCGGCGAACGCTGCGGCGGATCGGCCGCTACGATGTCGAGACCGGCCGCGAGCTGGCGACCGCGGTGCTCGATCGCGGCGACGTCGAGCTCGGCGACCGGATGATCGAGCAGGCGACGCCGCTGCTGCGCGACGCCGTGGCGCGGAGCGCGGAGGCGCATGCGCTGACCCTGCTCGTTGGCGGCAACAATGCGGTGACTCGCCCGGCCCTGCTCGGCCTGGGCGGCGAGCTCGGCGAGATCGGCCTCGTCACCCTCGACGCGCATTTCGACATGCGCGACACGAGCGCCGGGTTGAACAACGGCAATCCGGTCCGCGCACTGATCGAGGACGGCCTCCCCGGGGCCAACATCGCCCAGGTCGGACTCGCCGGCTTTGCCAACAGCCGGGCGATGCACGAGGACGCCGTCGCCGCGGGCAACCTCGTGGTGACGATCGACGACGTCCGCCGCGACGGGATCGCCCATGCGATCGCCCAGGCCCTCGACCATGTCGCCCATTGCGACGCGCTGGTGGTCGATTGCGACATCGACGTGATCGATCGCTCGCAATTCCCGGCGGCGCCCGGTGCCCGGCCCGGAGGGATGGCCGTCCACGATTTCTTCGCTGCGGTCCGGCGGCTCGCGTCCGATGCTCGGGTGCGAGTCATCGACCTCACCGAATGGGATCCGCCGCTGGACCAGACCGACCTAAGCGCTTTGACCGCCGCGCGCTGGCTCGCCGAATGCCTCGCGGGCTACGAACTGCGGTGAGCTTGGGCGATCCGCCGGCCTTTGTCGGACAAAGTGCGGAAGGTGATCGAAAAGCGCAATTGCTCGCCGGGAACGATGCGATGCTCCCACTCCCAGCGCGACGGTCCCGACAGCAAATAGGCCGAGCGCGGCTCGAGCTCGACTTGGGCCCGGCGAAAGCCAGCCGCCGCCCGTTGCCGGAAACGCAACGTCGCGGGTCTGTTCAGCGACACGCCAACGACGCGTTCGAACAAGTCGCGATCCCTGTGCCAGCCAATCCCCGCGCCGGGGTCGTAGCGGGCGACGAGGGCGTGGTGGATGGCGCTCGGCTCGACCTCGGCAAGGGCGGCGGCCTGGTCACGCAGCGGCTCGAGCCACGGCGGAATGGGCTCGGTCGGGGTGAAGCTCGAATCGTCGAAGTCGTAGCGCCAGCCGAAGCTCTTGGTCCGGCGGTTGCCGAGCCAGCCGTGGAAGCGGAACGGCGCCACGTCGAGCGTCTCGATGCGCTCGATGAGCGCGCGCTCGGCGGCCTCGCCGATGAAGTCCTCGCGGTAGTCGAGGCCGGCAATCAGCGGCTCGTCGAACAGCAGGGTCATGCGGCGAACAGCTCCTTGAGCTCGGACGGCCGCAGTTCGGGCGCGAGCTGGTCGAAGGTGCATTGCTCCGGCGCCTTGTCGGGGCGCCAGCGGAGGAAGCCGGTGCCGTGGCGGAAGCGACGGCCGGTGACCTGGTCGTAGCGAACCTCGACGACCAGCTTCGGCGCGAGCGGTCGCCACTGCGCGGTGCGCTCGGTGTTCCAGCGGCTCGGCCCGCCCGGAGCGGCGCCGGTGAAGCCCGGCGGTTCGACCAACTGCTCCAGCTTCTTCGTGAGCGCCGGGCGATCCCTTGCGGCAATCGCCGACGTGAAGCCGACGTGATGAAGCAGGCCGTCGTCGCCGTACAGGCCGAGCAGGAGCGAGCCGACCTCCGGCTTGCGTTCAGCGTAGCGGAAGCCGCCGACAACGCAGTCGGCGGTGCGCTGCTGCTTGACCTTGATCATCGCCCGTTCGCCGGGGCGGTAGTCGAGGTCGAGGCGCTTGGCGATGACGCCGTCGAGCGCCCCGCCGCTGCGCTCAAGCCAGGCGAGCGCGGTCCGGCGGTCGCGAGTCGCGGGCGACAGGAGCAGCCCGGGCACGCGATTGGCGGCCATGAAGCGTTCGAGCGCCGTGCGCCGGTCGGCAAGCGGACGGTCGGCGAGCGATTGGCCGCCCAGCTCGATGAGGTCGAACGCCATCAGCTCCGCCGGGGTTTCGGCCGCAAGCCTGCGAATTCGGCTTTCGGCCGGGTGCAGCCGCAGCTGCAGCGCTTCGAACGACAGCGCGTCGCCGAGCGGGATGATCAGCTCGCCGTCGAGCAGGAATTGCTCCTCCTCGGTGTTGCGCAGCAACTCGACAACCTCGGGGAAGTAGCGCGCGAGCGGCTTGCCCGATTTCGACGTCAGCGTGACGTCGTCGCCGTCGCGCCGGGCGAGGCAGCGGAAGCCGTCCCACTTGGGCTCAAATTGCCAGCCGCGGTCGCCCGGAAGCTCGGCGGCGAGCAACGCCTCCATGGGCGCAATGGCGGCTTTGGCGCGAGGCACGCATCAAGAACGGCGCCGCCGCACCGAGCGTTCCGGACCGGGCGTCGCCACCTCCGCCGCGCGCAGCGCGGGCGGGTCCCTAGACAGGAATTGCAGCAGCTGCCTGCCGGGGACGAAGAAATAGCCGCCGCCGCGCATGGTGACGAATTGCGGCAGGGGGTCGAGGGCGACCGGCCCGTGACGGGTGGGGACGGTGAAGCCGTCGTAATCCTTGATCTCCGCGCCGGCGATCGGATCGACTTCCGCGGACAGGCCGTGGAACTTGGTGCTCCCCATCCAGGTCTGCTGGATGAACTCGAACTGCCGTTCGAGATCGCCGTTGAGGCACATGAACAGCAGGCCCTTGGTTTTCCCGCCTTCGCGATAGAGCCGGCCGACGCGCAGGATCCGGTGGCGATTGGAAATGTTGATCTGGTCCTGCGAGCCGGGGCTCAAGCTGTCGCGCGGATTGGCCCGCCGGACGTGCGCGCCATAGGGGCAGCGCAGCCCCTGCGGGTCCTCGGTGCCGAACAGGAAATCATTGTCGGGCTGGATCGGCAGGCGCTGCTTGGACGGATCCTTCCTGGCCAGCGCTGCAACCGCCTTTGACACGACCTTCAGCAGCGTGCCTTTTTCAGGCTCGTCGATCGGCGGCGACGCCGCTTTCTCCGACGCGTCGATCGGCGCCGCCAGCGCTTGGGCCGGATTGGACTTCGGTCGCGACGCCAAAGCGGTCGGGTCCCGCTTGGTCAGGAATTTGAGCCGGCTCGCCGAGATATAGGGGAATCGAACCAGCGACGAGCCGTCGGTCCAGCGCCCGATCAGCTTGGCGCCGATGAATTCCTTCAACCACCACTCGTCGAGCTCGATCGGCAGTTCGCTGAAATGGTCGGCCAGGCGCCTGGCTTCCTTCAGGCAGAAGGCGTCGAACCTGCCGACATGTTGCTCGAGCTGGCGAATGACCAGGAACGAGCCGTTTTGGCCGATCAGCCGGGGATTATCGACCGTGACTTCGGAAAAGCCCTGGTCGCTGCCGGCGATCGGAAGGACGCAATCGGGGTCGTGGAGCGCGCTGAGCATCGGCCCGGGCGGGACGTGGCCGCGGTTGTCGGGATAGCCGAGCACGAACTCGCCGGGCTCGACGAGATGGATCGGGTCGTCGTTCCGGAGGCCGCGATAGGTGCCGCGGATGGCCGGCTGCGACACGCCGTCGACGAAACCGAACGGCTCCTTGCGTTCCGCGAGCGTATTCGGAACCATCGGCAGGTCGATCCGGTGGGGGGGATCCAGCGCCCCGGCCTCGCGGGCGAACGACTTGACCTTCGCGCAGAGGTCGTCGACCGCTTGTTGGGTGCCGCCGTAGACGAGCAGGGCGAGGTCGACGCCGTCCCGGCCCCAGGCCCAGTCGCCCGGCTTGTTGGGCCCCACGTCGCCCAGGATGCGCGACCGGCCGGGGCCGGTCATCCCCGCGAGGAACGCGCCGGGGAAGGTCGCCAGGCCCTCTTCGGGCAGGCCGAGCCTGGCCAGTCCGCGCGCGGACGCGGCGAAGGTCAGCACCCCCTCGGTCGCCGGGAGATAGCGGCCGTCGTTGAAGGCGATGAACGGCATCAGCTTGCCCAGCAGCTGCTGATTCTTCGCGATGTCCGCATCGAGGTCGATCGCGAGCAGGCAGCCGTACGGCTTGAACCCCATGCCGCCGAACAGCAGGCTCTGGATCTGGGTCGATTCGAGCTTTTCGACCGGCCGCGGCGACGAGCCGAACAAGGCCAGCCAGCGCACCGCTTCGTCTTCGGTCAGCGCCGAGGCCAGGCCGCGCCGGATCAGCGCATTGCTGCGGATATTGGCGGTGGTCAGCCGCGGATAGGCCGAATACCAGAAGGACGTCCGGACCATTGACTGGCGGGCGTACCGCTTGAACCGCTCGCCATCGGTCGCCCCGTCGAGGAACAGCAGCCGGGTGCGCGGGAAGCCGACGGTGTTCGACCAGACCGCGGTCAGGCCCGCATGGGCCTTGGTGATGAAGTCCTCGAGGTAGGACTCCCAGCTGCCGCCGTAGTTCGAGAAGAACAGGAGGTCGCGCTGGCCTGGGACCTGCACCCACCGCGCGAAATGGATCGTGCCGATATCACCGAGATGGCCGGGTTTCGGGTTGAAGGCGGTGAACTTGGCGATCACCCAATAAGCGAGGCGGATGCTAAGCCAGCGCAGCAGGCCCGGCTTGAGCACGGTCTGCGACACCATGTGGTTCTGGACGAAGCCAGTCGCATTCTCGCGCGCGAACATCGCCTCGAGCTCGGCCTGGGGCGGCGCGCGATCGGACAGCCAGTCGTTCGCTTCGCCGACGGTGAACCGCCAGACGGCGAACCCTAGCGGAATCACCAGGCCGAGCAGGACATAGAGGAAGTATCGAAGCACACTCTGGAAAATCACCCGGAACGACGGCCAATCGAAGTGCAAGTGGCGCCAACGCGACAGCGAAGCGAGCTCCCAGCCCGCCGGCCAGGCGAGCCACAGCGACACGGGCACGACGACGAGCAGCAGCGGCCACAGGAACGTGCCGATGCCCGGAAGCAGAAGCTTGCCGACCTTGCCCCAGGTTCCGGGCTCCTTGCCGGGGGACGGCAGCGGCGGAGGGGGCACTTCGAGCGCCCATTTCCGCTCCGGATCGCCGCGCAGGCTTTCGCGGACGGCGGCCAGCCGAGCCAAGGGGCTGCGCCTCTGCTCGTCCTTGTCGCTCGCGAGGACGCCGGCCAGGTGACGCGCGAGATCGTCTTCGCGCAGGATGTCCGCGACCGACTGCCCGGGCGTACCGGCGAAGGGCAGGCCGACCGTGCCCCCGATCCGCTGGCTGACCCGGACCTGATGGCGCCGCAGGAAATCGGCCACCTGGTCGTTCCGTCGCCAAGCGCTCGAGCGCTGCAGGATCGGCTGCAGACGCGCGCCAATTCGGGCGGCGAGTTCGTCGGTGGCCTTCCGTTCCTGGCCGTCGGCGGAAAATTCCAGCACGAAGATTCCGGACTTGCCGTCGCTGCACGGGAGCGCGTGCATGCTCGCGAAATGCAGGAATTCCCCGCCGCGCTTGAGCTCGTCGCAGATCGCGCCGCTGGCCGGGTTGGCGGGATTGGGATTGGACTTGCTCGGCGGGCCGCAGACGTGCTCGATGTCCTCGCGAACGGACTCGACGTCGCCGAGCGCCAGTGGGGCGATGATCGTCACCAGGGCGTGGGTCATGCCTTGTCCTCCACCCGAACCGGAAGCCGATCCGGGAACGGCCCGGCGTAACCGGTCCTGCCGGCGCGCACCGCGCCCGCCTCGATCAGGGCGCCGACGAGGATCGGCAGCTGGAAGGCGTTGACGGCACGGCCGGCGCACGGGTGGAGGCCGGCGCCGAAGTGCAGGTAGGAGTCGCGCGGGCGATCAGGGGACAAGCGGCCCGGCTCGGGGAAAGCAGCGGGATCGCGCATCGCCGCCTGGGTCCAGGCCACGACCGTCTCGTTCGGCTTCACGGTGCGGCCGGCGAGCGTCGTCGCGGAAGCCGCCTTGCGCAGGACGATAGGGTTGTGCGGGCGCAGGCGAAGGGCCTCGAGGCACAGCCCGTAACCGCTGCGGCCGGCGTCGAGTTCGGCATGGAAGGCCGCGCGCAAATCGTCGTCCCGGGACACCGCCTCGAGGATGTTGGCGACGCAGGTGACGGTCGTGTCGATGCTGCCGACGAGCATGCCGCCGAGGGTCCGGCGGATGCCGTCAGGGCTTAGCAAGCCCTGCCCGAGCAACTGACCCATGAGGTCCACGCCAGGCTCGGAGGATTGCTGGCGGCGCTTTATCTCATCTTCGAACCAGCCTTTCATCAGCGGCGCCGCGAGCAGCGCGCGATCCTTGATCGACTGGTTGCCGCCGGGGTTGAGGAAGGTATGGGCGAAGATCGCCCGAGCGACCTCTTGGAA
>JADMIO010814449.1_pt1 | contig 105836 bp, 94 predicted proteins | sample 8958161 | NCBI WGS metagenome assembly JADMIO01 (sample SAMN16585339, study PRJNA669376) | soil metagenome | isolation source: Crop rotation soil | place: USA: Cullars Rotation, Alabama | collected 2011
GCCGCGACTTCAAGTCACGTGAATTCCAAGCTTCGGATCCCACTGTGCTGGAAAGAGCAGTGATAATGAATATCACGATCAGTATATAAAGAACCCATGTATAATCTCTCCAGGATGCCGGCAACAGTTTTGAATAATTGAATTCATGATCTTTTACAAAAGGAATGGTCGTTACCGGCGTCTTCGTCTCTGTAAAATATTTTGTCTTGCCATTCACTTGCTTTGCGAACACACTTGCATCGCTGGTAGGATTTGTTCCCACATACTCTCTCCATATTTTCACTTCACTATTGAAATAAAGTGTAGCGCCTACCGTAATGCCCAATCCCACTTGCCCGAGTATCTTGAACCATCCCGCCAAACCATCCTTGCCACTTTTTTTATATTGCTCTCCCTTTTCCTGTGCCAGTCTTTTGCCTCTCAGTTTTAAATAGTCGTCGATAAAACCGATGATCCCCAACCACACTGTACTGATCAGCATCAGTTGCACATAGATCTTCGTCAGATCAGCCAGCAACAGGGTTGGAATAATGATCGCCAGGATGATGATGATACCTCCCATTGTAGGCGTGCCTCTTTTCTTCTCCTCACCCGGCAAACCTTCTTCGCGAATACTTTCACCGATCTGTTTTTTTTGCAGGAACCTGATCAATCGTTTACCATAAAATGTTGTAATGAACAATGACATGACCACCGCCATCAGTACCCTGAATGTCTGGAACTCAAATAGCCGGCTCCCCGGGAATTTGACCCCTTCCTGATTCAGCCAATGAAATAAGTGATACAGCATTACTGGTTACTGGTTTCTTGTACATCTTCAAATTTCCAAATCGCCAAATCTTCAAATCATCCTCACTTGTTCAACAACTCAAACATTTCTTTTACTACTTCTTTATCGTCAAAGTGATTCCTCACTCCTTTTATTTCCTGGTATTTCTCATGTCCCTTGCCTGCGATCAATATAATGTCTTCTTTTTTTGCCAGGCTCACTGCCGTCTTTATCGCTTCTTTCCTATCGACGATCGAGATATATTTTCTTTTTGCGGCCGGGCTCAATCCTTCTTCCATGTCCTTTATGATCTGCACCGGATCTTCGCTTCGGGGATTATCGCTTGTGAATATCACTTTGTCGCTATGCTCACAGGCTGCTGCCCCCATCACCGGTCTTTTTGTTCTGTCCCTGTCGCCCCCGCATCCTACTACCGTGATCACCTGTTCAAATCCTTTTTTCAATTTCTTGATCGTTGCCAGCACATTTAATAAAGCATCCGGTGTATGTGCGTAGTCAACGATCGCTATCAGTTTCTCAGTCGCCGATACCATATAATCAAATCTTCCTTCGGCTCCCGTCATCAGGCTCAATGCGGTCAACACTTCCTGTTTGTCTTCTCCCAGGCAAACCGCCGCACCGTATACGGCCAGCAGGTTATAGGCATTGAACTCACCGATCAACCGGAAATGCACTTCCACATCATTCACCGTCATTTGCAAACCTGCCAGGCTATTGTCAAGGATCTTTCCTTTAAAATCCGCCACGGTCTTCAGGCTGTAGTAATACTTTTTCGCGTTCGTATTCTGCAGCATCACCATCCCTCTTTTATCATCCGCGTTGCTGATCGCAAAAGCCGATGCAGGCAATGAGTCGAAGAAGGCTTTCTTCACCCGGATATATTCATCGAATGTTTGATGATAGTCCAGGTGATCGTGCGTGATATTGCTGAAGATCCCGCCCGCATACTTCAACCCGGTCACCCGGTGCTGGTGTATCGCATGCGAACTTGTTTCCATGAACACATGCGTACAACCCTCGTCCACCATCTGTTTCAGCAACCGGTTAAGGCTGATGGCATCCGGTGTGGTATGCGTTGCTGGTACTATTGTCGCACCGATCTGGTTCTCTACAGTGCTCAATAATCCGCAGGTATATCCCAATCTTGTAAAGAGCTTATATAATAATGTCGCAATCGTCGTTTTCCCGTTCGTACCTGTTACGCCAACCAGTTTTATTTTTTCAGATGGCTTCCCGAAAAAATTATTGGCGATAAAAGCGGCGGCCATCGCACTGTTCTCTACCTGTACATACACCACTCCTTCTTTTCTCGCAGCAGGCTCGTTCTCGTACACGATCACCGCTGCTCCATTCGCTATTGCTTTTTCAATGAACTGGTGACCATCTGCCGCTATTCCCTTCACCGCTATAAACAATCCGTCTTTTCTTACCTTCCTCGAGTCGAGCTGCACATCATTTACTTCCACACCCGTACTGCCCGCAACCGACCTGATATTTACCTTATATAGTATATCGCTTAAAAGCACATGCTTGCTTTAACTCAACTCCAGTATTACCGTGATACCTTTTGCTAATGCTGTTCCCGGTTCTATCGACTGCATGGTGATCTTACCTCTTCCTCTTACGGCTACTTTCACACCCATATTCTCTAACAGGTAAATGGCATCTTTCAAACCCATACCTCTTACATTCGGCATGACCTGCTGACGAATCGTTGTTGCTTTCATCACGGCCTCGTTGTTCCGTGTATATACCGTGGACCAATTATTCTGTGCGACCGAATCACGGTAGTTCATTTTCATGGCGCTGAATACATTCTTTATATCCGGTGTAAAGCCCGCATAGAAAAATCCAGAGCTGTCTTTTGTTGCGGCATACTGAGAAGGATCTTTCTTCTCTACATACATCGAATAGAGTTTCGTAGCGATCTCTTTAAATACAGGCGCAGCTAATGTGCCACCAAAATGTGATGCAGCATGCGGTTTGGTACGGATGACAACGATACAGGTATACTGCGGTTTCTCCACCGGGAAATACCCAATAAATGTTGCCTGGTAAACACCATTTGCATACTTGATCGGTCCGTCGGAAACATGTGCTGTACCTGTCTTTCCGGCCACAGTGAAAGTCAATCCTGCCAACGCTTTTTTTGCCGTTCCCTCTGTCACTACGGCCCGCATTGCTTGTTGTGCATCCTTGATAACTGATGGCTGGCAGATCTTCTCTTCCATTACAACAGGTTCAAACTGCCTGGCCAGTACACCATTGCTCTGGATGCTGTTCACCAGGTATGGTCTTACCATTTTCCCGTTATTGGCAACAGCGTTATAGAGAGCCAGTGTATGCAACGGACTTACCTGGATCGCATAACCAAAACTCATCCACAGCATATTGTGCAGACCGGCTTCACCATTTTTTGTAGAGAGCGGAGCCATTGTTGGTTTGGTCACGTTAGCGAGATCGATAGGAGATCTTTCATCAAGATGGAACTTGTGAAAATATTCTTTGATCTCCGAAGGATTATTACCAAAAGCTTTATATGCCAGCATGCTCATCCCCACATTGGAGCTATGCGCAAAACATCCTTCGACCGTCAATGAAGTAGCCGCATGTCTTTCGGCATCGGTTACCATTTTACCCGCAACTTCTTTTTTTCCGGTACCGCCGACTTCGACCATATCAGTGATCTTGCTGCTTCCTTTCTCCAACACCGAAAGAAGTGTGGCCAATTTTATCGTTGAACCGGGTTCTGTTACTCTTAATGCGTAGTTATCGTCTTCCCAGTATGTGCCATCGGGACGACGACCCAAATTTGCCATCGCTTTGATCTTGCCGGTACTGGTCTCCATCACGATCGCTGTACCATAAGGTCCTTCGCATTGCAGCATCATCCGCATCAATGCTGTTTCCGTAATATCCTGGATATTGACATCGATCGTTGTATAAATATCTTTTCCATTCACCGGGTCGGTCTGCGATCCTTCAACAGGAATAGCGGTACCACCGGCGATATAGCGAACCAGTTTTTGACCATCGCGCCCACTGAGAACCGTATCATAACTTCTTTCCAGGCCAACATTCTGTTTCTTGGCTTTGTTATTCGCATCCTTGAATTCTCTCGATAAACCGATGGTCCTGTTGGCGAGCAGGCCAAATGGTGTTTCTCTTTTACTGCTTACTTCCACGATCACACCGCTTTTATTCCGGCCCATACGAACCAGCGGGAATTGACGAAATACCTTATACGCTTCGAAATTCAGTTTCTTCTTCAGCGGGTAATAGCGTTCGTTATTCTTGAAAGCGAGTTTCAATTCCTTTTTATACTGCGCTGCGGATTTATCATTGAAATAATCCGCCATTGCTGTAGCAAAAGAGTCAACGTTCTCATTGAAACGTTTTCCTTTTTTCTCCCGCAGTCCATCCGCATTAAAATCAATGTAGATATCAAAGATGGGAATGGAAGTACTGAGCATCTGCCCGTCTTCGCTGTAGATCGTTCCTCTTTCTGCATCCAGCGCTACAAAACGCTGGTGAAGACTATCACTCATGCTACGCCAGTGCGCACCCTGGAATTTTTGAATGAAGAAAGCCCGGCCGAGGACAAGTATGCTAAGCACTACTATGCCGATAAAACTGAGGTATACCCTCCATAATATGTCCCGTTTAACGTCCACTGTCCGTTCACTCCGGTTGCCCGGGGTTTGATTTTAGTTGTTAGTTATACCGTCCGCCTTTCTTATTGGATCAGAAAGGATTTTTTAGTCATCGTTCTGTTCGCTACTCATCTTCGTTGCGTCGCACTCTTATACTTCCTGTTCGCTGCTCATCATTGTTGCGCCCCTACGGGGCGCACATCCACATCATTTATTTTTCTACCGACCTATTGCCCCGCTGGGGCATTGCTTTATTGCCTCAACACTTTCTCATTCCTCCTGAGCGAAGCCGAGGATTCCTTATTCCTTACTCCCTTCCTCTTTCAACACCACCGGCGAACCCGTTAATTCTTTCAATCCCAATGGTTCCACCACTTTCACGAGCTCACTTTGTTTGCTCTGGTACATCACTTTACTTTTCACCGCTATGTATTCGTATTTCAGTTCTTTTACTTCTTTCGTGATATTGTTGATCTTCCTGATGGTCTTGTCGGCATAATGTCCATTGAAGATGTACACCACTGCCAGTGCTGCGAGGAACAAAAAGAACGGGACCTGCTTTACGATGGACTGATAATTCAGCCAACGCTTCCAGCCCTGTTGCTTTTCAGCCTGGGCTGGTTTCAATTCCTGTTCTTTTGTTTCTTGTTCCTGCATAATGAGTTATTAGCTCGTTAGTTCCTGGTTTTTCATCCTTTTGGCTTTGCCGCCGTAGCTTTTAGCGAAGGCGGGTTGATTTCAAAGGATATAGATTTTCCGTTTTTTATACCCTCTATATTTACAATCTTGAATGAGCTGGTTGTTACTCAGATCATCTCCCTTTTTTCTGCTACACGTAGTTTGGCACTTCTTGATCTTGAGTTCTCTTTCATTTCTTTCTCTGTGGGGAGCACCGGTTTTTTCGTGATCACATGTAGTTCATTCACCGTTTCGGTATTGATAAAGGGATTCTCTTCCACTTCATCAAATGATCCGCGGCGAAAGAAATTTTTTACCAGTCTGTCCTCAAGGGAATGAAACGTAATAATGGCTGCTCTGCCTCCGGGTTTTAGCAAGGATGGGATCTGAAGGAGCATGTCTTTCAATGCACCGAGCTCGTCGTTCACTTCAATTCTCAAAGCCTGGAAAACCTGGGCGAAGTACTTGTTGGGATTTCCTTTCACTATTTCCCGGACTGCATTTTTGAAACCGTCGATCGTTTTCATTGAATTACTACTGCGCTGTTCAACGATCGTCCTGGCCAGTGTTTTCGCATTGGTGACCTCACCATACTGTTCAAAAATTTTGTGCAATCGTTGTTCTGTGTAGGTGTTCACCACTTCAAAAGCTGTCAATACTTCCCGCTGGTCCATACGCATATCCAGTTCAGCGTTGTAACGGATCGAGAATCCTCTACCCGCTTCGTCAAACTGGTGGCTGCTTACGCCAAGATCCGCCATGATACCATCAACTGTTGTGATGTTGTTGAGGCGGAGAAAACGCTGCAGGTGACGAAAGTTTTGCGGAACAAAGATGATCCGTTGATCGTCGGGCAGGTTTTTCTTTGCATCGGCATCCTGGTCAAATGCGACCAACTTTCCTTTTGCACTTAATTGCTGAAGGATAGCTGTTGAATGACCCCCTCCGCCAAATGTGCAATCCACGTAGATACCGTCGGGTTTAATATCCAGGCCTTCCAAAACCTCATTGAGCAGAACCGGTATGTGATACTGTTGCTGCAAAATGGATGATTATTCAGGCTTGGCTCCTCCGAGGATATCGTTTGCCATATCACTTAATGCATCCGAAGAAATTGAATCAAAGAACTGTTTGTACTTATTACTATCCCAGATTTCTAATTTGTCTCCTGTCGCCATCAGCACGATATCTTTCTGCAACTCGGCATACACTTTCAGGCTTGGTGGCAACAGGATCCTGCCTGCAGTGTCGGGCTCAACGAATGTGGCCCCGTTCAAAAAAGCCCTTTTGAACTCCCTTTCTTTCGGGTTGAATTCATTGAGGCCATTGATCTTTTTAAAGAGCGGCTCCCAGGTCCGGACCGGGTAGAGAGCCAGGCATTTTTCAAATCCCCTGTTGATAACATACTTCCCCCTTTCCTCTTCCGGCAATTGCTTTTTGAACCCCGCCGGGAGGAGGAAACGCCCCTTGGCGTCCAAAGTAGCCTCGAATTCTCCGAGAAAGCCTGTCATTATCAGGGGTTTGGGTCAAATTTTAAATAATTGACACAAAATAACACTTTTTCCCACTTAATGACCAAATTTTTTCCATTTTCTTTTATCCCCATCTTTTTTTGCCCTGAAATCCAGTACAGTAAAGGTATTTAGAGACGGAAGCCCGGTTTTGGTCAAAACACCCGTTAGTGAACTGTGAATTGCGGTGGATAAGCTGTGAATTGAGGAAGCCAGAAGTCCGGAGACCGGAAGTCCGAAAGACATTTACATTCGTATAAAATTCACTACAGTTGGCTACTGCGGGCTATTCAGGAACTCCTTTATTAAAGAAACTTGGGATTAATCCGGGTACAAAATTGTTGTTGATAAACAAACCCGATGATTACTATTCTTTATTGGATGCGGATATAAAAGATCAAAGCATCAAAAAAAATGAACTCCCCGATCTTGTTCATTTGTTTGTGAAGAACAATAAAGAATTTGAAGCGGAGATGAAAAAGTTAAAAGCTATCATCAAAAAAAATACTTCCATCACTATCTGGGTCTCCTGGTATAAAAAAGCTGCTAAGATACCGACGGATATCACGGAAGACATGATCCGCAATTATGCGTTGAAGAATGACCTGGTGGATGTGAAGGTCTGCGCTGTGAGCGAGATCTGGAGTGGATTGAAACTTATAGTGCCGCTTAAGCTCCGCTAAATGATATATAAAAAGGCGACGGCATGAACCGCCGCCTTTGATCACATTCATTACTTAATAACTTCCATGTTTCTTGTAACGATCGTCTTCAACTCGATCTTCTGCACTTGTCTTTCTTTGCCAGCACTTACTTCAATGGAATACTGTCCATCCTCCGCCTGCTCCATATTATAGCGCTGGTTGAACACAGCAACAATGATCACGGTATCAACTACTGTCCCAAGATTGCTGCTATGGATCTGCAAATGCAATCTTCTTTGCCCGGGGTTACTGATCTGCAGGTCAAAACGATTAGATAGTTTGTTAACGACGACTCCCATTGAAAAAGATGGAACTGTTTCTGTTGGTCTTGCTTCCGGACCCGATGCTGTCGCAGTTTGCGCAGATACCAGGGACGAAATAAATAACGATACTACAAGGGGCATGAATTTTTTCGCTTTCATAAATTAAAGGTTTATTGTTACTGATTGAATTCCGCCGCAAATATCTATGTATGGTGTTACCTGCTTGTTATGCCAGGAAGAATTCTGGTTAATTTACTGGTAACTATTTCGTAAACTATAAATGGGTAGCTAATTAAAAGGGTTTATTTTTGTACCTATTACAACAGTTAGTTGTATCATGAGCAACCCGAAACATATATCCATACGGGATTATACCTATTCTCTTCCTGAACACAGGATCGCTAATTACCCGTTGGCCGAAAGAGATGCATCCAAACTATTAGTATACAATAACGGCAAGATCAAAACTGATACATATCGAAACATTGCCAATTATATACCAGAAGATGCATTCCTTGTTTTCAACGACACCAAAGTCATAGAGGCAAGATTGCTTTTTCAAAAACAAACAGGCGGTGTTATCGAAGTATTTTGTTTAGCGCCGCATGAACGCTACCGCGATATAACTACAGCTATGTCGCAAAAAGCAAGCGTGCAATGGCATTGCCTGGTAGGTGGTGCGTCCAAATGGAAAGCAGGACAGGTATTGGAGATGAAAGCTGGCTCGGGTTACGATACCATTGCCTTAAAAGCCCGCTATATTGAAAAAAGACAAGGCACATTTATCATTGAACTATCATGGACACCTGATCATTTTAGTTTTGCTGAAGTATTGCACCAGGCTGGAGCCATTCCATTGCCACCTTATATCAAAAGATCAGCAGAAAATGCAGACAGCGAAAGATACCAGACCATTTATGCAAATACAAAAGGATCGGTGGCTGCACCAACAGCTGGCCTTCATTTTACCGACCGGATATTTAAAGACCTTGATGCGATTCATGTCGTTCGGGATTTTGTAACACTACATGTTGGCGCTGGTACATTCAAACCCGTAAAGAGTGATACCATGCAGGAACATGATATGCATGCGGAATGGATCGATGTATCCAAAAAATTCGTGGAAGATCTTTTATACAATATGGAAGAAGATATTGTAGCAGTAGGCACCACTTCCTTGCGGACGATCGAGAGTTTATATTGGCTGGGCGTAAAATGTGCGGTGAAAAGTGTAAAGCCTGGTATTTCCGAAGACCTGGAAATGCTCTCACAATGGGAAGCATATGATCTTGCTCAACACAATATTCCACATAGAGAAAGCCTGCTGTATTTATTGGATTGGATGAAAAAAGAAAACAAGGAGCGGCTTGTAACACAAACCCAGATCCTGATCGCACCGGGTTATGAATTCAAAATAATAAAAGGATTGATCACCAATTTTCATCAACCGCAATCTACTTTATTATTATTGGTAGCGGCATTGATTGGAGATGATTGGAGAAAGGTGTATGATCATGCGCTGAACAACGATTTCCGGTTCCTGAGTTATGGCGACGGGTGTCTATTGTTGAAGAAGGACTAGAATTGAGATATAAAGGTCCATATGGAACCCGTACCCGTACCTCGTACTTCTCACCTCGTACTTGCTCAGCTAGGCTTTTTTCAAAGGTAAATCGAGTGTAAACGTACTCCCCTTCCCTAATGTGCTTTCAGCTTTGATATCGCCATCGTGAGCTTCCACCATTGTTTTAACATAACTCAATCCCAAACCAAACCCTTTTACATTATGCACGTTGCCTGTATGTGCCCTATAGAATCGTTCAAAGATCCGCTTCACAGTATCACGGTTCATTCCGATTCCGTTATCTTCTATCCGCATGGTGAAATGTTTACCGTTAGATTGGGTACTTAATTTAATAACAGGTGGTGTATTTTCTTTTGCATACTTGACAGCGTTGTCGACCAGGTTATTGACAAGATTGGAAAAATGTACTTCGTCCGCTTCAATCAGGTCATTCTGTGCATTGAGTGAGAGATCGACCTTGCCATGTTTATCTTCCAGCTGCAGCATAAAATTATCCACCACATCCTGTATCACTTCATGCACATGCACCGGTTTCAGGTTCAGGTCCACTTCCTGTTTTTCCAGTTGTGATGCTTTCAATATTGTTTCTACCTGGCGATTCATCCGTTGGTTCTCTTCCTTGATGATCCCGCTGAAATAACCGAGCTTCTCCCGGTCCTGTATCACTTTCTCATTCCGCATGGCATCCACCGCCAGGGAGATCGTGGCGATCGGCGTTTTGAACTCATGCGTCATGTTATTGATAAAATCGTTTTTGATCTCGCCCAGTTTTTTCTGGCGAAGCATGGTGCGAACCGTCATATAAAATGCAGCGAGGATGATCAGTGTGAAACCGATCGAGGTAATGATCCGCCACATCAATGATTGAAGTACAAAATTTTTTATATTGGGGATCACAACGTAGAACATTTCATCCGGTGTGAGATTCTCGCCGGCGGTACCGCTGGGCGGTGTCAGGGGTATACCGATCGGTTTATTATTAACGGTGTCTTCGCTCAGTGCAACGAATTTTTCCGATTGTAATTCCAGGTAGCTCTCTACACCATTCCTTGCAAAGGAAACGATACCGAACTCGAACTTCACATCTTTCAGGTTATTTTCCAGGAAAGCTTTTTCCAGTTTTCTTTTTATCTCTTCGACCGTAAATTGGTTGGCGATGATCAGGGGTTTGGTCATATCGAAACTGAGATCATCGAATAATTTTGAGCGTGGTGTACCGGCAGCATAGCTTCCTTTTTTTTCTGCCAGTTGCATTCCAACAATCTCTGTAGCCTTGATCACTCTTTCCTTGATCTGGTCCTCCCGCAACAACATCATGTTACGTATACCCGATACCTGGCTAAAGATGATCCCGATCAGCGAGAGGCTTATTAAGATAGTAATGATCGTAAAGGTCCGTTTCACTGGTTGATATTATTGTGCTGTAAGATAAAAAACCCTGCCAACCATGCAAAAATACATTACAACCGGCGCAGGCTATACCCCAACATGGGTATTTGTGGCATTTTAACGGGGTTTTAGAATACCCGCTGCCTATTGACGGACAACCGCTTGCTATATTTAAGCGATTATTTGAAGGGAGATATTGCAAACAATTTTTTATTTAAATTGAACTATGATTGAACCCGGCCCAGGCGTCTTACTTATCGCAGATCCTTTTCTGAAAGATCCTAACTTCCTGCGTACTGTTGTGTTCCTTTGCGATCATAAAGGCGAAGGCAGTTTTGGTTTCGTGGTCAACCGTCAATACGAGAATACACTCGATGAACTGATCCCCGAACTCGAAGGATTTCCCATCCCTGTATATTATGGCGGGCCCGTACAAGTTGATTCCATTCATTTTCTCCATCAATACCCCGAAGAGATCCCTGGTGGACAGGAAGTCATCAAAGGCGTTTACTGGGGTGGTGATTTCGATGCTGTGGTTGATCTTATCAAGACAAATTCAATAGACACCAATAAACTTCGCTTTTTTATCGGTTATTCAGGTTGGGATGAAGGACAACTCGAAGGTGAAATGGCGGAGAAGACATGGCTAACGGTAAAAGCTACCCGTCAACTCATATTTCATACAGATCATGACCAGATATGGAAAGATTCATTGAAGCATCTTGGTGGGGATTATGAAATGATGGTGAATTTCCCGATCGATCCGCAACTCAATTAGCTAAGAGACTAAAAGAGGGAGTTCTTAGTTGGATAAGTTATCAAAGCATATAATATTCCCTTGGTATTTAGTGAAGTTCCAAATACCCAAAAAGTTTACGAATAGCTACGATCTCTTTCACCTCTTTTCCTCTTTTTCCTCTTTTTAGTCTCTTAGCCTACAATGTTCTCGCCTGTTTAATATACAAGTTCCCCGTATGCGCATCGATCTTGAATTCGATATCCAGCGCATAGTTCCAGAAAGTAGCCGTGCCAGGTCGTAATCCTTTTTCCACTTTATAATAATAGTGTGTTTTGATCGCGGTAAGGTATTTTGAAAGCAAGCCGATCTGTGCATGCGTCAATACCGTTTTATCTTTACTAAGATTACTACGCCCTATATATTCCTCCTCCACATCTTTGGATCCCGTTACTTCTCCCAAACCGATAATGACCTCATCGCAGGTTACTGAATCCGGTGGAGTGACGACACTGATCTCTCCCACCTGCACATTGATCGTATACGCAGGGTAATTATTTCGGTACATATGCCGGGTGATAGCAACCCCATTAGACAATTCTTCACCAAATGCTCTGTGGACAAGAATTCCCATTGCCACTGAATGCTGATCGATCTTGAAATATTGTCTTTCGGCAAAAGCTCGTTCATCCCAGAGGCTGGCCCATACTCCTTTGATCGCTTTTTCAACAGGCTTTTCTTTATCGGTAAGGCTTCCTGTTTTGGAATCATACAGACCAGCGCCATTGAATCCTTTTACATCTTCGGCATTGGTGGAGGAACGAAAACGGTAATTGACAAACCCCGTTCCGTTTGCTTTTAATCGATTCATCACGGATGCAAGAAATTCTTTATTGAGTGGTGCATCTTTGATCGCATCGCGGATCTTTTTCAAACGCTTGTCCAGTTTTTGCGGGTCGTTGAGCAGGACCGGATCATTCAGGACCGAATCAAGTGAAGCGGCAATATGATTCTGCTGCAGATGCTGGTAATAAAAATAAAAAGGTATCGCAAAGGATCCTTCCGGGATCGGCAATGGCTTCTTATCGACCTTGATCTTTACGAGCTCCGCAAAGTTCGCAGCCTTCCCTCCTACCAGGGAAACATTCTTAAAACTTAACCCGCCCATTTCCTGTAGTTGGCGTATACTTGTATCGACAGATAAACGGATCGCTTTGCGGTTCTCGGTCTTTGTCCAGAATGCTGTGGCTTCTTTTTCCTGCGCGGCTCGTAACAGCAATGTATCGGCCGTTACTTCATAATAAACAAGTTTGTTCTCCAATGTTGCCAGGTTCTTATCTGTCCATGCATTGCGATAGGTTGAATTGGGCGTACCCCTGTTGATACAAAGCAAGCTGATATGGCAAAGCGGTGTTTGGAAAGGAACGGTCAGCACCCCGGATACCACGGGCAATTGATTGGGCAAACCGTTGAGGACAACAATATCGTGTTTGTCGAAATTGTATTTTTCAAAATTCGCTATATCAACTTTTCTCAAGTAACCATAGGTTCCTCCTTTATTCAAGGATACAAATTGTCTTCCTTTATAAATATCATCTGATAACACGAGTGGCAACGAAGGGATCGCTGATAATTTTTTTCCCATCTCCGGGGAAGTCACCAACACTTTGATGGCTTGGGGAAAATAGGTCAGCGCAGCAATTCTCTTATAGAGATCATTGATATCTTCCGCCTTTGAATCGTCTTCCGGCATCAATTCCAAAGCATATACATTCAACGAGGAATAATAGTTCAGGTTGGAAAGTATATACTCTCTTCTCGGGTTGATCTTATAGTTCTTGTTATTAAAAATGGAAAGATCATCATCTTCCCCCAGTACAGCTGTGCAGAACTCATAGTGAAAAGGATAACGGGAAGAATTGGTAAAATATATTTTTTTATCGCGGATACTGTAGACGATCTTGATCGATTCAGCATGCCCGAATTTTTCTGTCAGTGGTCTTCCTTTAATATAATTGAAGTCGGCGGCACAACCGATCCGGGAAATATAATCGGCGCTCCCACCTTTGTATTCGCAACCTTTATCAGACTGCGCTTTACACCCAGATAGCAGGCAAAAAAGAAAAGTATAGAGCAACAGTGACCGCATACGATAGTTTTGGGTAAAAGATGCTTTTGTCAAAGATATTTCATAATGCACTGCAATGGCGGTCATAAAAAAATCCCGCAAATGCGGGATCTTAACTTTTTATGCTGACGGGTTATTAATCAACTGCAACAGCACCTTCAACCAGCACAGTCACTTTATTATTCAACACTTCCACGAAACCACCCTGGATATCGAAATTGGTAAAGCTGTTCATTTGTTTATTGTTCAGCACTTTTACCCTTCCGGCTTTCAATGCACTTACCAGCGGGGCGTGTTTTTCCAGTACTTCAAAGGAACCACTGATCCCCGGCATCTGTACGCCGTAAACCTCGCCGCTGTATAATTTTTTTTCGGGTGTTAATATTTCTAAAGTCATACAATCAATTTGAAAAATGTGCCGATTTGAAAATTTGAAAATGAAGAACGACTCCTCTTCAAATCAAATAATTTTCAAATCTTCAAATTACTTGGCAGCTGCCATCAACTTCTTACCTTTCTCGATCGCATCATCGATGCTACCTACCAGGTTGAACGCTGCTTCAGGATACTCGTCCACTTCACCATCCATGATCATATTGAAACCACGGATGGTCTCTTCGATCGGAACCAGTACACCTTTCAGACCCGTGAAGGCTTCCGCAACGTGAAATGGCTGAGACAAGAAACGTTGTACTTTACGTGCACGGGCAACGGTCATTTTATCATCATCACTCAATTCATCCAGACCGAGGATCGCGATGATATCCTGTAATTCTTTATAACGCTGCAACATCAGCTTCACACGGTTCGCGCAATTATAATGTGCTTCACCAACAACCTGTGGGGTCAGGATCCTTGAAGTAGAATCCAATGGATCCACCGCAGGATAGATACCCAGGTCAGCGATCTTACGTGACAATACGGTTGTCGCATCCAGGTGAGCGAAAGTTGTCGCAGGAGCCGGATCGGTCAGGTCATCCGCCGGTACGTATACCGCCTGTACGGAAGTGATCGAACCATTTTTAGTAGAAGTGATGCGCTCTTGCATGATACCCATCTCTGTAGCCAGTGTAGGTTGGTAACCCACCGCTGAAGGCATACGACCCAGCAGGGCCGATACTTCAGAACCAGCTTGTGTGAAACGGAAGATATTATCTACGAAAAACAGGATGTCACGGCCCTTGCCTTGTCCATCACCGTCACGATAGTACTCAGCGATCGTCAGACCAGACAATGCCACCCTTGCACGGGCTCCGGGAGGTTCGTTCATCTGTCCGAATACGAATGTTGCTTTTGAATCTGCGAGTTCTTTCATATCTACTTTAGAAAGATCCCATCCACCTTCTTCCATGCTATGTTTGAAAGCATCACCATATTTCATGATACCTGCTTCGATCATCTCACGCATCAGGTCATTTCCTTCACGGGTCCTTTCACCTACACCGGCAAATACGGATAAACCGGAATAAGCTTTCGCGATATTATTAATAAGCTCCTGGATCAATACGGTTTTACCCACACCCGCACCACCGAACAGACCGATCTTACCACCTTTTGCATACGGCTCGATCAGGTCGATAACTTTGATACCGGTGAACAACACTTCAGAAGCGGTGCTCAGGTTCTCAAACGCCGGAGGGGTGTTGTGGATCGGGCGACCACCCACTTTGCTTACTGCAGGCAATCCATCGATAGGATCACCCGTCACATTGAACAAACGTCCTTTGATGGCTTCACCGGTTGGCATGGCGATGGCTTTACCGGTATCGCGTACTTCTGTTCCGCGAACGATACCTTCGGTACCATCCATCGCGATAGTACGAACACTGTCCTCACCAAGGTGCTGTTGTACCTCGAGAACGAGGGTATCACCGTTTTCCTTTGTTAATTCCAATGAATTGTAGATATCGGGAAGTGTGCCGTTGAACTGCACGTCAATTACAGCGCCGATGACCTGTTTTACTTTACCAACGTTTGCCATAGAAAGAGTATTAAAAGAGGTTTGTTTTCAGGCCGCAAAGGTAAGGGGGTGGGGCTAATCTTCCAATTCAAAAAAAAGGCTTTTCAGGGCTGTGGAAAACCCGGGAAAAACAGGCGAGGTGACACCTCGCCAGGGATGAAACTCTCCAGATTCAGGGGTCAGCAGGGCGGCTCAGTTCTCCAGCCGGCAAAACGGGGAGTAGCCCCTGACCGAGCCATCATAACCAAGTATAGTAGATACGATCACTACGGATCTTACCACCGAATAAAGGCGCTCATTCGTAAAATCGAAATAAAAATCCTGGGTGATCCGGAGGCGACTGAATTCAGAAGGACTTCTTTCCGATTGCACTGCCAGGTAACGGCTCACATTGCCGTTCTCATCCATCTCCATTACCGTATCCACTGCCATACCAAGGGTCAGCAGTTTTTTTATATCCAATGGTTTCCCGGTTTCAATATTGACCGGCCGGAGATTTCCTTTTAATATATCAGCATAAATAAGACTGCCGATATCCGAACGATCAGTAAGCAACACCGAATCATCGGGTGAGGGAAAGCGGTTGCCGAATTCATAGTCGACCACATCCTGTGTTAAGTAAACAACGCCATTCCCCTTTCCCGGGAATGCTTTTCCAGGTTTGGCATAAGCCACATCACATAATGGATACCATTCTAATAAGGATGTTTTTGCCTGTCTTGCACAAAGCGGCGAGATCCATTCATTATAGATACTGAATTTTCCATTCCTGTAATTCAGGACCTGCTGTACGCGAAATGCATCGGCTTCATCGCAACCGCAGCAAGAGTCTGTCGAGATCCCAGCGCCGGCACGGTAACGGAAACGATCATAGTTTTCCTTCGGCATCGTCTTATCATAGAAATACCATTCTTTACGGCTTTTTGTCTCCGGTGTTTCGACCCCCAATCCTTTCAACCAATCCTGTACACCCAACGATGGAAGATTCAATTGATAGGGATTGGCATAACCGGTTGCCGGGTTGATCGAATACGCCGTGATCCCTTTTGTGCGGATCTTATCGAGATAAAATTTTTTCAGGCTTTGTGTCGAACTGGCCAGGTTGACCAGTTTGCTGGATGCTGCTGACCACTGGGCTACCGTATCATTGACGATAGGAATGCGTTGATAAACTCCTTGCGTCTTCGCGATGAAGCCGGTAACCAGGAGTACGAATAGTAAGGCTGATCTTTTGAAAAGGACCATTTTTTTACGATTTAATGTTTGGATCGTTATTTATTGATCGTAACTACATACCGGAAGCCGGTATACGAATGGGCGGCGTCAGCAGGAAGGAATTGACAAACTCCCGCCTGCAGGTAGAATGGAGAACTATCCCATCCTCCTCCTTTCACCACATACAGCTCGTCTTTCCCCCTGGTCTTTTCACCTGCCATGATCTCATCGCTGGTGGTGGATGTCCATTCGGCCACATTTCCTTTCATATCATAAAGCTGGTAATAATTGGCGGGAAAACTTTTTACAGGACCTGTATAGAAGAATCCATCATCGGCATAATTCTTAATGTTCATCGCATTCTTATCGGTGATAGATCCGAAATTGTAAGCGTATTTTTTTGCTGTTGCTGTAAGAACAAGCTCGTCCTTTTCTTCAAATGCCGCAGATTCCCATTCGGCGTTGCGCGGTAATCGCACAACAACATGTACAGGCCTGGTCAATATCCGGCACAATTGTGTTGTTTTCCATTGACAAAAAGCTGTGGCCTGTTTTTGATTGATCCCGACTACCGGGAAATTATCATAGGCCGGAGCTGAGAAATAATTTTTCACCAATGGTTCGTTATAGGAATAACTGAAATCCCGTATCCATACTAATGTGTCTGGATAAATACTGATCGATTCCCGTTGACCGTCAAGATCTATCGTGTAAAAGATCTTTGTTGCATCAATTTGAGACCGCCCCGAATATGTTTCTTCAGGCGATACCATCATTGACTCCAGACGTTTGTCATTCCAGTCAATCTTTTGTTTGCTACCGATACCCAACAACTGACGGGCGATAGAGTCTCTCACAAAATCTACAAACTCCCGGTATTCTTTATTGGTCACTTCAGTTCGGCTGATATAAAACCCCTTTACGGTGCTGTTTCTCGGAATATAATCCGACAGGGAATCGTTGCCTTCATGGGCAAGACTCCTGAATGTTTTTGAAGGTATATAACTTAATTGCTGCTGCAGTTTATTCAACCCCAGGCTTCCGAGAGAAGCCCCGGGGATCTGTGCAGTTGATTCCAGGCCGATCAAAGCCAGGAAGAGGATGGTGGCGGCTTTTGACATGATTAAACAACGTTATATCCGGCAATTACTGTTTTATAAAATGTTAATACGGGGGATCAACTACTTATTATTTTTTCTTTCCCGGTTTGAATATTTCAAGAAGCAGTTGCACGGCAACAACACCGGCAAAAAGCCCTACTAAAACAGATGGGATCCATGACCAATGAAAGGCAAAGCGGAAAATGAGTGGCCCGATGATCATCCCCCACAAATAATAACCGGTATTCGGGTCGGATATTCCGCGATCATACTCACCTTTGATCATCTTCATCGCATCGATCCTTCCCCTGCAGCCGGGACAGATAACATCTGAAGGAGGTGATCCCATCGAAATAAAAGTTGACTGGTTTGCATAAGCTTCGCCCATTACATAAGCCTGTGCACTCTTGGTCAGTTGTGCTTTGCAGTGCGGGCAATAAAAAGTCTGAGATGGCATATAATTGTTTTAGGTCCATAGATACATTCGCAGATCGATCAGCTTTTTGAGCATTTCATTTTCTTTTTCATACAGAGCATGATCCTCATTAAAGGAATTGGTTTTGTCTCCAGGCATTTCCTGCTTCCAAACCTGCCACCAGTCGTACAGTTCCAGTATCTCTTTTTTTATATCTCTTGAATCATCCGGGGCCTGTTCTTCTCCATTGAACTGTATTCCTTTCATCGAAATATTCATCCTGTTTTCCGTTACAGTCCAGTTGATATGGGGAAACCTGGGTAATTCATCTTCCACAAAATCTTCCAGCAACTGAAAACAGGCGTGGAGCAATACGCTATCCTTATCACGCCAGCCATCGTTAAGACTTTTTATTTTTAAGAGATTGGCTGGTTCCATTGTCACTGTTTAAATGATCATGATAAATGCCACGATCAATCCTGTTATCCCCAAAAACACCATGCATCCTTTATTACTATGTCCGGTTTTTTTCCGGAAATACCGCCATGTTTCTATATCCTTGCCTGTTGCGATATTCACTTTTACACTTTCGCAAAAAGGACAGCGGGGAGATCCTAATAATTCACCCGGCTCGTGGTGTACAATACATTCCGTACAATATAGTTGCGAACAGCCCTGGCAGTACCACGCGGTAACCTTGCTTACTGTTTTATTCCCTGCTGCTTCATTCGCAGGAGTTTGCTGCTCTATTTCTTTTTTACACTGATCGCATTGCAGGTCCATAGAAAGGTTTTAATAATTCCGGGACATATCTTCCATACGTTGAAGCAATCCCTTCCCGATCGTATCGACACCTTCCAAAAGACTGTCCAATGCTTTCTGGGCCTTATCGACCTCGTTCAGGGTGTTGCTCAGTTCAATCGTCTGGCTTATCTCCTGCTGGAAATTCTTTTTGGTGATCGCATCGATCGTCTCGTTGAACGATATCCATTTGCCGAGCAGGAAAGCCGTGTTATTATCACTGAAGACGGAATTAATGGCAACCAGTCTTCCTTTTTTATCAAATACCGGCGCTCCTTCAGCTATCCATTTATTCTCAAAACTGTAATAGACATTGGAAGACACTGTATTGCTGGTGATCTTTGCTTTTTCCAGCACAACGATCTCCCCGTTTGAAGAGAATGCTTCATCATTAATTCCCAGCATCGATACACTGTTACCTTCTTTCAGGTCTTCCTTGTTCACGCCAACCAGGTCGATCGCTGCGTACTCATATGGTATGGCATAAGCTTTGGGTTTCAGTAAACCGATATTTTGTTCCCCTGCTTCAGCAGAACTGACAGCCTCGCATTCGGCCATTTCTATTTTATCACGACCAAGGCTGACCCTTGTATACATTTCAAATGCTACCGATTCACCACCGCTGAGTTCGAACTCCATCGTTTTCCCTTGCTCTTTCTGGTGATCGCAGATCTCCTGGGCTGTTTTCCGTAAAGCTTCCTGGTCATTATTATCCATCCAGGGATAGACTGCTTTATTGCTTGTGACACAGGTCCCGTTCTCATGCACGACCAAACCGATCGCCAATAATTCGTTCGGTTGCATCTCGCCTTCTTCAAAAGGCACAAAACCACCTTCCGGCGTGCGGATAAATTTGATCTCACCGATCTCCGGGTCACTGAACCATACTTTATAAACATAGGTATGATGGATCATCGCGATATTCCTGGCATATTTATTTTTCACATTGGTCCCGGACATTCCATATTGGTACCAGGCAAGAGCTCCGATACCGGCGAGAATAATGACTGCAATTATTATATAAGTAGTTCGTGAACGATTGGTGGCTGACTTGTTCATAAAAAAAAATTTATTGTTTCCCGATCCATCTCATGAACCGGTCCATTACACCGGTTGAGGTTGACTTATCGGTAGCTGGTTTTGGTGGTATTGTTTTGGGCTTTTTAACTTCGGCTACTGCTGTCCGTTGGCCTGGAGGTAATGCTTCGATCAGTTTTTTAGCTCTTGACTGGTACGATTCAGTATTGGGCACAGCTGAATAGCCCGGACGTACCAATACACTTCCAGTATGGCTGTTTCCTTCACCAAACATACTGTTGCTCTTGTTCTTTAATGTTGCATCCGCATCATTGAGTTCAATATAATTGATACCCTGTGATGTATATTTTTTCATCAATTCATTGATCTCTCTTGCATATTCGGCGCATTTCAATAATTGCCTGTATGCTTCTCCTTCTTTGAATTGTGCAATCATCAATGCATTCCTGAGTCTTGTATTGGCTTCCATGAGATCCTGTCTTTCTTTTATCAACCTGAATTTTTCATCCAGCATCGGCGCCCCTTCTTCGGTCAGTGCGATAACACGATTATCTACGATCTTACCCCAATCCAGTGTAGCTTTCAGATCAGCATTCAACCTGGATGCCTCACCTGCACTTTGTTGTTCAGCAGGACGGCCATTGAATTCATCGATAGCCGCTACTGCAGCGATATTGGCTGCATTCTGTTTTCCTGCATCTTCATTATGCGGGACTATTTTATCGGCTACAAAATTCGCCCAGCTTATCGCGACCCGCCTGGCATCCTCTCCATATTTGCTGACCGCGTCTACATGATCGCCGATCTTATTTTCCGTGGCTTTTACTTCTTTGCTAGCCGCATCCATCTGGGCTGTCGCTGCAACAACTGCTTCCCGGGCGACTACCGCTGCACCTTTCAGGCAAGAAGGATTTTTCATGCATTCCGGGGAACGATCCAACCCATACGTATGCCCGTTGATCGTGATATACTCAACTGGCGGTGTTCCCGGAGGTGCAGCGGAGACCAATGAAAAGGCAAGAGCGGTGATGATGAGTTTTGTTTTCATATAATTTATATTGATGGCTGTAATAATTATTGCGACTGGTCGGCGGGCAGGTAAGACCTGCGCATGATGCTGATGAATTCCGCGAACCCTGCCCTATCGTCACCACAAAGCAATTCAACACGGTCCGCGATCTGGTTCATCCGCGGTTGCCCACCATTGGACAATATGTCCTTTGTTATCTGTACAAGTTCTTTGAGAATATTATGAAAAGCGGTTACGTTCCTGCTCTCCTGGTAAGCCGCACTATAAAAAAGTTTTTTTACCCGTTGTGCTACCTGCTCATCTGCAGGTTGAAGACGGCTCAACTCTTCCTGGCTTTTCCTGATTCCTTTAAGGCTGACAAACTCGTAACTTTTGTTTTGTTGTCTTGGCGCGGGTCGCTGGCTTTTTCTTTCTTTCCTGCTGCGATACTTATCCAACAGTAAAACTGCGATAACAAGTCCGATCAGGATGATCCACCATGGCATAGTCTGAAATTTGAATCAAATCTACCCGTGCATACAGGGCAAAACAATCCCAACAGGATGGCATTTTTGCCTACCAACTAATTGGTAGTTATGAATTGTTAAAGGGATCGGGGAATGAGATATTCTATTTGAGCAAACCCCGGCTGTACGCATATTTCAGGAGGCCCGCCAGGTTATGCGCCTTGGTTTTTTGCATGATATTCTTGCGGTGTGTTTCTACTGTACGATAACTGATATTGAGTTCTGCTGCGATCCTGTCATTGGTATATTCTTTGGCCAGCAATTGTACCACTTCCAGTTCGCGATCGGTCAGGGGTATGACCTCCGATTGTTTTTTTTCCGTGAGCCCTTCCAGGATGATCTTCTCTACTTCTCCACTGAAATAATGCCGGCCCTTCATCACTTTCTGTACCGCTTCCACCAGCTCCTGTTTGTCGGAGTTCTTTAATAAGTAACCATTCACACCGATATGCACCAGTTCTGAAATGATCTCACGGTCATCATAAGTAGTGAGCATGATGAGCCGGATCCCAGGTTTTTTTTCTTTCAGCCATTTCGCTGTCTCCATTCCATCCAGCCCGGGCATATTGATATCGAGCAGGCAGACATCAACCTCCTGCCTATTGACCAGTTCCATCACTTCATAGCCATTACTCGCAGTACCGGCAACCGTAAACGAAGGTTCCGATCGCAGTAATGACACGATACCATCCCGCAGTATCGTATGATCATCGGCTATCAGTATTTTAGTCTTATTCATCAATCCGCTATAAATATATCTTTCAATTCTTTTCTACAGCATACCAGTATCTTGGTATTTAAACTGGTAGATAAGGTATATCGATGATCACGCTGGTCCCTCTTCCCGGTGCGGTGTCCACGTTGATCTTTCCCGATAAATAATTTACCCGTGAAGAAATATTTCCTAACCCGATACCTTTTTTTAATTGCACTTCATTTTCATAATTAAACCCACGACCATTATCCTCTACCGTAAGATTGATATAATCAGGATACCGGATCAACTGTACGGTCATTTTAGTAGCACCTGCATGCTTTACTGAATTATTGATCAACTCCAGCACGACACGATAGATGCTCATCTCTGCTTTTTCATCAAGACGTTCGGTAAAATCGTGTGTCGAGAAATCGATCTGCATTCCGGAATGCGAAGATATCGTGCCGATCAGGTTGCGCAACGCGGCGACCAATCCAAGTTTGGACAATGTAGCGGGCATGATATTATGTGAAATATTTCTCAGTTCGGCAGAAGCATCGTCCAGTAATTGCATGGCCACCTGGTATTTCTCCAATTGTTCTCCCGAAATAGCTGTTTGACTTTCCTTCAATGCAGAGAGCTTTAATTTGGCTGCGGACAATATAGAACCAAGACTATCATGAATATCTTCCGCGATCCGTTTTCGTTCCTGGTCCTGGGTCACCGCGATCGCATTGAAAAGTTCATTCTGTTGCCGGTTCAGTTGCTGTTGATCACGATTCTTTTGCCGTAACCGGGAACGGTTGTAGAGGAACAACACCGTAACGATCGCGAAAATGGCAATGCCAATGATGATATTGCGCCATAGTTTTTGCTTCTCCAACGCAACCTGCTGTAATTCTTTTTGTTGCTGGATCCTAAGGTTGGCCTCCCGCTGCAATATCTCCTGCTGGTTGCTTTCATCGGCGATACTGTCTTTGAGCAGGGCAAACAAAGAATTATAACTATAAGCGCTGTCATAAATTTTTTTCCGGGCAAAAGCCAGCGCCAGTTGTTCGCTGGCATCCCGGATATATTCACGATGAATGATCCGGCGGGCAATCCCCATACCTATGCGCCCATACAACACGGCACTGTCGGGCTTTTGCAGGCGGTTATAGATATCGGCCCGATTAATATAGTAACTGGCTTCATCATACTCATTCAATCCAGCGGTGGTATGCGCTGTACCCGTAGCGATCGATGCGAACTCGAGTGCATGGTCCAGATCGTTCTTTAATTTATAAGCTACCGACATTTTGTTGGCTATAAAAGCATCACGCTCCACAGGATTAAAATGATGACGATAAGTAGCATCCCGGTAGACCTGCCGGGCTTTTTCCAAAAACAATATGGCACTATCATATTTATGCGTAGCAGTGAAAAGATCAGCGAGATTGATCAATGCATGGGCTTCTTCTTCCGGCGCATCTTTCATCGCTCTTGATAATTGTAATTCGCTGGTAAAATACTGCTGGGCCTGTTCAAAATTTTTTTGTTGCATATGAACACAGCCGATCACATTGCTGAAATGAATGACCCGGTTGGTATCCCTGATCTTTTCGGCAGTCGTCAATCCTTCTGAGGATATCTTCATCGCATCGGTATAATCTCCCGCGAGAAAACACGTGTTGTTCATGGCGGGTCTTATCTTATGCAATTCTTCGAAATCCATTCCATTTGCAAGAGCAATATCCAGTGCTTCCTGTAACCGCCGGGTTGACTGCAGGTAATCTTTTTGAAAATATTGTTCGGTAGATAATTCGATCAGGTAATAGATCCGTGCATATGCATCTCTTTTTTCTTTTCCTGCTTTTGTAGCGTTCTGTGAAAAATAAAACCGTTCCCGTTCCAGAAAATATTCTCTATGCCCGGGAAGATGACAACCGTCACCGGAAGAATAGGCCTGACCACTGCTAACAAAGCTGCTGAGCGAATCCAGTTTCTGGCGGAAAAAGTCAACAGTTCTTACCTGGGCTATTGCCGCGGAGCTGAAAAAAAGGGAAAGAAGAAAATATGATCTGGCCGGTGACCGCATTTAGTTAAAGTACAAAAAACCCGCAACCCGCGAAAATTGACCGTCTGACCTACATTTGTTAGGCCGGGAAAAAAATTTTTGGCATCTTGTCCGGTTACGATCAACCCGTTCGTCTTATAACGGTAAATCATTTAAAAACTTAAAATCAACAATCATGGAAAAGTTCATGTACATCTTTCACAGCGGCAACCCAACGGATGCTTCGCCCGAACAAATGCAGGAAAATATGGGTAAATGGATGGCCTGGATCGATAAACTGGCAAAGGACGGGAAATATGCTTCCGGTGAAGCGTTACTGCCTGGTGGTAAACTGGTTAAAGGAAGTATTGCCAAAGCAACAGACGGTCCTTATACAGAAGGAAAAGAACTTGTCGGCGGGTATTTTATCGTAAATGCGGCTGACTATGATGAAGCAGTGGCATTGCTTGATGGCTACCCGGATTTTGGCACCGGTGGTTCTGTGCAGGTAAGACAGGTGATGAAGTTCGATATGTGAGAAAAGCACGCAGAGATCGCTGAGCACGCAGAGTCATTAAAAAAATCTCCGCGAACTCTGCGTACTCTGCGTGGGTATTAATAATGAAGTCAGAGACCCACATAAATCAACTGGCCGATCATCTTTTCCGGCACGAGTCGGGAAAGATGACGGCTGTTTTATCCCGTATCGTAGGCCTGCAAAATCTCGAAACAGCCGAAGATATCGTTCAGGATACCTTATTACAGGCCATGCATTCCTGGCGGGAAGCGATCCCCGAAAATCCATCAGCCTGGTTGTACAAAGTTGCCCGCAATAAAGCGATCGATCATATCCGGCGGCAAAAAAAGTTCAATGAGATCAGTCCCCGCTATGTTTATTTATTACAATCAGGAAATAATTCCTCCAACGAGGTCAACCAGCTATTCCTTGAGAACGAGATCCAGGACAGCCAGTTGCGGATGATGTTTGCCTGTTGCCATCCAGCCATCCCGGAAGAATCACAGATCGCCATTACTTTAAAAACACTTTGCGGTCTGAGTAACGGTGAGATCGCCAAAGCATTTCTCACCAATGAAGAAACGATCAGCAAAAGGATCTACCGGGCGAAAGAAAAAATAAGAACGGAGAAGATCGAATTGGATGTGCCAGCTGGTGATGAACTCGTAAAACGTCTCGATGCCGTTCTCCGTTCCCTCTATCTTTTATTCAATGAAGGATATAATTCCTCGCATCCTGAACACCTGATCCGGGAAGCCTTATGTGAAGAAGCTATACGCCTATGCCATATGCTGACCATTCAGTCCTTTACCAATTACCCGAGAGTAAAAGCACTGTTATCATTGATGTGTTTCCAATCATCCCGGTTGACAGCAAGGCTGGATGACAAAGGCAATATCATTGTATTGAAATACCAGGACCGGAGTAAATGGTATCGTCCATTGATCCAGAGAGGTTTTGATTATCTCGATGGTGCCGCTGAACCTTACGAGGTCTCTCCTTATCATCTTGAAGCCGCTATCGCCTCTCTCCATGCCGCTTCACCTTCTTTTGAAGCCACTGACTGGAAAACCATTCATCATTTATATGAATTGCTTTATAAGGTACAACCGATCCCCATCGTAGCAATGAATAAAGCGATCGCTTCTGCTTATTCCATCAGCAAACAAAAAGCACTGGAAGAATTGCAACAGATCAAGGGGCTGGAACAACACCATATATATTATGCCTCTATAGGGGAAATGTATTTGGAGATGGAAGAGAAAATGGTGGCTAAAACATATTTTGAAAAAGCCTACAGTCTTACAGCGTCACAGTCAGAGCAACAATTATTGCAGAAAAAGATCAGTCTTTGCTAACTAAACCCCTGGCGGGGCCCACCCTTTTTTTAAAGAGTATCAAAGCAGCTGAAAACATAGCCCATAGGATCAGTGGCAACGCCCACCCGAGCCCGCCTACTCACCTTCCTAATGATTATAATTAGTTTTTACTATAGCAATAAAAACAAACCTAAGCAGGAACAAAAAAACAACCATGGGAAAAACATCACCCAGGAAAGAGATTTTTCCGCTGAAAACCGGTGAAAAAAACTGATACTGTATTAGAATACTTTAAACTGTGACACCAGTCGGATTCCTTAATTCCAAAATCTCACCCTGAGTTCATTAATTTTGCCAGATGCAACTGACAGAAGTCACCACCCCCGCACTGGCCACAGCTTTTTTGCGGGTCAATAATATCATCAATAAAGAGAACCCCGCTTATATTTATCCCCTGGAAAAGGATGTAAAGGAAGTCTTCGATCAAAAAAAGAACAAAGCCTTTCGCTTCGGGGAAGCAACACGTTGGATCCTGCGCGACAAGAACGGAAAACTGATCGGGAGGATCGCCGCTTTTGTCAATAAAAAATATAAGAATAAGGGAGATGACGGACCTGTGGGTGGTATGGGTTTTTTTGATTGCATCAACGACCAAGCCGCCGCGGATATGTTACTGGACGTTGCCAAACACTGGTTACTGCAACGAGGCATGGAAGCAATGGATGGCCCGATCAATTTTGGTGAGCGGGATCGCTGGTGGGGGTTGGTGGTCAAGGGGCATGAACTACCACCGATGTATTGCATGAATTTCAATGCAGCATATTACCAGCAATTGTTAGAGAACTATGGTTTCAGGAATTATTTCAACCAGATATGTTTCGGGATGAAAGCCAATTCCCGCCTGCAGCAAAAATTTTATGACCGTCATGCAGAATGCGCCAAGGATCCGAATTTCAGTTCAGCATATATGAAGAAGGACCAACTCGACAAATTCGCCAAAGATTTTACGATCGTATATAATAAGGCCTGGGCAGGACATGGTGGGCTCAAACAGCTGGAAGAAAAAGTGGTGCGGAAAATGTTCCAGTCGATGAAACCCGTGATGGACGAACGGATCAACTGGTTCATTTATTATAAGGATGAACCGATCGGGATCTGGATCAACCTGCCCGACCTGAATCGGTGGTTCAAACCATTAAAAGGCAAATTCAGCCTTTTCCATAAACTCAAATTCCTCTGGATCAAAAAGACCGTGAAGAACAATAAATTCACCGGGCTGGTTTTCGGGATCGTCCCGGAATTCCAGGGACGCGGCGCCGATAGTTACGTGATCGTAGAAGGTTGTAAAGTGATCCAGGGCCTGACGATCGAGAATGGTCATTATGAACTGGGTAAACCGATCTATGACGACTATGAAATGCAATGGATCGGCGAGTTCAATCCTAAAATGGTGAATGTGGCAGAAGCTATTGCGGGTAACAGGAGCCGGATACTGACCACGTACAGGTATAATTTTGACAGGACGAAGGAGTTTAAGCCACATCCCATTCTTCATTGATTTTGGAATTGCCTCCTTCATTTCACTCAGGATGACAGTTGAAATTGGGAAATTGCATCCCGGCTAATTTCCTTCAAGTTTCGGAGGCTCTGAAATGCAAAGAGAATTATGCGTTAAAGGAGATTTCCCAATTCCAAAATCCAAAATCAGTCAAGTTTGCTAACTTGCCGCTCTAAGACCATGGACAAATTCATCGTTTCCGCACGCAAATACAGGCCACAGACTTTTGATACTGTCGTTGGGCAATCGCATATCACCACCACGTTGAAGAATGCGATCAAGCACCAGCAACTGGCCCATGCTTTTTTGTTCTGCGGTCCGAGAGGTGTGGGTAAGACGACCTGTGCAAGAATACTGGCCAAGACCATCAATTGCGAAAAGCCAACAAAAGACGGTGAAGCTTGTGATAAATGCCAGAGCTGTATTTCCTTTAACGATGGCGCTTCGATGAATTATTTCGAACTGGATGGTGCTTCCAATAATTCGGTGGATAATATCCGCGACCTCGTGGACCAGGTTCGATTTGTTCCGCAAACAGGTCGCTACAAAGTATACGTGATCGACGAGGTGCACATGTTAAGTTCTTCGGCATTCAATGCTTTTTTGAAAACCCTGGAAGAACCTCCACCCTATGCTATTTTTATTTTAGCGACAACAGAAAAACACAAGATACTTCCAACCATCCTTAGCCGTTGCCAGATATTCGATTTTAAACGGATCACAACGGCCGACACCGTGCATCACCTGGAAGAAATTTGTAAAAAAGAAGAGATCAAAGCCGATAAAGCTTCCCTGCAGGTCATCGCACAGAAAAGTGAAGGCTGTATGCGGGATGCATTGAGCATACTGGATAAGATCGTCAGTTTTACCAATGGTGAATTGAATTATACCACAACACTCGAGCACCTGAACATCCTCGATGCTGATTGTTATTTCAAGTTACTCGAATGCATGCAACAACAAGATCTATCCGCTGCGATGCTGCAATACGACGATATCAACCGAAAGGGTTTTGAAGGCGACCTGGTATTGAACGGTTTTGCCGAGTTCATCCGCAACCTGCTCGTATGCAAAGATGATAAAGCTGCTGGATTGTTAGAAGTAGTAGAGAGTTTTAAAGACAAATACATCGCAACGGCAAAGACTGTCGATGCAGCACTGTTGGTAAGTGCGCTGAATATCCTGAACGAAGCAGAGATCAATTATAAAGCGGCCCGGAACAAACGCCTGCATGTGGAGCTCGCATTGATCAAACTCTGCTACCTGCAACAGGCATTGGTCTTATCGGCAGAAGGCGGTGGTCTTGGTAAAAAAAAAATAGTTGACGGTGCTCTTGCATTCAGGACCCCCTCGATCAAATTGTTTACCCAACCAGTTGCCAAAACAAAAGAATCACAACCCACTGCCAAACTAATAATTGAAACTCCTGCAGTAAAGCAAGTTTCCCGTATCCAGCATCCAGTATCCAGTCCTGAGCAACAGTCGAAGGACCAGCAACCAGCAACCAGTACCAAACTCTCCGCCCTCGCCAAGATCCGCAACCAGTATAAGACCAATGGTGAAAATGCGAACGGGAATACCAATCACCCGCTTCAACTGGAAGAACTACAGAAAGCATGGACTGAATATGTGCTATTATTGAAGGACGCGAAGAACCCCGCCGCTCAACCTTTTGATCTCGCGTTGCTCCGGGTAAAAGATGATAATAGTTTTGAAGCGGTGACAGCGAACAGCATCGAAAAACAATTCATCGAACAGGACCGTAACAAACTATTTGCTTTTCTGCAGGAACGTTTGAAGAACCGCCTCCTGCAATTCAACGTGATCGTGGAAGAAAAAGCCGAAAACAGGCCAACGATCGAGATAACCCTTACGTCGAAAGAACAGTTCCAGAAGATGTCGGAACAATACCCGCTGGTAAAGGAGTTGAGAGACCGGTTGAAACTGGACCTTGATTATTGATAAAAGAAACAAGAGGGTATTGATCAAAGACTAGAAGATCAACTACTCATTGTCGCATTCACCGCTTTGGCCTATTTGAATTTGCAGCTTTTAACTACAAAATGGCCGTTCCTGATAATTTAAGCAACTTGAACAACGGATACTAGCAGGTAGATTCGGGCGAATTGCAAGACCATCGCACCCCCCACTCGCCATTCCCCACTCACTACTCGCTATTCCCCCATTTTACCTTAATTTCGGCCAAAATTCAAAGGCAATGGCCGAAGTGATATTGATGCCCCGCCTCAGCGACACCATGACCGAAGGTGTGATCGCTGCCTGGCACAAAAAAGTTGGCGATACAGTTAAAAAAGGTGATCTGCTGGCTGAGATCGAAACCGATAAAGCCACCATGGAACTCGAGAGCTATAAGGATGGAACATTATTGCATATCGGTGGTGACAAAGGAACCAAGATCCAGGTCGATGAACTACTTGCCATCGTTGGCAAAGCGGGTGAAGATGTTTCCGGTTTATTGAAAGGCGGCTCTGCTTCTGCCAAAACAGAAACCAAACAGGAATCAAACCAACCAGCTGCGAAAGAAACACAATCCCCTGCTTCTACAAGCTCAGCATCAAAGACTCAAACTTCCACATTGGATATTTCCAAAATGGACGAAGTCGTTCTGATGCCAAGATTGAGCGACACTATGGAAGAAGGTGTTATCGCATCCTGGCATAAAAATGTCGGAGACCCTGTAAAAAAAGGCGAAGTGCTGGCTGAGATCGAGACCGATAAAGCCACCATGGAACTCGAGAGTTATAAGAACGGAACATTATTACATATCGGTGCACAGAAAGGTGAAAAGATACCTGTGAATGGATTGCTTTGTATCATCGGTGAAAAAGGCAAAGTAGATGTCGATGCGATCGTTGCCGCAACAAAAGGTGGTGTCGCTCCAACACAAGCCACAACCGAAAAAGCCGCAGCCCAAAGCTCACAGCCCGCAGCCAATACACAGCAGCCTACATCAACTGTTAGCCTGCAACATTCAACTACCGACAACGGTCGTGTAAAAGCATCTCCCCTCGCTAAGAAATTAGCAGCGGAAAAAGGTATCGATATCAAGTCGATCAGCGGCACAGGCGATGGTGGAAGGATCACCAAAGCCGATATCGATAATTATTCTCCGGCTACAACAGCTAAAACTTCAACAGCACCGGCAACAGCAACTGTTCCCTCTTTTACTGCCGGACAGGAAGGATATACCGATATTCCGAATTCACAGATAAGAACTGTTATTGCCAAACGTTTGGGCGAAAGCAAATTCAGTGCACCGCATTTCTATCTCACGATGGAAATAAATATGGACAATGCGATCGCTGCAAGGACACAGTTGAATGAATTAAGTCCTGTAAAGATTAGCTTCAATGATCTTACTGTTAAAGCAGCTGCGTTGGCGCTGCGTCAGCATCCTGCTATTAATGCATCCTGGATGGGTGATAAGATCAGGCGCTATAGTCATATCCATATCGGTATCGCCGTCGCGATCGAAGATGGACTGATCGTACCAGTCGTTCGTTTCGCTGACCAGAAAACTTTACCCCAGATCGCTGCGGAAAGCAAAGAACTCGCAGGCAAAGCAAAGAACAAGAAATTACAACCAAACGAGTTCAGTGGTAACACATTTACCATATCCAATCTTGGCATGATGGATATCGATGAATTTACTGCGATCATCAATCCTCCTGATAGTTGCATCATGGCCGTAGGCCGCATCAAAGAAATAGTAGTGAAGAAAGGAGAAGGTTTTGGCGTAAGTAGTGTGATGAAAATTACCCTGAGTTGCGATCACCGCAGTGTAGATGGGGCTACCGGCGCTGCTTTTCTCCAGACATTCAAAAAATACTTAGAGAACCCTGTAGCAATGCTGCTCTAAAGTAATTATACTATTGACGATCTTGTAAAGCTACTCAACCGGGTAGCTTTTTAATTTAAACTATTGCTTTGGCAGATTTATTGCCACTATGTTTACGTTATTAAAATCCAGAAAACGGGTGATAGCAATATCATCCAGATCAATCATATGCCTATGGAACCGGAAATCGACAATAAATTCTCCTGGTCAGGTTTCTTTTTTGTAACTGCCTGTTCGTGTTTCCTGTTTAGTCTTGCGCTAAAGATAATGGAGGGACAATTTGCCCCCTGGCTCCTGTTGATCGCTGCTGTATCCGCTGTAATGGGTGTGTTCAGTCTTATTGTTGGTGCAGCAGAACGCCAGCATGATCGAAGAAAAAGAAATAAACGATTTGCATCTTCGGATTTCTAATCATTCTTATTTTCGAGCAATACCAGCTTTCCATCCATGGTGGATGCGATCAGCCGTTTACCCTCGAGTGGTCGTACCGTATTCACCATCGAGTTATCGATCTTATAGGCCCAGTTTATTTTTTGCTGTACCGGGTCGATCGAATAGACCACGCCGCTTTTTGTTCCAAAGAAAACAGCTCCTTCCTTTTCGATCAGCATAGAGGGCACATGCTCGTACCCGAAACCAGCAAATAGTTTCCAGGCGACGAATTGTTTTTCCCGGCTCGTATTATAGGCCACGATGGTATCCTGCATCGTTTTTCCATATACCCATTTACCGTCATCACTGATGCCGATCGACTCTCTCACCGTAACATCATTATTCCGCCAGAGTGTTTTACCATCCATCGCATCGATCGCTGAAATATACCTGTCGGGGGCTACTACGTAAATGACGCCATCATGTACAACAGGTATGCAGGCTGCAGGCGAATAGTTCCGGATAGAAGAACCATTGTTCCATTGCCATACCAATGCACCGGTCTTCTCATCCAATGAGTAGAGATTCCTGTCCCAGGCGCCAAAAATAATTCTGCCCTGGTAACGCACAGCCGTACTTACAACAGGTCCGTTCAATCCTTCAAATTTCCAAACCTCTTTCCCGTCTGCGATATCCAGTTTCCTGAATGCATGATCGCTGCTACCGATATAAACCATATCCTCAACGATCAATGGGGCTCCTAATACTGCAGCTCCCACTTTAACTTTCCATATGGCCTGGCCGGTCCGGGTATCCAGGCAATGAATGGTTGCATCAGCTGAACCAAATACAACACGATCGCCTGCAATTGCCGGTGATGAAAAAATGGATCCGCCTGTTTGATAGCTCCATTTTTCTTTTCCATTCTTTAATGAAAGACAGACCAGTTTCCCGTTCTGGTTACCCACGATTACATTGTCGCCCGACACAGCCGGTGTTGAAATGATATTAGCGTCGGAGGAGTATTCCCATTTTTCTTTTGTGTACCTATACTTATTATTGATACTATAATCGGGTCTCGGGAATTTTTTATTTTTTTCGAAATGCCTTGTTTCGATCTTTACACTGGTCCATGAACGCAGGGTCTCTACGCCAGGTCTTCTTTCCGTGAAGATCATCGAATCACTTCTTACATCGACAAGATTATAACCACCCACAGCAGCTTTTGCCCTGAGGTTGGATCGACCCATCACACCGGGTATATCTTCAAAGTTCAATGCTTTGTTGGAATGACCATGCCCACAAAGGATCGCCCATGTATTATACTGGTGCAACCTGTCGGTGATCTCGTACCAGTTATCCAATTGGTCGTCGATGGGATAATGATTTAAAAAGATGACAGGTTGGCCGGGTTGCAGTGTTTTTAATTCAGTATCCAGCCAGTTCACCGCACTGCGGGGCACATGTCCATCACTCATTCGTACATAAGGGCCGGATGCACATCCCAGGAAACGGATCCCGTTGTATTCAAAACTGAATTTATCATTACCGAAAATAGTAGTGAACATCACACCCCCGCTTTCACTCCATCCCGTATCATGATTACCGGGGATGATATACCATTTTACATTCAGGCTATCCAGTATCTGTTTGGCCAGTTTTAATTCTTCATTTGTACCCAGCTCTGTGATATCTCCGGTCAACACTACAAAAGCGATCCCGGGAGTCGCATTGATATCCCTGACGGTACGCCGGAGATCTTCTTCTGCACCGCCATTGGGTGAACCGATATGTGTATCGGAGAGAAAAGCAAAACGAAAAGGTTGGAACTGGGAATGAGCTTTCAGCGCAGCCACAAGCAGGAACAACAATACAAATTTCTTCATGCAGCAAGTTACTCATTCGACCTGTTTTTGAACTCGCTCCAATGCAAAATATTATTGAACTAACAACTGTTCCGGATTCCGGGATTCCTTATATTCGATATTCAAATAATTCATCAGGCAACCATGTTTATACTGGATATTTCTTCCTGGTGGCAGGCGCTACCATCTTTTGAAAAGACTTTTTGGGGCATCGCTTTGCTATTCTCCCTGCTTTTCATCATCCAACTGGTGCTTTCTTTTATCGGTCATGATGGTTCCGACAGTGTTGGCGATGCCGACTCGATGATCGGGGCTGATGATGGCGCAGGGCACCAGTACTTTACGATCAAGAACATGATCGCTTTCTTTACCATTTTCGGATGGACGGGTCTTGCCTGTATCAAAGGTGGAATGAGCAACCTGGCATCGATCGGTATTGCAGTCCTCGCAGGATCGGTCGTTGTGTTGATCATGGCGCTTATTTTTAACGGGATGAATAAATTAAAACAAAGCGGCACCCTGCAGACAAAGAATACGATCGGTCTCGTTGCAGAGACCTATCTATTCATACCTGCCAGAAGAGGGGGTTTTGGTAAAGTGCATATCAAGGTCCAGGGTTCTCTGCATGAGTTGCAGGCGATCACGGACGATGAGGAGCAGATCCCAACCGGTAAACTGGTGAAAGTTACCGCTACGGTCAACGATAGTGTCTTATTAGTTACGTCCAATCTTTCATAACCATTAACAACTGTATAATTTATGGGTGAGAATTTATTAATTGTAGTAGCGGCGTCGATACTCTTCTTTTTTATCCTGGTCTATTCGATGTTCCGGCGTTACAAACGCTGTCCTTCAGACAGGATCCTTGTCGTGTTTGGTAAAGTAGGTAAAGGTTCTGAAGGCACCCAGACTGCCAAATGTATCCATGGTGGTGCGGCATTTATCTGGCCCATTATCCAGGATTATTCGTTCCTGGACCTGACACCTATTTCGATCGAAGTGAACCTGACCAGTGCGTTGAGTAAACAGAATATACGGGTGGATGTGCCCTCCCGTTTTACTGTGGGTATCTCTACCGAACCGCATGTGATGCAGAATGCAGCAGAACGTTTGCTGGGTATGCAGCGCCCTGCGATCCACGACCTGGCAAAAGATATTATCCTCGGGCAGATGCGTCTCGTCGTAGCAATGATGGATATCGAAGAGATCAATAATAACCGGGATAAATTCCTCGCAAATATTGCCGGTAACGTGGAAGCGGAATTGAATAAGATCGGTTTGAAGATGATCAATGTGAACGTGACCGATATCAAGGATGAAAGCGGTTATATCGACGCGTTAGGTAAAGAAGCAGCCGCAAAAGCGATCAATGAAGCCAAGATACGTGTGGCAGAACAGGAAAGAACGGGTGATATCGGTAAGACCACGGCGGAGAAAGAAAGAGATATCAAAGTGGCCGAAACAATGCGTGACAGGGATATCAATGTGGCCATGGCCGTAAAAGAAAAAGAGATACAGATCGCTGGTGCCAACCGGGATGAGAATATCGGTAAGGCCGAAGCACAAAGAGATACGAGGGTGAAGATGGCGGAAGCCAATGCGATCGCTGTGCAGGGAGAGAACCTTTCAAAGATCGAGATCGCCAACTCCGAAGCATTGAGAAGAGAAAGAGAAGCCGAAGCATTGAAGAAAGCGATGGCTGCTGAAAAGGTCCAGGCAGCAAAAGCATTGGAAGAAGCTTATCTCGCGGAGAAAAAATCGGAAGAAGCCCGTGCGGAAAGAGACAGGGCCACACAGAATGCAACGATCGTGGTAGCTGCCGATATCCAGAAACAAAAACTGATCATCGAGGCACAGGCTGCTGCAGAACAGTTAAGAGAGAAAGCAAAGGGTGAGGCTGATGCGATCTTTGCGAAACTCGAAGCAGAAGCAAGAGGTATGTACGAAATACTGACCAAGCAGGCCGAAGGTCTGGAGCGTATCGTCAAATCGGCCGGCAACGATCCGAAAGATGCAGTACTCTTGTTGATCGTTGATAAACTTCCTGAACTGGTAAGAATGCAGACGGAAGCGATCAAAAATATCAAGATCGATAAAGTAACGGTCTGGGACGGTGGTGGACAAGGAGCCGATGGAAAAGGAAATTCTGCTGCCAACTTTATGAGCGGGATGTACAAAGCCGTACCTCCTTTAAAAGATATTTTTGATATGGCCGGTATGGATCTGCCCACTTATATGGGGAAGAAAAAAGAAGCAGCAGCCGGTACAGCCGTGGATATCGAGGCTGAAGACGTTACAAAAGACACCAAAAAAGCCAAATAAACAGGAAGGAACTTCGGTTCCTTTTTTTAAAAAATATAGTTTCAATAATTATTGAAAATTCAAAATCATTTTCGTAGCTTTGGGTCATGAAACTCACGGAAGCCAAACAACAATTCATCAGCAGCTGGGGTGCTTTTGGGACCCATTGGGGGATCAACCGGACCATGGCGCAGATCCATGCATTGTTGCTGGTAAGTGCCGACCCCTTGACCCAGGATGATATGATGGAACAACTGAATATCAGCCGGGGTAATGCCAATATGAATATCCGCGAGCTGATTAACTGGGGCCTGGTCGAAAGACTCTTGTTATCCGGTGAAAGGAAAGAATATTTCTCCGCCGAAAAAGATATCTGGAAAGTAGTAAAGCAGATCGTGAAGGAAAGAAAGAAAAGAGAACTCGAACCCATGCTCCAGCTGATGGAAAAACTGGAGGCGGTGGAAGGAGATAAACGGGATAAACATGTAAAAGCATTCGTGGATACAGTAAGTGGTATCAAGAAACTGGGACGCCAGGCCGATAAAACCCTTGACATGATGATCCGTGCGGAAGAGAGTTGGTTCCTGGCAACAATGATGAAATTTTTTAAATGATCATGTTAGCATTGAATTGTCATCCTGAGCATCGCGAAGGATGGTTCCTGGCAACAATGATGAAGTTCTTTAAATAAGTTTCCCGGTTTCAGGAACCAGGCCGTGCAAACGGCTTTTATTTGAATTTATATTTTCATTTTTTTCTGAAAATTTAAAAATATTTATATGAAATTGTTTAAGCAAACCGATGCCTGGATCAGCGTAGCGCTTATCCTTGCCTGCTCGATCATAAACATCCGGAACTGGTCCCCTGAAACATTGAAGAACAGCTACTACGTCATTGGCCTATGGCAAGTGATAAGCATGCTTGTTCATACCATCAATCACTGGTTCATGAAAAAGCAGGGGATCCGCCGCTATTATCATTGGCTCACCATCTGCATTTTCGCCGTCGCTTTTTTAGGTCTTGCCTATCCCCCATTGCTGTTGCTGGTACTCGATATTATGCTTTTTATTTCCCCTTTCCTGGCCATCGTCTACACGACCATCTGTTTTACAGAACTGCAGGAATTAAAGCTGGCTCATTCTTTTAATTTAAAATGAACCATATGAAATAGCGTCACCTTCTTTGTCAACTGTCTTTGAAAAGTTCTTTATATCATCTTCAAAACATAGCTTATGAAACAGTCAGCCATCTATACTACTGTAAAATGGAAGGACCTGGTCAAACTTTCCCCCGTAGAACGGTTGATAGAGAATACCGTTACATTACCCTGGTTAATCGCATCTCTCCTGCTTGCATACCATGGTCATTACCTCTGGGCAATACCCTGCTCTGTCCTTTTCTTCCTGACCGCTCTTCGCCAGGTACACAATGGTTTTCACCAGTCACTGGGCTTAAGCCGGAAAGTTACCTGGTTCTCACTCTATGTAAATAGTTTATTGATGCTGGTATCTGCACATGCCGTTCAATTCTCCCATCTCCGTCACCATAAATATTGCCTGGGAGAAGAAGACCATGAAGGCAAATGCGCCCGCATGAAATGGTGGCAGGCCATTCTGTATGGTCCTGTACATATTTATACTATCCATAAAGTAGCCCTTCAATCGGGAAACCGCCGGTATAGGAGAGATGTGATCATTGAAATGGCATCTATCGGTGCTTTTGTAGCTGCCGGTATCTTATTCGAGCTTAATTTTCTTCTTTACCATTTCATCGTTATGACTATCGGTGAATTCTTCTCCGCTTTTTTCGCCGTGTGGACCGTTCACCATGATACCGATGATAAGGTGATTGCCCGTACGCAACGGGGTCGCTGGAAAAATTTTATTACGTATAATATGTTTTACCATCTTGAACACCACCTCTTTCCTGCGGTACCTACTATTAAACTTCCCGAACTGGCCCGCAGGATCGATGAATCATTCCCGGAAATGGAAAAGAAAAAAACTTTTTGATCGATAGCTGCAAACAGGAATCCGTTCCCAATGGGTATCATCCTGTTTTGGTAACTTTGCTTATGGCGGAAAAGAAAACACTGGTATTAGGCGCATCCGATAACCCCTCCCGGTACAGTTATCTCGCTATACAACGTCTTCGTAGTCATGGTCACCCTGTCGTGGCTGTGGGAAGAAAACATACCCGTGTAGCCGATGTTACGATCGACAAAGAGAAAAAACCACACGATAATATCGATACGGTAACACTATACCTGAACCCCCTCCACCAGCAGGAATATTACGATTATATATTATCTCTCGATCCCAGGCGTATTATCTTTAACCCGGGTGCTGAAAATGAGGAACTGGCCGCATTGGCAGCTGAAAAAGGTATAAAAACGATGGAAGCCTGCACATTGGTCCTGTTAAGTACTAACCAGTATTGATAGTAAATAACCATCCACTTCTTCAGGGGTTTTACGATAGCACTAAAGTACTACTGCCCGATTTTCCCTGATTCCGATGCTGCATGGTTGGAAATTTTGAAAAGATTTACAAACCTTGTATGACCGTACCCCAATAGAGAACTGCAACCCCAATCCAAGGTTGCTGAACAATATCCTTTTTTAGACTTTAAAAAAAGTTCAAATGAAAAACCTTCGTACCGCCGTACTATGCGTAAGCATTAGTCTTTACAGCCTGTGCAGTTCTGCACAAATCGGTAGCAACGTACCGATCAATGAACCCAATTACAACAAACCACTCTTGTTCCAGTCACTGCCGGATAATATCCGTCTCGACATGGCTAGTGTGAACAACCTTTTCAACTATGTCGTGGGCAATGCGATAAGCACAGATCTTGCCCAGTCTACCGGTTTCCGCTTTGACGGGCAGGTAGTCTCTTCTGTCAACAAATACGACAACAAGATCGTAAGCGTGGTCGTTCGCTCTACCAATTATCCGGGTGCAGTGCTGAACATTTCCCGTGTCACCGATGACAATGGAAGCATTTCTTACACCGGCCGGATCATCAGCATGCAGAATGGTGACCTGTTCGAGTTAAAGAACATCGATAACCAGTTCGTGTTCGTGAAAAGAAAATTCTATGACCTGGTGAACGAATAACAATTTCACTAATTAAATCATCCAATATTTCGGTCCGTTTTTACATCCGTTTCTTAGTACCTGTTGAAAACAATTAAAATCCGCCTTGTTTATGAAAAACTATTTAAAATCCGTTATTGCGGCACTATCATTGATCAGTGCGCTCAATACAAACGCCCAGGTTCCAGCGATGAGCAGTTTACCTTCTGCTCAATATGTGATCTTCCTCGATTTTGACGGTCATACCGTTAACGGTACTGGCTGGAATTATTCCGGTCCTATTTATTGTGCGCCTTCAACGCTCGATAATAACCAGATCACAACGATCTTTAACCGGGTATCCGAGGACTATCGTCCTTTTAATATCAACATCACAACCGACTCTACTAAATACCTGGCAGCAGCTGCCAACAAGAGAATGAGGGTTATTGAGACCGTCTCTTATGAATGGTATGGTACTGCCGGTGGTGTAGCGTTTGTTGGCTCCTTTACCTGGGGCGACGACACGCCTTGTTTTATCTTTACTTCATTATTGAATAATAATGTAAAGAATATCTCGGAAGCGAGTACACATGAGTCAGGCCACACATTGGGTCTGTATCACCAGTCATCTTACGATGCTTCCTGCAATAAAACCTCCGATTATAATTATGGCCAGGGAACTGGTGAGATCGGCTGGGCTCCTATCATGGGAGTGGGTTATTACCAGAATCTCACACTTTGGTACAATGGTCCAAACTCGTATGGTTGCAATAATATCCAGAAAGATCTTGATGTTCTCTCGGGTGTTCTTGGTTACCGCGCCGACGACTATGGTAATACTTTTAGCCAGGCTACCACAGCGACTTTTGTGAACAATCGTTTCACCCTGAATGGTATTATCACACAGAACACGGATATGGATATGATCAAATTCGTGCAACCCCAAAATGGTCGTTTCCAGTTGAGCGCCATTCCATATAATGTCGGTACCGGCAACGCAGGCTCCAACCTGGATATGCAGGTTACATTGTACAATAATGCACATGACCAATTAAGTGTATTCAATCCCGGTACATTACTGAGTTCAGTTGCTGATACAACATTGAACGCAGGAACGTATTTCCTGAAGATCGAAGGAAAAGGAAATATCTATGCTCCCAATTATGCGAGTCTTGGCTCCTATTCACTCCAGGCAGATTTTGGCGGTGGTAGCTCTTTACCGCTTCACCGGTTGGAGTTGAATGGTGAAGTAGTTACCGATAAACATCGTTTGAACTGGATCATCGATGCAGATGAAGCAGTGACCAAACTGATCCTCGAAGTTTCTACCGACGGAAGGAATTTTACACCAGTAACCGAGACAGCAACATCAGCACGGACCTTTATGTATAAGCCATATGTAAGTACCACAGCCCAATACCGTTTGAATGTAACATTTGACAATGGTCGCCAGTATTACTCCAATATCGTTTCATTGCGTTCGACCGGTAGCAGCAGCTGGCCAAAACTGGTGAGCAATATGGTAAACAATATGATCACCGTCAGCAGCCCGGGTACTTATGATTATGCTGTGTATGAGCTCACAGGAAAAACCATTGCCCACGGTAAATTGGGTAATGGATTGAACACGATCAATGCAGCAGCGATCACCGGTGGTATGTATATTATCCGTTTCAGCAACGGAACAGAACAGACATCAGACAAATTTGTAAAACAATAAATCGTTAATAATGATTTCCCGTCCCGTTTAGAAAGGGACACTGATCCGTACCCCTATATTTAATCAAAGGTTTTCCTTATCTTAGGAAAACCTTTTTTTTATGCGTTGGAGAAAATTTAATGGCGACCCGATTGAATTACCCATTATGGAAGCTGTTGAGAACGCGATTAAACGGGAAACTGAAAAAGGATTTCGTTTAAAAGTCTGCATCGGCACCGACTCCCAGGTAAAAGGACAGGAAACAGAATTTGCTACCGTAATTGTCTTTCTCCGTGAAGGACATGGTGGTTTTATGTTCATCCACAATGAAAAGACCCGTCAGCAGTTCACGATCAAAGAACGCATGCTGATGGAAGTGGCCAAGAGCATTGAGATCGCTTACGAACTCTGCAACCTGTTCACCGTTTACAACGTGGATATGGAAGTACATGCGGACATCAACACCAATCCCCATTTCAAGAGCAACGATGCGCTCAAGGAAGCGATGGGATACATTCTCGGTATGGGCTTTGCCTTCAAGGCCAAACCGGAAGCATTTGCCAGCAGCAGCTGTGCGAATAAAGTGGTAAACTAACGGGTGCCGCCCCTCTTTTAAAATGCGGAGATACCCTCCGCCAGTGGATCCGTCTCTCCTATTTTTTCCTTCTTCTTCTCAACCCTATCACCAATACAACCAATAAAGCTGCCCCGATACTGATGCGTATCATGGCTTCTTTTTTTTGTTTGGCCCTGCGTTCTTCCTGGTAACGCACCAGGTCATTGATACCTCTTTCAATATCCTGTTGCTGAACGGGGTTAAGAACTGTGTCGGGAGGTGGTGGCATTTTTTTGGCGAAGGAATTGCCAGGCACACTCATCAATCCTGCAGCGAGGAGTAAACAAAATAATAATTTCTTCATGAAACTGTTTGAACAAAGCTATGCAGCTTTTAGTTGTAGAAACTACCCTGGGAAAGGTATTTATTGAGGGAACTGGTCTACGATCTTATCGTGACCTGCATGGGTAGCGTGATCAGCAGTAAAGACAACGGCAGTAGTTGTAGTGGCACCCGGGTAGATCTTCTCCATTTTTTTGCTATCCTCCTGGGCTAGCGAAAAAGTGATAAGCACCATAACGAACAATAACACTACAACATTTCTTTCGGATAAGATTGCTTTCATAAGCAAATAGTCTAATAGGTTGCAAATTAGGGGATAAATCCCAAAAAAAAATAACCTGAATGGGGTATTTCTCTACTAGAGCACAGTAAAACTCCGATTTAAACTCCCGATATACTCCAATAAAGTATTTCTACCTGTTTTTTTGGTGGCAGAACTGATAAAATAAGGCGGGCTTTCCTCCCAATTTCCAGCTAAAGCCTCCATAAAGCTTGCCACATTTCTGTCGGTTGCCCCAGGTTTGTTCTTATCGGATTTGGTAAATACCAGTACAAACGGGGTTTGCCATTCGCCCAACTGGTTGATAAAATCGATATCGATGGCCTGTGGTTCGTGACGGCTATCGATGAGAACAAAGACACAAACGAGATTTTCTCTTTTCCGGATGTAAGACTCGATCATATTGCTCCAGTTATTCCGCGCTTTGTGCGAAACGGTCGCATATCCATAACCGGGAAGGTCAACGAGGAACCATTTTTTTTTATCCGAAGAAACGATCTCAAAATGATTGATCAATTGTGTCTTTCCCGGTGTGGCTGATATCTTAGCCAACCCTTTCTTATTCGTGAGCATATTGATCAGCGAGGATTTACCGACATTACTTCTCCCGATAAATGCATACTCGGGCCTGTCTGGGGCCGGGCATTGCTTATGTGTAGCGCTGCTCACCTTGTAATTCGCTGAAATGATCTCCATGAACACAAAAATACAGAAATGCATTCCCTGTTCACCATAAAGATGATAGCAAGCTGTTTTGCGTTTCACCCGTATACCAGGCCAACAGGTGAAAAGGGTCGCTCGCAATGTGAATGATCGTAAAAATAAACCCCAATAAACCCGGCCATGGATTTATCATGATCTTACCTATCCGCCTGTTCAACAGGATAGCATAGGGAGTAAGCAAGCACCAAAGAACGAACATCGCTATAGAAGTAATGAATAAAATGTTCATACCGGTGAAATAAAGTCGTAGCGTAGCGGCATAGTTCATCTCTTTCGCTTCATAAAAGACGATCCTGCCCCTGAAAGCAGAGCAGGTATAAATTACCAGGAAGCCTGCCTGTACCAGGAGAAGTGTCCAGCTGATGATGGCATATAATTTTTTTATCCTTGACATATAATAGAGTTGCCAGGCATTTCAAATTAGATAATTTCTTTAACAGTAGTACGCTTATCTGGCAGGCAGAATCCAGTACCTTTGCCGTTCCATGTCAACCCAGCCGCACGATCATATTATTCCCTTCAAGGATTCTGAAAAGACCAAGAAAGAACAGGTCGCCGATATGTTTGATAAAATAGCCGGCAAATATGATAAGATGAACCGGTTCCTTTCGGCCCGAACCGATATCGGCTGGCGCAAAAAAGCCATCCGGCTCCTCAGCAAATACCAACCCCGGCATATCCTGGATGTGGCCACCGGTACAGCAGATATGGCGATCATGGCTTATCATCTCCTGAACCCTGCCCGGGTAACCGGGATCGATATTTCCGAAGGCATGCTGGAATTAGGAAGAAAAAAGGTTGAAAAAGAAGGACTTGCCGAAAAAATCCAGTTACAGTTAGGGGATTCAGAAACAATAAATTATGCGGAAAATACGTTTGATGCCGTGATGGTAGCATTCGGGGTCCGGAACTTTGAAAACCTTGAGAATGGTTTGGCTGAGATGTTTAGGGTCTTGAGACCCGGCGGCCGTCTGATCGTATTGGAATTTTCAAAACCACGGAATAAAGCAGTACACAATTTATATAACCTGTATATGGGCATCGTGGCGCCACAGGCAGCACGATGGTTCAAACAAAATAAAGAGGCCTATACGTACCTGAAAGATTCGGCCAATGCTTTTCCCGACCGTCATTTATTTACTGACATTTTAAAAAAAGTGGGATACTCCGATACGGAATTCAAACCGCTAAGCTTAGGAATATGTTGCATTTACTCCGGACAAAAGCCATTATAAGAAGCGTATCGTTGTTGCTTTGCGGTGGGATCCTTATGGCCCAATCGGTGGAAGCTCAATTCAACCCCTATAGCAAGGTAGAGTTGAATCGTACAGACCAGGACAGCAAGCCATATTATTTTGGGATGAGCATCGGGATCAACAGGGCACGGTTCCAGACAGAACTCCATCCTGTTTTTATCGGTAATGATAGCATCTATGTGGCCGAGCCGGTCAACTCAGGTGGTATCGCTCTTGGTTTCCAGGCAACGGCTCGTTTGTCCAATCGTTTTGCATTGCGTTTCAACCCGCAACTGATGTTCATGGAGCGGAATATTTTTTATCACCTCAAATACCGCGATATCAATGGCGATACGATGGTGACAAAAAAAGTCGAATCCATTATCGCGGCCTTTCCATTGCAACTGAAATTCCAGAGCGACCGTATCGGCAATTTCCGCGTATACACGCTGATCGGCATCAATGCCAATATCGATATGGCGAGTAATGCCCGTGCAAAAAAAGCCGAGGACCTTATCAAGATCGAAAAATATGACTGGGGTCCTGAGTTCGGGATCGGTTTCAATTTTTATTTTCCCAGTTTTATTTTCTCGCCTGAGATCAAGATCAGCAACGGGATGAAGAATGTTCATGCCCGCGACCCCAACCTGAATTTCTCCAGTGTATTCGATAAGATACAATCAAGGATGATCGTATTTACGATACATTTGGAAGGCTAGAAATCATTACATGCCTTCACCACTGCTCATCGAGATCTACACAGATGAATATATGAATCGTGTTGCTGAAATGATCCTCAATATCCAGCGCACAGAATTCGGGATACCTATAACGCTCGAACAGCAGCCGGATTTAAATGATATCCCTTCTTTTTACCAGGTAAAGAATGGCAATTTCTGGATCGCCAGGATTGATGAAAAAGTCATTGGTACTATCGCTTTGCTGGATATTGGCAATGACCAGGCAGTGTTGCGTAAAATGTTCGTCGTAAAGGAATACAGGGGCAAAGAACATGGGGTTGGCCAGGCTTTGCTCGATCAGTTGATTGAATGGGCAAGGGAAAAAGCCATTACAGAAATTTTCCTGGGCACGACAGAAAAATTTCTCGGGGCACAACGTTTCTATGAAAAGAATGGCTTTACAGAAATACCAAAACAAAACCTGCCGAAAGCATTCCCCATTATGGAAGTGGATGTGAAATTCTACCAGTTCGAGGTCGCTTAATAATCAAACTCCCTTCTCGACATATTCCAGCGTATACCCAAATTAACTACAGAAGTGTTAGTGCTTGACACTGGTGGCGTCTTTGCATCCTGCTTACGCACTACTGCATTCAATTCAAGAAAAAGATTCTCCCTGAATTCATACGAAAGAAGGAAAGAAGCATAGAAGACATTTGTTTTCCAGCCGCTACCGATCGAATAACCGAAATCGCCATCACGATAAGGGGGAATATTCGGCAATAAGATATTGCTGCCAAAATTCCGGGCACTGCTATCCCTGCCCTGTGTATAATAGATCAGTTTCCCTACAAGATTCCATTTAGGTGCGGGCTGGTAACGGGCGATACCGATATACTCGCTGAAATTGGCTCCCAGCGGATGCGCCAGTGGTTGGTTATAATGCGAATAATTAGCTACTGAATCTTTGTGTGAATAGGTAAACGGTCTTACACGATTGATTTCTGCCTGCAGATCCAGGTTAGTGATCCCAAATGCATCGATATATTTGGCGCCAAGTTGCACCCCGAATTTATTGGCCCACCATCCACGGTTCTTTTTTATCTCTGACAACACGAATTCATCCAGTGAGAATTGTCCATATACCTGGATCTTATGATCGATATTGGCCTTGGCATCGAGACCAATGATCGAGTTGTCAAAACTTCCGTTCTGCTGCTCGATCGAACGATAAAAGATAATGGGATTAAGATAACCGAAATCGAAACGATCTTTTCTACCAAAGATCACGCCTTCAAATAAACCGATATTCAGCCATTTGGTAACAGCCACATCGAGATGGTGCATGGCCGCGTATTTCTTGGGTAATAATTTATCGCCACCGGGTATCTCGGCAGAATGTAGTTCCATGAACAGGTTCTGGTAATTGAACTTCCAGATACGGGTATTCAGTTTCAGGAAAAGATTATTGCTGCTTCCATCGCCCAGCAACAAACTACGATAACCATTACCGATAAAATTCTTATCATAACCAAATGCCACGTCAATATACCTGGTGACATTAAAAGTAAAATAACCACGGGCATCAAAATAATCGTACCCCCCTATTTTGAACGGTTTATAAAAACCCTGACCCGGAACTGCTTTGCGAAGATTCACCCAACTCCTCACATACATCGGATCCTTTTCCTGGTTATCGGTGATATAACCATAGAAACCGATCTTGTTGGCGATCCGTCCCCGGATATTGACTCCTCTTGTATTTAAATATAATGTCTGGTCATTATCCTTTTCTTTCGACACATATACCTGGATCACGGGGTTGATCGCCATATCGAAATCTTTTACATGAACCTCGTAGAGATTGGCGGGGGTCTTGTAAAATCGTTTCCCAATTGGCTTTTTGCTTTTGATCCTTGCTGCCATGCTATCGGGCAGCCATTCGATATTATTTAAACACAGGCTTTGCAGGTTGTACAGGTCGACGGCGCTCAATTTGATTTTCCCCTTGCCAAACATAGCTACTCCATTCCTGGTACCATACAGATTTATCTGGTTCATGATGCTTTTCCTGCTGAAAGGTCTTGTCTTTGAAAAGTTCAAAGCTGAATCGGATTTAGCCTTTATCTCCAGCCGTTCGATCAATGTATAAGCCTTATCACCAAGGGGGATATATGTTGTTTGAGCTGTGCCGGCAACAGGAAAAAGAATTAGCAGCAGTCTTACAAGGGTTTTTTTAAATTGCATGGGTCATAAGATTAGATTCGGGGAACAAAATATGCAAAAATATCTTATAAAGAATATCCAGGTTGTCAACGAAGGGCACATTCAAACGGCAGACCTGTTGATAACCGATGGAAGGATCGAACGCATCGCTCCGGTAATCGACGCAAAAGCCATCGAAATTAATGGTGAAGGAAAATATCTTTTCCCTGGTTGTATCGATGACCAGGTCCATTTCCGCGAGCCTGGCCTCACGCATAAGGCAACGATCGCGACGGAATCAAAGGCAGCGGTGGCTGGAGGTGTGACGAGCTTTATGGAAATGCCGAATACCATTCCGAATGCACTTACCCAGGAATTACTCGAAGACAAATACCAGATCGGCGCAAACACCTCGTTGGCCAATTATTCCTTTTTCATGGGAACAGGTAACAACAATGCAGACGAAGTATTGCGGACAAATGAAAAGAAAAAAGATGTCTGTGGTGTAAAGATATTTATGGGTTCCAGCACGGGGAATATGTTGGTAGATAATCCCAATACCCTCGACAAAATATTCCGCGAAAGCGAAGTACTCATCGCAACACATTGCGAGGATGAAAAGATCATTCGTCAGAACATGGAACGATTGAAGGCAACGGGAAAAGAATTAACCGCCGCCGATCATCCCATTATACGCGATGAAGAAGCCTGTTATGAATCTTCGCTCTATGCGATCCAGATCGCTAAAAAATACAATACCCGCTTACACATATTACATATCTCAACGGAAAAAGAATTACAGCTCTTCACAAACATGTTCCCCCTGAAAGAAAAACGTATCACTGCAGAAGTATGCGTACATCATCTGCATTTTACCAGTGATGATTATGCGCAATTAGGGAACAGAATCAAATGCAATCCTGCGATCAAGGCGCCCCATAACAAAGAAGCGTTATGGACCGCTTTGCTGGATAATAGATTAGATGTTATCGCCACCGACCATGCTCCGCATACCTGGGAGGAAAAGGATGTGCCTTATGAAAAAGCACATGCCGGATTACCCCTCGTGCAACATTCCCTTTCGCTGATGCTGTGCTATTATAAACAAGGAAGGATCAGCCTGGAGAAGATCGCGGAGAAAATGAGTCATGCTGTGGCCGATTGTTTCCAGATAAAAGAACGGGGATATATACGCGAAGGCTATCATGCCGATCTCGTGATCGTTGATATGAATAAACCTGTAAAAGTGACAAAAGGCAACATTTTATATAAATGCGGCTGGAGTCCTTTAGAGAATTTTGAGTTTCCTGCATCTATAAGCAAGGTGTTTGTGAGTGGAAACAAAGTGTATGATGAGGGAAGATGGGACGAATCTGTAAAAGGCCAACGTCTTAAATTTGAAAGGTAAAAGTGAAAGGTCATTGGTGTACCCCATTCACCATTCACCATTCACCATTCACTTATATGCAAATCGACAAAATATCCTTTAACGACATTTCCATCTTCCACGAGGAAGAGGAATTCTCGATTTTTCACAAGCTCAATTTTACCCGCACCACAGGCGGTAAGGAATGGTTGCGTAAATTTTTCAGCGAACCCCATAACGATGTAAATAAGATCATCGGTACGCAGAAGATCATCCGCACTTTCATGGAACATGTAAAGGACTGGCCCACGAGTATTACCAATGGTACTGTACTGGTGATGGATAAATTCATGGACTATGCACTGGACCCGATCAGCGAAAACGCCGGCTCACTCAATAATATCTTCTACAAGGTGCTGCATAATGAAGACTATGCCATGGTAAAATATTCGGTCACCCATTTCGCCGATTTCTACCGGGGTATCAAACAGATCGCGGAATTACTGGAGGATCTTGACCTGCCGCCCGGTATCAAATTCTATACGGATCGTATAGGTAAGGTATTAAAAGAGCCTCCACTCGAACGATTGGCTGAAACCAAAGCGGGACAACGCTTCTCACCCCGCCAGAACCTGTATTATGGCTATCATTTGCGTGGTCGTTATAAGACCGACACACTGGAACTGATCGATATCTTCAGCCGCCTTGATGCATGGTACTCGATGGCTGTAGCTGTAAAGACCTTTGGTCTCAGCTTCCCCGAATTTGTTGAACAGGAAAATCCGCTTGTCGATGCAAACGGTTTGTACCATGTATTATTGCCCGAGCCGATCGCATATGACCTGCAGATGAACCCGGAAAATAATTTTCTGTTCCTTACCGGGGCGAATATGGCAGGGAAAAGCACATTGATCAAAGCAGTGGGCTCGGCTGTATTCCTTGCTCATATCGGGATGGGCGTGCCTGCGGCAAAAATGAGATTGACTTTATTTGATGGATTGCTTAGTAATATTAATGTCGTCGATAATATCGCTCGCGGTGAAAGTTTCTTTTTCAACGAAGTGCAACGGATAAAGAATACGATCGAAAAAATAAATAATGGGAAAAAATGGCTGGTGCTGATCGACGAACTCTTCAAAGGCACCAATGTACAGGATGCCATGAAATGTTCACTCGCCGTGATCAAGGGGCTGATCAAAATAAAGAACTCCCTGTTCATCCTTTCGACCCATCTTTACGAGATCGGCGATGAATTGCAGAACTACCCGAATATATCCTTCCGTTATTTCGAAACAAATGTTAAAGACGAGCAACTGGAATTCAGTTACCAGCTGAAAGAAGGTATAAGCAACGATAGGATCGGTTATGTCATCCTGAAAAGAGAGAAAGTGGTGGAGATGCTGGAGAATTTGTGAAAAGCTGCTAGCTGTCAGCTATTAGCTGCTAGCCACTACTCTAAGAAACCATGCCATATTGAACAAAGGCTAACCGCTAACAGCTAAAGGCTAATAGCTTCATTTTAAGTTTTTTCTTATCAAACAAACCGGTAACTTTTGCAAAATTATTTTTCGTGAAATTTTTTTTAACACTTCTATTCGCTACCCTTGTTACAGCCGGTTATTCCCAACAGGATATCAATGTGCTGCATTACAAATTCCAGCTCGAATTATCAGACAGGTCCGATTCGATCAAAGGACTGGCATCAATCACCATTCATTTTAATAGGTCGGTTGATAGTTTTACGCTTGACCTGAAAAATTCAACCAGCTCTTCAAAAAAAGGAATGACGGCATTCGTAACCGGGGGATTGGGAAAAGTATATGGAGCAGGGTTTACGCACAAGAATGATAAGATCACAATTATTCCCGGTCATACTATAAATAAAGATGAGGAACGAACATTCGATATCAGTTATAGCGGTATTCCAACCGATGGGTTGATCATCTCCAGGAATATATATGGCAGTCGTACTTTCTTTGGAGACAACTGGCCTAACCGGGCCCATAACTGGATCCCTTGTAATGATGACCCAGCCGATAAAGCAAGTGTTGAATTCATTGTTATTGCTCCTTCACATTACCAGGTAATATCAAATGGCATTCAAATTGAAGAAACCAGTTTGGCCGATGGTAAAAAGCTTACACATTATAAAGAAGAGATCCCGCTTCCTACCAAAGTCATGGTGATCGGTGCTGCTGATTTTGCCGTCAGTCGTGTCGGCACCATCGGCTGTCTCCCTGTTTATAGCTGGGTCTATGCAGAAAATAAAGAAGACGGTTTCAAGGATTATGCGATGGCCAAAGATATCCTCGCTTATCATATTAATTATATCGGGCCCTATCCTTATCAAAAACTGGCGAACGTACAATCCAAAACAAGATTTGGGGGCATGGAAAATGCCGGTGCAATTTTTTACGCGGAAACAAGGATAAATGGTCGCCAGGACCAGGAAGAACTATTATCGCACGAGATCATTCATCAATGGTTTGGCGATATGGCCACGGAGAAAAGTTTTGCGCATCTCTGGCTGAGTGAAGGCTTTGCAACTTATCTCACACACTTATACATCGGATCTAAATATGGCGCAGATAGCCTGGCCAGCGAAATGAAGGAAGATCGTGAGGGTGTGATCACATTCGTAAAAAGAACACATAAGCCTGTTGTTGATTCAACTCCCAACTATATGGAGTTATTAAATGCCAACAGTTACCAGAAAGGCAGCTGGGTATTGCATATGCTTCGCCACGAACTGGGCGATTCTGTTTTTCATGCCAGCATCCGGAAATATTATACCGACTATGCGGGCAAAAATGCAGAGACCAGTGATCTGCAGAAAGTATTTGAATCAGTGTCTGGAAGAAACCTTGGTCAATTCTTTAAACAATGGTTGTTCACTCCTGAAAATCCCAATCTCGATATTACCTGGAAATATGATCGGACCAGGGGCAGTATCATCATTACCGTAAAGCAATTACAACAGTCATTGTTCGAATTCCCCCTGGAAATGCAAGTTCGTTTAACAGGTAATGGGTTACCAAAGAAAAAAGTCCAGTCGATCAGGAAAAGAGTTGAAACTTTCGAGTTTCCCGTAGAAGCAAACCCGGTAAACCTGGAAATAGATCCGGGTACATTCTTACTCTATGAAGGGAAGGTCACCGAACTGAAATAGTTCCGTTTTTTCAACGCCATTTTTCAGAAAAAAACATTTTTCAGCGTTGTTATTCCCCTGTCCGGGATAATTCTTCCTGCTACTTTCAATCCATGTTGATCAAAACATTTGGAAGCGCCGTCTATGGCGTCGAGGCCATCACGATCACGATCGAAGTGAGTTGGCTGCATAATTCCGGGAGGAATATGATGATCGTTGGATTGCCCGATAACGCAGTAAAAGAAAGCCTCGAACGGATCGAGAGCACTTTCAAGGCAAATAGTTTCGATGTGCCGCGTACCAAGCTCGTGGTGAACCTGGCTCCGGCTGATATTAAAAAAAGCGGAACCGCGTTTGATCTGCCGATCGCATTGGGCATACTGGGTGCATCCGGCCAGTTAGCCAATAGAGAAGCATTGAGCAATTATGTTATCATGGGCGAACTGGCATTGGATGGTGAGATCCGTGCTATCAAAGGCGCATTACCTATCGCTATACAGGCGAGAAAAGAAGGATTCAAAGGTTTGATCGTTCCTTCTGTGAATGCAAAAGAAGCAGGAATGGTGAATAATCTTTCCGTCTATGGTGTGGATCATATAAAAAGCGTTATCGATTTTTTTGAAAAAGAAGAAACGGGACTTATTGCAACTATTGTCAATACAAGAGAAGAGTTCCTGCATTCACAGTATGATTTTGAAATTGATTTCGCGGATGTAAAGGGACAGGAAAATATCAAGCGGGCATTGGAGATAGCAGCAGCAGGTGGACATAATGCTATCCTGATCGGTCCGCCCGGTGCCGGTAAGACGATGCTGGCAAAAAGATTACCAACTATTCTTCCTCCCCTTTCATTACAGGAAGCATTAGAGACAACAAAGATCCATTCTGTCGCAGGCAAACTTCCAGAGAATGCTACTCTTGTTGCCCGGCGACCATTCCGTTCACCGCATCATACGATCAGTGATGTGGCATTGGTGGGTGGCGGTGGTATTCCTCAACCCGGTGAAATATCGCTGGCACATAACGGTGTATTATTCCTGGATGAGTTACCAGAATTTAAACGAACCGTACTTGAAGTGATGCGACAGCCGATGGAAGAAAGAAAAGTAACGATATCAAGAGCGAAGATCGCTGTGGACTTCCCGGCCTCTTTTATGTTAATGGCTTCTATGAATCCCTGTCCTTGTGGTTTCTATAACCATCCCGATCGAGAATGCACTTGTCCGCCCGGTACCGTTCAGAAATACCTGAACAAGGTTTCAGGACCATTGCTCGATCGGATCGATCTGCATGTTGAAGTAACACCGGTTGCTTTCAATGAACTTTCTGCCAACCGATCGCAGGAACAATCTGTGGATATACGGGAAAGAGTGATCGCCGCAAGAGAAAAACAAGCCGAACGTTATAAAAACAATACGGGCATATACTGCAATGCGCAAATAAGCAGTAAGATGCTCAAAGAAATTTGTGTGATCGATAGCGTTGGTGCCCATCTATTAAAAGCTGCGATGGAACGGCTCAATCTTTCAGCAAGGGCCTATGACCGTATACTTAAAGTTGCCCGCACCATCGCTGATCTTGCCGGCTCTGATGATATCAGACCGGAACACCTTGCTGAAGCGATACAATATAGAAGCCTTGACCGGGAAGGATGGGCGGGCTAACTGCAGTTTGCTCCTCCATATTGTATAAATTGCAGCTTACTGTATGAAGAGCATCCTTTTTTTATCGGTCATGAATGGTTCTGCCTGGGGTGGCAGCGAAGAGCTGTGGTACCAGGCTGCTCTAACGACCGCCCGCAAAGGTTATACTACAGCTGTTTGTTGTTTTGATTGGAAAAAAAAATCAGGCAGGATAAAGGAATTAGAAAAAGCAGGTTGCCGATTGTTCCTGCTCCCGGGAAAGAAAAAAATAAAGCCTCAATCTATACTGGGTAAAACCAGGCTTCGTAAAGCGCTTGCCAAGGTTCCTTTTGAAGAATACGATAAAGTGATCGTCAGCCAGGGAGGATGGAAAGATGTGGCACATGCTCCTTTCTCAAAATTATATCTCCGGTTAAAAGACTATACGCTGATCTATCATAATTATAATGTAGATGCAAAATTCCATTCCCGAAGATCAAAGTTGATGAAAGAATGGGTAGAAAGAGCGTCGAAGAACCTGGGTGACACCCTAAAAATATTCCAGGTATTGGAGCAAGCCTATTCATTATGCATACCCAACCAGGAAAAATTATTCAACCCGCTGACCTTTGATCCCCCGGCAACTGCGACTGCCTATCCACCCACCGAAGCAAAATATATCTTTTCGGTATTTGCAGCCCTCGACACGGAGAGAAAAGCACAGGATATCCTATTACGGGCATTGGTTTTAGATGATTGGCGCAACAGGAATATTGAATTGCATTTATATGGAGAAGGCAAGGACAAAGAATTGCTCCAGGAAATGATCACGGAATTACAACTGCACCCGATCGCGACCCTCAAAGGCAATGCAACTGATTATCGCGAAGCGATCAAACAAACTCATCTTGTATTACAAATAACACATATCGATGCGATGCCGATCACGGTAATGGATTCACTGGCAATGGCAAGACCATTGGTCGTAAGTAATGTCGGCGATATGCCTTCCTGGATCAATGAAAATGAGAATGGTTGGATCACTGATGCCGTTACTGTTGAATCGATCGGTGAAACATTAGCCAAAGCATGGGCAAGTCGTGATAACTGGCCAGCAATGGGGGAACGATCATTTACAATTTTTCAAAAAAACTTCCCTGCCGATCCCATTGCCTATTTTCTCCGGCAATGCGGCATTCTTTCCCAGCCTTAGGCGATCGCTACACAATAATTCCCAGCCCGTAACATTTAGGATAATTGTAAACCTTTTTTCCCGTCGCAGCCGCGAGATCGATCACCGCTTTCCGGACAGCTGGAAAACTCTCCGTGTCATGAAAGATCGTACAAGTGCTATGATTGACGGCCCAGAGACCACATTCATAGGTCTCCGCATAATTGTGAACGATATCGACATGGGAGAAATCATACTGTGAATTATCTTTTACGATCCAGTCACGGTAATCCGATTTATGCAATTGGATATTTTGAAATGTTGCCAGTCTTGTTTTGGTCTGTTCAAAATGATCGCCTTTGTGATCGGTATGTTCATCGCCTTCAAATGTATCCACACCCACTACCTCTTTAAAATAATTGGAGAATACCACAGAGGAGTAACCGAACTCCACACCGAATTCGATGCAACGATCCCTTTTGATATCGAAACGATCGAGGATATCCTCAATGATCAGTTCCAACCCGGCCCAGGCGGTAACCACTTCGATCATTTTCTCCGGCCTGGTTTTTTTCCGTGGTTTGTAAACAGGGATATCTGTTTTACCACCAAATAAGCCTGCTAAACTGAATTTTCCCATATAAACTGATTCAACAATTAAACGATTAGCCTTTTTTCTTTATACCTCTTGCCATTTTCCTGAACTCATTCAGCCTGCTAAGATAATTCCTTCGCCAGACCGGGAACAGGTTTTTTTGATGCTTTGCCAGGAACAGGAAAAGCGTTCCCGAATAGCCCTTGCGCAGCCCGGCATAAGCGTCATATAATTTCTCCATGAATTGTTCATCGGGGCAATAAGGGTGCTCTTTGAATAAGCGGATCCGTTCCAGTTTTTCCGTATGCTCTTCGTATTGACGATTGGGATCCTCTTTTCTTTCTGCATTTTTTTTATAGGCCAGCGAGGTAAAGGAGTCTTCATGTTGCCGCCAGCCCGTCAGTGCTTCGCCCACGTAACGGATCGAAGAAATTGAAGCGGCAGTATAAGCCAGCCAACTATCGTAAGGCATATGAGCCGGCACCGGTAGAGCGAACTTCAATAATTCTTTTTTCAACAACGTTGTATGCCCCCAGATAAAATCATAAAAGATAAATGCATGATAATGGGGCCGGTCATGTAAACGAAATGTATCGCTGATCTTTCTTCCCAACTCCTTCCCTTCTGCATCGATATGAACTGAATCGGAATAGACCATCATCGCATCCCCGATCGCATTGACCAGGGTTTCGATCTTATGCGGTTTCCAGATATCGTCATGATCGGCGATGGCGATCAGTTCTCCCGAACAAAGTGAAAGACATTTTTCAAAATTCTTAATATATCCCAGGTTGGAATCATTGACATAGATCCTGAACTTACCGGGATGGCGCTGGCTGAATTCTTCCAATACGGCTACCGTATCGTCCGTACTTTTATCGTCGCAACAAACGATCTCAGTATATATCCATGTCTGTTGCAACAGGCTTTCGAGAAGTGGCGACAGGTAAGGACCGGTATTATACGTACAAAGCGCTATAGAAACGAGTGGTGTCATAATTTTACAAAGCCTGGCGCCAAAGATATATTCATAAACTGCGAAAACAATGAAGGATGAAAGACAGACAATTCATTATGGAAATGGTCGAAAAAGGAAGACTGGCCGGAGAAAAAGTCAAACAGGCGTTCGGCGATCTTTCGCTGGAACAACTGGATTGGAAACCCTCCGCTGAAAGTTGGAGCATCGGGCAATGCCTCGATCACCTCATCATCGCCGATTGTCTTTATTTCCCTGCATTGAAAAAGATCACCGAAGGAAACTACAGGATGAATGGCTGGGAACAATGGAGCCCTTTCAGTGGTTTGTTCGGGGCTGTATTATTGAACACAGTACGAGCTGATCAGCGGAAAAGAACAAATACAGCCCGGGTATTTACTCCGCACGAAACAAGGGTCGATGCAGTTATATTGGAGCGTTTTCATAAACATCTTGACAGCCTGCTGGGATATATCGCGGCCTGTGGCGATCGCAACCTGGACAGGACACGGATCAGTTCCCCTGTCTCTAAATTTATTACCTATAGTTTGCGCAAAGCTATATTGATCCTCATCGAACACGAACATCGTCATATTAACCAGGCCCTGAAGGTCAAAGCCAATAAGGAGTTTCCCCTGCAATAAGGTTTCGAAAACAAATAATAGGCTTTTAGAATTTCACGCAGAGTACGCAGGGTATGCTGAAATTGATTTTAAGCTTACCCTGCGATCTCCGTGGCCTCTGCGTGCTTTATTTCAAAACAGGGTTCTTTATCTTTACCGCAATTATCACCCATGCAGGAATATTTCCAGGCGCTCAATAATTATTACGACAAAATTTATGTGCTCAGCGTTGAATCCGCTGCCGCAAGAAGGGCGTTGTTCGAAGAGCGCTTCAAAGGTTTGAATTATTCGTTTTATTTCGGTGCCGATAAAAACAAGTTCACGGTTGAAGAGCTGGAAGAAAAAAAAATTTTCAATGCAGAACTGACACGCCAGCACCATCGTTTCCACAAGACCATGCGACCCGGTGAGATCGCCTGCTCCTGGAGTCACAGGATGATGTATGAAGAAATGATCAGCAATAATTACCAGCGCATTCTCATTTTCGAAGATGATGCAGTTCCTGATCCCGGAATGCTGCCGCAGCTACCAGCCATATTGAAGGAGATCCCTTCCGATTGTGAATTATTATTCTGGGGCTGGGATAAGAATGACAGGAATACCATCGGGTCCGGTTTTAAAAAGATCATTTATCATTTCCAGCATAGCCTGGGTCGTTTAAAATGGACCCATCAAATGATCCGCAACCTGTATGCACGACCGTACTCGGCTCACCTAAAAAAAGCAGGATTCCATGATTATACGTATGCCTATGCAGTAAACCGCAGCGGGGCAGAGAAACTGGCCTCCCTGCAAACACCACTTCAGTATATCGCCGATAATTTATTGGCGCACGCCACAACAAAAGAACTGGTGAAGGGTTATATTGTCTGGCCAAAGGTTTTCCTTCATGACAGCCTGCCCGATGGAACACATAGAGATTCGTATATTCGGTGAGCCGCCGGCAGAAAAAATGTCAATATTGCTGGTTCTGTTATTGTCATGATTTTTGTGAAGACCGGCTCTATAATCAATTGCTTTTATGAAGATCCTTTTAAAATATCTCAGACCGCATAAATGGCTGGTCGGACTGGTTTTATTCCTGGCAGCGATCAATATCGGTTTTTCCCTGATCGATCCCATCATCTTTGGTAAGCTCGTGGACCTCGGTAGTTATCACCAGAAGGTCGAACCACTCACCAAGCATGAGTTCATGTTCACCAAAAAAGAATATATCGAACCCGGTGTGATGCTCGGTGAAAAGGGTGCCATTATCAAAACTCAACGACCAAAAGTAATTTATGGTGTGATATGGCTGCTGATCGCTTCTATTTCTGTTGCCATGGTCAGCCGTATCGCCAAAGCCTTCCAGGATTATTTCCTGAGTTTTATCACGCAGAAATTCGGTGCCAGTATATTCACGGAAGGATTACAGCATGCGATGAAACTGCCTTACCAGGAATTTGAAGATGCCCGAAGTGGAGAAACGCTGAGCATCCTGCAAAAAGTAAGGATCGATACGGAAAAATTCGTAGCCTCCTTTATTAATGTATTGTTCCCGGTTATCGTAGGTATCCTGTTCGTCGCTGTTTATGCAACGACCATACACTGGAGCCTTCCCCTCGTATATTTTGGCGGTATCATTTTACTGACCATTATCTCCAACCTGCTGAGTAAAAAAGTAAAAGTCATTCAGAAAAAAATTGTCGGGCAGACGACCGCATTGGCCGGAGCTACTACCGAATCGCTGCGCAATATTGAACTGGTAAAGAGTTTGGGGCTTACGCAGCAGGAAGTATCCCGTTTGAATAAAAATACATTTAAGATACTTGGATTGGAGCTCACAAAAGTAAAACGTATCCGCAGTATCAGTTTTGTACAGGGCACTTTTGTGAATACACTTCGCCAGGTGATCCTGTTCCTGTTAATGCTATTCATATACCGGGGAAGAATGAGTGCCGGGGAGATCGTTACCATGCAGATCTTCTCCTTCTTTGTATTCGGCCCTTTGCAGGAGATCGGGAATATCATTCTTACATATCGTGAAGCACAAGCTTCTCTCGAGAATTTCGATAACCTGATGAAGAAAGCGCCGGAGCCCCAATCGCCCAACCCCAAACACCTGGGCCAGATACAAACACTGGAATTCGATCATGTGGCATTCAAACATCATACTGCTTCTCAAAAAGCCATCAACGATATCAGCTTCAAAGTAAAGACCGGTGAAACGATCGCTTTTGTGGGCCCATCCGGTTCGGGTAAGACCACGCTGATGAAACTGCTGGTAGGTCTTTACCGTCCCCAGGAAGGAAAGATATTATATAATGGTATCGACGAGAATAATATCGATTTCGAACACCTGCGCAACCAGATCGGTTTTGTAACACAAGATACCCAATTATTCTCCGGAACGATCCGCGAGAACCTGATGTTCGTCAATCCCGCTGCCAGCGAAGATGACTTACTGGATGTGCTGCGCAAAGCCTCCGGTCAGCAAATCCTGGCAAGAGCTGAAAAAGGATTGGATACCATGATCGGTGAAGGTGGTTTGAAACTGAGTGGTGGAGAAAAGCAACGCTTATCCATTGCAAGAGCATTACTGCGCAAACCAAAATTATTATTGTTCGACGAAGCCACTTCGGCATTGGATTCATTGACTGAAGAAGAGATTACGGATACGATCCGGGAGATCTCCAATGAAGGGAACCAGGTAACCATCCTGATCGCTCACCGCCTGAGCACCATCATGCATGCAGACAGGATCTATGTACTGGAAAAAGGAGATGTGGTAGAAACAGGTAATCATGAGAACCTGCTTTCTGAAAAAGGATTATACTATGCGATGTGGCGTCAACAGATCGGTGAAAGAAAGTATAAAGCAGCCGCTGCCCAATAGTAAAAACACAAGCCATGAAACTCTTTATTTGTTCACTTGCTTTGCTTTGTGCAATGCTGGCCACCGCACAGACCAAAAAGAATTACATTCTTGAGATCAACGGTGACACCGTTTCTGTATCGCTGGATGAACCGACAACACTTAAAACAAAGAGCGGCCAGACCCTGAATGTAAAACTCAAGCAAAAAGAGCGGCTGACCTTTGAAGATTCGACCCTTGCCTTTCAATACACGCCGGGGTTTACTGTCACGGTCAAACACTTCGATGATATAGACCAGATATTATGTATCAGCGGAAGCGGCAATAGTTTCCTGATCCAGAAATACCAGGATGTGAACCCGGAAACGATCGGGGATTATATGCTTGGGGAAATAACGCAGGAGAGCAAGGATGCCGGATATAAAGAGACGAAAAAAGATATCAGCAAGATCCTGCGGTCCGGTAAGGTTATCAAAGGAAAACAATCTACATTGGTACTAGAGGATGAGAAGAACGTCTATGCTGTCTATCCCGTCAAAATAAAAAAAGGTGGCTTTATGATCGTTATGATCATTGTGGACCCTACAGACGAAAAAGAAATGAAAGGGCTGGATGTTTTCTGGAAATCATTGACAATTAAAAACTGATCCCTTGGGCTTTCTAACTGATCTTTTTGGCAATAAAGTAAAAGCCGCGTTACGAAATGGTGCGATCGTTATCGACGTGCGCAGCGGGACCGAATATGATCGCGGTCATGTACCGGATGCCTTTAATATTCCCGTTAATAACATACAGGCAAGTGCAGACCGCTTAAAAGCGGCAAAAAGACCTATCGTCATTTGTTGCAGCAGCGGTGACAGGAGCAGTAAAGCGGTAGAATTGCTGAAAGCAAAGGGTGTAAAGGAAGTCTATAATGGCGGCAGTTGGGAAAAAGTATTGCGGCTGATGAAAGAGGTATAAACTATGGATTCATTTTTATCTTCACCGATTTCGTAGTCGTATTGTATCCATGATCCTCGAAGGAAACAGTTACTGTATAATTAGTGGCTGAGGTAACGGTTGTCGAAGCGCCGATACTAAAATTATAAGAAGTTATTCCATGTATATCGTAAGGCTGGTTGATGAGGGCAAAACCGGTAGCATCATTGACCACTTTGATCGTACCACGATATAACCCAAAATCGTCGGTAACCTTCCCTGTAACGCTGATCGTATTCCCGCTTACAAATGACTGGTTATCGGAAGGTGTATAGATCGTGACGCCTGGTGCAGTTGTATCATCCGGAACATATCCATGTATGCCACCCCCACCGCCAGTTCCACCACCGCCTCCTCCTGTGCCCGTATCGCCACCTTTTGAGCAAGCGATAGCTCCTATAACAAGGATCAATAACAATAAACCTGGATAATTCCGTTTCATCATTGTAAAACTACAATTCTTTTTTTTCATTTCCTCCCTGGCGAAAACTTGAAAAGAAGCCTGATCTTTCGAGTTCTTCGATATCACCTATCTCGAGTTCCAGGGCCTTGGTACTCAGGAATATTTCAACCAGCGATATGACCAATGAAACCATCAGGCTGAGCAGGCTGGTGGCAAAAACATATTCAGCCGGGGACTTCCATCCTTTATAGATAGCGAACATGGATACCACGCAGCACAAAAAACTGAATACACCCAATACCTGCATGGTCCGGATATAGTTAAGCCGTTTTCTCAGATTATTGATCTGCTGCAGCAATATCTTGCTTTTCCTTCCGCTGATATATTCATCATGCAGTTTGCGGATCAGGTTGGCGATGGCAACAAAGCGATTGGTATAAGCCAGCAATAATAAAGTGATAGCGGGAAATAATAAGGCGGGGGTATTGAGGGTGATTTCCATTCCACAATTTACCTATAAAATAGAATTGTCATCCTGCATCATTTCTTTTGAAGATCCAGGAAAATATTCAGGTTTATAGAAAAAATGCGGCCTGTATTGAAAACCCGGGAATTGTTGAACATCACCTGGTGCGATTGATGTCATCACCGAATAGGTAATTGTAGTGAATCGCTGCTTTTGGAAAAGAGGAAAATATTTTTACTGTTAAGAATGGAAATGATACTAAGTATCACTTATGAAAATTAAAAATGATACCATGTATCAGTATATGAAATTTTTGCAGTTGGCTGCGGGATGATATACCTTTATTACCTATAAATTCCTATAAAATATGAGATCAATTCTATTTACATTGTTCCTGCTTACTGTTATAGTAAGTGGTTGCAGCAAAAGTTCAAATAACAACGTACCTATAAAAGAGGAAGCTGTTCACCAACCCGCACTGTCAGCAAAGTTCGACGTTACCCTGACAATAAATAATGATGGTGTTAAAGAAGGCGATGATGTGACATTCAATAATCAATCGCTCAGCGCTGTTTCTTATCTGTGGGAATTTGGTAATGGGTTTACTTCTACAGAAAAAAGTCCAACTTATCAATTTGGCTGCGGCAATGCTAACATTAAGCTCACTGTTACCGGGGCCAACGGTGCTACCGCTTTATTTACGAGAGACCTGCTGGTTTATTGCAAGGGTAAGAATGCTGGCGGCAAAATTGATGACACCGGGCATATCCATACAGGTAACACCGGAGAATAGACGGGCTACAATTACCCAGATAAAATATTTGCAATATTGATGCAAAAATCTATTTTTGTGTCAGGAAATGAAATTCAACCGGTACATATCAAAGTGCATCAGCATTTTCTTTATGGGGTTGCTGCTGCAAAAAGCCGGTGGAAGCCTGATCCTTCATGACTGGTTCCATACTCAGAATACAACCCATGCTTCAGATGGCCACGCGGCTATTGATGCCAGTGCATATAACTGTACCTGTGTCGATGACTTTTATGTCCCTTTTGCAGAGACACCGGCACAGATCGTTCAATTAACCCCTTCCATACAATCAGAATTTATTGTTCTCCCTTCTCTTCCGATTCCTTTTTCCTTAACATTCTTTCATTCCTTACGTGGCCCGCCTTCTATCACTTCCTGATCTATTATCGTGCCCTGGTCATGCCTGATCAGTCACGTCCATTTTCAATTATTTCCTAATGCGGGGTAATACCCTGGATAAACAATGCGGGTCATGAAAAAAAATCTATTGCTGCTGATGCTGCTAAGCTCTTTTCAATTAACTATGGCTTTCGGCCAGCAAACAAAAAGTACGTTAACCGGTAAAGTTACGGATGCAAGTACCGGTTTGCCGGTAGGTGGTGCCTCCATATTCTTTCCGGATTTGAGACTGGGAACCAGTTCCGATTCAAATGGTGTTTATAAAATTCAAAATATACCGGCCGGAAAATTTCTTGTAGAAGTAAGTTCGATAGGTTATTCCTCTGTTATTGAAACAATCGACCTGAACGGGAATGTGCAGAAAAGTTTTTCTCTTGTTTCTTCTTTTATAGAGAATCAAACCGTGACCGTTACAGGTGTGTCATCGGCCACCTCCACTAAAAGAACTTCTATACCGGTGAATATTGTCAGAAAGGAAAACCTGTTCAACAATGTTTCAACCAATCTGATTGACAATATTGCAAAAACGCCGGGCGTATCACAAGTGTCCACTGGGCCCGGCATATCCAAGCCCTTTATCCGGGGATTGGGCTATAACAGGGTAGTCATAGTAAACGATGGTATCCGGCAGGAAGGCCAGCAATGGGGCGATGAACATGGTATTGAAATAGATGAATTGAATGCAAGCAGGGTTGAAATACTGAAAGGTCCCGCCTCTTTGATGTATGGAAGTGATGCACTCGCGGGGGTAATCAATATCATTTCCATTCAACCGGCCCCGGAAGGAACTATCAAAGGGAATATTTTGGGTGCTTACCAAACCAATAACCGCCAACGCAGCATTCATGCAGATATCGGTGGCAATAAAAATGGTTTTATCTGGGGTTTCTATGGTTCATACAAAGCAGCGGCTGATTATAAAAATAAGTATGATGGTTATGTATTTAATTCCAAGTTCAATGAAAAGGATTTTGGCGTTTATATCGGGTTAAATAAGAATTGGGGTTATTCGCATTTATATGTAAGCAAATTTGACCAGGTGCCGGGGCTGGTAGAAGGTGATCGGGACGATGCCACCGGTAAATTTTTAAAACTGGTGGATAATGGAGGTGTGGAGGCGGAAGAAATCGCAACAGATGCTGACTTTAAATCAATCCATCCTTTTATTCCAAGGCAGAGGATCCAACATTTCAAAGTAGCAGCTGATAATAGTTTCAATATTGGTAAAGCCAGGCTTACCATGGTGCTGGGTTACCAACAGAATCAACGGCAGGAATTTGGAAATGTTCTCGACCCCGGTGAAAAAGAATTATTCTTTGATCTTGGTACATTCAATTATAACCTGCAATATCATTTTGCAGAAAAAAAGAACTGGAAGACAAGCATTGGTATCAATGGCATGCAGCAAACCAATACCAACAAAGGAGCTGAAGCACTCATACCTGAGTACAGTCTTTTCGATATTGGCGGTTTCGTTTACACCAGGAAAACCATAAATAAATTGACGCTAAGCGGTGGCATACGGTTCGATAATCGTTCGATCGATTCAAAGGAACTGATGGATGGCGCTGATATAAAGTTTGCAGCTTTCAACAAGAATTTTTCCAACGTATCAGGAAGTGCAGGACTCGCTTATGACGCTGGTAAAATAGTGACATTGAAGTTCAATATAGCCCGTGGTTTTCGTGCGCCCAATATAACGGAACTCAGTGCTAATGGAGTGCATGAAGGAACGTTCAATTATATATACGGGGATATCAATCTGAAATCAGAAACAAGTTTGCAAGTTGACGGCGGGATGGTGATAAATTCCGACCATCTTTCATTCGAGGTAAATGTCTTCAATAATTCTATCAATGACTTTATCTTTCTGCATAAGCTGGCCTCCGTTAATGGTGGGGATTCGGTCGTGAATTTAAATGGTGATGATTTCAAGGCCTTTACCTATGGCCAGGATAATGCAAGACTCTATGGCGCAGAATTCAATCTCGATATTCATCCTCATCCGCTCGACTGGCTGCATATTGAAAATACTTTTTCATGGGTGAGGGGCATGTTGAACCACGAAATAGATGGCAGTAAAAATATTCCTTTTATTCCCGCCACAAGGCTGATCAATGAAGTAAAGATTGATTTTGCAAAAAAAGGTAAATATCTCAGGAACGGGTTCTTTAAAATAGAACTGGACAATACGTTTGCACAGAATAACCCTTTCACCGGTTTCAATACAGAAACGGCAACAAAAGGATACAGTCTTTTAAATGCTGGAATAGGTGCCGACCTGGTGCACAAAGGAAAAACAGCATTCAGTTTATTTTTTGCCGCTAACAATATCGGGGACGTGGCTTATCAAAATCATTTGAGCCGTTTAAAAAATGCGCCTGAAAACCTGGTAACGGGAAGAACAGGTGTATTTAATATGGGCAGCAATTTTAGTATTAAACTGAATATACCACTTGCGTTTAAAATGAAATAGCAGTTAGAGCAGTTCAATAAAGCCCGGTGGCGTAGCCGGGCTTTTATTCCGTAAGAATATTATGGAAGAAAATGCGAGAGCCATATTGAAGCAATACCGGGTAAGCATCACCAAAGCAAGAGTAGTTATGCTGGATTATTTTTTACAAACACATGAAGCATTGACCCAGCAATATTTTTTGAACAGCCCTTCTTTTCATCTTGACAGAACCACAATTTTCAGAACATTAAATCTCTTTGTAGAAAAAAAGATCCTGCTTCGTATTCCCTCTGCAGACGGGATCAATCGTTACCTGATGCTCCAAACAAAGGACTCCGTTTATTCGAATTTTGTATGCAAAAACTGCAAGAAGATCATTCCCCTGGAAATAATTGCTCACCCAAAACTAAAGTTGCCGAAAGGTTTCAAATTTCAAAGTACTGAAATTTCGGTTAGCGGCCTATGCGGTTCCTGCAGCAGCTAAAGATAAGCCGCCACGCTATCAGAGCTTATCCCGCCGGTTATGTTGCTCTGAATTTCCTCACTTACAGTATCAGTATCTTCAGGGAAAAAAGCTTTTTCTAAAAGAACATTCAGGCTTATTCTTTAACTTGTATAATGAAGCCGGCTGGTTTTAAACCTGGTAATGATTCTCTATTCAAAGACAGCATGAAACCAATACTCCCAGTTTTCTTTCATTTGCTTGGCCTGGTCATTTTGACCATTGCCTGCAGCAAGAATGACAACCCTGCCCCGGATGCATGCACTGGTGCCAATTTTAATATCAATTCTACCAAGACCGAATCGGTCGGCGGTGCCAATAACGGAACCATTACAATACTGGAACCAAGGGGTGATACCATTTCCTATAAACTGAATAGCGGGGGCTATCAATCTTCCTGGTACTTTACTAATCTCGCTCCCGGTGATTATGTCGTCACGATAAAAAATCAGAAAGGCTGCACCGATACAGTTCAGCTAACTATTCTCAGCTATGGTCCGAAATATGCGGTGGTCAAAGAGATCATCGTTGGATTTTGTGGTCCCTGTCACCGGAATGGTGGCATGGATGGGGGAAAGAATTTCGATTCGGATGCCAACATTGTCAATAGCTGGGACAGGATAAAAGCCAGGGCTGTTGACAATATTCCTTCGCAGATGCCCGCCCTTCCTAATTCCCCATTGACAAATGTCGACAAGCAAAAAATAACCGATTGGGTGAATGCAGGACACCGGCAATCGGATTGATATTTCTTCGATGCGTTTGAACACGGATGACACGGACTTGATGGATTAACACAGATTATTCTGCTCCGCAGAATTAAAGATCCCGCTATTGCCGCATTTCACTGCTTGCAGTGAAAAATCCGTGTTCATCCGTCATCCCTGTGTTATCCGTGTGCTTGTATTTTTCACACAGCATTAGATACCTGGCTCATACTTTATTAAACGCTTACCTGACTTTCAACATCGGTCTTACTTTCTGCACTACCCCATTCTGGAAACGGGCATAGTATACGCCGGTGGGCAATCCACCAGAATCAAAACTCACGGTATCGGTCAACGGTGTAGTGTAATCTCTTTCCAATAATGTTTTGATGACCCGTCCAAGTGTATCGATGATCTGTATCAAGGTATGTCCTCCTTCCGTATGAAATTTGATCGTCGTTGTTTCGGTAAATGGATTGGGATAATTGGTGATGATCGCTTCAAAAGAAGGATCAGGAGGCGGTGTGATGCCTGTACAGGTCAGGTTGTTCTTGAACAAAGGCAATAACTGTAACTGGCTATTGATATTGGGAGGATATAATCCCGCTACCACTGTTTTATCCAGGCAGAACCATTTCTCCAATATCGTTGAGTATACACTCCTGAAATCATATTGCATCGGGACATTATCATTGACCGATGCATTGACCGGTATATCGGGGTTATTACCCAATACACCCTGCTCGATCATCGTACCGAACAGGAACATCGGCGCAGCTGCACCATGATCTGTTCCCGTACTGGAATTGGATTTGATACGACGGCCAAACTCACTATAGGTCATACCGATCACCCTATCCTGGATCTGTAAAAATTGCAGGTCATCCTGGAATGCTTTGCAGGCATCTGAAACACGTTGTAATAGAGTAGCATGGTTACCGGTGGTAGTATCGGCCGCATTCACTTGCACAGAGTGGGTATCAAATCCACCAAAGCTCACCATATACACTCTTGTTTTCAATCCACCTTTGATCAATCTCGCGACGATCTTTAACTGGTCTGCCAAACTATTATTAGTGGGATATGTAACTTGCTGTGTCACCGCATTGGCCGCATTACGGATCACCGTAGAATATTTTTGTGTTTGCTGCGAAACCACACGAATGAATTTCAACTCTTTTCCGGCTGGTGTATCAGGTACTGGGTCGGTAGTACCACTCAACAGGTTATAAAACGAAGTAGGATTGGTAATGCTCATCGCCATATTCACAACCGGTCCCTGTGTGGTGAGCGTTGTTGTAGAGCCGATCTGTATCGCCAGTGGATCCGGTGTATTTACATTCGGATACCCTGTTGGAAAATCAGGATATTCATAATTCAAATAACGACCTGCCCAACCACTGAATGTTTCCTGGTTACTGTTGGAAGCGCTCATCCAGATATCGGTGGCGCGGAAATGTGAGAAATTCGGTTGTGGGTAACCCACGGCCTGTATCACTTTCATATTACCGCCATTGTACATATTGTGCATACCTGTCATCGATGGATGCAAGCCCGCTCCACTGCTGCCCAATGCCAGTATCCTGTTTTCCGGAATGGCTACATTGGTCCTCGCATTATAATAATTGGAATAAGTAGAAATCGGTATCACTGTGTTCAATCCATCATTGCCTCCTGAAAGCTGGATGATCACCAGTACATGATCCGTATCGGTGACGCCCTGCATCAATGCCTGTACAAGTGGAGAATCAGAAGCAAAAGCTCTTACAGAATAACCATTGACCAGGGCCGGCAACAGCGTGGCGGCGGGTAATGTTTTTTGAAAAAATTCTCTTCTTTTCATTGTACTGTTATTAAGTAAAAGATGCTGGGATACAACCTCAGCATAACGATTATGATAACTGGTATTCTGCCAGGTTAAAGAAATACTGGAATAATGATTTCAGGCGATTATTGACCACATTGAAATTAGCCGTGGTCGGGCTGGCGATATAGGCCGTCCATGCATTGGTCCAGTAATAATCCCATTGCTGGTTGCTCAGCAATATCTGCGTCTTGATTGCTTTTTTTGATTCATAGGAGAGCTGGTTCCTGAAAATGAATTTCAATGCATCATCGATCAGGTCATTGGGATTACCGGGATTACTGAACTGCTGAACATACTGCACAAAGTTGAAAATAACACGGATGCTGTTCCGGGTAAATCCTGTATTGACCATTGTATCGGTGAACTGGTTACGTTTGGGTAAGGAGTCCGAGTTGATCCATATTTCATGGAAGATCGGCTCCTGGTAATAAGCAGGTGTGCCTGCCACATTGGGCGGATCGTGTAAGACAAGTCCTGTATTGGCCATGCTGGAATAAAAGAAATTCCACATCCCGTAATTGGTATCCCAGTCCGTTAATGCCGGGAACACGGCATTCATTTCGCGGAGCGAACCAATGATATGATCTGCCGGGCTTTTGATATAACAGTTCTGGTTGAGCACATCGAAGAAATGTTCGCTTTTGAAAAGTGCACTCAATACTGGTTTGATCTCGTAATTATTGCTGCGGAAAATATCTGCCAGCGGTGTGATCACATTTGTTTCGGTCGTCGCATCGATATGGTAATAAACAAAGAAGCGATAGAATTTACGGCAGATGAATTTTGCTACCTCTTGTGTAGCAAATATCATGTTCAGCAGGTCGGTGAGTTCCAACTGACCGGCGGTTGCCCCTGTTCTACCCAATACAACTGTATTATTAAAAAAAGCGGAAAATGTTTTGTTGACGGTCGAGTGCCGGGAAGGAGTGAACACAGATGTATAGGTCGTTCCATTGATCTGCCAGCCGGTCAACACTTTTGCTGCTTCTTTTACATCGTTCTCTGTGTATTGCGAACCCGGGCCTTTACCGACAGTGAATAGTTCAAGCAATTCTCTTGCATAGTTCTCATCCGGCGCTGAAGCAATATTCAAATAGCCATTCAGGTACCGCAGCATGGAAATATCTTTCGTGATGGCATCCACCATTTGTTTGAAATTTCCCAGCCCATACTGGCGAAGCAGGCTGTGTTGCATATACGACCAGTTGCCATTTCCAACATCGGTGGCTTCGTTACCGAAATGATCGACCCAGAAAAGATTCAGTTTTTCGCGGATACTCCTGTCCTGGTTGATCATCATCCCTGTCCACCATTTTTTATAGGAAGCCCTTCGCTGTGATTGAACCGTACCGTCGTTATTAATATCCATTACCCAGGTAGTTCCCTGTGCGATATTACTATCCGGTGTGCCCGGTTGGGTGCTGGTCGCATATTCTTTTATCGGGGGATTGGGTTGCGGTGCAGTTGGGTTAAGCAGCTCATCCACTGCCTGGCTCATGGTACGTGTTATAAAATAATCGACATCGGCTTTTTTAGCACCGAACATGGTCCTCTTCAGAAGATGGATCACTTCGTTTTCTGTCCAGGGCCCCGAATAAGGATTGATACCAGAAGTGATATGGCGGGAAGCTTGTTGGGTTGAAACTGGCTTTTTTCCGCGATTGGCAGTGAGGAATGCTCTTCTGTCCATAAGTGTGATTTTGGTTCAGCGAACAATACGACCTTAAAGGTACTCAAAGGTTTATTGAACAGGCACCAATTATTTATCCCCCCGGATGTGTAAAAACCCCGTCATTACTGGATTCCATAAAAAAACCGGCTTGAGAAGCCGGTTCCTGATCTGCATTTAAAATGTTTACAGGTTTTCGATGATCCCTGCGATACCCTGTCCCCCACCTACGCAGGCCGTCACCATTCCATATTTTTTATTCAGCCGCTTCATATCGTGAAGATTCTGAATCGTCAATTTGGCACCCGTACAACCGAGTGGATGACCAAGAGCAATGGCACCACCGTTGATATTTACTTTAGCGGGATCGAGATTGGCTTCACGGATCACGGCCAATGCCTGTGACGCAAATGCTTCATTCAATTCGATAAGATCGACATCGGCCAGGTTCATTCCCGATTGTTTCAACACTTTCGGAATAGCAGCAACGGGACCGATTCCCATGATGCGGGGATGAACACCGGCAACGGCGCTATTGACTAAACGACCGATCGGTTTTAATCCCAATTGATTCATCATCATCTCTCCCATTACGATAACAAAAGCTGCACCATCAGAGGTCTGTGATGAATTACCGGCCGTAACAACACCACCCGCTGCAAATGCAGGTTTCAATTTTGCCAGGGCTTCCATCGAAGTATCTGCTCTTGGTCCTTCATCGGTATCGACCGTATAGTTTCTTTTTTGTTTTTTTCCTTTGGCATCGAGATAAGTTTCTTCTACATTGATCGGGAGTATGCCCGGTTTGAAATAGCCATTCTGTATCGCGGCGATCGCTTTCTGGTGCGAGTTATAGGAAAATTCATCCTGTGCTTCACGACTGATGGAATAATCTTTGGCCACCGCTTCGGCTGTTAATCCCATACTGAGATAATAATCTGGGTCATCTTTCGCAATAGTATAAGAAGGAACAGTTTTCCAACCTGCTGTTGGTACAAGACTCATACTTTCCGTTCCCCCCGCAATGATACATTCAGCCATTCCTGTTCGGATCTTTGCTGTTGCCATTGCGATCGTTTCCAAACCGGATGCGCAATAACGATTCACGGTCACACCGGGTACATCAAAACCCAATGCTCTTGCTGAAATGATCCTTCCGAACTGGAGACCCTGTTCTGCTTCGGGTACTGCATTACCGACGATCACATCGTCCACCATTTTTCCTTCGAGTTGCGGCACGGTAGCCATCAATCCTTTGATCACTTCCACAGCCAGGTCATCGGGGCGATAAAAACGAAGCCCGCCTTTTTTGGCTTTACCTACTGCTGTTCTGTAACCGGCGATAATATATGCTTCCTGCATGGTTTATTGTTTGAGGTTAGCGCTAATTATATAACAAACTCTCAACCTTTAAGTTCAAATCATTAATGGTTGTTTATGCAACTTTCAATATCAAAATTAACGGATTCGACCATCGGGAAAAAAAGTTTTTGCGGTCCTGAGTGGATGGGGTTTCTTTGAACGGATGTACAAATTACTCCGCAATATTCTCTTCTGCTTTTCACCGGAATGGGTCCATTATTTCTCCATGAACACCCTGCATTTGCTCTGCAATATTGGCTTTAAAGGGATCATCCGGAAAATGTTCATGCCTGCAGGAGATCATCAATTTTCGATCTTCAATATTCAATTCCCGAATAGAATCGGTCTTGGGGCCGGATTTGATAAAAATGCAAGATGGTTATGGGAATTGGAATGCCTCGGTTTTGGTTTTGTGGAGATCGGAACGGTCACACCATTGCCACAAGCCGGGAATGACAAGCCTCGTTTGTTTCGCCTGCTCAAAGACAAAGCATTGATCAACCGCATGGGATTTAATAATGATGGCGTGAAGATCGTTGCAGCAAGATTGAAAAAATGGAGGAAACGAACTTCAAACCTGGTTGTCGGTGGCAATATTGGAAAGAACAAAGTGACACCTAACGAAGATGCCTGGAAAGATTATGAAATATGCTTCAGGGAATTGCATCCATACGTAGATTATTTTGTCGTGAATGTGAGTTCTCCCAATACCCCCGGGTTAAGAGAATTGCAGGAAAAAGAATCCTTAAGAAAAATATTGACCCAGCTTCAGTCGATCAATACGACACAAACAGTTCCCAAACCTTTATTGCTGAAGATCGCACCGGATCTAACACAGGAGCAGGTGGATGATGTGATAGCGCTGGCACTGGAAATAAAATTAGATGGATTGGTCGCAGCGAATACAACGATCAGTCGCGAAGGTTTGCAAACGCCCGCTACCCGTCTTACTGCGATCGGTGCCGGTGGTTTAAGCGGAAAGCCATTAACAACAAAAGCTACGGAACTGGTGAGCTATATTTGCCAAAGAACAGGGGGTCGCATACCGGTGATTTCATCCGGGGGGGTCTTTACAGGAGCGGATGCAAAAGAAAAACTGGAAGCGGGAGCTTCACTGGTGCAGGTGTGGACGGGTTTTATTTATGAGGGCCCTGGTATTGTAAAAAAGATCTGTAAATCATTATAAGCGCATGGAACATTTGTTTACGTCGGCGAGTATCATCAGTTTTTTTATTCTTGTTATCCTTGAGATCGTGTTGGGTATTGACAATGTCATTTTTGTCAGTATCATCATGAACCGGTTAAAGAAAGACAGCGATCAGAAACAAGCCCGTCGTCTCTGGATGATCACAGGGATCATCATGCGTAGTTTATTGCTAATGGGTCTTGGCTGGTTGCTGGAGCAGAAAGGTAAAGCTGTATTCACGCTTGCCGGAAAAGGGTTTGACCTGGCCAGTCTTGTCATGCTGGGTGGTGGTCTTTTCCTGATCTATAAATCCGTAATGGAGATACACCATAAACTGGAAGGAGAAGATCCTAATTCCGCGGGTAAGAATGCAAAATCCCTTACACTCGGTAAAGCAGTGGGCCAGATCGTTGTGATCGATGCTGTTTTTTCCTTTGACAGTATCATCACCGCAGGCGGTACGGCCGATCATGTCGAGATCATGATCGCTGCAGTGATCATCGCGATGATCATTATGTTCCTGTTCAGTCCTAAGATATCAGGGTTTATTCATAAACATCCTACGCTGAAAATGCTGGCGCTTTCTTTTCTTGTCATGATCGGTATCAGCCTGGTGATCGAAGGCTGGGATTCCGAGAAAGCACACCAGTTACACCTCAAGAACTATATCTATTTCGGTATGGCTTTTTCTTTTGGCGTGGAAATGCTGAATATGGTCATGCGCAAGCGTATTAAAAAAAGGGTCGTTGAACTCAACGAGCCTCAGCTCGGTAAGGACAACGAACCGATCGATAAATTATAAGCTCACTTATTATTTCTTCAGTGCACCAGGATAATTTTATCAATACACTATTTTGTATTGTCCTGTCATGAATTGTGACGACATATTCGCATTGCTGATCGCTTCGATCTTCAGGTAACGGTTTCCATTCAGTTGTGGGATCGTCACACCCGTATCTTCAGGGTCATCATAGGTTTCTAACAAATGTCCGCCAGGTGTATAAACCGATACTTTAATATCCATATTATCACTGCTGATAACAACAGCGCCAGGACCCTTGAAATTGATACGGATAAAATCAACATCACCCTCTTCTTCCAATACTCCGGTTATCACTCCTGCCGATGCCTGTACCGGGCCGGTAGGTAAATCCGGGAAATCATCCTCATGCAATGCTACCTGGCTGTTCAGCAGAGCAAAATCATTTTGCGGAACACCAAATGTTGGTGAAGGACAGGATTGTGCAAACCAGTTAATGATACGTTTTGAGTCGGCCGAGCCCATGATAGGTACAAAGGAGGTCGGGCCGGTTCCATAGCCCGGGTTGTATTCTGTAATAAATCCACATTCTGGATTGAATAAATGCTGGTGGCCCAATCCCATTGAATGACCTGTCTCATGAGAGATGGTGCCTGCAATAGATGCCAGGTTCCCTCCGAATACATTGCTGAAAACAAAGCTTGGATTAAATGGCAAACGATTTCCTACTCCGGTAAAGGAGGATACGCCAGCAACGCCGGAGCCGAACCCGATCACCTGAGGGAAAGTAGTGATGATACATATCTGTTTATTCTGCGCAGGATACGAATCGAAAACTGATTGGTCTGTGGTAATAACAATATTAAAAGGTGAATAATCGTCCTTTACCATGTTTACGACGGCTTCTCTTTGTTCTGCATTCAATGATGGCGGCGGACATACCCTTGTACCGGGAATGATCGGGCTCACATAACCGGAGGGATTGGGAAACCCGGCTCGAACAACAGCACCATCAAAATCCAGGAATAATAATAATTCAGCGGCCTGGGACTCTGTACGATTGGTGGAATTTAAAAGTGCCCCTTTCATTTCTGGTGAAAGCCGCGCCATTGCTTCATCCATGCCGCAGACCGGGCGTTGCCGAGACAGGTTATCCCGTGTATCGCTTTCTTTAAGATCGGAATTTGTTTGCTTTTGGCAGGAACTGGCGATCAATCCCAGCATAATGATCAATACAAATAATTTTTTCATAAGCTTTATTTAGGTTTAAGTAAATCTTATCGTATTACTGTAATATAAAAATCCATTGCGGCGGGATCGATCGAAGCGACTGTTACATTCGTGAACCGGACTTCGACATTATTGGCAGGGAATACCCTGGCGTAACCGATGACCAGGCCATTGTTCAAAGCAGAAGCAGGTGATATATATACGGTACTGCCTGTTTGCGCATTCGCAACGGTAAATATTTCGGTGATCGAAGAATTCGCTGGAACATTGGCTACATTTTTATTGACCGTTAATTTTATTATTTCAGTCAATGCAGTTCCATTCACGCCGATAACTGCTGTTCCGCTTACATCAAGGTTGGCACCGGGAGTCGTGGTCCCGATACCAAGACTATTGGGGATTGAAACAACCCCGGCCTTATCGATCTTCATGCGTTGGAGCGCACCTCCTGTTTCCACTGTTACTGAGCTATCAGCCTGGAAACTGATACCGCTTCGATAAAAAGAAAGTTCTGTACCGGATCCGATACTTACAACACTTGTCGAAGGATTCATCAGTTGAATGAATGAAGTACCCGGGCTTGAATTTTCAAAGAGCGCAGATGAACCGCCGATATACTTTGCATTGATAATAGTTCCGGAACTGACATGCAATCTTGATTGCGGATCGGTATTCCCGATTCCTAATTCATTGGATATTGTAGCGCTGCCAAACTTATCGATCTTCATATGCTGGATAAACCCTCCTGTCTCAAATGTCAATGAACTGTCTGACTGGAAAGTGATACCACTTCTGTAGAATGAAATATCAGTTCCGGAACCAATACTGAAATCTTGTGCAGAAGGATTCATCAATTGCAGGAAAGCGGGGCTGGGATTTGCATTTTCAAAAACACTGATAGCACCGCCAATATATTTTGCATTGGTTACAGTTCCGATACCGACATGTAATCTCGATTGGGGATCGGTAAGGCCAATACCCAGTTGGTTGGGGATAGTTATCTTACCGAACTTATCGATCCTCATCCGCTGGTTGAATCCACCGGCTTCGAATGTCAGGGAGCTATCTGCCTGGAAACTAATTCCACTTCTGTAAAATGAAACATCCGTTCCCGAAGCAATACTGAAAGCTTGTGTAGAAGGATTCATCAATTGGAAGAAAGCGGGACTGGGATTGGCGTTTTCAAAAACACTGATAGCCCCGCCAATATATTTCGCATTCGTTACGGTTCCGATACCGACATGCAATCTTGATTGAGGATCGGTCAAGCCGATCCCTAACTGGTTTGGAATAGTTACTCTTCCGAACTTATCGATCTTCATCCGCTGCGTAAACCCACCGGCTTCAAATGTCAGGGAGCTATCTGCCTGGAATGTGATCCCACTCCTGTAAAATGCAAGTTCAGTACCCGAGCCAATGCTAAAAGAACGGGTAGATGCGTTCATCAATTGCAGGAATGAATTACTTGCTGCATTGCCATTCTCAAAAACACTCACAACACCACCGATATACTGCGCACTGGCCAACGTGTTTATATTAACATGGAGTTTGCCCTGGGGTGTATTGGTGCCAATCCCTACATTATTCTGCGAAAGGACCGGAATGGAAGCCAGCGATCCGGCAATGACGATAACTATCTTTTTCATTTTCCTGGGTATGCTTTTAGATTTGTGGCTATCTTTTTTGTTTTTCTTTCAGCAGCATGATCTCCTTCCTTAAAAGATCATTTTCCTGTTTTAACTCTTTGATCGCTTCGACCAGGTAGGGCAAGAGCCCGCTATAGTTAACCGCTTTCATTCCTTCCGCATCAGTCGTTACCAGCTCCGGCATTTGTTGCTCTACTTCCTGTGCCAGTACGCCTGATTGAAGATCACTACTCCGGCTACTTTCTTTCCAGTAATACTGGTATCCATTGATACGAAGTATCTTTTCCAGGCTATTCTCCAGCGGATGAATATCTTTTTTTAATCGTGAATCACTGGATTGTGTGAGGGCCCCATCAATACTAAGATCCCCGGCGCTGGTAAGGATCATCCTTGTAACATTAGCACTGTTTCGCCATTGAAAAGTGGCGCTTGCTTCGGAAGGCCTGAACTTTAATGACCCATCATATAAAATATTACAATAACTGGAAGAACCTAATGTACTTTCAAGACGCAATGATTGATCGAATGTGTTATCAACTGCTTTGATATGCAGCGCTGCTTGTGGTATGTTCACATTGATCCCCGTTTTTGCATTCTTTAAAACAGTAAGGGCGTTGTTCCGGCTTCCGTCGCTTGTACCATTGCCGATCATCAACACAGGATCTGAACTAACCCATGCTGTTGCTGATGTAGCGCCTGATATATGATTAAATCTTCCAAGCGCCAGGGAAGCAAAAGAAAGTGTTCCCGTTCCTTTTCCCATTGTTACGGCAAGGTCAGCGCTGGCAAACGTTCCATCACCCATACTAAACGAAGTATTTCCTTCCGCATGAGTCTGTGATCCTGTTGAGGTAGAATTATCACCGATTGCCTGGGTAGCACTGCCCATCGCTGTTGAGTTGATACCAGAGGCGATCGTTTCCAATCCCATGGCTGTTGATTGCATCCCCGAAGCCTGGGTAGTAGTGCCGATCGCTACCGATCGAGGCCCCAGGGCCTCTGCATGGTCGCCCATCGCCAATGAAGTAAACCCCGATGCAATTGTAAAACTTCCCAGTGAAACCGAATTCCCTCCCAATGCTTTTCCCCCATTTCCTATTGCAACCGAAACACCTCCTGATGCAATTGTTTGTAATCCCATCGAAATATCATAATCAAGTATCGCTTTTGCATTACGCCCCACTGCAAACGTGTAACGTCCAATACTATCTTTATCCCACTGGTTGGCGGTTACATTCCCCACCCTGAATGCTGCCCTGTCTGAATACCACATCATTCTTGTACCCGCACCACTAACGGGTGTCTCCCCCGCTGTAAAAGGTAAGGTAGCAGGACCTGTAAATAACACACTGCTATCTTTTACATGCAGCATGGCCGCTGGTGTAGTGGTATTGATCCCGACTTTGCCAATTTGTGCATCAACACTCATGACAGAAAACAGCAAGCCGGAAAAAAAGAAAACGCGTACCATAACAGCTATTTTGTTTTGACAAATCTCTGGTATAGCCGGAAAGATGAAATCCCTAATAGTAGTGAAGAAGGAAATCAGGAATGAAGATTCTTATAGTAGTAGGCGATCGCTTCGCCCAGTGAAGAGACATGCAGTTTCTCGTAGATATGTTTGACATGTGTGTTCACTGTATTAAAACTGAGATAAAGTTTATCCGCCACCATTTTATAACTTAACCCATCGGCCAGTAATTTCAATACCTGGTCCTCCCGCTCGGTCAACGGGTTGTCGACCTTTTGCGGCTTAAAATATTCCAGCACTTTCAATGCGATACCGGGGTTCATCACGGCACCACCATCATTTACTTCCTGTATCGCCTGTAGTATACGTTGTGGAGGATCTTTCTTCAGGATATAACCGCTGGCGCCATTGCGGATGCATTCGAATACTTTATCCGTATCATCAAATACTGTCTGCATCAATACCTTAATATGCGGATAATTCTTCTTTATCTCCTTCAAACCCGTGATCCCGTCTGCGCCGGGCATATTGATATCCATCAGCACCACCTCAGGAAAACAGGACTCCATATCCTTCTCCACATGCAGGCAATTCTCCGCTTCCCCGCAAAAAGAGACTTCAGGACTCAATTCCAGCAACGCTTTGAGACTATCCCTCCGCGCATGGTTATCATCATATATAAATACGTTGATCGGCATTTATTCAAAATAACGGTAATATACTGTTTATGGCGTCACTAATTCTAGTGATGATCCTGGATCGGTATGGAAGCCAGCAGCCTGGTCCCTTTTCCCTTTCCTGTTTTGATCCCTATTTCTCCACCCAGTTCTTTGATCCTGCTTTGCATATGCAACAGTCCGTTGCCGGCTGATCGCTGCGATTCATCAAATCCAACTCCATTATCCTGTATATCCAGGATGATGTTCCTGTCATTAGTGTACAAAGAAAGACTGGCCGTAGTTGCTTCGCTATACTTGGCGATATTATTCAGTGCTTCCTTGATCACCAGTAAAATGTTCTTTCGCTCCTGTACCTCTCCCAATGCTTCTTCTGTTTCGGGTGAGATCGAATAATCAACATCGATATTTTTATCCCTCAACAGTTCGGTTCCAAAATTTTTGATCTTCGCCTCGAGTGTTGCCGTTCCATATCCTACGGGTTTCATACTCCATACAATATCACTCATATTATCCATTACCTGTTTGCTTTGTGCGGATATTTTGCGGACCATTTCCATCGCTTTGGCCGGGTCATTGTCGATCGTTCGTTCCGCGATCGTGCCATAAATCTGCAAACTGCTCAATGAAGCCCCGATATCATCATGCAGGTCCTGGCTGATCTTTAGCCGCATTTCCATTACATGGGTCAATACCGATTTTACTTTATAGGCCATGGCCATGGAAAATATTACCAGGTCAATAAAATTTCCCGCAAAGAACATGTACATATTATCTATACCTAATAAACGCTGGCGGGGAAGTGCAAAGGCAATCACTACCAGCACAACGATCGAAAGATAAATGACGGAGCCCCATTTTACCAGGCGCAGAAAGGGATCCTTCATTTTCGGGAAAAATATTTTCACCGTGATAAAAGCAATGACGAACATCACAAAGCGGGCAGTCAATGGCAGAACAGTGGTCACTACTACACCTTGTATATGAAATACTCCGGCCAGGACAATTAATCCGCAATAAAGCAACATACTAATGACGATCCACTTTACTACCCGAAAGAAAACGGGATATTGTTTATGCCAGTCAACGAGTGCAACAACAATAAAATAAGTATAGCCCAGGACGGTGAGCATACTGGTTGCTTCCTTACAATAATGTAGCAGGTTCAGTTCATCAGCGGGAGAATAATAATAAGTCAGCAGGTAGAAAGCCAGGTAGGCAGCAGAAGCTATCAGGTAAAAACAATAGGCCAGGATCACTTTTTCCCTGTATTGGAAATAAAGCAGTAAGTGGTAGATACCCAATATCAATGAGCCCCCCAATAATAATAAAGCCGTAATGAATATGCCGGAATTCATACTATATATTAAGGCCGATCGCTTTACCTGTTCATCAGCAAAGTTGCAGCTACTACTCCTGCTGTCTCTGTACGCAATCTTGTTTCCCCCAGGCTGACAGGAATAAATCCCACCTGCAGTGCGCTTTCAATTTCACCGGGACTAAAATCTCCTTCGGGACCAATACAAATACAATTTGGAGATTGGTCGATTTGAAGATTTGATAATGACTGTTTCTCTCCATCGATACAATGCGCTATGAAATTCCTGCCTTCCGTTAATTTCCATTTCGCTATATCGGCAAATGGAACAGGTTCCTGCAAAACCGGTAACCATGTCTGTTGACTCTGCAACATAGCGCTGACACAAATACCTTTTAAGCGATCGGAGCGGAATTTTTCTTTTTCGGTTCGTTCGCAAATCAAGGGAATGATCTCCGCAACACCGATCTCTGTAGCTTTTTCCAAAAACCACTCAAAACGGTTGGTATTTTTGATCAAAGAAATGGCGATGGTAATTTTTTTTGACAAAGCCAGTTTAAATGCTTTTCCCACTATTTCAACCGTGCAATGTTTTTTGTGATCATCTGTGATCGAACAGGTCAACAGGTTTCCTTTTCCGTCGGTGAGATTTATTTTTTCACCTACGCTCATCCGCAACACCTGCACGATATGCTTTGAGGTCTCTTCGTTCAGTTCAATCGTCTGTTGCGCAGCGTCAAATTGTTCAATATAAAAAAAGGGAACCGACATCGCGTAAACTTATAAAAAAATAATAGCTTCCCAAATTAAGGAAGCTATTATCTAGTATCTAATATCCAGTATCTAGTATCCAGCATCTAGAACGGTGTATCCCCATCATCATCGGGCAGGTCATTCATCTTACTGCCTGTCTGTACAAATACCCGGGCCCCACCACTTCCATCCGGATCACTAACGGGTTTCCAGTTGCCGGTAAGACCCGTTCCGCCGAATCCACCACCATCGTCTTCTGTAAATTTCTGGATATGCAGCAAAGCTCTTAGCTTGATCGTTTCCAAAGAACCATTCCTGTGTTTAGCGATCCGTACATGGGTCTCTCCCCGATTGCTTTCACCCATTTCATTCTGGGTGATATCATAATATTCGGGACGGTACAGGAACATTACCATATCCGCATCCTGCTCGATCGCTCCCGATTCACGGAGGTCACTCAGCTGCGGCATCTTATTACCATCCTTACCCGCACTTCTTGTTTCCACCGCACGACTTAGCTGCGATAAAGCGATGATCGGCACACTCAGTTCTTTTGCCAGTGCTTTCAGGTTACGGGAAATATTACTGATCTCCTGCTCACGGTTAGAACTTCGGTTCTCACCGGTTCCGCTCATCAACTGGAGATAGTCGATGATGATCATCCCGATATTGTGTTTATTTTTTAAACGGCGGCATTTTGCCCTCAATTCGAAAATGTTCAGGGCTGGTGTATCGTCGATGAACAGCGGTGCCTGTGCCAGGCGTTGTATACCTCTTGCATACAACTGTTTCATTTCATGTTCTTCCAGTTTACCTCTTGCGATCTTCTCCAGCCATATCTCGCTTTCTGCTGAAAGGATACGTTGAACCAATTGTCCCGCACTCATCTCGAGGGAGAACAAAGCGACCGGTGTTTGCTTGGCAGGATTCATCACTGCGTTCCTTGCCAGGTTCAGCGCAAATGCTGTTTTACCCACGGCTGGTCTTGCGGCGAGAATGATCAGGTCGGTATTCTGCCAGCCATAAGTTACCCGATCGAGTGAAGGGAATCCGCTGGGTACACCTGTTACATCTTCATTTTTATGACGCAGGTCTTCGATACGCTGGATCGTTTTTACCAATACCGAATCGATCGTATCGAAATTCTTGCGCAGGTGATTATTGGTGATCTCGAAGAGTTTGCTTTCCGCATCATCGAGGAGGTCGAATACATCGGTTGAATCTTCGTACGCATCACCGATGATCTCACCACTGATACGGATCAGTTCCCGCTGGATGAATTTCTGCAGAATGATCCTTGAATGTGCTTCAATATTGGCCGAGGAGACGACAGCATTGGTCAGTTTGGTAACATAATAAGCACCCCCCACCATTTCCAATTCTTCTTTGAAACGTAATTCTTCCGCGACGGTCAGTATATCTATGGGTTGACTTTTATTGGAAAGGCTTTGCATGGCACTGTAGATACGCTGGTGTGCCTCTACATAAAAACATTCGGGTTTCAATATCTCTACTACCGTATCAAAAGCGCTTTTCTCCAGCATGATCGCTCCCAATACAGCTTCCTCCAGATCCTTGGCCTGGGGTGGCACTTTTCCATAGACCATAGTACCCAGGTCGAGTGAGGATTTTCTTCTTTGCTTTCCAGTTGCCCGGTCTTTATTCAGGTTCGTGAGATCCATTTCTTGTACGGCGATAAAAAGTTAAACCATTGATTATTTACCAATGACCTTGGGCGCATCTTCCAATCTTGTATTAAGAGATCGTAAATCGAACTACGATGGTGGTGGAATGTTTCCGTCAGTCAGGAGCGAAAATAAAGGTCTGTGTTCATTCAAATTCTTATTTCAAAAACTTTTTCTTTCTACACCTTTTCTTCACTCCTGATCGGGGGTTATCCACATACAATTTTTGCCCTGGGCCAATCAACAATTTACTTCAAAGCCGCCGTAAAACCCCGGGAAGATCCCAACACCCGTGCATAAAAAGTCCTTTCTGGCCCGATTTTTAACGCCCTTTCTACAATAAAGGAGGGAGCGGGTAGTTATAAGTTTAGCTCTTCCCTGCTACGCCCATATACCGCCTCCAAAGCTGCTGCCTATCCAATGTTCAAACATTTAAAAATAGTGCTATGCAAACAACAAAACCCAGCAGCCACCCTGTGATCAGCCAGACAAAAAACAACACCACCCTATGGATCGGTCATTTACAAGCGGATCCGCATGATCATTTTGCGGGACAAACATTTACCTGTCCTGCCGATGGTCTTGTCAATAATATACAAGTGTATTCTTCAACCGTACATCAACCCGGCAATATGGCATTGACGCTGCATGAATTTGATCCGGCTACGAAGACATGGGGCCCGGCGATCGGGGATGCGAGTATGTTCCTGCAAAAAGGAGATGATGCCCGTTGGGTTCGCTTCTACCTGCAGCCTGTTTCATTACAAAAAGATGCTACCTATGGTTTTCGCCTGAAAACATACGATGCCCTGATCGGGATAGGTGAAGCGGCGAGTCATGCGCAGCAACCTTTTGAATTTGGCCACGAATGGAGCGCCGATTCAAAGAACGAAAAGGGAAATTATTACAGTTATTTCAGCCTGGCGTTCAAAGTAGAACTCTGCGCATAGCCTTATTAATAGGATATTAAAACCATGTGTTGTAAGGGAATGCCTCTCGTCAATGACGGGAGGTTTTCGTTTGATGCCCCAAAATGGGTATTGGTGATACGGGAATTGTTGAGGAAATTGCTCTATTATTATTACCTCATCCTAAACCACTGCTATGCCTTTCTTTGATTTCCATTTGCATCCTTCGCTGAAACCGCAGATGTCGCTTCCCCCGGATTTTCCTTCACCCTGGGAGGTGATCAAATTAAAATTCAATCATCCCAATATTATTACGGCACTACTAAAATGCAACGGCATTAGTGAAGTAGTAGATTCACAGGCTTCGTTGACCCAACTCATAAAAGGCAAAGTGAACCTGATCGCCCTGGCACTGCATCCGCCGGAAACAGCGATGATGAACGATGGATTGATCCAGCAGATCGCTGCAGAAGAACAAACAAGCTATATCAACCTTAGCCGCATCACGGATATCGGTTCGGGGGATATCTATTTCAGGATGCTGAATGAAGAACTGGCAAACCTGAAGAAAAATTTATCCTCGGGCGGAAAGAAATTAAAGATCATCAGCAATATCAGCCAATACAAGGCCAGCGATACCGATACGGTACATGCTATCCTGATCATTGAAGGACCGCATGCCTTCTTCGGGGCAAAGCAGCACCGTACCGAAACAGCAATCTTCACCGATTTCTGGAATAATTTTGAAGCATTCACTACTGCCAATCGTATTTTCTCCCTGAATATCTCGCATCTCCAGAACAATGAATTCTGTAACCATGCGCATGGTATACAGATATTCAAGCCCGCACCTTTTTACCCCGGAGGCAATGGTCTTACGCAACATGGTTTTAAGTTGCTGCAAAAGATGAAAGAAAAAAATATCCTGCTCGATATCAAGCATACCAGCCTGTATGCCCGCAAGCAGATCTATGATTTCAGGATCGGTGAACTCAATTGGCCGATCGTATGTACACATGCGGGATTGACCGGTATGAAGAAAGAAGACAGGGGTCGTTATTTTATTGAACAGCACAATGAAGGCGCCCATCTTCGTGTGCGGCATTATAAACCGGCCGGGTATATCCTGGGAACTTCTTTCAACCCCTGTTCGATCAACTTATATGATGAGGATGTGCGGGAAGTTGTTTTTTCCGGTGGTATGATCGGTCTTTCCCTGGATCAGCGTATACTGGGCACACCGGAAGAGTGGATGATGAGTATCGACAATATGGGTGATATCTATGAAGAAGAAATCATCAGCCCGGGTGAACGGGATTTCTTTACGAACGTGGTTCACTCTTCCCCCAACGATTCGGATATCATCAAAGTGATGGATATCACGAACGAGGATAAGCAGGACTGGCTTAGGTTCCATGCCCGTCATTTCCTGAACCAGGTGTTCCATTTGTTCAAGATCGCCGACCAGTATAATTACAATATGGGCTTGATGGCGCAGAAGATCTGTATCGGTTCCGACTTCGATGGCATGATCAACCCGGTGGATTGTTGTAAGAATGTTACTCAACTGGAAAAATTCCGGAATATGCTGGTCGACAATTTCAAAGAATGGGAAAAAGATTTTACCGAAGTCACAGGCATTAAGATCTCTTCTTTTATCACTCCTAAAAAATTAATGGATAATATTTTTTACCAGAATGGAGTTGATTTTCTGAAGGAGTGGTATGTGTGATCATTTCTAATAGAAACTACTTAAAAGAACCGCGGGTTAACCTGCGGTTCTTTTTTTATGCCGAGAAAGGGTTATTGACAAAATTCTCTATTTCATTCATCTTCATCGCACCTTCTCTTTTGATAATTTATTCTTCCTCCCAGGGTGAAAACACGGTATAAAAACCGGTGAATTGAACGTAAAAAGCTTATGCCATCAACCCGAGCTTTACTTCAGCATTACGGGAGCCCTACAAGCCGTATTCAGGGGAACGATATTTATTGATTCACCAAGCTAATTCGAAAACATGAGCCGCCATCTTCCACAAAAAAAAATGTCTGCATGCTTGCTACAGCTTATCATCCTATCATTATTGGGATTCGTACATGCGAATGGGCAAAAGATCAAACAAAAAAAAGGAGTTGATTCTTCTGTCGTTTATGAATCCTTTAAAAATTTCAGTCCATGGGACGATAGAAACTATGAACTGACTGCAGAGGATATAAGTTTGCTGGCTGCAAATGAAGACGAACTGACTGATCCGATACCGACTTTCTTCAGGGTAATGCTCAGAAGAGCATACCCCAATCTACCCACTACCGGCGCAGCTCAATATCCCCGGAGTGCTTTGCAAATCTATCTTAGTATGTATGAAGGCTACCAGGTAAGAGGAAAAACTTTCAAATATCTTGAATTTGAGGAGGGGAATTATGAAGTCAGAAGAAAAGACGCCAATGAAAAAGCTGACAAACAAGTAGAACTTTTACTTAATGAAGAAATCAGGATTACAAAGCCGCCTGCATCTGATGAATGTGCGATCAAGATCAACCCGGCAAATCCAAATCATATTATCGCAGGCACGAACGGTCCGGGATATCAAACGGGTATGCATTTTTCTTCCGACGGAGGTAAGACATGGACAATGACTGATCTTCCTCTCGGTAACACACTATGTGATCCAACCGTTGACTGGTCTTCTGACGGTCGTTTTGCATATGCGGCGACCCTGGGGAAAAGTGGTCCTACCGGATGTCCTGTCTGGTTTTATCGTTCAGCCGATAACGGCCAAACATGGACGGATCTTCAAACGATTCCACCTGCCATTCCCAGGAGAGAAATTACTAATGGCGGAAGCGACAAAGAATTTCTCCATGTCGATAAATATCCTATGTCACCTTTCAGGGATAATATTTACATGACCTGGCAGGAAGGAAACATAATGCAATTCGGAAGGTCCACCGACTTCGGTAATACCTGGGCAAAAACAAGTTTTTTAAATGATCCCCGAGGAGTTGGCAGTGATATCGTTACCGATAAAAAAGGATATATCTATTACCTCTATCCCTCAACTGAATCGAGAAAGATCGTTCTCAAAAAATCAACAGACGGCGGTATTTCCTTTCAACAAGGAACAGTAACAGTGGCTGACACGAAGGGGGACTATGATTTCCCCATCCCTTCACAAGAAACAAGAAAAGCATGGATCTATGTTTCTGCGGAGGCCGATCTATCCAACGGTCCTTACGGCGGAAGTATTTACGCAGCATGGACCGACACATATGATCCCGATAGTGAAAATAATTCCCGTTATAATCATACAAGGGTGCAGACAGCCTATTCAAGGGATGGGGGTATTTCGTGGACTGTTGTTACTCCTCACTCTATTGAAGACAAAGATAATGTTGACCGCTGGAATCAATGGCTCGCCGTTGGAGAGAACGGGACTGTCTATTTGATCTTTTATGATACGCGGAACAGTGCCAACCGTTCGGGAGTCGATCTGTATTTCTGTTTTTCAACTGATGGCGGACAAACTTATTCCGCACCTGAACGCCTAACCAGTCAAACCTCTTCAAACCTCAGTGATTCACAGGAATTCGGAGATTATAATGGACTGGACTATGTCATAAACCAAATAGCGATATACGTTGACAATCGTAAGGCAAGCGGGACTCGCGGCGATTCAAAATCGGTTTATTCAATTATACGGAAATAAACTACCTCCCATATTAACAACCACTTTAAAAAATCAATAACCATGTCAAGAAAATTATTTTTGCTTCCTGCAAGCTTCTTTGTTATGCTCGCGGCCTTTTCACAGGAACAAAAGGTACGGGAAATCGATTGGCAGGATTTTGCCAGTAGTGTTTCTGATGCAAATATTGCGAAACCCGTCAAAACCGGAGAATTCGCAATTTTCCGTATCAATAACATTAACAAATTCCTCTATAAGGTTGAAATAAAAGGAAAAGCATTTGTATTAGAAACACCAATCCCGAGCGAACTGGAAACCCTGTTCAGGCTTAAGCCATCGGAATTGGCAAAGACCGCAACCAATAAAAAATCAGAAGAAGGTGTTGCAAAAATTTCTGATGCTGTCTCATCAAACAACAACCTTATAGAAGCATTGAACAAAAACAAAGCAGCTAAACCCCCGGAACTACTGGCGTTTGAAGCCGCTGTAAAAGACCTTGTACAAAAGATTGAAGAATTCAGATCAAAGTCTAAAGATGTTTCAATCGGGGTTTTCGATTTGAAATCCGGAAGGAACAAACTTATATCGATTGCCCAGATGGATGCTGAATTTACAGCAATTTCTACCCAGGTTAACCAGCTTACTATTCCAACCGACCAGGTTAAGTCAGACTATGTCGAAATGAAAGACCTGTATGCGCAAGTTTTAAATATATATGATGATGCCAAACAAAAAGGAGTGGAAGCCGGGATCGGGGATGAAGAGGCCATACGATTGGAAGATATTGCAAAAAAAGTCGATCAAGGTCAGAAACTGATCGAAGAAGAGGCTTTATTGTCCCTGATTACTGATATAGAATTTCTATCAACGGAACTTGTCAATAAGAACAATTTCAAGATCACAGCGCCACCGGTTCAAATGGAGGGGGATATAGTAGTATACAAAGTGACCGTTACACCCATTATAACCAGGAGTCTCGGTGCTCATAAAAATCCGACGGATTTTGAATTCAGTATTCCGGCTCAGGGCGGGGTGAAGGTGGACTTTAGTGTTGGCCCTGTGGTTTGCTTTGGTAAAAATTCCAGGGATGAAAAATATTTTTTGAAAGAAACACTCAATCCTGATTCCGTGACACTTGAGACACGTCCTAATAACAACGAGATCAGTCCGGGTGTTGCTGCAATGATGCACTTCTACAGGCGTTCGGGCAAAAGCTGGGGAAACTGGGGAGGGCTGTTTGGTGTCGGAGCAGGTTTTCAGTCCATTGACGATGTAAACCTTAGTTTATATGCTGGGGTTTCGGGCGTCTTTGGAAAAACACAGAAAGTAATGATCGGAGCAGGCTTTGGTTTTCTGCGAGTAGATCGCCTGAAAGATTCCCAGTTTACAGCCGGGGGAAAATATGCTATAAAAAAGATCGAGTTGGGTAATGTGACAGAAAAAGTATTCCGCTCATCTTTATTTTTAACTATATCCTACAACCTTACCACACGTAAAGAAATAAATTAAACATTCCAAGCTGACATTTATCATTCAGCAGGCGGTTGCTTTGCAAACCACCTCTGGGTAAAACATCTATCATGAAAAAAATACTTGCTGGTTTGGCCATACTATATAGTCTGTCCATCAATGCCCAGTCCTTTAAATATCCATTTCTTGTAAACCGGGATTCAGCTGTAATAACTTTCGACCCCGTAAACGGGAATCCGAAATGGACAATCAGTATTGAGTCGTTGAAAAGGAAAGCAGCATCTTCAGTAACTGCTGTATTGGATAGCTTTTTTACAGCCAAAGATTTTATTGATGCCATACTTCAGCTCGACAAGAAAACAATGAATGGGATCCTGACGAAACAATCTGCCACTGTAACAAACGATCTTCTGGCGGATATATACAATAAATTTTGGGCCGATTATAAAAAAAGAAAGGCCGCTGTACGAGTAAAAAAAGAAACAGCGCAAGTCGAAGTTAAAAAAGCCGATGTTATTATGAAAGCGGATACACTTAGAAGCCAATTGATAGTTGATATCAATTGTTTTATCGTAAATATCATAACGGAGAACGGGACAGAATTCCTCCTGCAAACCTGTACACTGCAAATAGATGACCCGGCTTTAAAGGACTGCCATGCCATAAGAATTTATAAGGCCATTTCCGAAGAAGATTTTATCATCCTGTTCAAACAGTTGCTGTCCTCGTATTTTCCAAAGATTTGGAAAGTCCCTGCCAACGTGGATAAAAAAGCCAGTGGTATATATAAAGAATGGCAGAAGATATAAGACCAGTATATCAAAACAGGCGTTCTATTTTCGCCTGCTCTTCTTTGCAGTCGTATTCTCTTTTTTGGAACTCGTCTTCGTCTTCTTATTTCTAGTGATCAGGTTTTCCAGTTCTTCCACCGAACTGATCAGCATCGACTCATTTGGATTGGTCTTATCAAACGTATCATATTTATCCAGGTGAGCAAAATCGATACCTGTAGCTTTGGTCAGCGATTTGATGCTGCATTGGTACTCTTTGAAAGTTTCGTTGGTGTCAATATCAATGGCTTCTTCTTCGATACCAAACGCTTCTGTGAATTTGATTGCACCCACCAGGTCTTCCTGTGATAGCTTGAAACCCGTTGCTTTTACCTCGTTGTCATCATTGCGCCAGACAATGATCTTAAAGAATTCCATCGGCACGATCTCGTTCCTGAATTTCCTGTTTTTCGCATCGGAAAAAATAGGTCCGTTGAAAACCGTGATCCTGGCCAGTTTGCCGGCTTCTTTCTTAACACCTTTTTCCAGGACCGCTTTTTCCAATTTACCCCAGATACCACCGCCCCGGTTAAGACCCGGAACCTGGGGACAGGCATTGGTATAAAAACAGGTATAGATGCCATTGCGCAAAGCTTCGGCTTCCGAATTATCCCAGTTGGCATCTTCGAAGCGGCTCATATGACCTTTGTCAAAGCCGGATCCGGAATAAAATTTATCCAGCAACTGCTTGTCAATATTGATCCGGTTATCACGTAGCCAGTCATCGCTGCGCTTGCTGTTGTCGAGTCGTAATGCAGGGTCTCCTTCTACGTTGATGGCGCTCAATGCCGGCATCTTCGTAACCTCGTTAAATAATACACTGTATTTAAAATATTTCAACTCTGTTTTGCCATTGCTCATCTTCGCGATCTGCGATTTCAATTTGGCCTGGGGCTGTGGTAACCTGATCGATACGCCCATAAAAGAGGGAAGATAACCTTTGCAGGCGGAGAAGTCCACCGCTTTTTCTTTATCTACTTTTTTTATCTCATTGAGACCTTCTTCAATACGTTTTGCGGCCCCCTTGTCTTCTGCAACGGGAACGATTCCACCGTTTTTGTTGTTGATACTGATGGTGACATTTCCACTGGCATCCAGCAATGATGCAGGGAATGAGATCGCTACCTTATTCGTGTTGGTTGTATCCATATCGCTATCGTTTTTTGTTGGTTGTTCGCTTTGTTCATCTTCCGCCTTGATCTTACCAGGCAAGGGCGATCCGCCGGGAAAAACAGAAGGTTGTTTTTTCAATCCATTGATAAAGGCCGAATCAGGAAACCGTGCAAATACATCTTTAAGTATAACACTGATCCGTATACCTTCATTAGCGATCCAATGTATTTTGGTCTCATCCACTTTTCCATTGATGGGTTGAACAATGTTTTTATCGATATCCAGGTAGTTCTTACCATCGGGTGTCATATCCGGTACACCCATATGATGCAGGGCAACGATCTGCCACTGGTCATTGAATACAGGACTACCGCTGCTACCCTGGGCTGTATCGGATTCATACCAAAGCGTGGTGGCCATGATCTTGGTGAACTTATTCTCCCGGATCGACAATTGCTTATAATCTCCTCCCGGGTGATGAATAATATTCAGCAATTCAATATCCTCATCACCTAATTTACCGGAAGCGGGGTCCAGGAAAATATAACCGATCGATGATAAAGCAACAGTGCCGGTAACATCTACCTGCTCCACCGCAATAAGGCAATAATCCAGCGCTTTGAAGGAATGAAAAAAATCTCCTGCCTTTAAACGGAAACAAACGGATGGCATCGGCCGGCCGAAAATATCATACTCATAAAAGAATTGCACTTCGCTATCCGCTACATCCGTTTCATTATTGAACACATGCCAATTGGTGAGCAATAATCGTTCAGATACCATGAACCCGGTTGCATATCCCTTTATTTTTGAACCGCTCTTGATGACGATCCTCCCTACTTTTTGTTTGGTACCGGTGATCAGTTCCACAAAATTACTGTACACCGAATCGTTCTTACCGATCGCCCTTTCAAAGGCAAAATCAGCCGGCTCAGGAGCCACCGCTTCAATCAATTCCAATCTTTTGGCAAGATTCTCCTGCGAACCTTCGATATTTCCTTTTGCCACTTCATCCGTGACCGCTTTATCCGTGGTGTCCTTGCTGGCCTTATACCGTTTGGTTGATTCTTTCAGTTGTTCAACAGAGATCAGCATACTACAGTTGTTTTATGTAAACTATTTGATAAACAGTTTTCCAGGATGCTACTATGTCTTTACGGGGAGCCGGAACTATAGGAAGGAACTCAAATATCCATAACTTATCTGGTTTTCACTATAACCATTTCGGGTTATTTACAATTATTTCATCCTCTTCGTATCTTTCATCAAACCTTTCCGATGGCGACAAAAATATCAACGGCTGATTTCCTGGAACAGAGCGGCGTAGATGCGATCATTACCAAACTAAGAGACGATCTTGAAAAATATAATAAGAAACTCGTAATATCCGATGTAACGGATGCAAAAGGGAACCAGTATGTAGATCTCGTGCAGGAAGGTGGAGGTGTACTCGGGATCGCATTGGTGGGTTATACCTATGTGCTGGAGAAAATGGGGATCCGTTTTTTCAGCATGGCGGGTACCAGCGCCGGTTCTATCAATGCCATGCTCCTGGCCTGCGCGGGCAACAAAGAAGATGAAAAATCTTCTGTCATCATTGACCATCTTGTAAAACTGGACATGTTTTCTTTCGTAGATGGTAAAACGGGCAACTGGAATTTTACCAAATGGATAAAAAAGATCATCCAGCGGATGCTGATGGGCAATAATATCATCCGCAAGATCTTTCTCTTCATTGCCTGGATACTTATTTTCCTGCTTTATTTAACACTCAGTTGTTTTCTCATCAATTTTTTTAAACCCGGGATAGCCAAATGGTTTGGATTCGCCGCATTCATCACACTGGGTATCGTGATCGTCATTGTAGCAGTAGCAGCCGCCAAATTCCGATCCTTTGCAAAACATGGCTATGGATTGAATGAAGGAAAGGTCTTTCACGACTGGATAAAAAATACTATTTCTTCTTTTCATATGCTGGGAGATCCGAAACAACCTACCATTAAGAACTATGCGGACTTCTCCACGCATTATATGCGCATACCGGCATTGAAAGTGAACCCTGATCCGCGCCGTAGTAATAATGAAGCGCCGTTGATGCCGATGCTTACGCTTATCACCTGTGATATCATTGCCAACCGTAAAGTCGAGTTCACGCAGATGTGGGACCTGTACTGGGCCAAAGAAGAAGATGTGCATCCCGGGGATTTTGTAAGGGCCAGTATGTCTATACCCATTTTTTTTGAGACCTATACACTGACGGATATCAAAAAGAAAAGCAATTTTTCTATTTGGGACCGTCACCTGAACTGGCAGAATGAGAAAAAAGATATTCCCGATACAGTTCAATTCATCGATGGAGGGACCTTGTCCAATTTCCCGATCAATGTTTTTTATAATCCCAACTTTCCAGTTCCCCGCATGCCTACTTTCGGCATACGCTTGCAAGATGGTGTGCTGGATACGGCCAAGCGGAACAATAATACACTGTCCGGCTATCTCGCTTCGTTATTTTCAACGATCCGTTTCAATTTTGACCGTGACTTTATCACCAAGAACAGGGCTTTTAACCGCGGTGTAAAGAATATCGATGTGCAGGAACATAGCTGGCTCAATTTTTTTATGCAGGATAAAGAAAAGATTGAACTGTTCCGAAAAGGGGCACAGGCCGCAGCTGATTTTTTACTGGAATTCGATTGGGAAGTCTATAAAAATGAACGCAACAAGAACCAGGAAATGCGGAAAGAACTCTTCGAGGATCCAAACAACATGAAGGTCTTCCCTTATTCCCAACGCTGAGTTACACTCACAATAAAAAGGGAGCTTCGCAGCTCCCATATATCTATACTAAAAGGATGATCTTATTTTTTCACCATAAACTTCAGGGTCTTTGTTTTGGTGGAAACAGATGAATTCAACACTAACAGGTAAATACCATCCGGGAGTTGACTGATATTCATTTTCCCGCTGGTAGAACTGACGCTTTGTTGCTGCAGTTGTACACCTGTTACCGTATAGATCGTCATCCGGTCATATTCCGAAGGATCGATATTACTAACCAGTAATTCATGCTGTGCCGGGTTAGGATAGACCGTCAGTCTTGTACCGGATATTTGTTCTTCGCCGTCCGTTATACTGGCGATCGCTTCCGGTTGAGCTACTCCTTTACCATCGCAACCTCCACCATTATTACTACCAAAACGTACAGCAAAGGAACGGAAATAGGTGGTATTGTAAGTCATCGTATCGAAATCGAATGTATTACCGATAGCGATCAGTTGGTTGTCCTTATTCACCATTCCATCTGCCAGCCAGTGTGAACGCTGGAAAGCCACACTATCGGGTGCAGGGAAATTGCCATCGGACTGGCCATTGTTCTTTTTCACCCGCATGGCGAAACCCTTTGAAAAATATGTACAGCTCCTGCGTTCGCCTATTGCATAGATACGTTCATTCTGATCCATCACCAGTTTTGACAGGTTGCAGCTATCTACTGCGAAATCGATCGTTCGATTCCAGGCGATATTACCATTGGAAAGATTGATCCTGCAGATCCTTGATTTTTGGTTACCCGGTCCAAAAAATTGCGACACCAGCGTGAATATATTTCCGTGCTCGTCAATTTTAAGATCGTTCAGTTGTGAAGAGGGCGCTGTAAAATAGGTCTTGCTATAAGCAACATTTCCATTGAAACGGGAAACCCTTTTGAGGTACATAGCCTGGTCCGTTTCTCCTGCCATCATACCGCCATAAAGAAGGATATTGTCATCGTTATCGAGCACAGAACTCAGGCTATACCTGTTGGGATCCATTTGCACCGTAAAAGGACTCATGATCTGCCCGTTCACCGAATAACGTTTGATCCGCACTTCCGGGAAGAAGGTATAGTAATCCTGTATGATCAATACCCGGCCGGCACCATCAATATGTAAACGGGAAAAAGATGTTTCGCTTGAATCCATCCGCTGCCATATATTGACCAGGTTTTTATTGGCCTTGATAACGAAAGATGCCGGGCTCATTGTTCCTCCTCCATTCGGGTATTTACCATCGCCGGCAAAATAGACATTTCCATCTTCGTCCAGCTCGAATGCATTTACATTATACACTGTATACCCGTTGGCAAATGCAATACTCCTTTGTGCAACCACATTCAGGTTGGCATCGAGTTTATATACTTTATTCATCGGCTCATACGACGGTGTATAGCTACGCTCAAACACATAGAGGGTATTATTCTTACCTGTTTTAAATTCCACGGTAGATGATACACCGGTAGTGTAAAAGGTTTTCACCTCGGTCCCGTTATCATTACTCTTGGATATTTTCCAGGTGTTCAGGTCATTGTCACTGCTCCAGAGATAACAGGCGATGAACGTATTGGAAGTAAAGCGCTGAACGGATGTTGCCACAGTGGCATAGGGCTGTGGATTATGGCCATCCTGGTTCTGGTACCATTGTATCTGGGCTGTAACTGTCAGTTGCAGCAGCAGCATGCCTAAAAAGAGCAAGGGTCTTGGCATTTTCATGATTCGGATTTTAGGGTTACGGATTCATTGAATTACGATCAGATATAATACAAGAACTGTGCTCGACGCCTTGCAAGACACTGATTTACGTGTATTTCCGGGGAATTTAGTTCCTCTTTTGCGGGGGAGTACGATGAAAACGGAATTCTACTAAGTAAAGAGAATGTGGGAGAAATTCTATGGATCAAGAGACAAAAGGCAAGAGGCAAATGGCAATGGGTTTCAATTCATCATCATCTCTTTTGCATTCTCCATCGCAGCGGCGGTGGGTTTTTCACCACTGAGCATCTTAGCGATCGTAGTGATCCTTTCTTCGGTATTGAGTTGACGGATATTTGTCTTGACGGTATCTTTTATGATCTCTTTGTAGACAAAGAAATGAGCATCTGCTTTTCCGGCTATTTGTGGTTGATGTGTGATACAGATCACCTGGCGTTTTGCAGCCAGTTCTTTCATGATCAGTCCGACCTGTCTCGCCGCTTCACCTGAAACACCGGTATCGATCTCATCGAATATCAATGTAGGAAGATCGATCGATTGGGCCACAAGCGATTTGATACAAAGCATTAATCTGCTAAGCTCTCCCCCGCTCGCTACTTTGCGGACCGGTTGGAACTTCCCGCTTTTGTTTGCATCAAATAAAAATTCGATGCTATCAATACCCGATGGACAAGGGTCGATAGTTTGTATATCCACTTTCAGTTTTGCATTCGGCATTCCTACCTGCGCCAGCAATTTATTCACTTTATCTTCGAAAGGTTTTACCTGTTTCTGTCTTGCCTTTGAAATCGTAGTGGCTATTTCAAGCGCCTGTTGATAAACTTTTCCTGCTTCTTTTTCTTTTTGCAATATCAATTCATCCATACTGAAGACAGCCTGTAATTTTTCTTCCAATTGCTGGTGGATCACCAGTAATTCAGCTGTTGAACTCACCCCATGCTTTTTCTGGAGCTTGTAACCCAGTGATAAACGCTCATTCAGTTGTTCAATTTTTTCGGGGTCATAGTGGACCTGTCCCCCGATATGATCGATGCTGTCGGCGATATCCTGTAATTCGATCTGGGTCGATTGTAGTCGCTCCAGTAAAGCCGGCAATCCGGGATGAAAAGAAGAAAAAGCATTCAGCTGGTTCAATACCATTTTCAATTGCTGCACGACCGGTGTCTCACTTTCCTTCAATTCAAAATACACTTTAGTAAGAGCGGCTTTTATCTCTTCCGAATTATTGAGCAGCTTCAATTCTGCATCTGCATTCTCTAATTCATTCTCTTTGAAACCTGCTTCGTCGAGTTCGGTGAACTGGAAGCGATTATAATCTGCTTCTTTATCGAGTTGCTGTTTCTGTGTCTTCAATTCATTCGCTTCGGAAGCCAGCAATTGCCACTGACGGTAAAGAGTCCGGTATTGTTCAACAAAGACTCCTAGTCCAGCTAATGCATCCAACACTTCCCGCTGGAAATCGCTTTCTCCTATTTCAAGCGTATCGAATTGCTGGTGAAGATCGACCAGCAAACGGCTGAGCTCATTCAACTGCACCAGTGTAACAGGCGTATCATTGACAAAAGCTCTCGATTTTCCATTGGTACCGATCTCACGTCGCACCACCAGTTCATCACTGCTGTCAAAATCAATATCTGCGAGAAATTGCCAGATCGCTTTTTTATTTCCCGCATCGAATACACCTTCTACAATGCATTTTTTTGTTTTATCCACCAGCGCTGTTGAATCGGCCCGCTCGCCGAGTATCAGGCCCAGCGCTCCAATGATAATGGATTTACCCGCGCCTGTCTCACCCGTGATCACATTCAGTTTACCCGAGAGATCGATCTCGAGTTCATCGATGATGGCGTAGTTCTGTATGGATAATTTCTGTAACACTCTCCGCAAATTAAATCTATTAGCCACGAAAAGACACGAATTAACACGAAAAATTCAGCACATATTCTGCTTATTGGTCCGGTGTGTTCCTGTTTTTTTGTGTGATTTAGTGGCCAAAAAAAATAGCTGCCCATTGGACAGCTATCTATAATTTCTATTTACCGATCTTATTTAACTTCCACAGCACTGTGCAGTTCTTCATCCACCAGGATACGACCGCAGTTCTCACATATCATTACTTTTTTATGTTGTTTGATCTCGCTTTGTTTTTGCGGAGGGATCGCATTAAAGCAACCACCACAGGCATCTCTTTCTACCGGCACAACAGACAAACCGTTGCGGTAGCTCTTGCGGATCTTCTCATAGCTGGCCAGTAAACGGGAATCCACATGCGTCTTTGCTTCTGCTGCCAGTTTATTAAAATGCTTCTCTTCTTTCTCGTTAGCGCTGATGATCTTTTCCAGTTCACCTTTCTTGGTAGCCAGAACGCTTTCTTTCGAAGCGATGTTCTTCTTTGCTTTTTCCAGTGCAACCGCTTTCTCCGCGATCTCTTCTGTTGCATCCTTGATATGCTTCTCCGCCAGTTTTACTTCCAGCTGCTGCATTTCTACTTCTTTGTTGATCGCTTCGAACTCACGGTTATTCTTTACGTTGCTGCTTTGCTTCTCGTATTTCTTTACCAGCGCTTCTGCTTCTTTGATCGCATTCTTGCGCTGCTCGATGAACTCTGTTACACCATTGATCTCTTCTTCGATACGTGTCTGGCGGGAATGCAGACCAGTGATCTCATCTTCCAGGTCGGCCACTTCCATCGGAAGCTCACCTTTCAGGATATGGATCTCATCCAGTTTGCTTTCAATTTTCTGAAGGGTAACAAGAGAGGTCAGTTTTTCTTCAACGGAAAATTCTTTTACGTGTGCCATAGTTCAATACCGGGTTTGAAGTTAACGTCAGGCGTAAAAAACCGGGTTGGTTCTCACCCCTGTTTTAAGGACCGCAAAGGTAGGGAATTTTTGCTCTAAAACCTCCTGCAGCAGGCTGATTGTGAACTGCTCGCTTTCGTAATGCCCGATATCGGCGATCAGCAGGCGGCCGTTGGCATCGAAGAATTCATGGTATTTGATATCCCCGGTGATATAAGCATCGGCACCGGCAGCTAAGGCTTTGGAAATCAGGAAACTTCCGGCTCCTCCACAGAGTGCCACTTTTTTTACCGGCTTACCCCGGAAAGCTGTGTGACGGATGGACTCAAGGTTAAAGACCTGCTTGACCCGTTCCAAAAATGTCTTTTCTTCCATTGGCCCGTCCAATTCCCCGATCACCCCCGCCCCTGTGCCGGGATGAGGATTGGAAAGCTCAATGATATCATAAGCTACTTCTTCATAGGGATGTGCTTTTTTCAAAGCCACCAGGACCGGGCCTTGCAGGTAAGAAGGAAAAATGATCTCGGCTTTTATTTCTTTCTCCTGGTGCTGCTTGCCTTTTTCGCCGACATAGGGATCAGTTCTTTCTCCTGCTTTAAATGTGCCAACACCTTCTGTATTAAAACTACATTCGCTATAGTTGGATATCTGTCCTGCCCCGGCTTCAAAAATGGCCTGGCGAACCGCTTCTGCTTTATCGATCGGGATGAACGTGAATAATTTCTTTAAAGTGTTTCCCTTCGGTGCCAGTATCGAAACATTTTTCAACCCGAGCAGCTCCCCCATCTTCCCACTTACACCATGCAGTACATTATCCAGATTAGTATGTATCGCATAGATAGCAATATCATTTTTTATGGCGGTGATGATCGTCTTCTCTACATAATTCTTCCCGTTTATTTTTTTGAGCCCGCTGAAAATAATGGGATGATGCGCAACGATCAGGTTTGTCTTTTTTTCGATCGCTTCCTTCACCACGTCTTCCGTTGCGTCAAGCGAACAGATGATGCCACTGCATTCCCAGCTTTGATCCCCGGTGATCAGACCCGCATTATCATAGGATTCCTGTAAAGAAGGATGCGCTAATGATTCAAGAAAAGAAATAATGGCTGCAATTTTCATTACTTAAAGATACGGGTGGTTTTATTTATTTTATGAATACGATTTAACAAACGTTCATCTCAGAAAGCTGACCTCTTTTCTTTATCTTCGGAACAATGGCGATCAATCCGGGTTTTAAAAAAATTATTTCAGGCGTTAAGCAATCGGCGCAGCATAAAGAACCCCTTAGTCGTTATAAAAAAGCAAGGGAAACCATGCAATACAGGCAAACGGCCTGGAGCAACGTCCGTAATATCCTGTTCATGACCGCGGGTATTTTTTCCGCGGGCTTCGGACTCGAAGGTTTCCTGATCCCGAATGGACTGATCGACGGTGGCGTGACGGGTATTTCTCTTTTGACAAATAAAGAGACCGGTTTTTCGATATCCATCCTGCTCGTATTGTTCAACATTCCCTTCCTCCTGTTGGGGTGGAAACAGATCGGCAAGGGCTTTAGTATAAAAAGCATTATTTGTATCACCATACTGGCAGTAGTGCTGGCAACAGTACATTACCCGGTCGTCACAAAAGATAAAGTGCTGATCGCAGTATTTGGCGGTTTCTTTATTGGTGCGGGCATCGGTCTTACGATCCGGGGAGGCGCGGTAATTGATGGCACGGAGATCCTGGCTATTTTCATGAGCAAGAAAAAAGGAATATCGGTTGGTGATTTTATTCTCTTGCTGAATATCGTCATCTTCTCTATAGCGTCTTACCTGCATTCGGTGGAAATGGCTTTGTATTCGATCCTTACTTATATGGCTGCAGCCAAAACCGTTGATTTTATCCTGGAAGGTATCGAAGAGTTCACGGGGGTCACGATCATTTCGCCGCGTACAGAAGCGATCGCGGATTTTATCAAGAATAAAATGGGCCGGGGATTGACTGTTTACACCGGGAAAAAAGGTTATGGTAAAAGAGGTGAACGACTGGCGACAGAGATCCTTTTCACCGTTGTAACCCGCCTGGAAATAAACCGCCTGAAACAGGAAGTACAGAAGATAGACCCCAATGCGTTTATCGTCATGCAAAGTGTGAACGATGCCCATGGCGGAATGATAAAGAAAAGGCCGTTGAAAAATTAGAGGATCAATATTTTTTTATTAAATGTGCCAAAATCGGGCTTGGTGGTTTCAAAATCTTTTGTACCTTTTCCATCCCTGCTGACGGGCAGGTTTCCCACCCTCTGGATAGATTTGATCCCCTCTTCTATTATTTTAAAGGCTTGACTCATGTTAAAAAGAACCTTCGGTCGTTCTCTTCTTGCGTTGCTTGTTATTACGGGACTCGCAGGGACCATCAAGGATAATTCACTATCAAAAAAAGACAGGAAGCATGGTCTTGGCATGTTGAAAGACACCCGTGATGATGCTGTCACAGCAACCAGGGGTCTCTCGGAAGCCCAATTGAATTTTAAAACTGCCCCGGAAAGATGGTCTGTTAAAGAATGCATGTACCATATTGCCGGTGCGGAAAAATTATTATGGAGCCTGTTCGAGGCTTCGATGAAAGCGCCGGCCAACCCGGAGAAACGCTCAGAAATAAAAGTCACCGATGAACAGATCGTAAAAATGGTGGAAGACCGATCCGTGAAAGCACAGGCACCGGAACCTATACAACCCAAGAATACCGGTTTTACTTCCCTCAATGCAGCGATCGAAGATTTCAAAAAAAACCGGGGTGATCATATCCGTTATCTCCGCACTTCCACTGAAGACCTCCGGAATCATGTGATACAATTGCCCTTTGGTTATGTCGATGGCTACCAGTTCTTATTATTCATGGCGGCGCATAGTAACCGTCATACACAACAGATGAATGAAGTGAAAGCCGCCAGCGGTTTTCCTGCCAAATAGTTTTCAACAGTTGAAAAACCTGGACCCCGTGTTCCCGTAAGAACTCCGGGGTCTTTTTTTGGCCTCCCCTCTAACTTCCCTCCAAGGAGGGGAGAACTCAAAGACTCAATGTATCATTGTGTCAATCACATCTCCGTTAGAGGGGAAGAATTCATTGACTCAAAGATTCAATAAATATTGTTTCATTGAATTCTCCTTTCCTCTATGGGAGGAAAGGCAACCGAAGTACGAAGGTTGCGAGCATCGCTCAAGGATAGGAGGCCTAAAACCCTTTTGTACCACCGATCACTTTCTCGATCATCAACATCTTTCCTGACAAGGTCATGCCTTCTATAACGATCCTATATGATCTTGTTCGATCGCTGTTATAGAATGTCACAGGTATTTTGGGGTTGATATTATTGATCAGTATGTCCGGTCGCCAGCTCAATGTGATCCGGTTATCCGGTTTATTCAGGGCAGAGGGATCGGCTTTATAATCAGGTTCCCAGAATTCTTTGGTGACAGTGTAACCGTTATACGATATCATATCCGCCGCATGCTGCATGATATCACTCATGTCCGAACCTTTTTTCGTATAGATCGCCAGCACACCTCCGGCCCCATTACCCTGTGCACCGACAAAATTATCAAAGACCTTTACATATGCTATCTGGTTAGCCGGTATATTGGCGATCACATCGGCATCTGTTTCCACTTCATCCAAGAACAATGTCATCGGGATCGGTCCCATCGAACTACCGGTATTAACGGGTTGACGATAATATAATTTGATCCTCGAACCTGAAGGCATGGAAGCATCGGCATTGCCGACGGTTTCATCAGCCACGACAAGACTGGGCAATCGAGTCACCAGGTAATCGAATATGGTATTATAAGGTTCGGCGTCCTTACTATTTACAAGATCAAAGGTTTTGTGATCTCCACCGGAGAACATTCCACTGGCATACTTGGCTTCCAGCTCCTCTATTGGATTTTTCTTTTTCGTTTTTACTGTCACACCCTGCAATAATTGTCCATTAGCTTTAAGGATCGCATCGTAATCAATACCCTGCTTGCTTTGCTGTTCAAAAACAATTGGCTGAAATGGAGCGACCGATGGTTTGGGCAGGTAAAAAGATCGGGTCAGCGAATCCGCCGCAAGATGTATATCGATATAATCGCTTTTCTTTCCACGGATATCACTGAGGAATAGTTTGGATCGCCCGAAGAATAACATCGAATCCAATCGGAAATCCCCATACTGGTCCGTACTGATCATCTGTATACGCCGGGTTGAGTCAGCCGTCATGAGCATCAGCAATAATGGTTTGAGCGCAAACGCTTTTTTTGTATCCCGAAGATTTACTCTTCCCGATAAAGTGATGAAGGAAGCATCTTTGATATTGGAAGGAGGTAACCTGGAAATAGCCGACCATTTGAATCTTCTCCAGCCATTGGTCATCATCACCAGGTCCAGGGCCGTTTGCACTGAATCGGTTTCCGCGGAAAAATAATAAGCAGGGTTATGCACCTCCCCTTTAATATCGGAGCTAAGCAATAAACCGGAATAGATATTTTCTTCCCGCATGGGTTGCAACGGGTAGGCTGCGTCGCTGATCGAAACAGAAAAACTTCCCTGCACTGTATCTTTTAACTGGATGCTGATCCTGTTGCGCCCTTTTTCCTGGAAACTTATGGTGTCCAGTATCAATTCTCCCGGCTGGATATATTCTTTGTTATTGACAAAACACAAACGTTCTGCGAGCGGCTGATCATTTTTATTGAAGAAGGTGATCTGCAAAATACCCGAATGGAGATTCTTCGTATTGATAACACCCTGCAATTGCTCTTTGAATACTTTGAAGTCCTGCCGGAATACAATATGGTGTTGCATCTGCCCGATCATGTACGCTGCCTGGAATGCAGGATCGTCCTTTTTTTGTTTGAGCTCGAAAAAATTTCCCTGTGGATGCGGTATGATCGTAAGGGCAATTCCATTACTAACCGGGTCAGGTAAATAATACTGCTTCGGATCGCCATCCACCACTGCATAATATTTCGTATTGGCTACAGGTGTAAGATCCAGTAAACCCATTCCATCATGGTAGGTAGTAAAGCTGGTGACCCTTTCATTCTTATCATTAAAAACAGACCCGTTTACCGCAATAGGTTGCCCGTATTCATTCGTCGCTTTGAATGACAGTGTATTGACAAGACCGCTGACCAGGTTCCCGCCTTCAGGAAAGAACTCGAGCCGTAACATCTTCTCCCTGGGTGATTGCACTGCATTTTTTCCATAGATCAAAATGCTGCGCTTAAAAATAAATTCAGGATCGTGGTTCAGCATGGTAGGTGTATAAGCCCTGATACTGTAATTCCCCCTTGTTAATCCATCGGGGATCTCCAGTTGTCCACTGGCGGTGCCCAATAATACAGGAACGATAGACCGGTTGAGTATCCTTCCGGAATCATTGACCAATTCGGTATATAAACTGGTGCTGATGGTATCAGGCTGGTAATCGGAATAGAGGTATGCTTTGAACCAGGCTTTTTCTCCAGCGATATAATTCTCCCGGTCCGTATGCAGCCATATTTTTTCGATAGGTGAACGGGCTGACCAATCATTCAATAATTGCTCGGGGCTTTGTGAAGAAGCAACAAGGCTAATAATACTGAGGACCGAAGCAAGGAGGAATTTTCTTTTCATGGCGGCTTAAAAGATGAAATTAACGCTTATGCCGGGGCTGATAATGTGCAAGTTCAATCTTTTTTCCGCTTTGTCCCGTATTTTAACTGTTTGGCATACTCTTATATATATGTATTTTGTGGACGCATAAACCGGAACATGAAAAAAATTATAGCTTTTGCCCTTGTGGTTTGCCTTGTCGGTTGTAAGAAAAAGATCGATGAGATCAAAGAAGACCTCGTGATCAAAGCCATGACCGATGGAAGATGGAAGGTTAGCAATTTCACCTTGAATGCAGCCAATATCACTGCTGACTTTACCAATTACCGCTTTAAGTATTATAGCAACAAAACAGTGGATGCCATCAATAACAGCGTAGTCGAAAAAACCGGTACCTGGGATGGAGATGCTTCAACGATGACCACCTGGGCACAGTTCACCAGTCCTGCATATCCACTGAACCTGATCAATGGGTCATGGCATATCACCAACAACAGCTGGACCTATGTGGTAGCCGAACAAACAACCAGCGGCGGAGACTACAAGACGATGCGCCTTGATAAAGAATAATCAAACATCCAGCATCTAGTATCCAGATCTACTTATCATCCGAATTATTCATATTGAATACAAGCGCAGCTAATAATGCGCCACCGAAACATCCAACGAGGTAGATCCAGATATTCGTCCATTCAAATCCTTTCATGACAGAAGCGCCCACGGCAACAGCCGGGTTGAAAGCCCCACCACTATAGTCACCAAAACAAAATGCCATGGCTAGTACGGTAAACCCGATCGCCAGTCCATAATAACTATTCCCTGCATTTGCTTTTGCTGTCGCCACATTCAATACCACGTAAGCCAATGCGAAGGTTCCCAATACTTCTGCCAGTAAAGCTTTAGTAACATTTAACGATTGTACTGCTGTTCCCGGAAGTTCTTTAAATACACCCACGACCAGGGCAGCTGCCACGGCACCCAGCAACTGGCAAATCATATAGACCATTGCATCTTTCATGGATACACGACCACGGATCAGTACGGCCAATGTGACCGCAGGATTATAGTGCGCCCCGGATATATGCCCGCCCGCATAGATCATTACCATTAATGCAGCGCCGATGGCGAGGGGGTTACCAGTAAGACCGATCGTTAATACCAGGAAAAAAGCTCCGATGAATTCGGTAATATATTTTTTCATACAGCAGTGGTTTGGCCCGCTGCCCGCTTTCACATAGCTTACGCTTGCGCTGAAGCTTTAGCGTAGGCGCTGCGAAACAGGATGCAGGAGATTTAAAAAAGCTGAACAAAAATCATTGTTCAACCGTTTATTTCGAACGCATACTAAATTACGATTATTTGAATTTACAACTCTATTAAAAAAATACTATGTCGATCAATGTCGGTCAACCAGCCCCGGATTTCACATTATATGATAGTGAAAAAAAACAGGTTACTCTTTCTGAACAACAAGGACATAATGTGCTCCTGTTATTTTTTCCTTTGGCATTTACCAAAACCTGCACGGAAGAATTGTGTCATGTCCGCGATAATATCAGTTCATACAATGATGTTGATGCAAGGATCTTCGGTATATCCGTCGATGCATTGCATACGCTGGCAAAATATAAAGCAGAGCAACAATTGAATTTTACACTGCTGAGCGATTTCAATAAAGATGTATCGAGGGCGTATGATACGATCTATGAATTATGGGGATATAATATGAAAGGTGTGTCAAAACGTTCCGCTTTTGTGATCGATAAGACCGGTATTGTGCGCTATGCTGAGGTCCTGGAGAATGCCTCGCATGTCCCTGATTTTACCGCTATCGGGGAGGTGTTAAAAGGATTAAACTAAGTTTTCGTTAAAATCGCTTTATACAGCCCTTGTAATTCAATGATTTATAATTTATTATGGGCTATCGTAGATTTACGTTGCACATATAAAAATTTCGGCCTACTTTTCGAATAATAAAAGTAAATTTGTTTCGTTGAGACGAATTCTACCTATACTATCCTTTATTCTGTTGATTGCCACCCAGTCACAGGGCCAATCATCCAGGACGACTCCTCCTTCGGAAACGAATGACAGGATCATTAAGTTATACCCCAACCCCGCTACTTCCTATATCACATTCGATCTGCAGAAAGGTTACCAGCAAGGTATGACCGTGCAGCTCTATAGTTTTTTAGGAAAGAAAGTAATGGATGTTCCAACAAGCGGAACAAAGACAACGATCAATCTTACTGATTTCAATCGCGGCTTATACATGTATCACTTGCTGGATGCAAGTGGTCGTCTTGTTGAATCAGGAAAATTCCAGGTCACGAAGTAATTCTATTGCATATTTACATTGATGTTTCACTGCTTTCGCGGTGATTTTTTTATTGTACCTGTATGATCAGGAACTTGAGATAATGTGTATTGTCCATTCCCCAGATAACAGGATGATCGCCTGCCTGTGTTTGAAAAGTGACCTGTCTTATTTTTCTACGGGCATCTTTGGCTGCCATATCGATGGTCTGTAAAAAAAGTTCGGGGCTAACCAGGCTGGTGCATGAAGAACTCACTAGGAAACCACCGGGCTTTACCAGTTTCATTCCCCGCAGGTTGATCTCCTTATAACCCGTGATCGCTTTCTGTATCGTCTCCCGGCTCTTGGTAAAAGCGGGTGGATCGAGCATAACTACATCATACTGCCTTCCATCCTTTCCCCATTGTTTCAATACGTCAAATGCATTGGCTGTCTCAAAACGACAGCGATCCTGTACACCATTCAATACAGCATTGTTGTTTGCTTGCTGCACAGCATTAGCTGAAATATCCAATCCCAGTACTGATTTCGCACCATAGCAAGCGGCATGTATCTCGAATGTACCGGTGTAGGTAAATGCTCCCAGCACTTCGGCATCCTTCACTATGTTTTTTATTGCCCTCCGGTTATCCTGCTGGTCGAGGAAATATCCCGTCTTCTGACCGTTCTCTATATCGACATGAAATTTAAACCCGTTCTCATTGATGATAATATTCGTGTCGAATGGTGCTGATAAAAATCCTTTTTGCTGTGGCAATCCTTCCAGTTCTCTTACCGGTACATCATTACGTTCATAGATACCTTTGGGTTGAAATATCTTTTGCAATGCAGCAATGATCGCCGGTTTCCAGCGGTCCATCCCCAGGGTGAGAGTCTGGATAACAAAATAATCGTTGAACTTATCAATGATCAGTTGCGGCAACGAATCGGCTTCCCCGAAAACAAGACGGCAATTCTCCGTGTATCCCAACTTTTGACGATACTTTCCAGCACATTGGGATCCTAAGCTTAGAATTCCACGTGGACAAGTTGTCG